>Ga0100387_10003198_pt1 | contig 13749 bp, 15 predicted proteins | sample CryGeymeta201511_FD_81547 | JGI IMG/M metagenome (GOLD analysis project Ga0100387, IMG submission 81547) | Groundwater microbial communities from Crystal Geyser aquifers in Utah, USA - Crystal Geyser metaG 2015-11 | ecosystem: Environmental > Aquatic > Deep subsurface > Groundwater | place... | reverse complement strand
GCCTGCAAATACTTTTCGCTCATGCGGGGGCGGGCGTCCTGCCCGCCTCCGAGGCGTCCGCGATCTCCCGCACATCCTGCGCCCGGTCGCGGACGAACCCGCGAAAAGCATTTTCAGGCCGGGAACTCCCCTGGGTTGCGGTTCCACTGGATAGTTACGTAAAATGTTCCTTTGTTTTTCAAAAAAACATCAAACAAACAGCCTCACCTGACATGCTCTACAGGTCAAACCGGAAACCATCAAGATAGGCGGTTAATCTTTGCGCGGCCTCGGGCGACAGGGCCGGACAGTCGGCGGCTCCCCTGCCGCCCTCGGCCACCTGGACGGCAAAAACCGTGCAAGACGGCTGCCCGCATTGTCGGCAGTTGGTTTTCGGTAAATGCCGCAGGATCTCGAGAACCTGCGGCCTGGGCGCCGCCTGGCAGGAGGGCTCGATGGCCTCGCGGTTTTCCCAGGCCGCGTTGATCTCCCGTTGCAGCCATAACAGGATTTTTTCCGCCTCGGCCGGCTCCCTAATGGCGTTGATGGCGATGCGGTCGGCATGCACGGTGATCAACTTGCCTTGGGAGCGCAAAGTGACCGAGGGCGGTTCCCTGATATAGGTGTAACCGCCCAAGACCGCGTTCAGGTATGGAAGGGCGGCGCCCACATCCTGATCGAGATAGGCGATGCAGTGCAGGGTCTGCGACTCCGGCCGGCAGGCGGCGTTGGAAAATTCCATTCTATAGGTTTCCAGAAGCTTCATGGTCATGAGGTTCCCGTCGTGTCCAACAGCCTTGCCAATGTTTTCATAAGTTCCCTCCTTGGCGTGGCTGTCGAGCATCTTTCCCTTCCACGGAATAGGCAAACATGGGGATGTAGATCAGGGTCAGGATGGTGCCGATTATGAGCCCGCCGATGGCGACATCGGCCAGCGGCGACAATTTTTCCAGCCCAACGGCCCATTCAAAGGCAATCGGAATCATGCCGGCGATGGTGCCGAAGGCAGTCATCAGCACCGGCCGGAAACGCACCCGGACCGATTCAACCGCCGACTCAAAGGGCGACTCGCCACGGGCGCGGTGCTGCTGGTAAAAGTCGATCAGCAAGACCGAGTTCTTGATAATGATGCCGAAGAGCAGCATGATCCCCACCATGCTGGGCATGCAGCTCGGCTTGTTGAAGGCGAGCATGCCCCAGGAGGCGCCGATCATGGAAAGCGGCAGGACCAGGACCATGACCACCGCCATGCGGGTTGACTGGTAGATGGCCACCAGGGAGAGGAGCAGGAGGACTATGCCGATGCCGATGGCCTTGATGATGCGGGCGAAGCTGTCCTGCATCTGGAAGATGTCGCCCTGCTGATCGATCTTGACCCCGGTGATTCCTGCTTTCTTCACCGCGGTCACGGTGTCGGCGGTCATTATGGAAACTGGCCGGGTGCGGCGATAGCCCGAGACATCCACCGAGTAGAGCATCTGGTTGCGCTCGATCTTGTTGGCGGTGAAATCGTAGGAGATTTTTGCCAGGGTGGCAAGGGGCACCGGCCCCTTGGCGGTCTGGATGGGGATCAACTTGAGGTTTTCCAGGTTATCGTCAAAGCCGTGGTCGAAATAAAGCCGGACGAACTGGGTGTCCATGGAAACCAGATTGCCGGAGAGGGCCACCGGTATGCCGGCCATGGGCAACTGGGCCGCGATGGCGGCCGGGGTCACCCCATAGGCCAGGGCCCGGTTGCGGTCGATCTCCAGCCGCGCCTCGGTGAAATCATTGCCCCAACTGGCGTTCACCGAGGTAAAGCCCTTGACCCCGGCCATGGCGGCCGCCGCCTTTTGCGCCGCCGCGGGCAGGAGGTGGTAATCCTCGGCATAGAGCCGGGTGTCCACCGGAGCCTTGATGCTGGACATGGGGGTGGCGCCAAAATCAAAGACATCGACCGCCTTGACGTTCGGCAGGGCCATGAGTTTTTGGCGGATCTCGTCCTCGATTTTCCAGATGTCCTTTTTCCGCTCAAAACGGTTAATGCAGTTGATGGTCATCTTCGCTTCCGTGGGCAGCGATCCGGACCCCAGGGAAAGTACCCCCGGCTCCGAGCCGAAGGTGACGGAACTCATGGTTACTTCGGGTTGGGCGTGCAGCCAGGCAAGAAAAGGCGCCAGCCGCTGCTCCGCCGTCTCCACCGTCTCGTTGGCCGAGAACTTCATCTGGGCCTTGATGATCCCGGTATCCATGGGCGGCATCAGATCCTTGCCGATGACCGGCATAATATTCTTGACACTGAGAATCAGCACCACGACCACCCCAAGGGTCATGAGCACCCGCCGCAGCACCGACCGGCCGGCGGCGGAAAATCGCAGGATGGCGACATAGGGGCCGATCAAGCGGCCGAAGGTCTTTTCATAGAATTCCTCCAGCCAGATTTCCGCCCTCATCTTCTTGTGGCCTTTGCGGTACAGAAAAAAACAAATGCTGGGGATGAAGGTGATGGAGAGAAAATAGGAGACCAGCAGGGCGATGATCAGGGTGGAGATCAGGTGCCGGTATATCTGCTGGGGAAAATCGCCGACAAAGAGAAAGGGGAACATGATGGCGATGGTCGCCACCGTGCCGGCGAAGACCGGCCCCACCACTTCCTTGGTGCCTTGGATGATGGCGGTTGTAAGCCCCTGCTTCATCTCCTTCAGGTGGCGCTCGATATTCTCCAGCACCACCACCGCGTCGTCCACCAGCATGCCCAGGGCCAGGATGATGGCGGTATAGACCACGATGTTCAGATCGCCGCCCATGAGCCAGCGGATGGCGATGGTGGCGAAAAAGACCATGGGGATGGAGACGAGCGCCGCAACGATTGCCCGGAAATTGCCCAGGAAAAGCAGGATCACCAGCAGGGTGAAGACGATGGCGTCGCGCAGGGCCTCCAGCATGTTGGTGTTGGCGGTCTCGATCAGGATGCGCTGGGTGTCGGTGAGCTGAAAGTCGATGTTCCGGTAGCGGGCTTTGAGCTTTTCGATCTCTATCCGGCCCGCCTTGGAGGTGTCCAGCACCGAGCCGCCCGGCGCCCGCTGGATGGCCACGGCAATGGCGGGTTTGCCGTTGCCGAGGTAGCCTGAGAAGCGGGCCTGGTGCCGCCAGTCGATGCTGGCGATATCGCTTAAGGTCACATTGGGGGCCACCGGCAGCAGGCGCAGCTCGTCCACCCGGTCCTGTTCGCCGTAGAAGGTGAGGGTATAAAAGGAGTCGGTCCCCTTGGCAAAGCCCACCGGCAGGTCGCGGTCCAGGGCGGCAATGGTGGCGGCGATTTTGTCCAGGGCAACGCCCTGGGCCTTGGCCTTGAAGGGATCGACCCTGATATTAATGGCGGACTGGTAGCCGCCGAAGACCTCGACATTGCCGATGGCCGAGTTTCTGAGCAGGGCCGGCTTGATATCGCTATCGACAATCTTGCGGACATCCTCCACGGCCAGCGTATCGCCTTTCGGGGTCAGGGCGAAGATATCCACCGGCAGGGTGAAGGCACCGGTGGTGTAGATGGAGGGGTTGGTACCTGCGGGCAGCTTGCCGCGCACCTTGTTGATGGCGTTGTTGACGTCCACCGCCGCCGGGTCCAGCCCCTTCTCGTACTCGAACTCGGCGGTGACGATGGACATGCCGGCGATGTTGGTGGAGCTGACCTGGCGGATCCGCGCCAGGGAGGAAAGCTCCATCTCGATGGGCTTGCTCACCGTGGCCGCCACCACGCTGGGGGTGCCACCCGGCACCTGGGTCATGACGACGACCGTGGGCCGGTCGGAGTCGGGAAAAAGATTCTTGGGCATAACCACCAGCCCGTAGACCCCGAGGACAAAAAACGACGCGATCAGGCTGTAGAGGAGATAGGGCCTAATGTAAAAGAAATCGAACAGCCCCTTGCTGCTGGAGCCGTTGCTTACGGCGGGCTCAGCCATCCTTGCGTCCTCCGGCCGGTGTTTGCTTGTCTGCCGGAGCTACGGCTTCGCCTTGTAGCGCGGTCGCCTGCACCGGTACTCCGGTCGCGGCCCGCAACAGGATATCCGGCTTGGCCACCAGGATCGTCTGTCCGGCGAGATCTTCGGCAACCACCGCGCCCTCGCTGCCGCGATGCAGCACGGTCACCGGTAGTTTGCGGGCCAGATTGCCCTCCAGGATGAGAACGTAAGCCTTGTCGCCCATGGTGACCAGGCCGTCCACCGGTACCAGCATCCCTTCTCCCTGGAAGAGTATCACCCGCAGGTTCAGGTACTGGCCCTCAACGATCCCGGCGTTATCGGGAAGCGGGGCCGCATACTGGACCAGGCCAACGGCCGATGCCTGGTTCCGGGGCACGGGCTGGATGGCCGTACCATTTACCAGCAGTCCCCGCGGGACGATGGAGTCGGGCAGGGAAAGGGTCAGGTAAAGTCCCTGGTCGGCCGCGATCCGCAGCAGCGGTTTGCCGGGCACGGCGATATCGCCGCTGTTGACCAGAAGTTCACTTACCGTGCCCGCCACCGGGGCGACGAGGGTGGAGTAACTGCCCAGGGTATCAATCTCGCGAATGTTCTGAACCAGGCTCTCCTTGCTCTTCTCAAGATTGGCGAGGGCGGCCTCTTCCATGCGGGTCTGTTCCAGAGAGGCCCCCTTGATGGCGAAAAGCTGCATGGTACGCTGGTGATTTTCCCGCTGGACAGTGAGTTCGTATTCAAGCCCTTCCAGCTTGGCGCGCAGGGCCGCCTTCCTGGCGTCCAAGTCACTTGCGTCGACGACTATCAGTTTCTCGCTTTTTTTTACCCGGTCGCCCTCCCTTTTATTGACCGCCAGCACCCGGCCGGTCACCTTGGTGGAGAGGGTGGTGGAGAGGTCGCTGGCCACCTGGGCCATGGCGGGCGTGGTCAGGGTGACCTGGCCCGCCTTCAGGGTAACGGTTTCCACCACCACGGGCAGGATGCCGGCCGGCGGGGCCTTGGCCAGATCGGCCTGGCGTTTTTTCACCAGCAGCACCACGGCAAGGGCCAGGACGAGCACCAGGACAATAGCGACTATTTTTTTCATTGGATAACTCCTTGCAGATCGGCACCGTAGAGCACGGCCAGTTGACTGATTACCCGCCATTTGTCGTTTTCCGCCTGACACAGGGCGGCGCGGGCGGTCAGCACCTGGGCCTCCTGGCGCAGGTATTCCTCGGTGGTGGTTCGGCCCTGATCCATGGCCAACCGCGCCACGGCGAGGATCTGCTCGCTGTTGGCGAGCGACCGCGTCGCGATGGCTTGTGAAGCTTCGAGCACCGGCAGTTTGCCTTTGAGATTCTTTTCCTGGGCGGCCAGCCCGATGCGGATCGCCTCCAGATCCTGTTCCGCCTTACTGAGCCGATTCCGGGCGATGGCCTGCTCAATGCCCAGGTTGCGGTCAAAGAGCGGCACCTGGAGGGTTAGCCCGATAAAATTGTAGTCACGGGATATGTGTGCGTCCGTGTTGTAGGCCTCGCCCTCATTGCCGGACAGGCTGCCGGTGAGGTAAAGGCCGGGATAACGAACGCTCTTGCTGCGCTGCCACTCCTCGCGGGCCGCGGCCGTCTCCTTTGCGGCGATCCGCTCCCCGAGATAAGGTGCCTGGTCAAGCTCACCGGTCATGGTCATGGGCGTCGGCCCGGTTATGTCGAGACCGGTGAGGGTTTCGAGATCCTTGCGAACGTCGAGGATTTTCGCGGCCAATTCATTTTTCTGCGCCTGCAGGTCATTGATGGAGTTTCCCACCTTGAGCAGTTCCACCTCGGCGGTCCGGCCGGTCTGGACCTTGAGCGTCATGTCCTCGCTGGTCTTGGCCAGGGACGCCAGCCGGGCGTCGATGGCCTGGTCCAGGCCAAGCAGATAGGCAAGACCGCTGTTGGCGGCCACCACCGCCGCCTTCCGGCTAGAAAGCTCCTGGGCGTGGGCAAGATTCGCCTTTTCGGCGAGCAGGGCGGCCTTCTGCTTCAGGTCATAGAGCGACTTGACAAAGAGCGGCATGTCCAGGGTCAGGCCGTAGCGCAGAATATCACGAGAAAAAGGGATCGATTCGCCGGCCTGGACGTTCACCTCGGTGGGCGGCATGGGCCGCAGGTTGGTGGGTGAGTTGTAGAATTCGGCCTTGCCAAAGCCGTTGATCCGCGGGAACAGGGCCACGGTCGCCGCCTGTTCCCGCAGGCCCCCTTCCCTGGCCGCAAGCTCGCTGGCGGCAACTCCGGGTTGCCGGGCCGCGGCGGTTAGCAGTTCCTGGATAGTGAAGGCCTGGGCCGGATGTGCCAGCAATAGCGAGAGCGATACCGCCCCACCCAGCCAGCGCATTTTTTCCTGGATTATACGGGAAATGCTCATGATTTTTCGGTGCTCCTAAACGCATATTTTGGTTCATTCGTATTTAAGTTGAAAAGGACAAAGAGATACCTAACATAGTTTTTGGTTGCACATAGTCGTCATTCCCGTGCAAACGGGAATCCAGTATTTTCAAGCTGTGGCGCGCAACCGTCATTCCCGCCGGCGCTGGAATGACGGTATTATCCGCCGAGTTTTTTCTCTTTAACAGCGTCTTTCAACTTTTTTACGAATGAACCCATATTTCCTCGGATTGTCGGCCAGATCGTCCTTGATCCGCCTGACCATGCAACTTTCCTTTGTCAGTCGCCTTGCAATGGCACGACTTCCCGTTATCTGCATCATCCCTTCTTTCCCGGCGCAATCGTGGACTTGATATCCAGAATCGGGGTGCCGTCGATCACATCAACGCCCGAGACCTCAATTGCATTGCCATCCACCTTGAGTACCGTAAGCTCAGAAAGGGCGATAGGATTAGGTCGCATGGGGCTTCTGGTGGAAAATACCCCACGCCGGCCGCGGCTGTGATCCCCGCGCGGATAGACCTTGAGAAGATCACGTTGCGCCTCATGCAGCCAGAAGAGAACCACCAAGGTCTGGCCGACCTCGATGCCGTCCATGGCTTCCAGAAATTGCGGCAAGATCTCCAGCCTGCCGGTTTCGGCTGATTCAGTATAGTTTTTCGGCGCATCCACCGGTGCTTGCAGCCCGCAACGCATCACGCCAATGGGCGTGATGCTGATCTCCCCTGTTTTTTCCATGGGTTAGCTTTACCTTCAGCAGCAGGCATTGCCCTTGGCTGTGGGGGAACAGCAACTGGCGCCATCGGGTGGGGCGACAGAAGCCAGGGTTATGGGTTCTTGGGCCGGTGCGGGCGCGCAGGCCGTGTCGAATTCATGGTCAAGCATCTGCCCGGCCTCATCGCGGAGATGGCGGGCAATGTCCACCACCACGTCAATCTGCTCTTCCGGCACGCCGTAGCTTCGGAGCCGTTCAAGCTGGCAAAGCCCTTGTTTGGGATGATTGGCCGCAATATTGGCGGCGAGCGACACCATCGCCAGGGTGACACGATCCAATGCACAATCAGCCATGCTGAATTCTCCTTGCCAAGCGGAACACGTTTGTTGTTTTCCTCGACCTCAAGATTTGCACGAGACATGACAGACCCCGTTGGGCGTCATTCTGGCAAAGGGGAAATATGTCTTTTTGAACCAGAGGGCGACATTGACCAGGGCGATCAAGACCGGCACCTCGACCAGCGGCCCGATGACCGCGGCAAAGGCCTCGCCGGAATTAATACCGAACACGGCGATGGCCACGGCAATGGCCAGCTCGAAGTTGTTGGAGGCGGCGGTGAAGGACAGGGTGGCCGACTGCTCGTAGGTGGCGCCGGCCTTCATGGACAGGAAAAAAGAGGCCAGAAACATCACCAGAAAATAGATGGTGAGCGGTATGGCGATGCGGATCACATCAAAGGGCAACTGCACGATGTATTCGCCCTTCAGCGAGAACATCACCAAAATGGTGAAGAGCAGGAATACCAGGGTGAACGGGCTGATCCTGGGAATCAGCTTTTCCTGGTACCACCTTTCGCCCTTGAGTTTCACGCCGACAAACCTGGTCAATATGCCGGCGATGAAGGGGATGCCGAGATAGATGAAGACCGATTCAGCGATCTGCCCCATGGAGATATCGACCACCGCGCCGGCGATACCAAACCAACCCGGCAGCACGGAGATGAAAAACCAGGCATAGACCGAAAAAAACAGCACCTGGAAGATGGAGTTGAAGGCCACCAGGCCGGCGCAGTACTCGGTGTCGCCGTCGGCCAGATCGTTCCAGACGATGACCATGGCGATGCAGCGGGCCAGGCCGATCAGGATGAGGCCCACCATGTACTCGTGCTGGCCGGAGAGAAAGGTGATGGCCAGGAGAAACATGAGCACCGGACCGATGAGCCAGTTCTGCATGAGCGAGAGCAGCAGCACCTTGCCATTGCGGAAGACCTCGTGCAGCTTCTCATAGCGCACCTTGGCGAGCGGCGGGTACATCATCAGAATGAGGCCGATGGCAATGGGGATATTGGTGGTGCCCACCTGGAACGAGTTGATGACCTCCCGGATGCCTGGATAAAAATAGCCGCCCATGACCCCGGTGGCCATGGCCATGAAAATCCACAGGGTGAGAAAGCGGTCTAGAAATGAAAGTTTCTTCGCTGCTTCTGGCAGATTGGCGCTCATAAGTTGCTCCGGTTCACGGTTACAGCGCCGGACTTGATGCCTGGCGCGAGCCACGCACGGCGCGCACATATCCCTTTTTGGCAATATCAATCTCCTCATCGCCCGCGCACATGCAGGTTATCCCGAGCTTCATGGGCTCGGTGCCGTTGGTTGTTTCACTCGTCCAGTAGGCGTTTTCGAAATGTACGAAATCGCAGGGGCCGGCATTCTTGTACAACAAAACATTCTGGGTCAACTGCCAGCGCTCCGCCATGGTCGGCAAACGCCAGTCCTTAAACTCTCCCAGGTCCAGTTCGCGGGTATATTCCAGGGCCTTCTCCTCGCTGGTCATGGCGCTCCGGCTCTTGCCCAACTGCCACATGAGCCCGGTCTGGGTGTCATGGCAGATCCCGTTGCCGAGATTGACAAATTGCTGGTCCGCGGCCAGAACCGTGGCCAGCAGGCCGCAGGCGAGCACCTGGAGGATGACGCTGCAAAAAATTAATAATTGTTTACGCATAACAATGACTCCTCACAAACGTTACGGTCTTCACACGAAAGGCCGCGCGATGAAATAAAGGCCAAGCCCAGCAATCAGCACTCCGGCGGCCCGCCTGAACCATTGCCCGCCCTGGCGCATGGCATGATTTTCCAATAACCTTCTGATCAGGGCCGTGGAGCTGCCGGCTACGGCGATTGGCAGGCAATGGCCCATGGCAAAAAGGCTGATCAATAAAACCCCGGTCATAAATTTTTCCTGCACCGTGATGATCGCCAGGATGGGGGCGATAAACCCGAAGGTGCAGGAGCCGGAAAGCACGCCATAGGCCAGCCCCAGGACAAAGGCGCCAGCCGCGCCCTTCAGGGTGATCTTGCCCAGCAGTTGGTTGCCGGGCAGCTTGCATTTGGCCACGCCCAGCATGTCGAGGCCCACCCAGAGCAAAATCACGCCAACGACCATGGTCAGGTAGGGGCCCACGTCGCCAAGCATGCGGCCAAGCATGGCGCAGATCACGCCGATAATGGCGATGGTCGCAAACAGGCCGAGGCTGAACAGCACGGCGAAAATGGCGGCCTGCCTGCCTTGTACCACCTGCTTTTGCCCGGCCACATAAGCGATGATCAGCGGGATGGAGGCCAGGTGGCACGGGCTGAACAACACACTCAGCATGCCCCACAGGAAACAGCCGAGCATGGCCAGGCCAGTGGCGCCCACCATCCAGGCGTTCACCATGAGATAAAATTGATCGAGCATCCCCGAATTACTCCTTCAAGAGCTTGTCAAGTTGCTCGACGATATCCTTTTTCGGCATGAAGCCCAGATGCCGGTTGATCTCCTGGCCGTTTTTAGCAAAAAAGATCTGGGTCGGCATGACGCTGACTTTGAACCGCTTGGCCTCGGCGGGATTCTGAAAGACATCCACAAAGATGACCGCGGCCTTACCCTCATACTCCTTGGCCACTTCATCGAGGATCGGCGCCATCATCTTGCAGGGGATGCAAGTCCGCGCCCCCAGATCGACCATGGTCACCATCCCCGGCTTCGGAATCGCCTCGTCCGCGGCAACGGCCGGGCTTAAGATGGCCGGGAGTAACAGAATACCTGTCAGAAGATGGACAAAACAGCGTGCCAGTTTTCGCATGAAAATCTTCTCCGTTCAAAAGGGTTTACGTTGTTCAACCAGCGCGCCTAGCCAAGCCAGCCGCGCACCTCGTTGCTGGTCGGCACCTTGCCGACGCACTTGACCTGGCCGTCGATGACCACGGCCGGGGTGGCGAAGATCCCCAGCCTGGCGATGGCCTGGAAATCGGTTACCTTTTCCACGGTGGCGGCCACGCCCAGTTCGGCCACAACCTGTTGCACTGTTTTTAGCGTCTCGTGGCACTTGGCACAGCCCGGGCCACAAATCTGGATCAGCATCGTGAACTCCAAAGAAGGGATTTAGGGGTTTAGACTGTAGACTGTTAGACTAACAGACTAATATGCTACAGCCTACAGCCTGTCTTCCTACAACACCGCATTAAACAAAAAGCCTACCAGCATGATGCCACTTGCTACCACGCCGATAAACACCCCGATCAACTTGGGCTTCAACACCTTGCGCAGGATCACGGTCTCCGGCAGCGACAGGGCGATGACACTCATCATGAAGGCGAGGACCGTGCCAAGGGCCGCACCTTTTTCCAGCAGAACCTGGACCACTGGCACGATGCCGGCGGCATTGGAGTACATGGGCACCCCGATTACTACGGCCAGCGGCACGCTCCACCAGGCCTCGCGGCCCATGATGGCAACCATGAAATCCGGGGGCACAAAGCCATGGATGCCGGCGCCGATGGCGATGCCGGCCACTACGTAGACCCAGACCCGGCCGACGATATCCCTGACTTCCCGCCCGGCATAGCTCAGGCGGTCCTGCCAGTTTAACCTGACATCGGGCTGCACCACGGCGGCGGCCTGGAGCTCCCGCACCCAGTCCTCCACCCAGCCTTCCAGGCCGCAGCGGCCAATGATCCACCCGGCCGTGATGGCCACCAGGAGTCCGGTTCCCATATAGAGGGCCGCTACCTTCCAGCCCAGCAGGCCGTAAAGGAGGATCACGGCGATCTCATTGACCATGGGCGCGGCGACCAGAAAGGAAAAGGTGACGCCCAGCGGGATGCCGGCAGTGACAAAGCCGATGAAGAGCGGCACCGCCGAGCAGGAACAGAAGGGCGTGACCGTGCCCAGCAGGGCGGCCAAAACATTGCCCGCTGATTCCCGCTTGCCGGCCAGGATGGCCCGGGTCCGTTCCACGGTGAAAAAGGAGCGGATGATGCCAACCCCGAAGACCACCAGGACCAGCAGCATCATGACCTTCGGTGTCTCGTAAACAAAGAAGCGCACCGCCTCGCCGAACTTGGATGCAGGAGCGAGCCCGAGCAGGCGAAAGCTGAAAAAGCCGGCCAAACGCTCAAGTTGCAAGTAGAGCGGCAACCACAGGGCCAGGCCAACTACACCCGCCAGGATAAACCTGAAACGGTTGTTTGGTACTCGAGCTTGGCCAACAGAGCCGGACAAATTCATGGCTTGTCCACCTCGGGAGCTTCATCCTTGAGCAGATCATCCAGGATGTTCGCCATGAAGACCTTGCCGAGAAAGCCCTGATGGCGCATTTTTTCCTTACCGTTCCGGTCGAAGAAGATCTGGGTCGGCTTGATGGAGACGTTAAATTCCTTGGCCTTTTCAGGGTAATTGCCTAGATCGATGAAGATCACGTCGGCGCGGCCCGCATACTCCTTGGCCAATTCGTCCAGCAGCGGGGCCATCATCTGGCAGGGTTTGCAGTTGCCGCCCAGATCCACCAGGGTCACGGTGTTGGCCCGGGGAATGGGGGTGCCCTCGGCGGCCCGGGCCGTGGTCCAGGCCACGAGTACGCACAGGGCGCCGACCAGCAAAGCCGCCAGACAGGGATGCTCTCTTTTCATGGTCACCATCTCCGGCGTATCACTCGCACGCCCTTTTCAGAATAGTTAGACGGTCAATACCAGGCAGACGGGCGAGAAGTCGCCTGACCTCCTTGTCATCGTTCAGCCAGGCCGACAAAACGGCCAACATGGCCCGGCCGTATTCGTTTTCCGGTTTCGCCGTCACCCGGTAGTTGACAAAGAGGCCATCCTTGCGGCTGGTCACCAGGCCCGCGTCCTCCAGCACCTTCAAATGTTTGGAGATCGTCGGCTGGGCCAGGCCCAAGGCGGCGCGAATCTCGCAGACACACATCTCCCTGGCCTGGATCATTTTGACGATCTTGACCCGATTGGGGTCGGACAGGGCCTTCATCACCCGAATGAATGCTCTCATAATCCCTCGATGGCAGAGGTGTAACCGATAATATCACTATATTCCTATATAGCGATATACAAAGCAAGTCAAGGATGTTTTTCGAGGTGATTGGCCAGGATTGACGCAAGTGATGAAAAACTCAAGGCTGCAAGCTGACCGCTTACAACAAAAAAAGCCCCCGACCGCGCCCGACCAGACGGGGCGATAGAGGGCCTGATGACGGCCGCAAGGATCTTGCAGGCGCTCAGATCATGAACCCCACCTGCCGGCAGGCGGAGGTGACCACAAAAATGCGCTCGTTGTTGCTGTCCTTGTCGGCCGGAACCATGAAAAAACCCGGCCAGTCCGGTGTATAGATCCTGGCAAAACCGATAACCTCCTCGCCGTCGCTGAAGTTAACCTTAACCTTATGACCGCGTATAGTACCATCATCCAGATAGGAAGCACGATAATCCTTGTTGCCATCGAAATCCTTGACAAAAAACAGCCCCTTGAGATCCTTGATCAGCACCGCCTTGATGTCGCCCCCTTGCACCGTGACATGGAATCGCTCCTGGGTGGGGGCAAGGTCGCTGGTCATGCCCTTGACCAGGGTGTCGTCCTTGAAATGAACCACCACTTTGTTCTTTACCATGCCATCCTCCTTGCTCGCCGGCCCGTCATTTCACCGTGCTCATAAGGTAAGCATCGTCTCATAGTTCGGCGACGCGATTTTTCCGCCGCCGTGGCGCATTATTATACGTTTCAATTACGTAACTGCTCAGGTTGTTTAGCCCGTTAGGCTGTAGACTGTTAGTCAAAAAAACGGAGCGTATGCGGAACACAGTACGATTTATACCGCAAGGGCATAAGTTTCGTATGAGCAGACGAGCTGCTCAACTCAGCTTTATATCTCGTGTTTCGCTGTTGCTAACAGTCTAAATGCCTACAGCCTATAGACCTGAGTAGTTACTCAACTACTTTCATTTTATGCAAGAACCGTTCCAAATAAATAATTTATTTTTTCTTATAATTTCGGACGATTACGAACACCCAGGGATCTGCACGCCAACAATCTTCCGATCATCCGGAAATTGCTAGAGTAATTTTCCGTAAAACTGGAATTATTTGATTGTCCCCCTGATTTTGGCCACAAATTAGATGTCCATACGGAAACTGCATGGGATTTGATGGACGCGAGGGTGCGGTTGTCAGGGTGCAGGTGGCAATTTGTTTCAGTTTTAGTAACTATCCAGCTTGTGTCGGCAGTCAAGCGTTCCCGGCCTAAAAATACTTTTCGCTCATGCGGGGGCGGGCGTCCTGCCCGCCTCCGAGGCGTCCGCGACCTCCCGCGCATCCTGCGCCCGGTCGCGGACGAACCCGCGAAAAGCATTTCCAGTCCGGG
>Ga0100387_10003168_pt1 | contig 13821 bp, 10 predicted proteins | sample CryGeymeta201511_FD_81547 | JGI IMG/M metagenome (GOLD analysis project Ga0100387, IMG submission 81547) | Groundwater microbial communities from Crystal Geyser aquifers in Utah, USA - Crystal Geyser metaG 2015-11 | ecosystem: Environmental > Aquatic > Deep subsurface > Groundwater | place... | reverse complement strand
GTATGCGATCAAACAACAGGAACTGTAATCAGAAACACTATAATCGCTGACGAAGATTGGAAAAAATTTATAAATAAATTTTATCAATCTGATAATTTAGGGACATATGGAAATGCGTGTTGGATGAGAAGGGAAGTTCTTGGCAAAGACAGTCTTATTCCAAAAATTGCTCCAGGGATTGATTTTATTTTGAATCCTATTAATTCTATAGTCAAGTCGCTAATAAATCCTGTTAATGTTATTGCAACACAAGCCGAAAAATTCTCTAGACAGGATCAAATATGCAAAGGTAGAGTTCCACGACTACGTGATAATACTGGTAGATTTATTGGTGAAAAGGAAGATGACTACAACATACTTGAGCGATATTACAATTCGATTCATGAATCATGGGAGAGTGGCGATTGGTCAAAATTCGAAACAGGGATCTACTCAAAATATGATTGTCAATGTCTTGGTGAAGAAGATCCAATATCTGAATATCCGGAAGGTGTTATTCCGCCAGTTGAAGGGGGTGAGAATGTAGAAGGAGCAGCCGTTTCGATTCATTCAATTAATGCCAAGGTCATATCTTCTGAAGTTTGTTTGAATGTGATAGATGGTCCTATATCTTGTTTGCCTGTTGAGTGCTCTAAAACTCTTATCGAAGGTGAGGCTGGTGAATGTCTAGATTGTCTGTTGCAAAAGAACAGGGCATATATATCCGGAGGTTTTTCTAGTATCCCAAGTGAAAAATGCGTTTCTTTGGCTGCGGGAAATTTATGTAAACCTTTAATCGGACTTGATAAGGAGGATGAGCTGAAAAAATGCATTGATTGCATCAGTAATAAAGAAGGAATGTGGACTGCGATCGGTTGTATGTACACTGATCTTGAAAAGACCATAAATGAGCAATTATTTGGGCTGCTAATAGGTTTTGGTGGAGTATCAGTCCTCGGCTGCATCATATTTGCTGCTTTCCGTATGCAGACTTCAGCTGGTAATCCCGAACAAGTCAAGGCTGCTCAAGACATGGCGACGTCTTGCATCATAGGACTTATCATCATCATATTCTCAGTATTTATACTGCGAGTGATCGGAGTGGATATTCTTCGGATACCGTTCTTATCTTGAGTTCTTTATCACGACTTTGCACCAGTACGTTTGCTCTTTCTAGATAATGGATTGATAAAGTCGATTATACCCTTCTGTCTCTCCATAGGGTCGCGTCCCATAATTCCAGTCTTCAAGCTTTCTATCTGTCCGACTGCACCAGTTGCTGAGGTGAATATTCCAGCTCCAGCAAAGAAAGATCCTATTCCGAGATTTAGTCCACTTTCCTTGACACCTACCCAACCCTTTACCATTTTGATAAAGTCAGGGATCATTAATATCAGTCCGAAACCGATTAGGGCATTTAGATCTGTAGTGGACAATCCGTGTAGAAATGGAAGTTTTAATGGTTGAATATTCTGGGGGGCTAAAGATGTTCTAAAGTGCATTATCCAAAAATCGAATTTAAAATCGTAAGCATGTCCATATATCTTTGGGGCAACGTTATTTATTGAAGTGATTGCACGACCAGCCATTAGGATTATTGCCACAGTTGGGAAAGCCAGTAGCTCGCCAATCAGATTTTTGAACCACCATCCGATAGTGTCCACTCCAGGCAGAGCACTAAAAAGAAGAATTATTGGGGAGAAAATAATATAAAGTATGATTTTTAAATATGAAGATAAAAGGATGAAGAATACTTTAAATATAAAAAGTAATAAAGTAAGTAAAAAAATTAGACCAATAATAAAGCCAGGAATATGAGGGAAAAGAAAAATTAATAAAGCAGATTGTAATGCTCCAATTATAAATAGCGGACCATTTCCAAGACTTGATCCTAAGAATGACCAACCAGTCATAGCGTTAACAACAGTATTGATTACAGTCGTTATTTGTTTTACATACGCAATTATAAAATAGAACCCGATAGCGTTGACAGAACCCTTAACGATTGTTGGTGCCATATTGAACATACTTCCTCCAAGACCCACGAAATTAATCTCATTTGGGTACAGTCGTCCCATATTCGCATTGAAGTAGCCACTAACCAGGTCATTTGCCTGGGCTGCAGTTGCCCCAGGGGATGAAACATCAAAAAGTATTCGGACTCCAAGTCCGAGAATAAAATACATCATATCAATCAAAAACCCGGCGATTGGGAATGAGAATGCGATGAGGAGCATGACGATCACGATCCTGGGGAGTGCATTTTGGATCCCGATCTCAGCTTGAGAACCGATCTTTACCCGGAACATGATGAGAAATCCGATCGTGATCATGATGAGGACGAGGATGATGAAGGATAGTTCTTGGAATAGTTTCCAGATATGCATATATCCGGAAAGTGAGGAAAATCCGACTCCGGAGTAGGCGTAAGTTGCAGGGACAAATCCCGCGTCTTGGACTGATTCTTGTAGCCAGCCGATCGCACTAGCTGGCGGATATTCATATGGCACGGACATGAGGTTTGCTACATTATTTATCATTCCATTATTTTGATTTTCAGCATTTCCATATTTCTCACTACATCCCTGACCGTAAAAATTACACATTCCATTTTGATAAACAAAAAGAGACAGTTTTCCATTTTCTGACGTATCCTTTTCCAGCTCCATTATCTTGGTAGATATTTCTGAGAGATTCATCTCCTCCGCCTCATTTATATTGATCTTTTCACCGGTTTTTAAGTAGTTGAAAAGTATCACAACTGCCAAAATTACAGTTACAAAAACAACAATTTGCTTCATAGTGTTGAAAGCTTTGCCGATTCCGGAGGTGATTTTTGAGAGGTATGGACGCATAATATTCATTGTAATGTATGTTCTTGGTATCAGTCAATGGAGGATAACCAGAGTCGTGATCGATCTTGGATAAATGAGCGATCTCCCCACTGCACCAATACTTTCTCAGGAAGCACCCCATTTGACTTGAGGTAGGAGAAAACAATTTCTGCTGATTCTTGAAAAGACTTTCTCTCAGATTCGTATTTTTCATCGTTTTCTTCAATCTGATAATCGATACCAAAAATATGGACCGTCTGCGTCCATTTATTTTCAGAAAGTTTATTGTCAGGTAAATAGATTTCAATTTCCTTTCCTGTTGATGAAGTAAATGTCTTTTGGAAAGGAAGTGAATTTTGTAGTTTTTGGATTTCTGAAACAGAATTTTTGATTTCTGTTGATTCCGCATCTAGTCCATAACCTTCCGACTCTGGAATTGTCGGAATCTTATCTATTGTTAAAATATTTTCAAGTACAATATCTTTTGAAATAATTTCAGTAGGCTTGGGATTTAGTATCGGAACGTTGATGTTATTTTTTTGAAAGACCGTAGATATTAATATTAAAGATATTAATACTACTGCTAAAATTCCGATGACTATGTATTTGTTTTGAAAAATTTTACTGATCATAAGTTTGATAAAATATTTGCAATCGTCAAGACCCCTATTCTTTCATAAGATTTCGGTGGGTTACATTTTGTATAATCCGCGCAATATACCAGATACATATTCTGATGAATTGAGTCATATTTACTAAAGGGATATATATGATCGTATCCTTCGTAAGGGGCGGGGCAATATGGCATTGAAGCATTCACCCGACCACAGTTGGCATTTCCTGTGCCATTGTATCTCCCAAGAGATTTGGCGAGCTCCTGAATAGTCTCAGGTATTTTCCCAATCTTTCCTATTAGATGATTCGCTCCATATATACAACTGTCTGACAGACTGGTAAATCCGCACTGGCCAGGACCAATAGCTACAGGCTTACCGACCGTGCTTGTTGACGAACAATTTCCATAAAGATCCGGTTCATTTGCACCGAGTTTTCTACCACTTACACAAGATTTTTGAGCATTACAGCCGCCTTCAACAAAATGAATTCCCGCTATGATTTGCCAAGGAACACCAGTGTATGATGAAGCAAGTTCATACGCGCTTTTATTTATTAGACAGGATTTTGCCAGGTTGATATATGAGTTTGGATAATCGCCAGTTGGGGTCGTTGGAGTATAGTTTGATGATGGCGGAAGTGATTGGCTAGGCGTTGTTGTTGGTTGTTGGCTATTTGCTATCGGAGTTGCAATTGGAGTTGAAGTAATATTTCCAGTCTCATTATTTAGTGAGCCATTTAGAATTTCACCGATGATTGCAAGCATGGCTCGCTCCGATTGAAGTTCTGAGCTGGGGTTTGAATTTGAATTTGCTGCGTTGTTCTGTGCTGAATTATAATTATTTGAATTTACTGAATTTGTTCTTTCATTAAAAATTTTATTTTGTGTTTCCGCGTCAAGCTCGTCAGCCATGACAATACTACTAAGAGGAATATCGGGATGGTTTACTTCTATCCATTTTTCAAAAATTGGTCTAGTCTCACTTTTTGGATCGGATAATCGGACGACCATATTATTTTCTTGGTAATCGTATCCGAGCTGGAAATATGCTCCATTTATTGGGAGACTGTTTCGGAATTTCCGATCACTTTCAATTTTTTCAATTTCAGCATCTGTAAATTCTTGGCCATCCTTCACACCGGTGAAAGGAATTGCCGCAGTAGCTTTTTCAGTTGGGCCACTTTGTTCGGTTGGAGAAATGTTTACCTTAGGAGTGATAGAAAGTGATGCTGGAGACTTCGGAATTGAAGGTTCTGCCTTTTTTGATTGAGAGTTAAGAAATACTAGAAATAGAATCAATATTAGAAGGAGTACGAAGAGTGTGGCAATAACAATTTTTTTGTGGTGATTTATGTAATCCATATTATTTATCTACGAACTGCAAATGCATAAAGGTATAAAGGTTGAAAACTTCGTGATGAGTAATTTATTGGCGTCTTTGATGATTCAGGTGGTTCATAATATGGGTCGTATGACGTTACTCTATTTTGTGAGTCGATATCTGTAATAATCGTAAAATGTTTACAACCTCCTGAGCACATTTTCAATAAGGCAAAAACAACCCAACCATTTTTTACTTGATTTCGGATGTCTATCGCTACTTCATCGATCCGAAATCCTGATTCTGATGCAAATAAGCTTGATTTTTGGTCTTTATTCAGATGTGGATAAGTTCGAAGACCATAACTTTCGAATATTTTCTTAGCATCATTCAAGTTGGTTCCTTCACAACTAATAAATAAATTATTTTGAGAGTATTTCTTTACAATTTCCACAGGATCAGCTGAAATCCCAAAAATACTAAGTGCGGTCGCAACAGCTGTTGGTCCACAGCCGGCGCGGCAGATACTACAAGTTGTTCCGTCAGCATTTGTTTTTAAAACGTTATTTCTATAATTGCATTGTCTGAAAGCCGTAAATGAGGTTGAAGGAGGTATTGAGATAGAACTTGTTGGGCTCGGATTACTGCCTTGTGATTGAGCTGGATTTGTCGATGGAGTAATTGTAGGAAGAGTAGTTGAATCGTTGTTTGAATCAAGAAGGTCGAGTATTGTTTGTAACATATCTCTTTCACTTTTAAGAGATGGTGTATCATTATAATTTGATGGGTAATTTGACTCGTACCCATTATCAAATTCTGCTTCGCGCGCTCTCACTTTATTAGCAAAAGACAATATGCTAATTGAAGCTATTATTATTGAAATAATTGTGAAGACACTTGTGTTGACTTTTGGTAAATACTTTCTCATAATGAATACATGGCTGGTATATTTGATTTTATAAAGAAACAGGATCCAAATGCAATCGTGGATGTGCCACAAGATGACACAACGCCCCAAAAGGTAGTTCTTGATCAACCAGTTACGGTACAAAAGTCTGTCCAATCTTTCAATGGCATTGGGACTCCTCCAACCCCCCCTCAAGTAAGTAAAGTTTTAGATTCTACAATTACGACTAATAAGCGCTCAGAGCTTGACGTGATGACGCATCTGACTCAAAGATCAAACAAGGTCTTTGTAGAAGCTCAAAATATGGCTCGAAGTTTGAAGAATGAGTTTGTAGATAGTGAGCATATTCTTCATGGACTTCTTGCAGACAGCAGAATATACAAATTAATGGTTGATATGAAAGTCCAACCGCAGATTGTCGAGCAGGAACTTGCAAAAATATATAAAAAAGAAAATTCGATATCTGCTCCGCAAATATCACCGCGCGTAAAACAAATTGTTGAAAAATCACTTCTTGTTGCTCGAAATCTTAAGTTTGAGTTTATCTCTCCAGAACACATACTGCTTGCATTATTTGATGAAGGAGAAGGAGTAGGGGCCAGAACGCTCGTAAAACTTGGTGTAACAAAAGAGGAAATTAACAAACAAATTACTGGAAAAAAAGAGGGATTATCTGCAGAGAACGAAAAGGTGGAAAAAGAAAAAAAGAAATCAGCACTTGATCTTTATACAATCGATCTAACAGCCAAGGCGTCCCGTGGAGAGCTTGATCCAGTAGTTGAGCGATCAGAAGTAATAGAAAGAGTGGTTCATATTCTTTCAAGACGGATAAAAAACAATCCAGCACTTATCGGTGAACCTGGGGTTGGAAAGACGGCGGTGATTGAAGGACTCGCACAGAGGATCGTTGATCAACAAGTTCCCGAAAGTCTCCTTAACAAAAGAATTCTTCAACTTGATCTTGCGGGAGTAGTAGCCGGAGCGTCACACAGGGGAGAATTTGAAGAACGTATGAAGCAAATCGTTGATGAGCTAAAAGCCAGCAAGGGTGAAGTCATCATGTTTATTGATGAGATGCATACGATGGTTGGTGCTGGGGGAAGTGGAGATGGAACGCTTGATGCATCAAACTTTATCAAACCTGCTCTAGCTCGCGGTGAGGTGCAATTTGTCGGCGCAACTACAATTACTGAATATCGAAAATATGTTGAAAAAGATGCAGCGCTCGAGCGAAGATTTCAGACAGTTTTAGTTCCAGAGCCAAATGTTGAAGCTGCAATCAAAATGTTGAAGGCAGTGCGAGATAAATACGAGTCTTTTCACAAAGTTAAAATTTCAGATGAAATTACCGAACTTTGTGTAAATCTTTCCAAAAGATATATTGGAGATAGATTTTTACCAGACAAGGCATTTGACTTGATGGACGAGGCAGCAGCTGCTGTCAGATTGCCTCTAATATCGCTTCCTGAAGAGATAAAATCTCTGTCAGACAGGATATCGCAGATCAATCAAGAAGTTGTAGAAGATGAAAAGCAGGGTGAAAAAGTAAAGGCGAGAATTGCCAGGTCAAAAGTCGCAGAAATTCAGATTAAGCTAGATGATAAAAAAAATGAATACAATTTAAAAAAAGCTCAGACGACCACTGAGGTTACACCAGCAATTGTCAAGGATATTATTGCAAAGCGAACTGGGATTCCAATTTCAAAAATTGGCTCGTCAGAGGGCGACAAACTCACTAAGCTTGAAGATGTAATTCACAAACGAATGATTGGCCAAGAGAGAGCTGTGACGTCAGTCGCGCAAGCTGTTCGTCGTGGACGCGCTGGACTTAAAAATACAAAAAGGCCAATTGGGAGTTTTGTATTTTTAGGACCTACTGGAGTAGGAAAGACAGAACTTGCCAAATCACTTTCTGAGGTGCTTTTTGATGATGAAGAAGCTGTGATAAGGTTTGATATGACCGAGTACATGGAGCGTCACGAAGTTGCAAAACTATTAGGACCTCCTCCAGGATATGTGGGATTTGAAGATGGTGGAAAACTTACTGAAGCTGTACGAAGAAAACCTTATTCATTAATTTTATTTGATGAAATTGAAAAAGCCCATCCTGACATTTTTAATATTTTGCTTCAAATACTTGACGATGGAAGGCTAACTGACAATAAAGGCCGCACAATTTCATTCAAAAATTCAGTAATAATCTGCACCTCAAATATTGGTACAGCTCTGATTCAGGAAGATTTGATGAAATCAGGAACTACAGATGTCGCAGAGCCAACAGTTATTAGTACATATGTTTTTACCCCGAGTGGTCGTGAGCTTCTCACAATTGGGAATAAATATTTCGAGCTAAAGTCTATACAAAATGGCTCCCCAACGGCCCCAGTTCAGAAGCATGATTTAGTAGAGTATTTTGGTGGTCAGATGATCGATAAAGCTTTTACAGGTGCAAACTTACCAACTTTTGGATTTAAAACTCATGCAATTTCTCAAAAAGGTATCGAGGTGATTTCAAACGCAAATACTCTGTATATTCGTACAGCTACAACTGCAAAGGTTTGGAGTGTAACAAGTTTGATTGATTATTTCAAAGATCAGATAGTTGTTAATGCGCTTCCAGATTCTCCAGATGAACAACTTCCAACAATGAGCCTGAAAACACATGCTTTCACGCCGAAAGATGATGAGATTGTTACGTTTAAGGATCGTTACTGGAGGCGAAAAGCTGGCAGTAAAAACTGGGAAACGGGATTTTTGAGTGATTATTTCAAAGGTCAAAGCATTATTAAGCAATCAAATGAAACTGAGTCATTCCCAGTATCACATTGGGATGTTCATACCTTTTCTCCAAATGGGCGGGAAGTAATTCTAACAGGTGGGGTTGTGTGGTATAAAGATGCTCAAAAACCGGGGTGGAATAAGCGCCCTGTGAAGATGTACTTCGGAAGTAATTTTCAGCTTGAACAAGAGAGTAAAAATAAAGAAATACTTGACGCGGAAACTGAAAAGAAGATGTATGAAATAATTAAAAAGAAGGTGATGGATGAATTATTGAAATTTTTTAGACCTGAGCTTGTAAATCGGTTTGATGAAGTGATAGTTTTTGAGCCTCTGAAATACGAGCATATGATTCTGATAGCGCGACTTCAGCTAAACAGTGTTGCTAAACTGCTCGAAGAACAAGAAATTGGTTTTACATTGACGGAGCAGGCTATTAAAGAAATTGTACGTGTGGGATTTGACCCTGTATATGGAGCACGGCCACTTCGAAGGGCGATTCAAAAATTAGTTGAAAATCCTATATCAGAGATGATAATTTCCTCAAAATTGAAGCCGGGTAACACCATGATGATTGATTTTGATGGAACCAAGTTGACATTTGATATTGAAACATCAGGAAATGTCCCAATCAAAGACTTAAATGTTGAACTATCGGCAAAATCTGATCGCAAAAATTTTAAATGTAATATATGTGGAACCCGCTTTAATTCTGAAATTAAAACAAACTCTACACAAATTTGTATTAAGTGTGCATCTTCTAACATTCAACAAACAGAAACTGTTGATAAAATGACTCAGTCGTTAACTACTTGACAATCAATACTTTATGGATATAAACTACACCCCCCAAGATATTTCGATGCTGAAAAAAAAATATGCAGTAAAATCACAGAGTGCTGTTCTTTTTATTATTATCGCAGTATTAACGGTCACAGTCCTTGGTCTCTTTGTTTACATCCTTCTCAACGAATAATAGTATGACTTTTATGCAGCTACTTTTAATAATATTTTTTGAACTTCTTGTACTATTTTGGCTTACAAGGGCAACCCTTATATCTCTTTTCAAATTATTGCAAGCTATTTTTGAAAAGGATCAAACAACTTATTCTGTTATTGCCTTAATATATTTTCCAGGAACTGTCCTACACGAACTAAGCCATATGATAGCCGCATTATTCTTGCTTCTTAAAGTTGCCGACATTCACGTATTTCCAACCTGGAAAAATAATGTGATTATTTTAGGACGAGTTTTATATGAAAAAAAAGATGTTTTAAGATCAATTCTTGTAGGTATTGCTCCGCTTTTTGGAGGAATAATTTTTTTGGGATGGCTCAGTGTACTTGATGTAAGCACAAGTTCAAACTTATTGCTGCAAATTCTTGTGATATATCTTGTATTTACAATTTCATCTACAATGTTTTCATCAAAACAAGATCTAGTAGATTTTTTATATGTCATACCGATCGGTATTATGATTACTATTGTCTATTACATTATTCAGCCAGATTTCACCTTAATCTCTAAACTTATTAGAGATCTTGAAGCGCCTAGAAAAATCCTGTATGCTATAACTCAATACTTACTATTATCTATCTCAATTCATACGATATTTATCATTATTGTAATGTCGGGACGATTTATTAAAAACAGATTATTAAAATGACTTTAGCTCAAAATCTACAAATACACTCGTCTGATAATTTACCAGGCTCTACTGCTCCAGCGCAGTTTAATATTACTGGCCCTCTTCAAAATATAAACAACATTACAGATCTTATAAACATCTTAATGAAGTTTATTTTTCCATTTGCCGCTGTCATATTATTTTTTGTAATAATTGCTGGAGGATTTGATTTACTAACATCGCGGGGTGAGTCAGAAAAGGTTAAATCTGGACAACAAAAAATAACTTCGGGAATTATAGGATTTGTATTACTCGTCTTATCGTTACTTGCCTCGCAGATATTAGGATTTATTTTTGGAGTTGGCGAGGGAATTCTTTGATCGCACGTTCATAATCTTTTGGATCACCTACATCATACCAATTCCCTTCAAAGACGAAACCGCTTACATTCTTATCGTCAATAAGTGCTCTGATAATATCTTCGATAGCAAATTTTTTTTTCTTCTTAGGGAAGTAGTCAAAAATCGCCGGCTCAAATGCGTAAATACCAGAATGAATAAGATGACTTTTGAATCCTTTATTATCTGTATTTGGGTAGAATTTTGTCAAAAGAGATCCTTGAAGCTTGATCTGTCCAAAGTTGCTTGGTTTTGCAGAAGTGGATAGGGCGACTGTCGCCACAGTTCCTTGTTTTTTATGAAATTCAATAAACTCAGTAAAATTAAAATTTGTTAGTATATCTCCATGAACTACTAAAAATGTATTTCCTTGAAGTTTGTCTTTCACTTTATTCAGGGCACCTCCAGTTAACAAGTCTTCACGTTCTTCAGAGTATTGAATATTTGTTACAAATTTTGATCCATCTCCAAAATACTCCCTTATTTTATCTCCGAGATAAGACAAGGCAATAGTGATGTTTGAAATATTATGTTTTTTTAACTGATTAATAAGATGTTCAAGAATTGGCGTTCCATCAACTGGAAGCATAGACTTAGGGATCTCGTATGTATAAGGACGTAGCCTTGTTCCGCGACCACCTGCCAAAATGACAGCCTTACTGACATCTGAATTGGTATACTGTGTTAAGATATATTCAACGGCATGAGATCGATTGCGAATCTTTTTTTTATCAATTAGTGAATCGACTTTACCAAGAAGTGAAGTGTTTAATGTAATTGTTATTCGAGAGCGTCTCATAAGTAACTAAATTGTAGTTAATATCTTGATTTTTGTCAAAGCGAATTCTATAATACCTAATAATACACATCTAATATGCTCTTTGATTCAAAAGAACCACCAATAGTAATCTCAATCGGAGGATCGCTACTTGTAACCGATAAAGGAATCGATACTCGATTTCTCAAAAATCTTAATACTTTTATAAGAAAATACATAAAACGCGGTAAGCGTTTTTTTTTGGTCGCAGGAGGAGGAGTTACTGCACGAAAATATAGAGATGCGGGAAAAGATGTTGTCGGGGGAATGAGCATGGATGATCTTGACTGGATTGGAATTCATGCAACTCGATTGAATGCTCACCTTCTTCGTACAATTTTTGAAGACATTGCACACCCACGAATAATCGAAAATTATGATAAAAAACTTAGAAACTGGAAAGAATCTCTAGTAATTGGTGCTGGTTGGAAACCAGGTTGGTCAACTGATTACGATGCAGTTATACTCGCTCGAGATTATGGAGCAAACCTTATCATTAACTTGTCAAACATCGACTGGGTCTATGATAAAGACCCAAGGAAATATAAAGATGCGGTAGTTATTGAAAAATTAACATGGGGAGAGCTCGAACATATCGTTGGAACCGAATGGACTCCTGGCATAAATGCACCATTTGATCCAATTGCAGCACAACTTGCTAGAAAACTTCGTCTTACCGTAATTGTTGCAAACGGAGAGGATTTAGATAATATTGAGAATATAATCGAAGGGGATGGATTTAAAGGTACGGTCATACAGCCATATAGAATAGATGCAAGTTTTTATGATCGTGATTATTATATCGGAGACAAAGATAGGTATCGATTTGGAAGAAAGGCATCACTTATTGGAAAATTACTTCGAAGAATAGCTATATATTATCGAGCAATGATAATTAGAATATTTCTTAAGCCAAAAAACTGTCTCGACGTGGGATGCGGGACAGGAGAGCTTGTCTCAATCTTGCGAAAAACTGGAATTGACGCTTATGGTGTTGAGATTTCAGAGCACGCCCTCGAACTGGCGGACAAATCAGTCCGCCCTTTTTTACGCAATGGCAATATAGTAGATTTACCTTTTGAAACAAATTCATTCGATCTCGTATTGACATTTGACGTTTTAGAGCATTTAGAGCGAGGTAAAATAAAAAAGGCAATAGATGAAACTATCCGAGTCTCAAAAAAAACCATTATGCATAAAATATACACAAAAGAAAATATCTGGATTAGACTATTTCATAGTAAAGATTTTTCTCATCTTTCAATTTCTACAAAAAATTTTTGGAAAAGAAAATTTATGGAGCATCCCGATGCTGCCTTACAGAGAAATTCAATTTTTCATCTTCCAAGGATTATGGAATCAATATTTCTTCTCAAAAAGAAATAAAAAAAATATACATGCTTATTTCTGCAATTTCTCTTACTAATTTCCGCAATTTTAAAAGTGCAAAGTACGAATTTAGTCCAAATTTAACTCTGATTATTGGAAAAAATGCTCTAGGAAAAACAACACTTCTTGAAGCTATTTATGTCGCAATTTATGGTACTGGATTTCGTGAGAGTCGGGAGGTAGAGCTTGTCAATTTTGATCATGATGACTGCATAATTGATGCTGAATTTTTTAAAGACTCTACATTGGAGAGATTTCAAATTAGAATACTCAGATCTGTAGATGATAGAGTCGCAAAAACCTTCTATCTTGACAAAGCCGTTAAGTCAGCGACTAAGTACAGGAAAAATCAAACTCAAGCAGTTTTATTTGCTCCGGAACAGATAAGAATAATCACAGGTTCTCCTAGTCGGAAGAGGAAGTATGTAGATTCTGTAATCTCGGCAATCGATCCTGAGTATAAGAAATCACTACGATTATACGAAAGTGCTTTTCGAAGAAGAAATAAGGTACTTGAAAGGTATGAAAGTGAAGATGATTTAGAGCATGAGTTAATATATTGGGATAAATTGATCGTCGACAATGGAGTTGAGCTTACAACCAAACGAAAATCTTTGATCGAATTTATAAATAACAATCCAACAATCAATGGAAAAGCTTTTAGTATTGAGTATATTCCAAATATTATTACAGCTGAAAAACTAGTTACAGTCAGAGACCGAGAAATGAGACTTCGACGAACTTTGATAGGTCCTCAGAAAGATGATTTTGAAATTTCACTGACCACTAATTCCAAAAAGAATGTCAGTCTTTATGGGTCAAGAAGTGAGCAAAGAATGGCTGTTTTTTGGTTAAAACTTAATGAGTTGAAATTATTTGAAGAAAAGTCAAAAAAAAAGCCCATACTTCTCTTGGATGATATATTTTCCGAACTTGATGAAAATAATCGAAAACTTGTCATGAAAATGATTGGAAATTACCAGACTATTGCGACCACTACTGAAGTGGAGATAGGAGAGATCAGGCAAGATCTGAGCAAGATTGTGATTGAGCTATAGGATCTTCAAGTAATGGGTTTTTACGGAGCAATTCTTCAATTGGCGAAAAAATATTTCCAGCAAGAGACAAAACTTCTTGTGGGTCGCCGCTTGCTT
>Ga0100387_10003155_pt1 | contig 13846 bp, 12 predicted proteins | sample CryGeymeta201511_FD_81547 | JGI IMG/M metagenome (GOLD analysis project Ga0100387, IMG submission 81547) | Groundwater microbial communities from Crystal Geyser aquifers in Utah, USA - Crystal Geyser metaG 2015-11 | ecosystem: Environmental > Aquatic > Deep subsurface > Groundwater | place... | reverse complement strand
TGTTATGCAGCCGATCGGCGAATTTAATAATGATCACCCGTACATCATTCGCTACATTGAGGAATAACCGCATGAAGTTCTCAGCCTGTTTCTCCTGTCTGCTGATAAATTTAATCCCGGATAATTTTGAGACTCCCCATACCAGATCTGCGATGGTAGGGTTAAACTCTCTGGCAATATCTTCTTTTGAAATGATCGTATCCTCGATAGTGTCGTGGAGTAAGCCCGCAATAATCGTGTCATTGTCGCAATTCCATTCTGCAAGGGTCTCAGCTACATGAACACAATGGATAAAATAGGGTTCACCGGACCGTCTTTTTTGTCCTTTGTGCGCTTTCTCCCCAAATTCGTATGCTTTTTTTACCAACAGAACTCCCGGATCATCCTGCCCCCTGGACTCAAATTTGTTCAGGATTGTCAATATTTCTTTCGGATATGTATTGGATGATTTGGGAAGGATCTGTCGTAAAGTATGAAGCATTTTCTCTACATATACTCTTTATCTGAAAATTGATCCATATAGGTTTCAAGATTTCCGAACCATGCAAATTTATCCACGAAAGCTACCTCTATAATGCCCGTGGGTCCGTTACGATGTTTGGCGACAATCACTTCACCGACGCCGCTGTCTTCAGATTTTTTTGTGTATACGTATTTACGATATACGAATAAGATCACGTCCGCATCCTGTTCAATTGCGCCGCTTTCACGTAGGTCTGACATAATCGGTCTGTGTTCGGAGGTGGTTCTGCTTTCGACGTTCCGGGATAATTGTGACAATGCCACAACCGGGATGTTCAATTCCTTTGCAAGCGCTTTTAATGAACGGGAAATCGTCGTGATCTCCTGCTGCCGGTTTTCAGATCGTCCATATCCTGATATGAGTTGGATATAATCCACAAACAGGATATCAATATTTTTTTCTGCTTTCAACCGTCTGGCTTTTGCACGGATTTCCATGATATTCATGCCAGGTGTATCGTCAATATACATATTTATATCGGACAGCGAATCGGCAGCATTGGACAATTTTCGCCAATCGGCTTTGGGTAGTCTGTTGGTCCTCATCAGATGACCATCTACTTTTGCCTCGGCGGTGATAAGTCGTTCCGCTAACTGAATATTGGACATCTCCAGACTAAATATTCCGACAGAAAATCCATATTCCACCGACGCATTTCTCGCCATTGTCAACGCTAATGCCGTTTTACCCATGGACGGGCGACCCGCTACAATTATCAAATCTGATTTTTGAAATCCCGATAATAACGAATCGAGTCCGGTAATTCCACTGGGGATTCCGATCAGTCCTCCCTTTTCCTGCGAATCGATCTTTTCCATGACATTGTGAATAAGTTCCTCAATATTATAAAAGGAACCCTGAAATGCATGTTGACCGAGTGTAAAAACCGTTTGTTCCACTTTATCCAGAATTTCGGAGACTTCGCCTTGTCCGCCGTATGCCAGCTTGGAAATTTCGATGGCTGTCGTAATGAGTTTTCGTAAAATGTATTTGTCCCGGACAATTTTCGCATAGTATTCTACATTTTCCGCGGAAGGCGCTTCACTGGAAAGCCCGGTGATATAATATGCCCCACCAACCGATTCCAGGTGTCCGTTTTTTTTCAACTGGTCCAAAACAGTAATCGAGTCAATTTTATCGGTTTTATCGAAGAGTTCTAACATGCTTTCAAAGATCCGCGAATGCGCGGGTTTATAGAAACTTTCCGCTTCAAGATAATGCATCACCTTCGGCACCGCTTCATTGTCGATCAGCATACAGCCCAGTACCGCCTGTTCGGCTTCAGTGGATTGAGGCGGAACTCTTAAAGAAATATCTTTCGTTTGATCCGTCATGTTAACTGCCAATTAAGAATTGATCTCTGATCTTTTGAAAATCTTCCCAGGCGGGTCGTTTAAAATTTGGATTCCTAAGCAACGCTGCGGGATGGTAAGTCACTATCGTGTCTATGCCATTATAATTATAGACGTTCTCTCTCATCTTACTCAAAGGGAGATCAAGACGCAGGAGCGTTTTTCCCGCAATCCGACCGAGGCAAACAATCAGCTTGGGATGAATGATCTCCAATTGACGGATCAGATGGGGTTCACATTGTTCAACTTCTGCCGGGAGTGGGTCCCGATTGTTGGGAGGTCTGCATTTAAGAACGTTGAGGATATAAACGTTGTCCCTGGTCAAATGGATAGCAGACAGAATTTTATCCAGCAGTTTTCCTGCACGCCCGACAAAGGGAATTCCGGTCAGGTCTTCATCTTTTCCCGGCGCTTCACCGACAAATACGATGTCAGATTGTGGGTTCCCTATACCAAAAACGAAATGGGTTCTGGATTTGGCCAGATCACACTTTTGGCAATTATGGATTTCCTCATCATATTCAAGTAAAGGATGCTTGTCATTCACATTAAATTCTTGAGACTCTTTTGGAGATTTGACCGGGGTGAAATACAAAGTATTACCATACAATTCCTGCTGTATTTTTAAATAACGCAATACTTCGGATAAATCATCCACAGCATCAAGTATTAATAATTACTGGCATCGTCAGGAATTTTTTCGAACCATTCAAGTTCTCCATTTAATAACTCTTCCACCGCTACAACGATGGGTTTTTCTAACTCGATATATTCTTCCTGAATTATTTCTTCTGCAAAGGGATAATCCTCATCCGCGATATCTTCAAAAGGCTTACGGGTAGCCACACGGTCTGTGATAATTTGTTTTGCCCTTTTGGACGCAACAACGATATTTTTATAAATATCCGGAGACTGTTTAGATATCTCGCTAAATGGGATTGCTTTTAATTTCATTAAATTTTTTCCTTTATTATTTTTTCAATTTCTTCAGTGGCTCTATCAACGTCAGCATTGATAATGGTGTGATTGAATTTGTCTTTAAATTCCATTTCAAGTGACAATCTTTTTAATCTTCGTTTAACAAGCGTGGCAGATTCATTTCCCCGCTTAATTAACCGGTCTTCTAAAATTTCAATTTGATCGGCGAGTGTATCCCCAGGGGGTTCTATGAAAAAGGAAATTGTCTCTTCCGGAAACTCCTCAATAATACTCTGACTTCCCTTCACATCAATGTCTAAAAGTAGTATATCTCCCTTTTCAAGGGCTTCTTCAAGAGGAGCGATCAGGGTCCCGTATTTATTACCATGGACCCACTCCCATTCAATAAAATCACCAAATTTAACGTAGTGATCAAATTTGTCAATATCCAAAAAAATGTAATTCTTCCCATCCATCTCTCCTTCACGTTTCTCACGGGTCGTCGCAGATATTGAAAACTTCCACTTTGGATTTTTCTCAAGTAGTTTATTGCAAATCGTAGTTTTTCCGGTACCGGACGGGGCAGAAATAATTACCAATATACCTTTACTCATAATATGTTTTGTACCTGTTCTCTAATTTTTTCAAGTTCATCCTTAATATCCACGATGACATGGCTGATTTTATAACTGTCTGTTTTCGCACCAATGGTATTGATTTCACGACCCATCTCCTGTAATAAAAACCCCATTCGCTTACCGACAGGTTCCGGGTATTCAAAGTAGGACTTGAAAAGATCTATGTGACTTGACAGCCGAACCATTTCTTCGGTAATGTCTCTTTTCTCCGATAGAATCGCTATTTCCTGGATGACTCTGCTTTCTTCCAACTCCAGATTACCGATAATTTGCCGGACTTTTTCTTTGTAATTTTCACTTCGATTCAATTTTAGAATTTCATCTAAGCTACGAATCATGTTCATTTTATCTGCAATAATATTAATACGATTTTCAATATCTGTTCTCAGATTTCTTCCTTCGTCAGATCTCATTTTTTTTAGTTTCCGAATTGCAGATTTGATTCCTTTGATGAACATCGTCGCCGTCTTTTTCTCATCAATCGTGGATTTATTCGTCAATACATCGGGAAAATTCAGATAAACCTCTGGCGGAACCGGGTGATTCAATCTCAAATGGGTGGAAAGCTGGTCAATCTGCGTCTGATATTTTGAGGCTAAATTAAAATTAATTGTTGGATCATGGTCAGAAGAATCCAAAAAGTCATATTGTATATTCAGGGATATCCGTCCCCGGTAACATTCCTTTTTAATTAATTTTCCGGTTTCATCTTCCATGAAATTCAGGAATGACGGGAATTTTGACACCAGTTCAAAATACCTGCTGTTTATTGATTTTAATTCGATGGTCATTGCCATCTGCGGATCAGAAACTTCACTTCTTCCAAAGCCGGTCATACTTAATACCATAACTGCACCTTAATAAGAGGTGAAAAGTTAGATAGTTCCCTCTTTTTAAAAAAATAATAAACCATTACGATAAGTTCCAAACCGGCAGATATGATCACGGATTTAATTTATTCATTCCGGATAATACCGTATTCAGATCCATCCATAGACTGACCCCCTGATTGAGAAGCGCATTTCCTTCGGTCGCTTCAAACTGACAGACATAATCCACGTGATATTGATGAATATTAATGGAAAAGCCCAAAGACAGAGGAATTGTTTTTGACGTTCCCGCTTTGATCGTGAAAGTATTGAATGCTAAGTATTGCATCCCAAACATGTAATTTGAGTTGTTTTTCGCAATAGACTTGCCGGTGAATTGAGTTGAAAGCCCCCCGTGAAACTGAACTTGTTTATATTTATAACTGAAGTTTCCTGATATATCCGGTAGAACCACTTCCAAATTACCGGTAGTCCACTTTTGGGTCAGCGGCAGGATATTGCGGACAGCCATTCCGATCCCGAACCGATCATTCTTTCTATACACGATTCCTGCATCCATGCCGGCTCCCCATGCTCCCGCATCGTCAATTTTCCGGATTACCGGTTTCACGGTCAGACCCACAGACATTCCAGGTGACATTTCCTTAGCGGAAGACAGGAAAAACCCAATTGTCTTATCGTCAAATCTGGAAATTTTTGAGTAATCCAGATGTGGACCTTCAGAATCCCAAAAAGACAGAGCGTTGGAGGTGTTGGGTACACCAGGAATGATTCTCTGGAAGAGTCCTGCAGAAATGAGATAAAGTCCCTCTGTCCACGAATAAGAGATCAACCCTGAATTTCCCATCCCGGATAGGATATCTCGAAATGAAAATAAAATTGCTTCGCCATCCCCGTAGTTGTTAGCCGGATTTAATAAAAAATCACCGGGCAACGGGTCCGTCAGGGAGGAGTTCCCTCCCATAGATGCACTTCCGGGAGGTATGGCTTCCCGAAACGGGAGATCACCATAATTGACCACCTCCACAGCCATCAACCTGCAGGATAGGATTAGTATTGTCACTCCTTGGGTTGTCAGATAATTTTTAAACCACATATGTCAATATTATAAATTAAATTTCAAATGAATATCACCTATTCGATGTTCAAAGTTATCATACAAAAACCAAATGTTAATCAACTTTATACATGATCTCACGGATAAAGGAAACGGTCTTCAAATCGTTTTTGATATCGGATAGCAGACGTCGAAAATGAGGAAAGTTGAAAATAATGTCGATTCAAATTTCATAAAAAAAATAGCTGTAAAATCAGGCATTTTTGCCATTCATATGGAATATTAAAAGATACATAAATGGAGCCTCACCTTTTTAATGACAACCCCAGTTCATCAAGCTGCTGCGGATCAACAGTTGAGGGTGAATTATCCATGAGCGACATGGCAGATGTGGTTTTTGGGAATGCAATGACGTCCCGGATTTGTGATGAACCGGCCAACAACATGACGATCCGGTCAAATCCGAAAGCCATTCCGCCATGTGGTGGAGCGCCATATTTAAATGCGTTTAACAGAAAGCCAAATTTTTCTTCAGCTTCCGCCTGCCCGATCCCAAGCAAATTAAATATTTTTTGCTGAAGTTGAGTATTGTGAATACGGATGGAACCGCCACCCAGTTCATATCCATTCATAACCACATCATACCCGAGTGATCTGACATTGCCCGGATCGGTATCCAAAAATTGGATGTCTTCAAAATTAGGTGATGTAAAAGGGTGGTGCAGCGCATCCCACCGGGTGAAATCCGGATTCCATTCCACCAATGGAAAATCCGTGACCCACAGAGGCGCCCAACTATCCGGCCGAATGAGACCCTCACGTTTTGCGAGTTCTAAACGTAAAGCTCCCAATGCTGAAAATACCACTTTGGGTTCATCTGCGATGATAAAAATTATATCGCCATCTGATGCCCGGCATTCTGTGATTACCATTTGCTGAACATCACGCGGGAAGAATTTACTGACACCGCCTCCCAGACCATCGCCCGATCGCTTCATCCACGCCAGTCCCTTTGCACCAAAATAATGTTTTACGTATTCCGTGAGTTCGTCAATATTCTTCCGGCTGTAATGACTGCCATTGGGACAAACGACAGCTTTCGCTCTACCCCCGGTATCCACAACACTTTTAAACGCATTAAATGCGGACTGCCTGATAAAATCGGCTACATCTATCAGTTTCATATCAAACCGGGTATCGGGTTTGTCGCTGCCATATGTTTCAATGGCTTCATGATATGTCAGCATGGGGAACTCTGCCGGGAGCTGAACCCCTAATACGGTTTGCCAGATGTTATTGATCAGTTCTGTTCCCAAATCCATGACATCCTTCTCGGTGACGAATGACATTTCGATATCGATTTGGGTAAATTCGGGCTGCCGGTCTGCACGGAAATCTTCATCTCTGAAACATTTTACAATTTGATAATATTTGTCAAACCCGGCGACCATTAACAATTGCTTATAGGTTTGAGGGGACTGAGGTAACGCATAAAATTTGTGCCTATGGATCCTGCTCGGTACAAGAAAGTCTCTGGCGCCCTCGGGAGTAGATTTCATTAACACAGGGGTTTCAATCTCCATAAATTGCTTGGAATTCAGAAAATTTCTCGTTGCCTGTGCACCATTGTGTCTTAACATGAGATAGTGTTGAAGTTCTGCCGTCCGAAGTTCAAGATATCGATATTTTAAACGGTGATCTTCCATGGCGGAATTTCGATCGTTCACATCGAATGGCAGGGGTTCGGACTCATTATAAACGACCAATTGATCTACTTCAATATCAATTTCACCTGTTGCCAGTTGTGCGTTTATATTTCCTTCCGGACGCATGACCACGGTTCCGCGCACACCGATGACATCCTCCAAGCCAAGACGTTTTGCGCTTTCAAACAATTCCGGACGGGTCTCACTGTTAAAGACAATCTGTGTCTTCCCGTATCGATCCCTGAGGTCGATGAACAGCAAACCGCCGTGATCGCGATGTTTGGCGATCCACCCATTTAAAATGACGTCCATACTTACGTGTACCAGTCTGAGTTCACCGCAATTATGCGTTCTTTTAAGCAATTTTATCTCCATAATAGGGGCACAAATTTACTCCTGCATAACCTTACCCCATTTGAAATAATTATTCTTGATTATCAACTAAATACTGGTAAATTTATCCGAAGGTCTGCTTTAGAAATATCTTTTAAATTTTTAAGTCTATAATATAATACGATAAGTTGGTCGGATATTTTGTTATCCGGAATGATTTCTAAACAAAAAGGAGAAAAATGATGTATAAAATTATTGAACCTGAATTTCTGTTTGAAAAAACCAGCCACTTCAATTGTTCATACGGGCCAGCGTCCGAAAATGGAACGATTTCCGACCTTTTATTATTTTGTGCTCAAAATGCTACATTTAAAGTGGATAAATGTATCCAAATTTGTTCTTTACAACTTAAACTTAAAACAGGGAGAAAGAAATGAAAAAGCTCATTATGTTAACCACTATTCTCATCTGCCCCGTTTTAGCACAGGGAGAATGGGAATTTACTGCTTCTTTGCCTTATTCGGTAGATGAAGCTGAAAAAATACAGGTTAATGATAGTTTGGTAATTTTTGTTGGTGGTTTCGATCTCCAATTAGAAAGAACCGACTATATTCAGCTCTGCAATCTCAGAGCAGAAACCTGTATCCTAAAAGGTCACATGCCATTTAGGGTAGTCCATCCGGCTGTCATTGATCTGGAAAATGGATCTGAAATAATGATCGCTGGGGGGTTTGATCCAGATATTGGATCAGCACCTGCGACAAGATATGAAGTAAATATCTTCAATTACTTCACTGGAGAATGCACTGAAACAGGCTCCACACAAATAGCCAGGTCATTTGCCAAAGGTACAGTACTAAATAACGGCAATGTATTAATAGCTTTTGGTGGGGGGGGTGCTCGGCAAACCTATGAAATCTGGGATTTAGAAACAGAAGAATGGTTCTTTCTTGGTTATGCCGATTGTAATAAACAATTTCCTGCTTTGATTAAGAGGAATGAGTTAATATATGTCATCGGTAATGATGAGAAAGGTCTGGTCTTTGATGAGCAGACTTACTCATGGAGTCTTGCTTTTGAATTTGAGTTCGAATGGGAAAGTTTTGGCCTTTCACTTGACCAGGATAATAACATTCTAATGAGTTCTGGTTACCAATATGAACCAAGCGTACCTTACACGCGGATTGCTGCCATTGTTAATCCAGATATTGGTGAAATTACCATGATCGATTCAGTCAATCATGGATCTTCACAACATGCACAATTCTGTGTTGACAATGGGGACTGCTACAAGGTGGGGGGATATAGATTGCTATATGGTGGACCCCTTTATATCGTTGAGAAATACTCAAACAACGAATGGACTCAAGTTGAATCAATGCCTACACGTTACCACCACGCATTCGCAGGCAGGTTATTTGACGGCCGCTACTTTGTAACTGGTGATAATAGGTACTCAGGTGGGGTTAACCTGATCTTCTCCTGGAATAATAAACCAAGTATTGGAGCCTTCCAATGCCTTAATCTGGGAGAACGATCCTACTCAGTCAACCTAATCGCCTCTGATCCAGATAACGACCTAGTAAAAGTCTGCCTCTTTTACCACGGCAGTCAGGCTTGTTCTGAGTACCAAGAGTCAGGGTCAACCTTTGAGTTCTACGTTCCCTACGAATGGGGTTCATTAACAGCCCAAGCATATGACATCTGGTCGGAATCTGGAATTCATAATTCAATTTCTGATCTTACTGAACTGATGGTACTGTCTAACGATGACTTTGATACTCCTACTGAATTCATACTCAACCAGAACTACCCCAATCCGTTCAACCCTGAGACGCTCATAAGTTATGAGTTACCACTTGCCAGTGATGTGCAGCTGATTATCTACGATCTTCGTGGACAAGAAGTTGCTAGATTGGTTAATACCTATCAATTCGCTGGAAAACATCAAGTAACATGGAATGCCACTTCCTCTCCTACCGGCATATACATGTACCGACTCATAACTGAGGAAAAAATCTATATGAAGAAGATGACTCTTCTTCGTTAAACTTTCTCCTCGCACTAGGCCTTTATTGCTTCCCCGCAATTTAGGCCTTTTCTTATTATAGATCAAAAAAGTACTAGTTAAACTAATACTTAATTTTGTAAATTAAATTTATCTTACCCAAAGACCAACGTTTTGATCCAAAATATCTGAATAATTACCATTTCTCTTTTCCTTATCAAATCTTGGAGCAACTAATCTATATGAAACTTTAATTTGATTAGTACCATAGAATATTATTTGGTTCTCTTCAACATTAAACTCGTACCAAACTTCTCCCCTGCCTTCTGGAGAAAGAGAGACTACTAAATCGTTCCATTCATTATCTAAAGCTATTATCTGTTTAAAAAGCCAAAGATCAGAACCTTCTTTTTCATGATCAAAATCTATTAGATAGCTATATTTACCATTTGAATAATTACTAAGTTCTACCTTACCCATTGTTTCTTCATTAATGCCGGTAGTAAAATGTCCATAAGTAGAATAACTTACCCCCTCTATCCAATAGACTGGATCAATAGTATCAACTGTTAATTTGCCACTTATTAAAGTATTACCAGTAACTTGTAATCTATTATCGCCCGCAACTGCAGCAGCGCCAATGGCCACATTTTTACCAGATTCATTATAATAAATACCATAAGTATTAGTTTGCCAGGGCGAAAGAGCACTAAAAGCACTAATACAATCACTGCCATTCTCTAAACATAACGTCCCTGTCTCGATGGTATTAATATCTACTACACTATCATAAGTAGAAATACCGTTAGTTACACCTAAACTACCAATCTTAAGCTGAGCGGTATCACTTACATTCAAAGGGGTTGGGGTATTATTTTCTGGCGGGGTGGCTGATGGTGCTGTCCAAGTAGCATAAGTAACAAGACCAATGGAAGCAAATAAAAAGACAAAATAAGTAATTAACTTTATTTTATTCTCTTTTAATATATTAATAATATTCATATTTTGACTACTTTCATTTATAATTGTATAATAAATTCACTAAAAATACAATATATTAAATAATTAACTAAAGAGAGTATGGATACATTACTTTACATCATTATTGCGGTTATTGTGGTTATCATCCTTTGGCTTATTAGCGTCTATAATGGCTTAATTAAGCTAAAAAACAGGACTGATGAAGCTTGGAGCGATATTGATGTTCAACTTAAGAGAAGGTATGATTTAATACCTAATTTAGTAGAAACTGTCAAAGGTTATGCCACTCATGAAAAAGAATTATTTGAAAATGTGACTAAAGCTAGAACCGAAGCTATGGGTGCTCAAGGAGCCGTAGAAAAAGGTAAAGCTGAGAATATGTTGAGTGGTGCCTTAAAATCATTATTTGCTGTGGCGGAGAATTATCCAGAGCTTAAGGCTTCAGAGAACTTTGCTAAGTTGCAAGATGAATTAAGTGATACCGAGAATAAGATACAAGCTGCTCGTAGATTCTATAACGGAAACGTTAGAGACTTTAATACTAAAATTCAAACCTTCCCAAATAATACCGTCGCTGGTATGTTAAGCTTTAAAGCCTATGAATTCTTTGAAGCTGAAAGTGCCGAGAAAGAAAACATCAAAGTAGATTTTTAATCTATGTACAAACAAATAGAAAGTAATAAAAGAAAAACTTGGTTTTTGATGATTATTTTTTTTGTCATCATTGTTTTTTTTGGCTGGATTTGGAGTCAATTCTCTAATACTGGTTATAGCGTCGTAATGTTTGCTATCACCCTAGCTTTAGTTTTAAATCTAGTTTCTTATTTTAAAGGTGATAAAATTGCTTTGGCTATTTCTAAAGCTAAAGAAATTAAAAAAGAAGAAAATCCCTATGTCTTTAGAATGGTAGAAAATTTGAGTATGACAGCTGGTACACCTATGCCTAAAGTCTACATAATTCAAGATCCAAATATTAATGCTTTTGCTACCGGCAGAGATCCTCAAAATTCATCTATTGCTGTAACCACTGGTGCAATTGAAAAATTAGCCAATGAAGAATTAGAAGGGGTCATAGCTCATGAACTATCACATATTAAAAATTATGATATTCGTTTAATGATGATTGTTATTGTCTGCGTGGGTATTATTACTCTTTTAGCTGATTTCTTTTTAAGAACAAACTTTATCTTTGGTTATAAAAAGAGTAATAACAAAAATGGTGGTCCCTTAATCATAATTGGTTTACTCTTAGCTATTCTCTCTCCATTATTTGCTAAGCTTATTCAACTAGCAGTTTCTCGTAAACGTGAATACTTAGCTGATGCTGCTGGGGCCCTCTTAACTAGGTACCCTGAAGGCTTAGCACGGGCTTTAGAAAAAATTGATACTCTTAATCAACCTATGAAAAGCGCTAATCATGCTACAGCTCATCTTTACATTGCTAATCCTTTTAAAGTAAAGGTCGTTGGTCTTTTTTCTACTCATCCCCCTCTTAATGAAAGAGTAGCTAAACTCCGTAGCATGGCTTAAACTAAATTATTGACAAAAAGTGATATTCATAATATTCTTTTTTTACTATGACAAATAATATATATAATAAATTTACTAAGCATTTTAAGCATGTCTTAACTTTAGCTCAAGATATTGCTGCTTCCTTGTATCACTTTAAAATAGAGCCTTTGCACTTACTCTACTCATTATCTAATGAAAAAGGGAGCATTGGTGCTGAAATACTGCATAAAAACAAATTAACCCCAGAACGAGTAAGACGTGCTTTGGAGATAATAAATAACAATCAGAGTAAAGAGCAAACTACTACTAAAGCAGTCCCTAATCTAAGTAATGAAACTTCTAAGATAATAGAAAAGAGTGTTAAAATAGCTTTTGAATTTAATCATAAATATATTGGTACAGAACACTTACTCTTAGCTTTAGTAGAAAGTAATAATAAACTACTCTTAGAATTCTTCAATGAACTAGGTATTAATCAGGAAGCTATTAAATCACATATTGAAAGTATTTTAGAAAGTACTTCCAAATTTGTTGATTTAACCACTCAGCCTAAAGGATTAAATGAAGCTCAATTAGAAAGAGTTTTAACACAAAATCCTGCTCTTAACAAAGAATCAGCTCTAGAAACCTTTGCCGTTGATTTAACTAACCCCGAAATCCAATCAAATATTGACCCCGTAATTGGTCGTAATGAAGAAATTGATAGAGTTATTCAAATACTGTCTCGAAGAACTAAAAATAACCCTATCCTACTTGGTGATCCTGGAACTGGTAAAACCGCTATTGTGGAAGGATTAGCTAAAAGAATTTCTGAAAATAAAGTACCTGACGTTTTAATTAACAAAAGAATCTTAACATTAGATCTTGGCTCAACTATTGCTGGTACTATTTATCGGGGTGAATTTGAAAATAGGTTAAAAAAAATTATTGAAGAGGTAAAAGCTGACCCAAATATTATCCTATTTATCGATGAAATACATACCGTTATTGGCGCTGGAGCTTCTACTGGTTCACTTGATGCCGCTAATCTTTTTAAACCAGAACTAGCTCGTGGTAATCTAAGAATGATTGGCGCTACTACACAAGAAGAATTTAAAAAACATATTGAATCTGATCCTGCTTTTGAAAGAAGGTTTCAACCTGTCATTATTAATGAATCAACACCCGGAGAAACGATAAGTATATTAGAAGGTATTAAAAAAAATTATGAAAAGTATCATCAAGTTAAAATATCTAGTGAAGCTATCGTAGCTGCGGTTGAATTATCACATCGATATTTACCAGATAAACATTTACCGGATAAGGCTATTGATTTAATTGATGAAGCGGCTGCTAAGATTAAAGTAGAAACTACTAAAAATGGTATTGCTAAAACTATTAAAAAGTTAGAAGCAGAATTAAATAAAGTTCAAGAAATCAAAGAAAAGCAGATAATCTCTGAAAGGTTTGATGAAGCTTTAAAATATAAAGCCGAAGAAGATGATTTACTTAAGAAATTAGATGATCTTAAAAAAGAAGAAGTTGAAGAGAAAAAGAAAATTCTGGGTACCCTAACTAGACGTGATGTAGCTTTAGTCTTGTCACGTATGACTAAAATACCTGTTAGTGAATTAATTGCTACTGAAAAACAGAAATTACTTAATTTAGAAGATATCTTAAAGAATTTTATCATTGGACAAGATGAAGCCTTGTCTGACTTAGCTAAAAGTATTAGAAGGTCAAGAACCGGTATATCTAACCCTAACAGACCCATTGCTTCTTTTATCTTTCTTGGCCCTTCAGGCGTCGGTAAAACCGAAACAGCTAAAATTTTAGCTCGAGAAATATTTGAAGATGAAGAGGCTTTAATCCGTATTGATATGTCTGAATTTTCCCATAGTTTTAATATCTCAAAATTAATAGGTGCCCCAGCAGGTTATGTTGGTTATAAAGAACAAGGCAAGCTAACAGATCAAGTCAAACGTAAGCCTTACAGTGTCATTTTATTT
>Ga0100387_10003153_pt1 | contig 13854 bp, 14 predicted proteins | sample CryGeymeta201511_FD_81547 | JGI IMG/M metagenome (GOLD analysis project Ga0100387, IMG submission 81547) | Groundwater microbial communities from Crystal Geyser aquifers in Utah, USA - Crystal Geyser metaG 2015-11 | ecosystem: Environmental > Aquatic > Deep subsurface > Groundwater | place... | reverse complement strand
CACGACAACGGGACCCCATGTTCGCGATGCTGTCGATTTAAAGCGAGCGATGATCATCGTGGTTCTGGCGCTTCTTCCGTCATTCTTTTTTGGACTCTTCAATATTGGTTATCAGGAAGACGCACACAGAACGATCATTCAAAATTTCCTGGTTGGATTAAAAACGACTCTGCCCATTCTCATCGTCGCGTACGCGGTGGGGGGAGCATGGGAGATGGTTTTCGCGATTGTGAGAAAGCATGAGATCAATGAAGGTTTTCTGGTTACAGGTTTTTTAATTCCGCTGATTGTTCCTCCAACCATGCCATTGTGGATGGTGGCGGTTGCAACGAGCTTCGGCGTTGTGATCGGGAAGGAGATTTTTGGCGGAACGGGATTCAATATTTTCAATCCGGCGCTGGTCACCCGGGCATTCCTCTTTTTTGCCTACCCGGGCGCGATATCCGGGGATCAGGTGTGGACGGTTGTAGATGGCATATCGAAAGCCACCCCGTTGGCGGTTGCTGCTTCAGGAATAAATGCTCATGCTGTGGATTTGCTGGCGTCCAAAGGGTACAACTGGTGGGATTTGTTTTATGGATTTATCCCGGGATCAATTGGCGAGACGTCAACATTGGCAATCTTCATTGGTGCCGCTATATTGTTGAGCACTAGAATTGCAAACTGGCGAATCATGGCAGGTGTTACGGTGGGGATGATTATCTTTGCCGCCGGGATGAACCTGCTTTCACCGGCAAGCACCAATCCAATGCTGTCCCTCCCGCCGCATTACCATCTGGTGATGGGGGGCTTCGCTTTCGGGATGGTGTTTATGGCTACCGACCCGGTATCTGCAGCCCAGTCCAATTCCGGTCGATGGATATACGGAATTCTGATCGGAGGTCTGGCGGTGCTGATCCGGTCTGTCAATCCGGCATTCCCGGAAGGGATGATGCTGGCCATATTACTGGGGAATGCATTTTCTCCGATGATTGATTACCTTGTCCTCCGAAGGCATATTAGAAGGAGACAACAGCGATATGCGAAGTAATGCTTATACTTACAAATTTATAATTATCGTTACCGGAATTGCCGCATTCCTGCTTGCTCTGGCTTCCACAGGGTTAAAAGACCTGCAGGATTTCAATAAACAGTTGGATACCCGAAAGAATATTCTAAAATCAGTTGGTGAATTTGATAGTAAAATGAGTGCCGCATCCGTTGAAGATGCTTTTAATCAGTTGATTACTGAAAAATATGTTAACGAAGCGGGAAACCTCGCAGAAACTGAAAATAATTTCAAGGTTTTTGTGTATCGCAAGAACGGAAAAATCCGGGGATACGTTCTCCCCGTCTCCGGTAAAGGCTTATGGTCAACAATCAAAGGATTTTTCGCAGTCGGACCGGATAAAAACACGGTGCTGGGAATCACGTTTTACGAGCATGGTGAAACTCCGGGTTTGGGTGGCGAAATTGAAAAAGACTGGTTTACCGTCCAGTTCCCGGGAAAAAAAATATTCGACTCAAATCACACCCTGAGGTCGATAACCATTGCCAAGGGAAAATCCACGACAACCGGTGATTACCACGTGGATGGTATCAGTGGTGCAACACTGACCACCAAAGGCGTCAACGACTTTTTATTACGGAATCTAAAGAAATATGAAAAATTTCTTAGTCAAGACATTCACAGTTAAGGAGAGCGGACATGGCAAATAAAAAATTACCGATTTTTGCGGATCCTCTGAACCAGAATAATCCTATTACCAAACAAATATTGGGAATATGTTCTGCGCTTGCCGTAACGGTAAAACTGGATACGGCGCTGGTCATGGCGATCTCACTGACTGCTGTTCTTGTAGCGTCCAATATGATCATCTCCGCCCTGCGGAACCTCATTCCTGCAAAAATAAGAATTATCGTCATGTTAACGGTAATCGCCTCTCTAGTTATCCTTGCAGATCAGGTGTTGAAAGCCTTTCTGTATGATATCAGCAAACAGCTTTCGGTCTTCGTGGGGTTGATTATTACCAACTGTATTGTCATGGGGCGGGCAGAAGCCTTTGCGATGCAAAATGATGTCGGGTCCTCAGCCCTTGACGGATTAGGGAACGGATTCGGTTACGGTATCATTTTAATTCTGGTTGCGACGTTCAGAGAGATTCTGGGCAGCGGATCGTTTTTGGGGATGAGAGTCGTCCCACAGTTTATATATGACATTGGTTATGTGAATAATGGTCTCATGTTATTGGCGCCCGGGGCATTCATCGTGTTGGGGTTGATCATCTGGGTCCAGCGGGCCATTATCGGTTATAAGGAGGACTGATCATGGAAGTTTTATCGCATTATCTGAGTCTCGCAGCTCAATCCATTTTTGTACAGAACATACTATTGTCCAGCTTTCTGGGTATGTGCTCCTTTCTGGCAATTTCAAAAAAAGTGGAAACCTCTTTCGGATTGGGATTAGCGGTCATTTTTGTCAACGGGATCACGGTTCCCCTGAACTGGCTGATCCGGGAATACCTGCTGTCTCCCGGAGCGCTTTCATGGACAGGGATCAGTCCATTGTCAACCATTGATCTTAGTTTTCTCACATTCATTACCTTCATCGCAACGATTGCGGCAATGGTGCAATTAGTCGAAATGATATTGGATAAATTCAGTCCGGTCTTATATCAGGCGTTGGGAATCTTTCTGCCGTTAATTGCCGTGAATTGCGCCATCCTTGGTTCATCCTTGTTCATGGTTGAGCGAAGTTACAATTTTCCTGAATCTATCGTTTATGGGATCAGCGCCGGATTCGGTTTTTTCCTCGCCATTACGACCATGGCGACAATCCGCTTCAAGTTGAAATATTCAAACGTTCCAGCGGGATTGAAGGGGTTAGGGATTGCAATGATCCTGACAGGGTTAATATCGATGGCTTATATGTCCTTTTCCGGAATTAATTTATAAGAGAGTGTCAATGGTTGTTATCACAAGTATGATCGTATTTATCGCCATAATTATCTTATTAGTGGCGGTTCTCAATGAGGCCGAGAAACACTTGCTTCCGCAGGGTGAAGTAAAAATCCTGATCAATGGAGACGAGGAAAAGTCCCCGACGGTAAAACCGGGGAGTACCCTTTTATCTGCGATGGCTTCGAACAAAATATTTCTCCCCTCTGCCTGTGGAGGCGGTGGGACCTGTGGAATGTGTACCTGTCAGATTTTTTCAGGTGGCGGACAGATACTACCCACAGAGTTGAATCATATCTCCCGCAGCAAGGCAAAGGATCACTGGAGACTCGCCTGTCAGGTAAAAGTTCGGGAGGCGATGGAAGTCAAGGTCCCAGATGAAATATTCAATATCCAAAAATGGGAATGCACTGTTCGGTCGAACATCAATGTTGCCACTTTTATCAAGGAACTCATTTTGGGATTACCCGAGGGCGAAGACCTGAAATTTAAGGCCGGAGGATATATTCAGATTGATATTCCTGAATATGATATCGATTATAAGACAATTGATGTGGAAGATGAGTACCGTCACGACTGGGAGAAATATCATTTGTTTGATCTCCATCATAAAAACGAAGAACCCATTTTCAGGGCATATTCTATGGCAAATCACCCTGCAGAGGGCAATATTGTAATGTTAAACGTCCGGATTGCCACACCGCCGCCAAAACTCTGGAATGATGTACCACCCGGAATATCTTCCACCTACATTTTCAATTTAAAACCGGGTGATAAAGTCATTATTTCAGGACCTTACGGTGAGTTTTTTCTGAAGGAGAATCAGCGTGAAATCGTTTTTGTCGGCGGGGGTGCCGGGATGGCGCCAATGCGGTCACACATATTCCATTTGTTCAAAACTGAAAAAACCCGTCGAAAAGTGTCCTTTTGGTATGGCGCCAGATCTATGCGGGAGATGTTTTATCATGAAGAATTTTTAGAGATCGCCAAAGAATTTCCCAATTTCACTTACAATGTCGCCCTATCAGAACCCCTTCCAGAAGATCATTGGACAGGTCCGACCGGCTTCATCCATCAGGTACTTTATGATAATTACTTAAAAGATCACGAGGATCCCACAGAAATTGAGTATTACATGTGTGGTCCGCCGATGATGGTCGAAGCTGCTGAGAATATGATTTATAACCATGGTGTGGATCCTGAAAACATTATGTACGATAAATTTTAATTATTATTCATGATGAATTTGCTTTTTCAAAGGAAAGTTCGGTGTCAGCCGGGCTTTCTTTTTTTTCTGATGATATTTTTTTCCTGTTCTAATGGCACAAAAGAAATATCATTTACCGGCACCACTATGGGGACCGTCTATACGATTAAAATCCGGGTTGAAGGAGCTCATACAATTTCCGCAGATGGTATCAAAACAAAAGTTGATGATGCTCTTTCAGATCTGAATCAACAAGTATCCACTTATATCCCAACCAGTGAAATATCGGCATTTAACCGCCTGCCAGCAGGGCAATGGTACACCATCTCTGATGATTTTCACATAATCGTCCAGCAGGCGCTGAAAGTATATGCCGTCTCCGGCGGTGCATTTGATATCACAGTCCATCCTCTCGTCCGGTTATGGGGATTTGGAAATGACGGGAGCAGATGGGAACCCCCGACGGAGCCTGATATCCGTCTGGCAATGGCAGCACTGGGGAGTCAGCATATCAAATTGTCTGGTAAGAAAATCCAAAAGGACATTGATGGTCTGGAAATTGATCTAAGCGCCATTGCAAAGGGGTATGGCGTCGATATGATCAGTCGGCTGTTAAAGCATTTGGGATATAAAAATTTCATGATAGAAATAGGGGGAGAAGTCCGATGTAATACGGAGAACACCGATTCATCGTGGAAAATCGGAATCGAGATTCCAACGGATACGCCTGCTAATGACCAGGGATTTGCGGGTATCGTCCGTCTGGGGAGTGAATCGATGGCAACTTCGGGTAATTACGCAAACTATTTTATCTATGAGGGAAAGCGCTACTCGCATACGATGAACCCCAAAACCGGGAGGCCAGTGGATCACCGGCTTGCAAGCACGACGGTCATCACTTCCATATGCATGATGGCAGATGCGCTGGCAACAGCCGTTATGGTATTAGGAGTGGATGAAGGATTGAAATTGGTTGAATCGTTGGATGAAGTGGAATGTTTTCTAATCGAAGTGAATGACGATGGGAGTACCACTTCCTTTTCCAGCAGCGGATTCTCAAAGTTTATGGAATGATCGTTTTATTTTCACATTCGCCTGAGCGGGACCCTGAACATGTACAATTCCCACCAGTCCCTCCGCAGAAGTTTTTGAGTTCATGTTTTGAATACAAGCTGCCGATTGTCAGAACAATCGCGATAAAGATAGAAAGCAGTACGGATAAAATGAGAGTTGCCATACTCATTAATTTACCAGTATGCCGTACCATTTCACATCGGGAAAATCATTGTTAAAAGAGGAAAATCAAGTATGAATTTTGGGAAGGTTGTAACCGCTTTCATCTCTGTTTTGTGTCTGGTAAATTTTGCGTTTTCAGAACCCCCACAGGAGGAAAATTATCATCCCGCAGTTCAACATGTAATGGAGCTGCATTCAGGTCCCCAAGAAGGTATTGTGGCACAGACGGATCGTCACGCTCCCCATTTAGACGGAAGCAGAGTCTCGGCCTGGTGGGTTATTCCATTCATGGGGATTTTATTGTCCATTGCGATCTTTCCGCTGGTGATGCCTTCATTCTGGCACCATCATTACGGGAAAATCTCACTCTTTTGGGGGAGTTCGTTCATTATTCTGTTTGGGATGTACTATGGCTTTGAGATGGCAGAATTTTATCTGTTGGAAGTGTATCTCAGCGAATTTATCCCCTTTATTGTTTTATTGTTATCTCTGTTTACGGTGGCGGGAGGAGTCCGGCTCACAGGTTCGTTACGGGGGAGTCCGGTTGTGAATACCCTGTTGCTATTGATTGGTACAATTTTGGCCTCCTGGATGGGGACAACCGGCGCTGCAATGTTGCTGATCAGACCGACGATCAGAGCGAATGCATGGCGTCATTATAAAGTACACATTATTGTGTTTTTCATATTTTTAGTTGCAAATATCGGAGGATCACTTACTCCGTTGGGTGATCCCCCTTTATTTCTCGGATTTTTGAAGGGCGTCAGTTTTTTTTGGACGACGAAACATATGTTTATGCCTATGATAACAATATCATCAATGCTATTGTTCATTTTTTTCATCATCGATACCATCCTATATAAAAAGGAAAAACGGGTTCCGGATGATGGCACCAAATCTCCTCTTCAACTCGAAGGAAAGGTTAATCTGTTATTGCTCCCTCTAATAGTCGGAGCCGTATTAATCAGCGGAATATGGCACCCCGATACCACCAATCCGAACGACTGGGCGATTTCTGCATGGGGAACCTGCCTGATGACAAAAGGCGTTTTGGTACAGGTCATTTTATTATTACTGATTGCGGTTATCTCCTGGAAGATCACACCTATGACCGTCCGGAGCGGCAACGGTTTTACCTGGGAACCGATTCGTGAAGTCGCCAAATTATTTGCAACCATCTTTATAACCATGGTACCCCCTATAGCAATACTGAGAGCAGGGAACGAGGGAGCGTTAAAATTTGTAATCGGCATTGTCCGCAACCCGGATACCGGTGAATTTGTGAACAGGATGTTTTTTTGGGCGACAGGTATATTATCCAGTTTTCTTGATAATGCACCCACGTATGTGGTATTTTTCAATACTGCCGGTGGAAACGCCCAGGAATTGATGACCACATTTTCCGGCACACTCCTGGCCATATCCGCGGGCGCGGTTTTTATGGGAGCAAATACTTATATTGGTAATGCACCGAATTTTATGGTAAAATCTATTGCAGAAGAGAATCACATCAAAATGCCAAGTTTTTTTGGATATATGGTTTGGTCGGTAGGGATACTCGCCCCCTTGTTTTATATAGTCAGTCTTATTTATTTTTAATCAGACAAAAGGAGAATCAATATGTTTCATCATATTTTAATTGCAACGGATATGAGTCCACGGGCTATTTCTGCCACAATGAAGGGTATCCAGATCGCCCACCAATTTAATTCAACGGTCACCCTGTTAAACGTACATGAAGAATTTATGTCTGACACTGAAATGCAGATGTTAAGGGTCAGCGTAGCTGTGATGAAAGAGGAATTTCTAAAAACTGCGGAATCAGCCCGGCAGGAAATGAAAAAGATCATACGCGAATTACACGCCGATAATATTGAGGTTGATTTTTTAATCAGGGAAGGCAAAGCTTCAAAAACAATTTGCGAGGTTGCATCTGAACTGAAGGTCGACCTTATCGTCATCGGTACAAATGGCAGGGATAATATTCATGATTTTATTCTGGGAACAACTTCAGAATATGTGGTACGGCATTCCAAATGTCCGGTTCTGGTGATACCCGGTTCATAAATCAAAATGCCCTATCTTTCGGGTAACCCTCATTGATTTGTGTCATCAGAAATGACGTAAATTAATCAATGAGAACTTTATCCGAAATGGTACGTAATCGAAAAATCATTCAACTGTTGTCAATTATTCCTTTTTTTTTACCGGCACAGATGGATGACGGTAAACACGTCGAACATTATTCAGATGGAACAATTAAGTACAAGTCAACTCTGAAAAATGGGAAACTGAACGGAGCATTCATCTGGTATTATAAAAATGGGAATAAAAAATTTGAACAGTATTATTCAGAGGGAATTGTAAACGGTTCCAATATTACCTACTTTGAACAGGGCGGTATCCGGATGATGGAGAGTTATCGACTTGGCATCAAAGATGGAGGATTCCGGACATATTTTCCAAATTACATACAGAAAAGTGAAGTACATTTCAAAAACGGATTAGAGCAGGGTAATTTTAGAGCATGGAATGAAGAAGGTACGCTTATTACAGAAGGGCTTTGGGCGGCTGGCAAAAAAGACGGAGTATGGAAATCCTACTATCCTTCGGGTGACATCATGTCAGAAAGAAATTTTAGAGAAGGTCTTCCTGAAGGTCAGTGGAAATATTATTTCGAAAACAGACAGGTCCAATCCATCGAAAACTACCGGCAAGGACTGCAGGACGGAAAATGGGAAGGATATTTTAAGAACGGCTCATTAAAGTATATTGAGTATTTTGATGACGGGCAGTCTGAAGGAACCTGGATCAGGTATTATAAAACGGGAAAAGAACATCAGATAAAAAATTATAAAAATGGTATCCCGAACGGGTTATGGATCGAATATTATATTACGGGGATGACGAAGTCGGAAGGATATTATAAAGGTGGTAAAAAAACAGGTCTGTGGAGAATCTTTGATGAAAAAGGTAAATCGGTTCGGATTGAATATTAGGTGTAAATTTATTGCGAAAGGAAAATATGAATAAACCACTGGATCAATCATTCGTTAATGCAAAAAATCTATTGAATAGTTCACCCGATATGATCATTGCCGTAGATACCGATCGGAAAATTATTGAGTTTAATGCGGCTGCTGAAAAGGTATTCGGCTATACTCGCGAAGAAGTTCTTGGGAGACATGTTAACATGCTCTATGCCGAACCCCAAAATGGAAATATTATCCATAATATGACCATCGCCAATGGACATACCCGACAAGAGATTACCAATATCAAGAAAAATGGAGAAATTTTCACGAGTTATTTGTCCGCTTCAATTTTAAGTGATGTGGATGGTAATAATATTGGTGTGATGGGTGTTTCGAGAGATACATCTAGTATCAAACAAACCGAAGCACAATTAAGGGCAAGTCGAAAATACAGCCAGATTCTGATCGACTGCTCCATGGATATGATAATTGCGGTAGATATGAACCGAAAAATCATAGAATTCAACAAAGCAGCCGTGGATACCTTCGGATTCCAACGGGAAGAGGTTTTAGGAAAATCGGGAAACATCCTGTATGCAGATCCGAATGAGGGCTTCAGGCTCCACCAAAAAACATCTGTATCGGGCAGGGCTTTATCCGAGGTCCGCTCTCGGCGGAAAGGCGGTGACGAATTTATCAGTCTCATTTCCGCATCCCTACTGCATGACGAAACAGGTGAACAGGTTGGCGTTATGGGAATTTCCCGGGATATTACTTCAGATAAACTCAGCCGTGATATTTTAAAAAGATCAGAAGAGAAACACCGCCTTATGTCTATCGAACTTGCCGAAGCCAATATAATGAAAGAACTCCTCCTTGATGTAATTACTCATGATATGAAAAATACACTCGGGACTTTAAACGGAATGGCCGAACTGTTATTGAAAGAATATGGGAATAATGAATACATTAGCGTTATCGGTCAATGTACTTCCAATTTAATTGATATTATTGAAAATGCCTCTGTACTGACACAAGTCACATTGGGGGAAGAGATCGAAAAAAGAAAACTGAACCTCTATACGTTGCTCTTGGACATTTCACAAGGATTTGTCGTTGCACTGGAATCCCAGGAAATTTCGTTGAACATGGAAATCGATCGGGATGTTTATATCCATGCGAATCCTATCATTTCGGAAGTATTTAAAAATTATATCAGCAATGCGATCAAGTATGCCGACAGCGGCAAGAAAATTGTTATTACTGCGATACAGGAACGCTCAGGACTTACCGTTGAGGTGTGCGACTTTGGGGAAACGATCGAAAAAAAGCACTACGAGAGTATTTTTAATCGTAAGATCCAACTTGCAGGAACCGGAGAAAATGGCAGAGGGCTTGGCCTGGCAATTGTTAAAAGAATTTCAAATGCCCATTCTGCGAAGGTTGGAGTACGCCCAAATTTCCCAACTGGCAACAAATTTTATATTAAATTCCCAAATACATTATCCTAATTCCACTGAATAAAAAAATTATATTAAATATTCTTAAATGAATTATCCTAACTTTATAATGATAAAATTCCACATTTTAATTAAACTCACAAAATTTTAGGACGCATAATAATGGCAGATAATAATCATAAACCGATGGTTCTTGTAGTAGAAGATGATATTCTTAACCGGAAACTCATGACTTTCTTTTTAAGGGAAAAGTATGAATTATGCTATGGAGCTTCCGTAGCGGAAGCAAAGAAAAATCTCCATAAATTTCATCCCAAAATAATATTACTTGACCTGTCACTCTTAGGGGGTGAGAATGGTTTGGACCTTTGTGATTACGTTTTAACATCTGAAGAATTCAAACACGTACCCATGATCGCCGTCACGGCGCACGCTTTTTCGAAAGACAGACAAATTTGTGAACAGGCCGGATGTGCTGCCTATTTATCAAAACCGGTGAAGCAGAATGAACTCCTCAAGATGATCGAAAAGCATCTTACCGTATAACATTCCAATACCTTACGGCAGATTACTATCAAATGGTCGATTCCAAACATCCTAATATCCTCGTGGTAGAAGATAATGAAACGAATATGAAATTTCTGGAATTTATATTGAAAAGGCTAGGACTTTCGTACAAAAAGGCATATACAGGCGAAGAAGCATTGGACTTGATAGGGAAAGAAAAGTACGCTTGCATGCTGTTTGATATTAATCTTGGGGACGGTATTTCCGGAGTGGAATTGATGGAGCGGGTGAGGGGAAACAAAAATTATAAAAAAACGACAATCATTGCCGTGACCGCTTATTTTGGCGATAGTTTTCAAACGGAGCTCATTGGGAGGGGATTTACAGATTATCTCGGGAAACCATATGTTTTAAATCAGTTGTGTGCCATGTTAAAAAAGTATCATATCCTGTAATAAATCAATTTGAACCCTGAAGGACGTTATTTAACATATTTTCAAACTCCGGGATTAGGTTCATAAGTTCGTCATATTCTTCATCTCTAGCTGCAAACTCAATTTTCTTTCCAATTTCAGTAAATTCTGAAAATCCGTACCCCGCACCCGTCCCTTTCAGATTATGCCCAAACTTTCGAATGACCGGGAAATTTTTATCAACCATATGCGTATTGATAATTTCTTTAATTGATGTATCAAGATATTCAAGATACTCTAAAATCAATGCTTTGAATTCCGGATCGTTAAACATCTCATAATCCATAATACGCCCTCTTAAAATGTTATTAAATAAAATTAAATACAACTTTAGTCATCAATTCGAAATTATGGAAATATCAGTGAATTAAAAAAATTATTATTTTCCCTTTAATGTCAGTGGAATGAATTCATGCTTAGACATTCCTGGACTGAACTCATCTTTCAGATAATGAAAATTCATCCTAAATTTCCCTTCCGTTATCAACGGAAGTTTCTCATAACAAAACCAAGACAGCAGAGTAAAACGTGTCATTAGTACCAGTTCATATACAAAGATTAATCGCTTATAAATCAGGAAAACCCATTGACGAAGTTAAACGGGAATTTGGTCTGAACCATGTTGTTAAGTTGGCGTCGAATGAAAATCCCTCAGGTCCATCGCCTGCGGCACTCGAAGCCGTAGCTGCCAGTCTGGGCAGAACCCACCGGTATCCGGATACATCCGGATTTGAGCTTCGTTCTCTTTTAGCCGATCGATTTCGGTTAAAAATTGACAATGTGGTTTTAGGGGCGGGCAGTGAGGGTATCATGTCCACGATCATGCGAACGTTTCTGTCTGGCCCTGATGAGATTATATCTGCACAAAATTCTTTCATCGGATTTCGGGTGTTGGCAAATGCCAGCGGCATGAAAACACACTGGGTGCCCATGAATGGCAATAGATACGATTTGCCCGCCATGGCTGACCTTATAAATGAAGATACAAAAATAATTTACCTGGCAAATCCCGATAATCCCACCGGAAGTTTTTTTACCATCGAAGAATTCGATACTTTCATGAACCATGTCCCTCAACGCGTACTGGTTATATTGGATGAAGCTTATTTTGAGTTTGCAGAAGCCGTTCCGGATTATCCCGATTCGATGCATTACCGATATGACAATGTGATCACATTACGAACATTCTCAAAAATTTACGGACTTGCAGGATTTCGGGTAGGATATGGATTTGCCCATCCGGAACTGATCCAAAACTTAATGAAGGTTAAACTGCCATTCGAACCGTCGGTACCCGCTCAGGTTGCTGCCGTCGCCGCACTGAAGGATAGTCACTACCTCGAAAAATCTTTGGACCTGAACCAGACAGGCAAGGACCGGTTTGTGAATTATCTGAACGACAGGCAGATTCAATTTATCCCATCCGTAACTAATTTTGTCACAATGGTCTTCCCGGACCCCGGATTTGCGGAATCCGTAACAGAAGCGCTGTTAAGGCGGGGTGTCATCGTGAGGCATTTAATTGGATTTGGCTGGCCGGCTTGCATTCGGGTAACGATTGGCACCGATGTTGAAATGGATTATTTTACATATCAGTTTGATGAAATATTAACACAAGTAAACCTGGGAGTATAGCTTTATGGCGATCATTACCACAGAATGGCGGGGAACGGAATATTTTCCATTGACCGACATCGCATATGTGGAATTTCTGGTAGGAAATGCCAAACAGGCAGCCTATTTTTACCGGTCTGCGTTTGGATTTCACCCTGTTGCATATTCCGGTCCTGAGACGGGTTCTACCGATTCTGTTTCCTACGTCATGAAGCAAAATAATATTGTTTTTATTGTTACAACACCCCTTAAACCTACCCTCCCGGCGACAAACTGGTTAAAAAAGCATGGTGATGGCGTGTATGATATTGCCCTTCAGTCCGAAAATGCGATGGCGGCGTTTCTCTCCTGCCTTAATAGAGGGGCTGTTTCCGCTGCTCCTCGAATCGATTATACAGGTAAGGACGGACAGTATATCCGGTACAGTATCAAGACATATGGTGACACGATCCATTCTTTCGTACAGAATAAGGATTATCAGGGAATCTGGGCACCGGGGTTTGAATCCATTGATATACCGCCGGTTTCGAGTGAAGATCTCCATTTAATCACAATCGACCACATAGTGGGGAATGTGGAGGAAAATCGGATGAACCAGTGGGAAAAATATTATGAAAGAGTATTTGGATTTACAACTTTCGTCGTTTTTAATGAAAATGATATTTCAACCCAATATTCTGCCTTAAAAAGCCGCGTGGTAAGATCCAAAAACTGGAAGATTAAATTTCCCATTAACGAACCTGCCAAAGGACTCAAAAAATCTCAAATCCAAGAGTATCTGGATTTTAATCACGGTGCGGGTGTCCAGCATATTGCATTACTTACTGATGATATTGTGATGACCGTTAAGGCACTTCGAAAAAACGGGGTAGAATTTCTACATGTTCCGGATGCGTATTATGATGAATTACCTGCAAGGGTGGGGGAAATCAGTGAAATATTGGATGAACTTAAACCATTGAAAATCCTGGTGGATCGTGACGAAGAGGGATATTTACTTCAGTTGTTCACGAAACCCATTCAGGACCGACCGACTTTATTTTTTGAGATTATCCAACGGAAAGGCGCTCGTGGTTTTGGCCAGGGGAATTTTCAGGCGCTTTTTGAATCCATCGAACTCGAACAGGCAAAAAGGGGCAATCTTTAAGCGATGGCCGGTGCGGAATAATGCCGTTTTACAGACATCAGGGCATAACCCCGCCCAAGAGACATACGGCTTTCCGGCCAGAATCAAGTGCGTTGTATTATGAAGAGTTGATCAGCCGGGAAGGATTCAACAGCTTATATTCCAATTTGTACCACCTGAAAATGCCCACAATCCTCGAACATGCCGCGGACTTTAATCCCATTCATCCAGGCAAGTCATCGACATTTACCGGCAACCAGCATGTATTTACGGCGCGTCTGGGTTCATCCGGGGATTGTATTTCTGCCCGACGACTCCT
>Ga0100387_10003136_pt1 | contig 13876 bp, 13 predicted proteins | sample CryGeymeta201511_FD_81547 | JGI IMG/M metagenome (GOLD analysis project Ga0100387, IMG submission 81547) | Groundwater microbial communities from Crystal Geyser aquifers in Utah, USA - Crystal Geyser metaG 2015-11 | ecosystem: Environmental > Aquatic > Deep subsurface > Groundwater | place... | reverse complement strand
AGTGTTTCGCCTGATTGTTTTTCTCATATAGTTGGTGGAAGTTATTAATTAAATAATCTTCCCACCATACCACATGAGAGCGAAACCCCAAAGGTAACCCTAATTGCTGCAATTGTAACAAAATTTTGTCAATCTTTTAACACAAAATTAAGCTATAAATACAGTAAATTTATAAGAATTATGAATAATAAATTGATTAATAAATGTTATAAAGAATCAAAAAAGTTATTAATAAATAATTCTACCCGCTTTGGCGCGCTGGCCAGCTCTTTGTCAAAAAAGGCAAAAAACAGAAATTATTTAAGCATATTCGGCCGCGACGCTTCTATTTGTTCCATGGGCATGGCAGTCAGCGGAGACAAGAGATTAATTGATACGGCTAAAAAAAGCTTGGTTACTTTAGCGGAATTTCAAGCAGATAACGGCCAAATACCCAATTATATAAAACCGGAAAAAAAACAGGTTGACTTTTGGTATATTGGCTGTATTGACGCCACGCTTTGGTGGCTGATAGCCGTTAAGTTTTTTGATAATAATGTGAAGGGCGCTACCCTGGAAAAGAAATATAAAAAAAATATTCAAAAAGCAATCAGCTGGCTTTTTGCCCATGAGCACCCCGTTTTTCATTTAGTCAGCCAAAACGAAGTCAGTGACTGGGCTGATATATTTCCCCGCTCCGGCTTCGTGCTCTATGCAAACGCCCTTTGGTATTGGGTGAAAATCCTGTATAATTTAAAGTGGAAATCGGAGACAAAAAAATATTTTAATTATTTGTTTGATCCCTGGGAAAAAATATCAAAGGAAATAGCCAGAAAAAACAGAAGGTTTTTAAAACTAAGAAGTTATATTAAAAATGACCGTTTTAATAAGGATTTATATGTCAGTTTTGTGAATTATAAATTTTGGGGTAAGGACCAAGATGTTTATGGCAATCTAATAGCATGTCTATCAGGTTTAACGGACAGTATAAAAAAGAAAAAGATAATAAATTATTTAATAAAGCAAAAAGCTAATTATCCTTATCCAGTAAAAACTGTTTTAAGGCCTTTTACAAAAAAATCAAAGTTTTGGCGGGATTATATGGAAATTCACAATCAAAATTTTCCCTATCAATACCATAATGGCGGCATTTGGCCTTATGTCGGCGGGTTTTGGGTGATGGCGCTGGCTGAATCAGGAAAAAAAGAGCTGGCTGAATCTGAATTAGAAAAATTAGCCGAAGCAAATAAAATTAATAATTGGCAGTTTAATGAGTGGTTTCATGGCCAAACCGGCAAACCCATGGGCATGGCCGGCCAATCCTGGAACGCCGGCATGTATTTACTGGCTTATAATAGTTTAATTAATAAATTTAAATAATAATTATAAGGCTCATTAAATAATATTCATCCGGTCTTATATTTATAAGAGCGGTAAAAATTATTAAATAATGATCTAATGTATTGAATTATGTTTGTACCAACCAAAATGTTTTTTACGAAAGGCGCAGGAGTCCATAAAGATAAACTGGCTTCTTTTGAGCTGGCATTAAGATCAGCCGGCATAGAAAAATTTAATTTAGTAATGGTGTCTAGCATTCTACCGCCCAATTGCCAGACAATCACTAAGGAAGCCGGCTTGGAATATTTAAAACCGGGCCAGATTGTCTTCTGCGTAATGGCCAGGAATGAAACCAACGAGCCGAACCGCTTAATTTCCGCTTCCATCGGCGTGGCTATGCCCAAAGACAATAATAATTACGGCTATCTGTCGGAACACCATACTTTTGGCGAAACCGCGAAAAAATCAGGCGAATACGCCGAGGACTTGGCCGCCACCATGCTGGCCACAACCTTAGGCATTGAATTCAATCCTAATGAAGCTTGGGATGAGAGAAAGCAGATATACCGGGCAAGCGGCCATATATTCAGAACTACGCATTTGTGCCAGTCAGCCGAAGGCAATAAAGACGGTCTTTGGACAACAGCAGTTTCTTCGGCTGTATTTATTAAGTAGATAGGGTAAAAAATATTATTTATTGACAAAATTATTATAAATATATAATATATTAATGTTTTTATAGCCCTTTATTAAAATATTTTTCAACCTTTGTGGAGGTGTGACATGGCAAACGGAAAGGAAATCGTTTTAAAAGATGGGGTAAGATTTGTTTTACCGTCAGGAGCTTATATTGAAAAAAGTCACAAACGAAATAGACGTAGATTTCCAGAAACGCCGATTTTAATACGTGTTTTTCACGGAAGAAATGGGTTTTATGATATATTAGATAAACGCCCTCCTCGGGGTTCAAGCAAAGTTATTTTTATGCCAAAAGAACCGAGAAGTGGAGAAGAATTCGAAATTTGTTGGGTGGAAAATAATTGTGCCTGTGCAAAAAGAATAGATTCGTAAAAAACAAAAAGACCGGAAGATTTTATCCGGTCTATTTTTTATGTTATATATTATAATAGTATCTAATTTAACAAATTATTTATTTTTCAAATTTATTCTTGTACAAAATGATTGATAATTTCCAGTGGATATCTCTTGCCCCTAAAATAATCTTTAACCAATTGCTTAATGTCCATATCTCGCAAAACAGAGATGTCCATTTTATAAATTTCTTCCGGCAAAAACCATTTTAATTCCGAAACATCGTTATGGAGAGTTTTTTTATTATTAGTGTCAATATCTCCGGTAAAAATTATTTTAATAGCATGCGGAGTTCCGTTTAGCAAAGGCGCTATATCTTGCCGTACTAAAGAGTACATTCCTAAAACAGCCTTGGGCGTGAAAACAAAACCCGTTTCTTCTTCAACCTCTCTTTTGGCGCCAGATACTGGATTTTCGCCCACATCAAGCCATCCGGCCGGCTGATTCCATTTGCCTGCGTCCGGTTTGCCGAGTCCCTCCGCTTCTTTTACTAAAGCGATTAACCCGTTTTTTTCTATTAAAGCCCCTACTACGCAGAATGTCTGCGAAAAAACTCTGACCATAATTTTTATAATTTTACGTTTTAGTATATAATTTAAGTATAACATAAATTAATTATTATATGAAAAAAAAATTAAAAGTATTAATGGCTTCGGCGGAAATTGCGCCGTTTGTTAAAGTGGGCGGGCTGGCTGATGTGGCCGGGTCTTTGCCGCCGGCTCTAAAAAAATTAGGATGCGACGTGCGTTTGGCCATGCCGTTTTACGGATCTATTGCCAAAAGAAAATATAAGCTAAAAAAAATTAAATCAAATATAGAAATTTATACCGGCCGGAAATATGTAAGAATTAATCTTTGGCAGACCAATATTCCCGGCAGCAGAGTGATTGTTTATTTAATTGAACAAAAAAAATATTTCGGCAAGGACGGCGTGTATTACGGCAACAACGCTGAAAGATTTTTATTTTTTTCGCTAGCCGCGCTCTATGCCCTGCCGGCGGCCGGCTTTAAGCCAGACATTATTCATTGCCACGATTACCACACGGCTCTTATCCCCGATATGTTAAAAGCATTTAAAATAAATTATTACCGGAACACTAAAACCATTTATACCATCCATAATCTGAATTATCAAGGAGTGTCCCTGCCGGAAGTTTTATCAACCGGTAGCTTAACGAAAGATTCATTAAAAACCTTAAGCCGCGACGCTCGCGATGGCGATATTAATTTTATGGTGCAGGGGATATTAAACGCCGACATGGTAAATACAGTCAGCCGGACCTATGCTAAGGAAATAATGGCTAGCGTTAACGGAGATGGTTTGGAAAATATAATTAAAAAAAGAAAAAAGGATTTATACGGCATAATTAACGGGATTGATGTAAATTTTTTCAATCCGGCAAAAGATGCGCTGATAAAATATAATTATTCATATAATAATATCAGCGGAAAAATTAAAAACAAAATATATTTACAGAAAAAGCTGGGTTTGCCGGCTAATAAAGATGTGGCTTTAATCGGTTTTGTGTCGCGTTTAGTAAGCCAAAAAGGTATAGAATTAATAACGGAAAGATTTGCCAAGTTAAATTGCCAGTTTGTATTTTTAGGCACAGGCAAGAAACAATATGAAGATTATATAAAAAAAATGGCTAAAAAATATCCAGATAAGGTGAGCGCCCAATTAATGTTTAACGTGAAACTAGCTCAGGAAATTTACGCCGGTTCGGATATATTTTTAATGCCCTCCCGTTTTGAACCCTGCGGACTGGGTCAGATGATCGCTATGCGCTATGGGTCCGTACCCGTTGTGCGTGCTACCGGGGGGTTAGTTGATACAGTTGACAATTTATATAAAATAGTTTATAATATAAAGTTGAATAAAGCAACTGGTTTTATTTTTAAAAATTTTAAATCGCAAGAATTATACAAAACATTAAAATATGCCTTGGCTGTGTATTATAATCAGCCGGAAACATGGCAAAAGATCCAAACTAACGGTATGCAAAAAGATTTTTCCTGGAATAAATCGGCTAGGGAATATATGAGTTTGTATAAAAAGTTGAAAAAAGTATAGATAAATTTATTCGCCTGTCGGGTAGGTCGCTTTCTTATAAATAAGAAATTGTTATAGTAAGATTTTTTATATAATTAAAATTAATAATATGAAAGAATTAGTCTTGCCAGATCAAACCAGCGAAAATAAAACGTCGGATGAGGAAATGAATGATAAAACAGAAGATAGTAATTATAAAAAAAACGAAATAACGGCAAATCAAATCAAGGAGCAGCTTGAAGAGTTTTTATATTCAGAAAGAATTTTTGAGAATATTGACGGGGATTTGGTGGTTGATAAGTCGAAGATGCTTAATGATGATAATTTCAAAAAAAGATTATATAATCTTAATTTTGGGACAGCTAACGGCTTGAGACAAAGAGGTAGCAGCATAAAAATGATTGAAGAGTTTTTTTCTGGTTTAGAAGCATATGATACGGAAGAGTATAAGAAGTCCTTGGTGGCAGGTGAGATCCCTAAGATAAAAAAAATATTTTATCGGAAAGAAAAAAGCGAAAAAGATGAAATTCAGGGAGTAAAGAATAATTTATTGGATTTTTTAGAAAAAAATCAAATTATTAAGAAAAAAGATGGGATGTTGATTATGGATTTAGAAAAATTTAAAAGTGGTTTTTTTGACCAGGCGGAAATTAAATATTTAGGTAAAGCGGGTTTTAAAAAATTTTACGGAACCAGAATAACAGTATTTGAGCTTTTAAGAGATATAAAAGTAATTTCAAAAAAAGATTATGACACCGCTAAAGCGGAAAATGCGACTGTTACTCCTAAGCCCTTATTTAATATTCCGGAAAGTAAAAAAGAAGCTTTTAATGAGGATATGATAAAACGCCAAGAGTATTATTTGAATTTATGGGATATTTATGGGGCTTCAAAAGGAAAAAACTGGAAATATGTAGAAGCTAAAAACGGCGATCAAATTGATCTGCGCGAGTTGGCTTTAGCCACAGCTGTTTTTAGAGATCTTAATGGCAGAAGAAATAAAGACAATGAATTGCAGGTTTATGACAAAGAAAAAGAAGCATTTGTTAAAATTAATGACGTTTTAATAATAAAAAATATTGGAAAATTAGGGACAGCAAAAAAAGGCGCTCAAGGAATAAATAGAATTCAAGGAGTAAACAGATATTTAAGAAAAATTAGCCCGGAGCTGAAAAATTTAATATCTATCAGGGATTTTAATCTATTATCAGGCGAGCATGGCGGCTTAAGAGCTGAAAAAAAAGTTCGTGACAGCGGAGACGTGAGTATAAGCTCGGCTCAATATTACATTGGTAAAGAATATTTTATTTTTAGTAAAGATAAAATACCGACAAAAAATATCAAAGTAGTTGAATTAGACCGGTCAAGAGCGGGCATAGTGGTCAAGCATAAAGACAGGGAAACATTGAGATATACTTTTAGTTTATTATCGCGAGAAGAAAAAGAAAAAAAATTAATAGAATATAAAAAAAAATCAGGCAAAGAGCTGCCGAGGAAAGGGCAAGGGGGTTTGATTCATGTTAATAAAAATGAGATGGAAGTAAGATTAGAAAGATATAATAATGAAAAAGAAAATTTCCAATTAGAAAATGAATCTTTTGATAATTACAATCAGAGAATTAGTTATTTAACAGATTACAGCTATATCAGTAAAGTATCTGATAAATTTTTCGAGGAAAGTAAAATAAGAATTCAAGAATTAAGCTGGAAGGAACAGCAATGGCTGATAGCGTCTTATTATGAAATGGGCATTAAAGGTGAAGAAGAAAAAATAATTAATTTTACAAAAAGATTTGGACTTAACGGACTAAGAACATTTTTAAGCTGTGAATATGATATAGAAAATGGGCAAAAAATAATAGGTTTAGGTGAAAAATTAGACCCAAAAATTGCTGAAGCCATATTTTCTAAATATAATGAATTAATAAATTTAACTAAAAAAAGTATAGAAGATTTAGAAAAAAAATTAGGAAACAAAGATTTAGATTTTAATGAAAATAAATCATCAATAATATCAAGAAATATTTTAACAAAAGCTAATAATTTATTAGTTAGTTTTTCTGACAGTATTAAAAATAATAGTATTAACGAAGAAAAATTATTTCAAGAATTAGAAAAGATAAGTGCCGATATTATATTATTAAATGAAATAATACGCGAACTCCCCAGAGAGGAAGTGGCAGGGCTTGATTTAAGAAAAATTGAAGATATAGATAAAAGAGAAGATATGCCTGCTTCAGAAATATTAAAAAATAAAGAATTGGTTGAAAAAATAAAAAATATTATCAGAGAACAATTTCCCGAAGGAGATGATGATGAATTTATTAAAGAATGCCAAAATAAAGAAAATTTAAAAATAATTATTACTTTAGCCAATAAAGAAGTTCTTTCATTTTTTACTAAAGAAAAAGTAAGTGAAAATTTTGAATACGTTGATTGGTTTATTTCCAATCCTGACGCGCCGATTAAAGGATTGGGGGAAGCGACTTTAAAGCTTGGTTTTGACGATGACACGGATAAAGCCAAATCGTATTACGCGGTGGCTAAGCCGCATGTAAAATCATTTCATATACTAGTGGAAAAATTAGGGTTTGTATCATTCAAGGGTTCAACCGAAGATAATGAATATAAGAATCATTACGCTAGAGCCAGGAAGCTGCTAAATGATAAAGATTTAATCAGTAAAAATATTTCAGCAGATGAAAATAAATCGCTTAATAATACATTAAAAACTATTTGTCAAAAGCCGAATAAGACGGAAGATTTTATATTCAAAGGGGAAAGATTAATTGTCTGCAAGGTTATTTATCACGGGCAAAACCACAAGGACGATATTTTAAAAACCGATGCGGACGGCTGGATTTTATCAGAAATAGAAAGGCAATATAAAAAGGGCAATGTATTAGCTCGCTTTATCCCGGAAAGCGAAAAAAAAGAAAATCAAACATTTTATGCTGTTTTTGAAAAAGATAATTCGTCGCCAAACGAAAGAGAGGAATTAGAGGAGATTATAAATCATAAATCAGGAAGCAAGCTCCACTCTGATTCAAAAAATGCCCTTAGCATTTGAGCTATGGCTTTATTTTGCACAATAAAAGCGAAATGAATATCATTTTCCATGGTGATAGCGCAAACTTCATTTCTGTATATAAATAATTCACCGCCTTGAAAATCAAGCGGTATTTTCATAGTTTTGGCCAGCAAGGTTTTACGATATGATTTTTCATCATTTTCTTTTAATATTCTACCTTCCTCGGTATCAAGGGCGATAACTCTGGTTTTAACTTTTAATTCAATTCTTTTTTTAATGTATTCATTAAAAGCTTCATTGATTTCTTTTTCATACTTTGGCGTTAAAACTTTTACAAAAGAAGTTATTTCCCTGTCTTGCTTAAAATTTTTCATTATATGCTTTAAAGCATTTTTAATTCCTTCTTTACCTTCAAAATATAATACACCCGGCTTACTGCTCATAAGATTATAAGCCGAAATCATATCCGGCAAGTAGTTATTGAATAATTGCCTGTCTTTTTTTATTTCATTTTCTTTGTTATCAAAGAATTTCTCCATTTGGGAAGGGTGGGCTATACTAAATACGCTTACTTTGTTCGGCTTATCTTCCTTTTCTACAACATTCAAAACAACCAATTCATCCAGGTCCTTATATACTATGGTCCTGGATTTTTTGATTTTTTTAGCTATTTCCGAGGCTTTATCTTCTTTTTTTTGGTATAAATAATCAAGTATTTCCGCTTGTGTAGGGGAGAGCCCGGCCTTGAGGAATATTTTTTTGTACATATTTTTAGATTATTTATTAATTGAAATTTAATAATATAAATTAATTATATCATAATTATAATAAATGTCAATAGTAAATATTGACGTTTATAAGCATAAATTATATGTATTATATTCAATATTGTAAAGGATTTTATCAACATATTATAAATATTGTTAGTATATATACTTGACAGTATTTTAACTATATGCTATACTGATATATCAAGCTAAAAAAACGACAGCTTGTCAAGATTATTAAATAAATCAAATATAATCTCTTAAATCTTAATCTAGAGAGTTAGAGTGGCAAAAGTCGTAGGAGAGAGACTCTAAAGAGTTTTACGGCCTAGCCCAATTCAAAGGATTGAAAGATGAGGAATAGCCGCTTAGAAGAAACTAAGCGAATAGTGCTACTAGCTAGTGATACTTCTCTTCTTTCTACCGAGAGAGCAGAAAGCAGAGAAGAACAGTATCTGGTAGAATAAATGAACTTTAAAATTAAATATAAATTAAATGGAAGGAGAGAGCCATTAAAAACAATAATTAATTAAAGGTAATTAGTATTGTGGCGTTTACCCGCCTTGGGCGGGATCTCTAACCAAATAGACGCTATAATATTCATTGCTTTTTTTCGTTTAATTAAATAGCGAGAATAATGGAGAGGAGAGAGTGAGAGCGATCTGATAATATGCCTAAAAGCTTATTAACGGTTCGTTCAATAAAAAAAATTATAAAAAAGAGATTAAATTAATAAATTTCCCAATGCTCTTAATAAAATAATAAATTAACTTCTCTTCATTATTTTCTCTATTTAATCACAGCCATGCTTGGCGGTTAAATGAGAAATTTAAACAAAATAAATAAAATAATAGATCTTTGTAAATTAATTAGCGATATTAATAGTTTTAGGAGATTAAAATGAATTACATCTATCTAACTCTTCCTCTCCTTTATAGGGAGAGGGTCGGGGTGAGGCAGGGAGAGAGTTCATTTCCTAAGATTATTAAGCGCTTAAGTATGTTGCCACTGCATTAAAATAAATGCTGGGTAAAGATAGGATTAAATAAGCCGGTTATTAACAATCAGCTTAAGCATCAAATAAGCTAAAACATACGGGCCTAAATGATGCGTTGCCAAGTAAGACGTGAGCCGTTCTTTCGAAAAGAAGGAGCGATCCGCCAAAAAGCAATCCTGTCAACTGATTTTATATTAATAAGATCGGCTGGGCCGCAAAGTCTTAAACCCGCTTTGCGCCTAGAAATTTTATTAATATATCCCAACCATTGTCATTGCGAGGAGCTATCCGCCAACTGGCGGAGAGCGACGAAGCAATCTCAGTGAGACCGAAAAAATTGATGTATTTTTAAATATTATTCAAAAATAAAATAATAAAGAAATATTTGCATATAATTTAGTTTATATCCAAAAATGTCTTTATTATCTTCTGGAGAGAGAAGAGATAATAAGGTGGACTTTGACAATTAAATTATTTTCCGCAATGGGCGGAAAATAAAAATAATAAAAAAACCAAAAAGGAGGTGATGTGGAAATGGAAACTGAAGGTAGATTGCGATGAATAACGTGGCACATCGTAATCAAAAATATTAAGGCAGCCACATGCTTTGAGCCACAAAAAACCATTAAAACGGAACTCCTACCGACGAGCGTTGTGGACGCGGCCGAAAAAATGGAGATGACTCACGGTAATCATCGTGAGTATATATCCCTACGGGGAATGGAGCATGTTGGATACCGTTGCTGGCAACTCGTTTAATTTAACGGGGGGGGGGAAAGGCTTCGGTTATAAGGCCAACTGGGTCCGGGGACACGCCGGGCGCGAGTATAACTCCATGTAAATATAAATACGAAAAGGTTGCAGGATTGATTTCGTATTCATAGCATGGTTTGTTATATTTCCAAGTAAAGCGCAAAAGGGTGCTGTTTCGGCGGGGGTGGTTCGTCCTCGCAAAGCTTTGACGTTTCCGAGAAATCGGGATGAGCCGAGGGATGGTATGGCAAGTCAGAGTTGACGCCATCCTAAAGAACTTTTCCGCCATCGGCGGGAAAACCCACTGAATTTCCCGAATATTTCGGGAAAGGAGGAAGATATGGAAAAAAAATTTTTACGCGTCGAAGGCGAAGCGGTCCACTTGGTGACGGAGCGCGTTGAGCGCACGGTCCGTCTTTCCGACCTCATGGGGGAGGTCGTGAAGGAGGGTGGAATCACCACCCCCATTCTCCCGCTGGGATGCAGATTTTTTTCCCAGCGCGGAGAACGCTCAGTCTTCGTGATTGAGCAGGTGCCGACCACGCGCCAGATTGAATGGGAGGGCAAGTGGAAGCTTGCTTTTCCATATATTGTTTTCGTGGTTGTCTTCAGTGGACAGGCGGTGTCCAGCGGGGAATGCCGGGTATTTTACCGCACATCGCCGTTGGGCAACGGCGATGACAGGTTGTTAAGGCCAAACCTGTGCAACACGCACCAGAACGGTGCGATTTGCACGGGGAGTATGAGGGTGGATGGCGACACCCTGGCCCAAAAAGCCGAAAGTTTCGTCACGAATTTCTGGAAGTCCCATTTTAATTGGGACTTGTCTGTCAATAATTACGAGCCGGCCGCCCAGAAGTTCGGTCAGGTTAGGGATCTCCCGACCTGGCAGGAAGAGTCGGCCAAAAATCCACTGTTCCCCTTGGGGGTCAGTTGGTTTGAGGCCGGAAAACTGCAAGATGTCATTGAAGGGAGGTGCTAATTATGGCCTTCCTGTTTCTGAACAGCAGCCTTGCGGAGCGGTGCCGCGAGGTGGGGATAGAAGTAAGGGAGGAGGGTGATATGTTTAAAGTAAACGAATTACCCTCCTTTGTAGAGGTGCTTGAAATAGAGGGTGAGCACCTTAGGGATTATAGACTTAATACCGTTTCCTCCACCTCCCCCTCTCCCGCTAATCCAACGGCGGGTAAAAAAAGCGAAGGCGTTGGTTTAGACCTTCGTCAGCTGGTAAGCCGACTAAAACCCATTAAAGGGCAGAGGTTGGTGAAATGGCTGGAACGGTTCCTCACCGCTCACCCTGACCAGCTGGATCAGTGGTCGGGACACTTCACCGAGGTGGTGACGGCGAAAGCCATCGCCATTTATCGGCGGCGTGGAGTGGTAGAGGAATACGAAGCGAACGTAGCCTTGTTCGGGCGCCTCGTGAACGCGGCATACGGGGCGCAGATTTATAAACCCGAAGCGGGAATAAAAATCACCGCTTCTGGTGAGTCACAAAATCCTTTCACACACGAAAGGATTTCCTCGTTAAAATTCCTCTCGGGGGAATACGAGGAAAAAAATAAAAGATTTTTCGGGAGGTTGTGTAACTTCCTCCGCGGCCAAAAAATTTTTTATTATGATGCCGGCGGGGACGGATACTATGACCTTCTGGGCATTAAGGGAGAACCAAAACTGGAAGCGATTCCGGTGCCGGTTTTCCTGCAAGTTATGGAAATTGGTTTTGGTGCCGACGGGAATAGCCGTCGCACATTGGCTAGGAACTTCTTTCTTGAGTCAAATTGGTTTGAGTTAATTTGGCAAGAGAAAGATAAATGGAACAGTTTATCCGAAAGCGATACGATGTCGTGAGTAGGGAAAGGAGAGAGAATGGAACCGATTTTTCAAGTAAACGGAATTTTTCCAGCCTACTGGGCTGGTCAGCAGGGCTTTTCGCTCGAGCTGATTGAAGTTCAGTTCGCGTACGTGCTGGACGCGAGCGGCTGGAAGTTATACAAACGAAACGGGGTCAGCACAGCTTTAATACCCGTTTCTACGGTTTCCGGCTTGGTCGAGCTGGAAACAAAAATAGATTTTACGGCCACCCGGATTCCTCTCGACCTGATCCGGCGCGTAACCGCTTGGTTCAAAGCGGTTTACGCAAAATACAGGTCGGAGGCAGTGGGGTATTTGTATTACTCTGCTACCTCTGGGGAGTGGCAGTTTGTGCCGCCAACACAAACCGCCACCGGCGCTTCCGCCTCATATGAGGCCGCGCCGCGAATTGAAAATTGGCAAGTCGTGGGAACCATCCATTCCCACGGCTCAATGTCCGCGTTCCACTCAGGAGTGGATGACGCGGACGAAAAAAATTTCGATGGTGTCCATATCACCATCGGCCGGTGCGACAGCGTACCGGAATACTCTTGCTCCCTGGTAGTTCAGGGGAAAAGAGAAGTTGTGGATCCGTCGGTTTTAATCGACGGGATGGCACCGGCGGATGCGGTGCCGATGGCGTGGCTCTCTGCCATGAAAGAGAGCGCTCCCCGCGGGCTGGATGTCCTCTTCCAGTCTCAGGCGGACGACCTCTACAAGAGGTATTATGTCGGGGAGATGAGCGAGGCCAGCTACAAGGTTGAGCTCGCCAAAATAGAGGAGGCCGACTGCGCTCACAAGGCGCGGGAGGCGAAGTACAATCCCTCCTTAATAGGGCGGGAATTTGGTGGAGATTTTGGCTCGGAAGTTTCGAGCGCAAAAGCCTTATCGGGTTCTCACCCAAAGAAGGAGAAAAAAATAAAAGGAGGCTATCATGCAAAATAATCCGTCCGCTCAACCCAAGGAGCGCCGGATCGTGATCGTCGGCTTGGGTGGAATCGGCAGTTGGGTTATCCAGGCTCTCTGCCCGTTTCTGCAGTTCAGCTCAGATAACTGGACACTTGTGCTCATCGACGGGGATGAGTACGAGGAAAAAAACCGCACCCGGCAAGCTTTTGATGAACTTGGAAGCAAGGCCGAAGTGCAGGCGGGTTGGGTGGTTCGCAAATTTAATCGGTTGCGCGTGCAACCGATCACACAGTATATTTCCTCTGATGGCGAGGAAAATACTTACCCCGTCAATACCGCCATTCGCAGTGGCGACATCGTTTTTTCGTGTCTTGATAATCACAAGACGCGAAAAATGGTGGCTGACCACTGTACCACCCTTAGAGATACTGTGCTTATCTCTGGGGGGAACGAATACACCGACGGCAACGTCCAAATGTTCGTTCGTCGGCAGGGTGAAGACAAAACCTGCCGACTGGAAAAATATCATCCGGAGTTCATAACTCCGGGCGATAAAGCGCCGTACGAGATGAGTTGTGAGGAGTTGGCGGCCAGCTCTCCACAATTGATTTTCGCCAATCTGACCGCCGCAATTCTTATGCTCAACGCATTTTACGCGCTTGAGCAGAAGAAAACGGATTGGCAAAAATCCGAGGTATATTTTGATATTGTGGCGAACGCCGCCACACCTCGGACACGGAAGTAAAAAATTTTCTGTATTATCATTCGGCAATAAGGTCGGTGGTAAAGCAGAAGAAAAACCAAAACGTCCCGAACAGTTCGGGACAAGTCTCTCGTTGCAAGCCATGCGACGGGAGAGAAGGAGGAAAAATGAACAAGATTATTAATGGCGTGAACACCCTCACAGCGTCGCTGTGCGGGAAATCGGTAGCCGAAGTTCTGGGCATGCTCGCGCAGGCCCTGAATATCGATAACGTCGCGGTGCCCACGGTCAACGGCTCAACCGTCTATCCGTCCTACATTTTGCAGGATGGCGACGAACTTGAGTTCGTCAAGGCCTCTGGGGAAAAGGGCTAGTCGCTAACTAGTCCGCAAAAATT
>Ga0100387_10003129_pt1 | contig 13890 bp, 15 predicted proteins | sample CryGeymeta201511_FD_81547 | JGI IMG/M metagenome (GOLD analysis project Ga0100387, IMG submission 81547) | Groundwater microbial communities from Crystal Geyser aquifers in Utah, USA - Crystal Geyser metaG 2015-11 | ecosystem: Environmental > Aquatic > Deep subsurface > Groundwater | place... | reverse complement strand
GACCCTGTTCCTGCCACCTGAAGTTTGTAGTTGGCATCCATACCAATTCCGAGGTTCCCATCCTCATCTAATCTTAGTTTAATTTCTCCGCTTCCGGGTATTCCTTTATAAACAGTAAAGTCTGTTTGGTAGTGAGGAGCGATATTCCCCGTCGAATATAAATCCACTCCATATGGTGTAGGAGTAATGTTTAGATCGTAAGTAGATCCTTGGATGGTTACCTCCGAAAAAGTGTCGGCCCTAACCTGATTTACAGGAAGCACTACACTTAAAACTGTTAAGAAAACTAAAGTTCCTAAAAGCTTGGCAGTGAAATTTTTCATTTTTTTCCTTTCTTTGAAAATCTAGTAATTTCACGTTATTCACTAATAAATATAAATTAAACACTAAAAGTTTTTTAAGCAACCTTTAGTTTTGAAGAAAATGTAAAAAACATAAGTCAATAAAAGATTTTTAAAGTACACAAAAAAAGCTCACCGCATATTTATCACGGATGAGCTTTGCATATTAAGGTTTCTTAAGAAGATAAGAATGTGACTTTTAAACACCTGGGCAGCTTTTCCTTAAATTTTATACTACACGATTAAGAAGATTCCCATCCCCTTAATTTAAATTCCTGCATTTTAAGGGATGTAAATCTCATTAATTCAAGGCTAACAAAATTAAAATTGTTTGTCAAGAATCACTTTGACAGCACTTTGAATAACAACCACCTAAACATCGTCAGCCGGTTATTGGATGTTCATCTTGGCTGACCCAATAACATAACCAGCCATATCTTGATAACTTTCCCACTCATCTTCCAAAACCATAAAACTGACCCAATATCCCTTTATGGTCCCATTCTCTGACTCAGTTAAAAAAACCCTCTCTTTTGACCTAAGATTATATTTTTGGGTCTCGTAGGACATTTCAACGATCGCTTCTTTATCCCCAACTCCTTGACTTAAAACCTTGGCTTTTATCCCTTCATTTTCCTCCAAATCTTTGATCTGCACTTCCATAATTTCTGGTAAGGTTTTCTGGGCGTCAAAACTATAAATCATAACACTTACCTGATTAATCTGGTTTGGTCCAAAAACTAAAAACGGAATCGTTAGGTTGTATTTTTCAGCGGTCTTTTCTGAAACAACTTTAGTCACATCAACCATTTCCCCTCCCAACCAAGAGGCAGGATATGCAACTGAAAACTTGTTATCGGGCGTCGTGAAAATCATGTATGTTTGGTTTTCTGCGGGGGTTTCTGAATTCTGATCCGACAAACCGGCTTTTTTGCGACTAACCTCATAGATTACAAGCGATGTTAAAACCAATACAATTAATAGTATAATAGAAAAATTTTTAAATGAGCCTGGTTTCATTGGATTTCTTTTAATCCTTTCTTTGAAAAATATATTTTTAGGATTTAAGTCAGTTTACTAGCTTCAAAAATCGAATCTTCACTTTCCCGAGATCATCTTTTTTCGGTTTTGAAACCAACTCCAGCCGGTCAGAAATAAGGCGCCCAAGCCAAAAAAGAGACCGAAAAGTTTCATGACCCAACCGAAAACGGGAATTGAAGTCAATAAAATCCAGACAAAAAGCCCCGCGGCAAGAATCCAAAGCGGCGCAGTTTTCTTTTTACCCAGAATTTCCAAAATTTTCTTGCCTAAGACAAAACTTACGAAAAGATTGCTTAAATAGGCCAGAAGCGCCAAGATCAGACTTACGATAACGGCAATTGGAATACCAATGATGGTTATCATTAACAGCATAAAGAGGATCGGGAATAAAATCACAACCAAAAATCCAATCAAGAGTGATTGCCCGACTTTCTGGATTCCTTTTTCAGTGACTTTTGTAAACAGATTGGGGACTAAAAACATGATGAGAAGGCCGATTGCGAGTAGGCTTAAGAACGAAAGCAGTTTTATTCCTGCTTGGGCGACAAATAAGACCTCCCAAAATTTTTGGGGATTGAAATGGTAGGTTTCTTGAGGCGGCAGTTTGTGGATTGTCTCGCCAGAAATTACAGCTCTTTCCGAAATATCGGCTTTCTCAGAAGAGATATAAGTTAGGCTGCCGCCAATATCAGCGCCGCGTTCAACTGTCAGCTGGCCTGCACTCAACTCAGCATTCCGTCCGATCTTACCATCCACAATTGCCCTGCCGACTCCTCCCAGAAGATCTTTTTCGACTTTTCCGCGCAGGTAGATGTTGCCTGCTGCAAACTGAGTTGATCCGCCGACAGCGGCTTCTGGTTTTAGCTCTAAAACACCACTTACAACACTTAAGTTTCTGCCGATTTGCCCACTGACGGTTACTTCACCACCCGCTACCCGTACATTTCCTTCGGTTTTTCCGGAGAGATTGATCGTTCCTCCTGCGGCCAGAATATCGCCTTTGACATTGCCGCTAATCGAGATTAACCCGCCGAGAGCGATCACGTCTCCTTCAACGGTACCGGCGATATCAATCTGACCGGCGGCAACCAATAAATCATGATTGACAACTTCTTCTTTGGAAAGGCTGATTGTTTTCCCGGTGTTCACAAAAGAATCACTGGCAAAAACCGGCGAGATTAAGGCGGTTGTAAAAATTAGAACAGTAGCCCAAAAACCCATAAATGTGATTTTTTCCAACATCATTTCCTCCTATAATCATTCTTAGCCCCGACGGGATTTGAACCCGTGTTTCTGCCGTGAGAGGGCAACGTCCTAGGCCGCTAGACTACGGGGCCCTAAACACAAACTTAATTATACCCGAATTGCTTCAATTTACAAAATGAACTGGTCTGTAATTCCAACTCTTTGATCAAACCTTAACCTCGTTGTGACAAAAGCAGGGCTATTTTTTCCCCGAAGGCCTGAGCATTTTTGGGGTCTTGGGCCGTAATAATAGTTTCAGAAACCACCACATCTTCATTGAGATAATTAATTCCCAACTCTTTAAATTTTCCGCTTAAGCTGGAAAAAGCCGTAGCATTTTTACCCGTCAACACCCCGGCATTAGCTAAAATCATGGGCGCTATGCAGATGGCTGCCACAATTTTTCCTTTTTCAAAAGCCTCTTTGGCAATCTGCAGGGCAGTCGGATTTTCAAAAAGACTGGCCGCACCTGGACCACCCACAAAAACTACGGCATCGCAGGAGGCAATATCCATCTCAAAAATCGTTAAATCAACCTCAACCTTTTCTCTCAAAACTCCCTGAGCTTCCCCTAGCTCGGTTGACACAACCAAAACTTCGGCTCCCTGATTTTCTAAAATTTCTTTAGGGATTAACAGCTCTTCATCACGAAAATCTTTAAAAGCAATCACCAGGTAAACTTTTTTATTGGTCAGGTTTAAATCCTCCATGTTGAACCTCCTTTTATTTTGAATTTTTACGGTACTTCTCCATGCCCCGCCGATTCGGCGGGTTAGTCGAAGAATAATGACTTTATTGTTCGACCGTAGTGGAGAACTACCTTAATTTTTGACTTTTATTGCGCGTTTGGCCAGAATTTCCTTAACTTCCTCACTGGAAACCTGGGGAAAATATTCGTAGAACTGCCCGATCGCCATGAAATCTTTTGGATTGTCGACAAAAATTAATTCATCGGCAATGCTCCTCAAGAGGTTTACTCTGTCAAAAGGGATAATTGGAATTGCCACCACGATTTTAGCTGGATTTTTTAAGCGAACAGACTCGACTGCCGCCAGCATGGTGTACCCGGTGGCGATTCCGTCATCTGCCAGGATGACGGTTTTCCCCGAAAGGGGAAGTTCTCTCTGGTCCGCCCGAAATTCTCTCAGATATTCTTTAACTTTTTCCTCCTTGGCTCTGATTTCTTGCTCGAGATATCCTTTCCGAAATTGACTTTTATATTCCGGGTCGATAAATATCCCTCCTCCTTCAGCTATTGCCCCGATAGCGAATTCGCTGGAAGAGGGTGGATTTATCTTTTTGGCCACCGCCACCTCCAAGGGTAAATTGAGTCGATCAGCCAAGACTGCCCCCAAGACAACACCCCCTCTGGGTAAAGCTAAAATGAGTGTTTCCGGTAGATTGCTATATTTTATTAATTGTTCAGAAAGTTTGATAGCGGCGTCCTGGCGATTTTTGAAAATAATCATTCCCTCTCCCCGAGGTTATACTTTTTGCAAAAAAGACACGATTTCATAAACGACCCCCAGCGCAAAAACTACTATTAAAATATACTCTATTGAAGTTGGGATACGGATTGAAAATTCGGGCTTTTTATCGCCTGCAATTTGAGCTTTTCGATGACTGTAAATAATCACGATTCCTTCAAACCCACCCATCAGTGATCCTGCCATCATAATTAAAGTGATAAATTCTGTTACTCCGGATATGAACAGAAGGAGAGGAATAAAGCAGGCTGCGGCCCAGGCTAAAAACGGCGGAAAGTGAAAATCATAGTGATAAAGGTCTTTCAAAATCGTTCCCAGGGAAAGAAAGGTTGAACTCATGGTCAAGGTCCCCAAGAAAGCTCCCAGATAAGTCATAAAGGGATGCAGGTTTACTAAACCACCAATGGCGTCGTCGGAGGTATTAAGCCCTGTTATCCCCACAATCACCAAAGCAAAAATGCAATAAAGAGTAATTGGAATAACGGTACCGAAAATTATGGCCTTTTTAAGTTTGCCTCGTTCTTCGCGCTTAAAAATTCCTCCCATCTCGGGAATAATCGAAGCTCCTCCTAGAGCAAAGAGGATGACCCCGTAGGGCATAAAGAAAAAAGAAGGATCAAAATGACTTAAATTGGAAGGATTAAACCAGCTTAAACCCATTCCGCAAATCAGCACTAAAACAATAATCAGCAGAAAACCTAAAACCAGTTGAAAACGGGAAATGAGCTTGACCCCCAAAAGAACTAAAAACGCCATCACTCCGAAAAAAATAAGACTCCATCCAAAGCTGCTGCCGGTACTAGTTAAAGTCCGTAAAAATTCACCCACTTTGATGATGTAGGCTGTCAGTGCTCCGTAAAAACCAAAAAACATAGAGAGCAGGGCCAAGACTTTCCCTTTCTTGCCTAAATATTTTTCGGCATAACCGCTTAATTGGTGCCTGCCATGAGTTGAAAGGACAACCTCTCCATGCGAAAGGTTAAGCATCAAAACAACTGTCCCGAGAACAATTAAATACCCGACTCCTGCCCAGAAACCGATTTTGGAAAAAGCATAGGGAATACCAAAAATGCCTGCTCCGATAATGGTCCCGATTAACATGGCTGAGGCTCTGAGGATTTTTCTATCGATCATTCTTTTCTCCATTCATAACCACTGTAGCTGATTATTATATCCGAATTACTCCATTGAAAAAAGAGGAAATTCTCCCCGCCGACTCGGCGGGTCGAACAATAAAAAGGAAAGGGTATTATTCTTCGACTGGAACCCTGAGCTTGTCGAAGGACGCAATGGAGAAGTACTTCTGAAAAAAATAGTTGTGGTCCTCAACGGAGTTTACCCTGATCCGCCAGATGGACGGCGAAGGACCCGAACAATAATTTTCTCATCATTCGGGAAAACCACCCACTTCGCTTTTAAACCGATCCTTGCGGAGTGAGAAAACTGCGGTACAAATCTATCTTCCCGACTTTAAATCTGGTTGTTTCCTCTAAACTTAATTTAGCGGCACTAGAGATCAAATTGAAGATCTGAGATGGCGGACCTTTTGCTCTAGCCAAAGCGAGATGAGGTATCAAACGATCCTCAGCTTGAAAACCAATTTCGGACAAAGCCTCCTCTATCCTTTTTTTGAAAACTGCCGAATCGGATGGCGCGCCATACTCTAAAACCAAGACTCTGACTTTTTTCCAGGAAGGATAGACATTGATGAACCCCGGGCTCAATCAAAAGGGCGCGTATTGGCTCGCCTCAAATTTTACAACCCTCACTATGTCGGTAACTTTATAATCGTTCGAGAGGACTACGGGTTCGCCCGTGAATGAATCGAATGATTTCGAACTTGCCGACCCGCCGAATCGGCGGGGAGGATACCACGGCGCAAGCCGCGGTAGTTCATTTTTCTCAACTTCATCTAAAAATTTGAGGGTAAGGTGGAGATTCGCGCCTGAAACTCAAAGGAATGGCCAATTGTTTTGAGTCAGTTTTTTGATAAGTTTGTCTATTTCCTGTTGTTGTTTTAAGGGAAGGGTAAATCCTAAAAAAGTAAGGTTTCTTTCTCCATTTTAAAACCCGGTCGTCAATCCCCAAAACATCATAAAAATAATGAGAGAAATAAAAAGGTATTCTAAGAAAATTTTGAAGGTTAAATTCTTCTCAATGAGATGATGAATTATTCCCCAAAATAAATAGTAAATCGCCAGAATCATCAGGGAAAGGATAAGAAAGGTTGATAAAAGATAAAAATCCAGCAAAATCCAAGCTGCCAGCGTAATGATTGCCGAAACCAAAAAAGCAGCAATGAGATATGAACTTGTTCCGGCTTTTAAACGCCACAACATATGAATTTGGAAAAGAAGGGTGGCTAAGAATATGAGCAGTAAAGCCAGATAAAAATTAAAACCTAAAAAATGAATACCCTCTAAAATCGAGTCATAGAGCATGAAGATGATAAAAAATTTTACTCCGTCGTGAACGTGATGGGTCAAATCCGAGAAGTTTTCGGAATAGAGCGCAAAATAGGAAAAAAACGTCCCCAAAATAACTATTTGTCTTAAAACAAAATTTTCATTAAATAAAATGAAGCCGGATATCCCGATCAATAAAAAGACAGGATGAACTAAATAGGGCATTAAATCCAGATAGTGTTTTTTTTGAACGATAAAAGTTAATCCCGTGGCTAAGACAACGCCAATGAAAACCAGACTTCCAACTAACAGAAATGACTGTAGGTCTTGTTCCAGTGCGAGTCTTGCCATCAGCTGAAAACCGAAAAGAAAAGTTAGGGCGAAAATTAAGGGTAGAATATAATTTTTGAAATATTTGATGTGCATTTTACTCCCATGGATAAACCTTAATTGGTTTAGCGCATAGATCCGCCAGGCAAGCGGACAGACATACCTTCAATAACATGGTTTCTAATAAGTTTGTCTATAATTTTTCGAAAAAAGCTTCAATCAGTTTCTTATACCTACTTTTAAATACGTTTGTCAATAATTATAATATTACTCCCATGCTCCCGAAGATTATTCCCAAAAGGGAAAGACCGAAAAAAACTGCATGTGTTAAAGAGTGACTGCTTTGCCTTTGCATACCCTTGAGGTTTAATGACACCGAGTCGACTCCAAAAAGAAGGACTAAAACTAAACCAAAAAGGATATAAAAAAAGCGGATGTTTTCTTGAAACGATTTTGGTTTAAGTTTATTGATGATATTTTCACTCCGGCTCATAAATTCTCCCAAAATGCTGCCTGCATATAATTGAGGGTTAGGTTCTGGAAAAGCAGAAAGGCTTGACTTTGTTTCAACCTCATTCCCGGCTCTGTCTTTGGCAGAAATAAAAACCACGTTCTGGTTTAAAGCTTCCGTTGGAGGAACCAATACCCCTTCATAGAGATCTTTTTGGTACGACGTAAGAATCAGCGTAAAATCTCCGATTCTGGCTACCGCTTGATCCGGGTCAGAAAGCACGACAACTCTAACTTCAATAGCTTTCTCACCCATGCGCCAGAAAGGGGTCACCTCTAAAGATCCGAGATCAATAAAGGGTGCCAAAGTGTCAATCACCACCGAAGCTGGGAAGGAAGGTCCGCTTGCATTGCCAGCTTGATCGGTGGCAATCGCGGAAAAAACGTGACCCCCTTCGGGAAAGGGTTCGGGTGGCCGATAGGAAAAAGCATTTTGTGAATCAGCCGGAACTTCCCCTAAAAGTAGATCTTGATCATAAATCGCAACGGTTGCATATGATTCGCTAATGCCCTCAATTGCAGGTTGCGGATCATTGAGGATAGCTTGATCCTGCGGCTTTAAAATAATAGGCGGCTGGGGAGATGTTACGTCTGGCTTTGCCTCTGGCAGTGACTGGCTAAGAGTAGTTTCAGAAGAAGAAAAACTCTCTACAGTCTTCTGCTGAAATAAAGAGCCCAACATCTGAACACAAATCGTAGTCTCGCTCCCCTTAAATTGGCCGGTAACCACCGCTACTCCGATGTCTTGAAACTCTGAGTTGATGATATTATCTCTGTGCGATGGACTATGCATCCAAGCATTAACCGCTCCTTCAGCAGTAGTGAAATCTTTGGCCAAATTTTCACCAGCATAAAGATAATCGTATCCTGCTTGTAAAATAAAATCCCAGGGGGTGGTACCATCCGAAGCAACATGAGCCCAATACTGATCGGCAAACATATCTAACCCTTTTTCATAAGCGGCTTTTTTTAACATTTCATTCTCTTTTAATAAGGGTAACTCTCTTTTCTGTCGTTCCAGGTTGGTCAGATTGACAATTTCTTGAGAGGAGATGGCGGTAGCTGCTATGGCTTTGGTTTTTGAAATGTCACTAAAAAAACCTAGCGCGAACTGAGAAACAATCAAAACCAAGCAATAGAGGGCTAACATGCGGAAGCGAATTAAATGCGGATGAAATTGATTACCTGAGTGCGGAATAAAGAGTTTTTTTAAACTTCGCATGGGGATTTTGAATATACCCAAATTACCTCATTTTACAAAAATTTCTTAAGAAATAGTAGGTTGTAATTTGGAGAATACTTAACTTATTTACAATTTAATTGAAGTTGAGTATATTAGGACTTTCTTTTCAGATTATCTACTTTTTATTTTACAAACGCAATACATCTATTTTTTAACTCTTAAATCCGCCCAGATGCTATCCCTTACTTTTTTGATGCCAGAAAGACCGAAAGAATAGTCCGTAACAAATTTGGATAAGTTTAAGCTTAAAATCAATCCGAGCTCGAAAACCATGGCGCAAGCCGTAGTAGTTCATATATTTTTTAATAGTTTCAGCATCTGATCATGAATTTTGCCATTGGTAGCCAAAACTGAGGTTGAGCGATTTGAAATCTCATTCCCTTGAATATCAGTCACTTTTCCTTTGGCCTCGGAAACCAACAAAGCTCCTGGCAAAATGTCCCAGGAGTACGTTTTTACGTTAAAGTAGATATCGAATTTTCCAGTGGCAACATAGGTCATGGCAGCTAATCCACATCCAAATATCCTAAGATGCATCGTCTTTTCAAAAATTTTTTCTAGAGCTGCAATTGTTCTTATTCTTGCTCCTTTTTTTGAGGATAAATGAGTCAAAACAATCGCATTCTTTAATTCCTGGTTGTCGCTGGTTTTTATTTTTTGACCATTCAGGGTCGCACCTCTCCCTTTTTCAGCCAAAAATAACTGGTCTTTGACTGGATTGTAAATAACTGAAAGGATTGGCGTGTGGCTCTCAAGCAAACATAAACCAATCCTAAAGGGCGCACTGGCATGATAATAATTAATAGTCCCGTCAATCGGATCAATAATCCAAAGGTATTTTGAAGATCCGCCGCTTGTTCCTTTTTCTTCGGAAAGAATTTTATGCCCAGGAAAGTTTTTCAGAATTGAACTAACAATAATTTTTTCCGGCTGAAAGTCAATCTCTGTTACAATGTCTCTCTTCCCTTTAAAAGACACTGCTTTGACTTTTTCCAGATTATCCATTAAAAGTCTGCCGGATTGTTTGACTGCTGCAACCGCAATAGTTTTAGCCCGCTCAAGATCCATTAATTGTCTCCGCAAAACTTATTATTGATAACATGCATTTACCACTCCCCCAGGATGTTTTTTCTTGGCTGTCAAAAATCTAAATATTGCTGAATGGCTTTAAAATTGCCTCCTTTGGGCAATAAAATATAAGCCCCGTCCGAAGTATGCGAGGCGTACAAGAAATTATCGGTGCTGATAATCTTGTCTTCTATTTTTAAATCAGGATCGTTTCTTAGGTAATCCCAAAGCGACCACATCTCATTAGTCGTAAGATTGGTTGAAAAATTATCCCTGACAATTTTAAAAAGACTGAAATAGCGCCATATATTTTGAGCTTTTAAAAGTTCATTTTTGATGGCTACCAAAACTTGCTGTTGACGAAATGAACGGTTAAAATCTCCCCCGTCTTCCACGCCGTAACGCGAACGAGCATAACGCAGGGCTTGCTCGCCATCCATTTTCTGCCAACCTTGATCGAAATGAATATGCATTACCCCGGCGTCGACCTGATCGTTGTCGTTACGCGGATAATTATAGTCATCAAAGCCCTTCTGGACCAAAATCTCTATTCCTCCAAGCTCATCAATAATGCTGCGGAAACCGTCAAAATCGATTGTGACCCAAAGATCAATGGTAAGATTAAGGTCGTCTTCTAAGATTGCGATTAAATCTTCGGCTTTTTGCCGATCGGCATAGATACTATTTATTTTTCGGTTTTCCACCCATAAATCCCGCGGAATATTGACAAGTTTCACTTCTTTTCCTCCACAATCAATCTGACCCAAAATAATCGTATCCGTCAGATATGCTCCGGCATGATTTTCCCCACCGTATCCTAGTATGATAATATTTAGTTTTTCCTGGTTTTTGATTTTTTCTTGGATTAAATTTTCTCCCAAGGAAAAACCACGGGAAAAAGCCGGTTTACTTTCCTGCCTCGCGGCAGCCGAGCGGGAACTCTCAAGAGATAAAACATCAGCGCTTGGCCCAAGATTGGATTGCAGGTTTGAATCAGCAAAAATAAAAAGACCGGCGATAAAAATTAGAGGAATAAGTAGTATCAGAATTTTATATTTCATTCAAAATCCTAAAGAATGATTATAAAACCATCCACGGTCGGCGATCGCGTTTCTTAAAAAACATGGGGATTAAAACCGGTTGAACTTTATCTATAAAAATTATTGTTCCATATTTTGAATCTTCTCTCTCGTGCCAAAAGAGAGAATCCATTTTTATAAAGCGGTTATAATCGCGTTTAACTTTTTCTAACTGAATACTGTCCAAATTGTCATACGAAATTACCCGCGCGGCATTGAACTCTCCCAACACTTTCCCGCCCGTTTCCTTGATTAAAATCTTATCGCCCGAAGAAATATGTCCAAACGGCAAGACTTTTCTTCTTGAAAGTCTTATATCCATGGTTTTTTTACCTGAAAAAATTTTTTGGATGGTTTTTTTGTCAAAAATAGCCAGATGTTTCATATTGGTTTTGAGCTTTAAATTAAAGATTTCAGGCTTTGAGCAAAAATTCTTTAAGTTTTAAAATGGCTTTATATCTGCATGAAACACTATTTTTTTCTTCAGGCAACATTTCGGCCTGGGTCTTTTCCGATCCTTCTGGAATAAATATTGAATCCCAACCGAATCCTAAATTGCCTTTGGGTGTTTCAGAAATTATCCCCGGGGTTTCTCCCAAAAAAGACTGGCAAAGGTCTTTTTCGAAAAAACTGAAACAGGTTTTAGTTACTACTGAATTATTCTTATTAAACTTGACTATATCGCACAAAACCGCATAACCGCAAGTCTTTTCCATCCACCGCCCCAGCGCCCCCGGAAACCCTTTCAGACAATCAAGATATATTCCCGTATCTTCAACCATAACAGTTTTTCCCGTTAATTCAAAAGCCTTTTTAGCCTTATCTTCGGCCACTTTTTGCACGTCGGTTTCCTGAATTTCCTCTAAGGATAATTCGACTGATTTAATCTCAATTGGTAAAATTTTTTTCAATTCGTGCAATTTGTTTTTATTAGATGTGGTAAAAAATATTTCCTTTATCATTCTGTTTTGTGAAAAATCTCTTTAAAGTGTGGGCGGTCAACTACAATTTCATCAATCACCTTTTCAACCTCATCATAAAGACTCTTGACATCTTTATTATTCGAAATGCTATAATCGGCTATCTCTATACATTTACCCACCTGTTGACCATCGGCTACCTGTCCTTTGCCCAAATCTCTTTCATCGATTTTTAAAAATCCCTGCCAATCTTTGGGATCCCAAGGTTTATTGCGTTCAATCAGACGTTGATAGCGTAAAGACCGATCAGCCTCAACCGCCATCAGTACAAAATTGGGCAAAGTCTTTAAATAAATCACCTCGCCGGGATTACGGATTCCCTCCAAAACCACCCGGTGACTGCCTTCCTGCTCTAAAAAATTAATAGACCGTTTGGCTAAGATATCACCGCCGTATTTTTGACGCAAATCATCACCTGTATCCTGTAATAAACCACGAGTCGTCGGAGAAAGACCGCGGTTTTTTACTTCCTGATGAACAATAAAGGAAAGAGAGAAAGTTACAAATCCGTAATGGGTGACCAGATAATCGGCCACCAATCCTTTGCCACAAGCCAAAGGTCCAACAATTCCGATAATATATTTTAAATTATCACCTGACATAAGGTTTTACTTTTAAATTCGGTTTGGCTAAAGATGATTTTTTACCGTAATATTTTTTAACGTTTTTCTTAAGATAATGGTAATAAGGCTCATTGATTTGATTAACCTTAAAAGCGCCGATAAACGGAACTTTGTAGCTGTGTATTTTTTCAACCTCGACTTTTATGGCTTTATAATTCTGTTTTAGGGTTTTTATCAGCAATGCCGCCTCATCCGCTTCCTCGATTTTCTCTTCCCACCAGAACATCGATTGTATGGGAAAAAAATTGATACAGGCAGCCAGATGTTTTTCCAAAAGCGTTTTCCCGATTTTTTTGGCTTCTTCAATATCTTTACAGCTAAGATAGATAAGAATCATCTTTTTCCTTTTCGTTTTACACTTGTGACGTTTGACCTATAGGTTTTAAGTCATCTTGATAATATTGGGTGTTGATAAATTTTGCAAGCGCAAAAACAACGCCCTGAAAATATGCATCTTCTCTGGTTACTTTATTTTTGGTAAACAAACCGAACATTCCGCCTTTTCTTTTGATGTTTTTTTCTCCGGTGATTCTTTCTAGAACCGCTCCCAGTTCGGTCTTTTTCTTCTTGATTTCCAGCCAGATTTTTTCCGGCACCAGCATCCGGGCAGAGGTTCCAACGCCAACCGTATCTTTCCGGTCTACAATCACTACCCAACCGCAAGTAAAAACACCGAATTTATGCTGCTCAATACCGCCCTCTATCCCAACTCCGAAATCGGCGTTCTGCAAAAGCAGGGCACTCTTGGCTCTATTTAAAGCTCCGGTAAAAGATTCTGCTGAACTTTTCGGCTGACAGGAAACATCTGATTCAGTTTCTTTCCCACTGACTTTAACCGTTTTAAAATATTGTTCAAAGGCCCGCCTGACCGCCTTAATTTTGACCGGATTAGTTGAACCTACCACAATCGTTATCATTTTTTCTCCGTCGGCAGATAAACTTCATTATTTTTCAAACATTTAATGGCCGCTTGTGTCGGACCAAATGATTTATCGGGAAGCGAATCAAACGCAAACCATCCCCATTGAATACACTTTTCCGGCTCCATCACCCTTGGTTCACCGTTAATATACTCTACCTGCATAAAAAGAGTAATATAATGTTTGGCATAGCTTTCGATTTCATTAAGATCATTGCTGATGCAGAAAAAGCGGGGATTTTGGACCTTCAGGCCTGTTTCTTCACAAACCTCCCTGACGGCGCATTCTTCAAATGATTCACCGAATTCCAGATGGCCGCCGGGAAAACACCACTCATCTGCTCCGTGCGAACCTTTACGTTTACCCAAAAGGATTTTACCGTCATTCATCACTAAAACACCCAGGCCGACAAGCGGCTTTTGATTTTCATTCTTTTGAAATCCAACTTTTGTGGTTTGATTTTTCATAATTTCGGCCATTTAACAATTTTCTTCTATTATATAGCCGATTAAAAACAAAGTGTCGGGTTTGACAAACAAGCGTATTTACACCTTCGAGGTGTAGCCGCAGGCGCAACACCACCTCGAAGGTGTTTGCAACGAAACTGTCATTTTGTTT
>Ga0100387_10003126_pt1 | contig 13891 bp, 12 predicted proteins | sample CryGeymeta201511_FD_81547 | JGI IMG/M metagenome (GOLD analysis project Ga0100387, IMG submission 81547) | Groundwater microbial communities from Crystal Geyser aquifers in Utah, USA - Crystal Geyser metaG 2015-11 | ecosystem: Environmental > Aquatic > Deep subsurface > Groundwater | place... | reverse complement strand
CCGGCGAGGTGGTGGTCACGAGCTTCAATCCCGACTATCCGCTGATCCGTTTTGGCACCGGAGACCTCTCCGCGGTCCTGCCGGGCGCCTCCCCCTGCGGCCGGACCAACGTCCGCCTCAAGGGCTGGCTCGGGCGCGCCGACCAGACCACCAAGGTCAAGGGCATGTTCGTCCATCCGTCCCAGGTGGCTGCGGTGCTCAAGCGCCACGGCGAGGTTGTCAAGGTGCGGCTGGTCGTCGACAATGCCACCGGCGCCGACCGGATGACCCTGCGCTGCGAAGCGGACGCCGGTTCGGATGCGCTCGCGCAGGCGCTCGCCGCAACCCTGCGCGAGCTCACCAAGCTGCGCGGCGAGATCGCTTTCTGCGCGCGCGGCAGCCTGCCGAACGACGGCAAGCTGATCGAGGACTCGCGCCAGTACGACTGAAGGACGTCAGGGAGAGGGGGTCAGTTCTTTACTTTATAGTCCGGGATGTCCGTGAGACTCCCGAGGCGGGTCGGTTTAGCCTCCAGCATCATTGCTCCATTGACGGAGGCTGGACTATAAAGTAAAGAACTGACCCCGTGTTTTCCTTGACCCCGTGTTTTCCCGGAGGCGTTGATGAAACCGGTCGTGTTGCTGGTCGAACCGATGCTGGAGGATGCCGAGAGCATCGGCCGTCATCTCGCCGCGATCGGGCTGTATCCCGCGCTCGCCCGCGACGGGCAGCGGGCGCTGGCGCTGGTGCGCTCCATCGGGCCGGCATTGATCGTCGCCAGCCAGGGTCTGCCGGACGGATCCGGATTCCGCCTCGCGGCGCAACTCGCGCGCGAGCCGGCGGCGGCCGGAGTGGCCATCGTGCTCCTGGGCCGCTCCGCCGATCCGGCCACCCGCGCATGGGCGCAGCGGGCCGGCGCGGCCGAATACCTTTCCAAGGATCTTCCGGACCTGGCCGCGCGGCTCGCCGACGTCGCGCTGCGGCACCTCGCCCCGCGCAGCCCGGATGCGCCGGGCGAGCTCGATCCGGGGGTACTCGCGAAGATCCGGGTGCTCGCCCGCGAGTTCGCCGACGATCCCTATCTCAACGAGGCGGGCAAGAGCGCAGTCCTGGTCGCCGAGCTGGCGTCCGTGAGCAACCTCGCCGCGGTGCGCGGCGCCGTGCTCGACTGGCGCGGCCAGCCGGTCGAGGCGGAGCACGAGTGGCTGCGCGCGCGCGATGCGGTCATCATCGACCCCTCAGTGCGGCGGCTGTGGCCGCGCATCGTCGGCTGGCCCGGTTACGACGACGTGGCTGTCATTTCGGCAGCGATGCCGCTGCATGCGCAGTACGTGGAGGAGTCCCGGTGACCCCGGCCGCATCCCCTCGCGCGAAGCCGCTTGCCGGGCTGCGCGTCATCGACCTCACCCGCCTGCTGCCCGGGCCGATGGCGAGCCTGCAACTGGCCGACCTGGGCGCCGACGTGATCAAGATCGAGGACCGGGGCGCGGGCGACTCTGCCCGCACGCTGGGCGCGCGAGGCGGCGAGACGGCGCCGCTGTTCCGCCTGCTCAACCGCAACAAGCGCGCGCTGCGCCTGGACCTCAAGAAGGCGGCCGGCGCCGGGGTGCTGCTGCGACTCGCACACGATGCGGATGTGCTGATCGAGAGTTTCCGGCCCGGCGTGATGGACCGTCTCGGGCTTGGCTACGCGGTGCTCGCCGCGGAGAACCCGCGCCTGGTGTATTGCGCGATCAGCGGCTACGGTGCGCGGGGCGCGTGGGCGCAGCGCGCGGGTCACGACATCAACTACCTCGGGCTTGCGGGTGTGCTGGACCAGATCGGCGCGGCGGGCGGGCCCCCGGTGGTCCCGAACTTCCAGATCGCCGACCTGCTCGGCGGCGCGGCGGCGGCAGTGTCCGGCATCCTCGCCGCGGCTCTCGATGCACGATCGAGCGGGCGCGGCCGCTTCGTCGATGTCTCGATGACCGATGCCGTGCTCTCGCAGGCCGTGTTCGCGCTCTGCGGTCTGCTCGCGCGCGGGACGAGTCCGCCGCGCGGGGGCGATACGCTCTCCGGCGGCGTGCCCTGCTACGGCGTCTACGAGACCGCGGACGGCCGTTACCTCGCGGTCGGCGCGCTCGAGCGCAAGTTCTGGTCGCGGCTGTGCGAGGCGCTCGGCCGGCCGGATCTCGAAGCCTTCCACCTCGAGGGCGGCGAGCGCGGCGCGTTCGCGCGCGCCGAACTGGCGGCGGTGTTCCGCGCGCACCCGCTCGCGCACTGGACGTCGCTCCTTGAGGGCGTCGATTGCTGTGTCACTCCGGTTCTCAAGATCGAAGAGGCGATGCGGGAGGCGCACTTCCGGGAGCGCGGCACCGTCTTCGAGGCGGACGGCATGCTCCAGCTCGGGCCCCCGTTCCGGCTCTCGGACTTCGAGTTCGATGCATCGCGCGCGGCGCCCGCGGCGGGCGCCGATTCCGATGCGGTCCTGGGCGAAGCCGGATACGAACCGGAGGAGATCGCGCACCTGCGCGAGATCGAGGTCATCTAGCCTCGAATCCCCGGAGCCGGCATCCGGTTCGGCCTTGACATGCTCGCCATCATGTACATAGAATGTACATCGCTGGGACAGGAGGAGGATGAAGATGCCCGGAGCCATCGCCAGGATCGTCGTGCAGGCCACCCCGGCCGAGAAGAAAGCCATCACCGCCAAGGCCAGGCGCCTGGGAATCCCGGTATCGGAATTGATGCGGCGCGGCGCCCAGGGGTACAGCACGCGGGAATCCGAAGGGGAGCTGGGCGCCCTGGCGGATGCCGCGAAGCGGGCAGCCGAACGCTCGGGAGCGGCCATAGAGGGCGCGCTTGCCTACATTGATGCCAGCAACAAGCGCATCGCCAAAATGGAAGCGCAGCATTCGATCCGCAAGGCCGGATGATGGGTCTCAGCGAACGCATCTGGGCGGCATTGACCGCCATGGTGAAGCTGGAAGACAAGGTGAGCCGGCAGGCGGAAGCCCTCAAGGCCCAGCAGGAAAAGATAGAGAACCTGACCGGACGCGTGATCAGGCTCGAGGCGCAGTTCGAGTTGCTGACTGCCGCCGCGATGGTCAGGAAACTTCGCTGATCAGGCCTCCGCTGCCTGTTCCACCGGCTTGCGCGCCATGGCGGGATGGCGGATCGCGAGGGTTCGATTCCGGCCGCCGGGTCACAGGAACAGCGTCAGCACTCCCGTATAGCCGTAGAGATGGTCACGCGAGATCTCGCCATTGGCGAAGAAGCCGGCGAGCGGAATGTCGCCGAATGCCGCGCGGATGAGCTTCGGCTCCGTGGCGTCCTCCTCGAAGGTATTGCCGCCGCGCCCGAGGCAGGAGACGTAAAGCGCGGCTTGCGGGGCTGCGCGCAGCGAAGCCTTGAGGGAGGCGAGCGCCCGGTGCATGTCCTCGAGCGCGGCGCCGGGATCGCGGCGGCAGAACAGCAGGCTCGCGCCCGCCTCGACCTCTTCGTCGATCGCGATCATGCCGCTTTGCGGGTCGAGCGCGACGATGTTTCGCACGGTGTAGTCGTCGGCCTCGCTTCCGCTCACCGGGATGCCGACCAGCACCCGCGCGGCCGCCTCGCGCAGGTTGGCGGCGAGCTCAGGGCCGGCCGCCGCCTTGAATGCGTCGAGGGCGGGACGGGAGTCCAGTGTGACGATGATGTTGCCCTCGGCACGGGTGACGAGATGGCGGCCGGGCAGGGCCGCGCAGCCCTGGGTCAGCCTCGTGGCGACCGGCACCGCCGGCGAAAAGGCGACGCCCGAGATCCCGCCGCTGACGACGCCGTCGGCGATCTGCACCACCCGGGCGCGCGAGCTGGACAACCCGCCAGTGACGAAGCCGCTCGACACCTTGCCAGCCATGTCGGCGATGAGATCGGTCATGTCCGGCGTCGCCGGATCGGCATGCACGACCGCGAAATACGGCTGATGCAGGCTGCTGCCCGACAGCGGCTGCCGGCCCGAAAACACGTGGAAGCTCTCCGGCGGAAAGCGGCCCACCATGACGCTGACGGCACCCTGGTCGATGGCGGCGGCACCACGGCCGCACACGCCCACCGCGACCGAGCCGACCCAGTGCGCGATGCCGGTTCCGGCGCGCAGGCGCGCGACGAGCGCCTCCGCGTGCAGGCTGAGGCGGTCGGAGAAATACACGAAGCCGAGATTCGCCTCCGGCGGAACGACGAGCCGTTCGAGGCACGCGGAGGCCGCCGCCAGCGCTTCCTCGGACAGGGCGAACGCACTCGCGAAGGCGGGCGTGCTCACTTGCCTGCGGGTTTCTTCCCGGATCGGGCGGCATTCCCGCCCGGGGCTGCCGGCGGGGTCGGCTGGAGGAGGGGCCAGGGCCACGGCTGCGTACCCGGCTTCGCGCCGCCGGTCTCGCCCATCGCCTTCATCGCGGCCAGGGTGTTGCGCTGCATTTCGAGCGCCTGAATGCTCATCTGCAACATGCCGAGGTTCGTCTTGAGCCAGCCTTCCACCGCACGCAGGTCGGTAATGCGCTTGTCCAGTTCGGCGACATCGAGAGTTGGCGTGACCATCCCCGGCATCGGCACGCCCATGGCCGACCACAGCCCCTTCATGAATTCGAGCGGATCGGGAATCTGCGATTCGGATGTCATGGATTGCTCCTTGCGGGATGGCGATGCCATCTTACCGCAATCGTCACGCGCGGCGGCGGGAACGCACGCTATCGCGCGGCTGCGGTGGGATCGGGATGCAGCTTGAAATGGATCAGCGTGCGCAGCTTGGCGGGTGTCACCGGCTTGAGCAGGAAATGCAGCCCCTGCGCGCGCGCCGCGTCCGAGTGCTCGGCGGAGACGCTGCCGGTCACCAGGATGCCCGGCGTGCGTTCGCCGAAGCGTTCCCGCAGCCTCCGCGTCACATCGAACCCCGATACGCCGTCCGCGAGATGCAGGTCGGTGACGAGCAGGTCGGGCGCGAGGCCGGAGGCTGCGATCTCCCGCAACGCCTGCGCCTCGTCCTGCCCCGCGAACACCCGTGCTCCCCAGCCTTCGAGCAGGACGCGCATGCCCGCCAGCACCGCTGAATCGTCGTCGATGACCAGCACCCGGACACCCTCGAGCGAGTGTTGCGCCGGGGCGGCGGCCTGCGGCGGTCCTTGCGCAAGGGGCTGCTCGCGCCCGCGCGGCACCGCGACGCGGAACACGCTGCCGCGCCCCGGGCGCGAGGCGAGCGTGACGCCGTGGCCGAGCAGCCGGCACAGCCGCGCCACGATCGCCAGTCCCAGCCCCATTCCCTTTTTCCCGCCTTCGCGCGCGGGACTGCCGAGCTGGACGAACTCCTCGAACACGCGGCTCCGCTGATCCTCGGAAATGCCCGGCCCGGTGTCCCACACCTCGATGCTCAGGCCGTCCCCGAGCGGCCGCGCGCCGACCAGCACGCCGCCATGCCGCGTGTAGCGCAGCGCGTTGGTGAGCAGGTTGCGCAGGATGCGCTCGAGCAGCAGCGGGTCGCTGAAGGCATGGGCCGCGGTCGGCCGCACGACGAGCCGCAGCCCCTGTTCGGCGGCCTCCGGCTCGAAGTCGAGCGCGAGTTTGTTGAACACGCGCTGCAACGGAAAATGCACGGCGTTCGGGCGGATCGCGCCGGCCTCGAGCCGGGACATGTCCATCAGCGCGTCGAACAGCGATTCCAGTGCCTCGACCGATGCGTTGATGCTGTGCACGAGCTGGAGCGCGGCCGGCTCCTGCGTCTTCTCGGTCAGTGCGCCGGCAAACAGTCCGAGGGCGTGCAGCGGCTGGCGCAGGTCGTGGCTGGCGGCGGCGAAGAAGCGGTTCTTGGCCTGGTTGGCCTGCTCCGCGGCACCGCGCGCCTGGTCGAGCTCGCGGTTGCGCTCGCGCAGGCGCTCCACCAGATCGAGGTTCCGGTAGCGGTTGCGCAGCGACTCCACGATCATCGCCATGTTGCGCCGCTGTACGCCGATGATGCTCAGGGCCATCACCGTGACGATGAACGCGACCGCGAGATGGGGTGCGTCGCCCTCCCACGCGTTGCGCGCCGCCAGCGGGATGACGGTGGGAAGAAGGAAGGCGTAGAAGGACGGCGGGTGCGGAGCGAGCAGTGCCACGCCGGTGCCGATGACGGCGAAGATGAGCACCAGCACCATCGTCTGGTGCGCCGGCGAGGCCGGGACGAAGAACGCGACGCCGGCCGCACCCCACAGCAGGCCGGAAATTCCCGCACCGATCGCCCAGGTGCGTCCCCAGTCGCGGCTGCGGCCCTCGGGAACTCCGTTCCTGCGGAAACGAAGGTAGAGCGAGAGCCGCCATCCCTGATTGGCGAGCATCAGCGCAAACCACGCCAGCATGAGACGAAGGTCGACGCGTCCGGTGAGCACGACCACCAGCAGGGCGGAGCCGATCAGCGTGCCGCTGATGGACACCGGCAGTTGCCGATAGATCATGTCGATGCGGCTGCGCGCGACCCGCGCCTCCAGCGTTCCGGACGCAGCCGCGCCGGAGTGCCCGGCAGAGAGATCCACGGAGCTTCGGCCCGGGCTCAGTGCTTCGTGGCGGGGAAGCTCAGGCCGAGCCGGTTGGCGGCGATCACCGCCTGGGTGCGGTTGGTCACCTCGAGCGCCTTCAGGATGGCGGTGACGTGGATCTTCACCGTTCCTTCGGCGAGGCCGAGCTCCCGGCAGATGAGCTTGTTGGGCTTGCCCTGCACCATCAGCGCCAGCACTTCGCTCTGGCGTTCCGTGAGTCCGATTCCGGCTGGATCCAGAGCGCCGCAAGGCCGCGCGCTCACGGGCTCCGCGGGCAACGCCTGGAGCGGGACATAGACTCCTCCCGCGAGCACCAGCCGCAATGCGCCGAGCATCACCTGGTTCGACGATGACTTCGGCACGAAGCCCATCGCACCGCCGTCCAGGGCGGTGCGAACGCTCTCCGTATCCTCGCTCGCAGAGAGGACGACGATCGGAACGTCGGGCCGGCGCGCGCGAAGCCGCGCGAGCGCCTCGCGTCCGTCCATGTCGGGCAGCGCGAGGTCGAGCAGGACGAGATCGAGATCGGCATGCTCGTCGATCGCGCGCAGCGCCGCGGCGCCGTCCGCGGCATCGAGCAGTTCGAGCCCGGTGTCCAGCTCCGCGAGGACGTAGCGCAGCGCGGAGCGGATCAGCGGATGATCGTCCACCATGAGGATCTTCATCTCTCGTGCGCCCGCGCTTGCCGCGCATGTGGCCGTGTCACCGACACGTGCCCCAGTATAGTCGAACTGCATCGCCTTCCGGTAAGCCTGCATCAGTGCGCCCATCGCGTCCTCCCCTTGTCCGCAGCGGCAGGTTAGCGCGGTCGGCGGTCCGGGTGAATACGACCCTCGGCCTAGAACCTCCGGCCGGGACCGCGGTAGCAGTACAGGCGGGTGCGGCGCCGGTCGGAGAGTTCCAGCACCTCGTCCGGCGCACGGTCGGGCAGCGGAAAGCTGTTGGACACGAACAGCGCGGCGGGCGCAAGCTCGCGGTCGAGCTTGAGCGAGAGCCTCGCCATCGCGGCCGGGGACAGGAAGGCATACACGACGTCGTAGCGCGAGAGATCCTCGTCCCAGAAGTCGCCCCGGCGCAGTTCGACGTTGAGCAGCGCGCGGCAGGCGAGCCTCGCGATCAGCCAGGGCAGCGGGGCGTTCTCCACGCCTGCGAAGTGGCAATTTGCGCGTTGCCTCGCGCAGCGGCGCAGCAGCGTGCCGGTTCCGCTGCCCAGATCGATCACGCGCGTGTCCTGATGCAGCGGAATCAATCCGAGCAGCGCGCGTGCGGTCGCGGCGTTCGAGAGGTAGAGCGGCACCCGGCTGCGGAAGGTCGTCCAATAGATGAGCAGCAGGAGGAGGAAGCCGGCCAGGAACCACGCCGGTGCGATGCTCGCCGACAGTGCCAGCACCAGCGCCGGAGAGAACAGGAGATGGATCGCGATCCACCAGGGCTCGGCGCGCAGCGCGGCGCTCAGGACCGCGGCGGTGAGCCCCTGGGCGAGGGCGAGCGCGAGCATCGAGGGTTGGCTCGCGACGAGCGGCGCGGCGATCCACACCAGCAGCCAGCCTGCGATCTGCGCGATGAGGGCTCTCGCGACGACCCGCCCTGCGCCCGGCCCCACTGTCCCATGATCCCTGTCCCCTGTCGCCTGACCCCTGCTCATGGCGCCGCGGCGCCCGCCGGCGCGCTGCGCCACTCTCGCCACAGCTCTTCGCGGCGGGCGCGGGCGGAGCCGATCGCGGCGCGCTTGACATGCCCGAAGCCGCGGATGCGCTCGGGCAGACGGGCGATCTCGATCGCGGTGGAAAGCCGCGCGGCGTCGAGCTCCGCAGCCACCCGCCCGATGTCCTGCTCGTAGTCGCGGATGAGTTCGCGCTCGGCGCGTCGGTCGGGGTTCGAGGCGAACGGATCCAGGCGGCTTGCGCGCAGGAACCGGAGCGCGGCCAGCATCCGGAATGCCGTCATCATCCACGGCCCGAAGGCGCGTTTGGCGGGAACGCCGGTCGCCGGATCGGGCCTCGACAGGAAGGGTGGGGCGAGGTGGAAGTGCAGTCGGACATCGCCCTCGAAGCTCTCGCGGATCCCGTCGAGGAAGCGCGGATCGGCATACAGCCGGGCGACCTCGTATTCGTCCTTGTACGCAAGCAGCTTGAAGTAGCCGTGCGCAACGGCTTCGGCCAGCCGGATGGAGCCCAGCGCAGACTCGGCCGAGCGCACGCGCTCGACCAGCGCCCGGTAGCGCCGCGCCAAGGTGCGGTCCTGATAGGCGGTCAGGATCTCCACGCGCTGCGCGACGATCGCTTCGAGCCCGGCCGGCCGCGCCGCTACCCGCCCGCCCGAAGCGAAGCGTTCGACCGCGGCCGGGTCGTGAGCCGCGCGCCTGCCCCAGAGGAGCGCCTGGTGGTTCATCTCGACCGCGACGCCGTTGAGTTCGATCGCCTGCTCCAGCGCATCGAGCGACACCGGCACCCAGCCCTTCTGCCAGGCGTAGCCGAGCAGGAACGCGTTGGTCGCGATCGCGTCCCCCATCAGCCGCGTCGCGAGCCGGCTCGCATCGACGAAGGCGGCCGCCTCCTCGCCGATCGTGCCGGCGATCGCCTCGCGCATCGCGGCCATCGGGAAACGCCAGTCGGGATCGCGGGTGAATTCGGCGGTGGGCGTCTCGGCGCAATTGACGACCGCGCGGCTGCGGCCGCGGCACATTTTCGCCAGCGCCTCGCCCGAAGCGCTCACCACGAGGTCTCCGCCGATGACCGCATCGGCTTCGCCGGCAGCGATGCGCACGGCGTGCAGCGCCGCGGGGTCGTCGCAGATGCGCACGTGGGAATACACCGCCCCGCCCTTCTGCGCCAGCCCGGCCATGTCGAGCACGCTGATGCCCTTGCCATCGACGTGCGCGGCCATGCCGATCAGCGCGCCGATGGTGACCACACCGGTCCCGCCCACCCCGGTCACGAGGAGGTTGCACGGCTCGACCGTGGGCGGCAGCTCCGGCGACGGCAGTTCGTCGAAGCGGCCATCGTCGCCCGCCATCGCTGCGCCTCTGCGCGGCCGGCCGCCCTCGACGGTCACGAACGACGGGCAGAAGCCGGCGAGGCAGGAGAAGTCCTTGTTGCAGGCCGACTGGTCGATCGCGCGCTTGCGGCCGAATTCCGTCTCCAGCGGCACGATCGCCAGGCAGTTGGACTGCACGCCGCAATCCCCACAGCCCTCGCACACTGCTTCGTTGATGAACATGCGCCGCGCCGGATCCGGATAGGTGCCGCGATGGCGCCGGCGGCGCTTTTCGGCGGCGCAGGTCTGGTCGTAGATGAGCGCCGAGACGCCGTGGAACTCGCGCAGTTCGCGCTGCACGCGGTCCAGTTCGCTGCGGTCGCGCGCCTGCACGCGCTCGGGCAACGCGCCAGGGCCGGCGTATTTCTCGGGCTGGTCGGTCACCACCACGATGCGCTTCACGCCCTCGGCGGCGAGCTGGCGCACGACCGCGGGGACGCAGAGCGCGCCCTCGACCGGCTGGCCCCCGGTCATCGCGACCGCGTCGTTGAAGAGGATCTTGTAGGTGATCGAAACACCGGCCGCGACCGCTGCGCGGATCGCGAGGCTCCCCGAGTGGAACCAGGTCCCGTCGCCGAGATTGGCGAAGACATGTTTCTCGTCCGTGAAGGGCGACTGCCCGATCCATGCGGCCCCTTCTCCGCCCATGTGGCTGAAGGTGGCGGTGCTGCGGTCCATCCACAGCGCCATGTAATGGCAGCCGATGCCTGCCAGCGCGCGACTGCCCTCCGGCACCCGGGTCGAGGTGTTGTGAGGACAGCCGGGGCAGAAGTAGGGCACGCGCTGGAGGGTTGCCGGCGCCCGCGCGAGCGCCTTCGCCTTGGCGTCGAGGAAGGCGAGCCGGCTGCGCATCCGGTCCGAATCGTGGAAGCGTCCCACACGCGAGGCGATCGCGCGGGCGACGAGTGCCGGGTCGAGTTCGCCCGTGGCCGGCAGCAGCCGGTTTCCCCGCTCGTCGAGCTTCCCGATCACCCGCGGGCGCAAGGGCTCGGGGCGGTCGTAGAACTGTTCCTTGATCTGGGTTTCGAGGATGGGGCGCTTCTCCTCGACCACCAGGATTTCTTCCAGCCCTTCGGCGAACGCGCGCACGCCTTCGGGCTCGAGCGGCCACACCATGCCGGCCTTGAACAGCCGGATGCCGACGCGCGCGGCCGCCGGCGCGTCGATGCCGAGGTCTTCCAGCGCCTGGCGGACGTCGAGAAAGGCCTTGCCCGCGGTGAGGATGCCCAGGCGCGCGTTCGGGCTGTCCAACACGATGCGGTTCAGCCCGTTCGAGCGGCAGTAGGCCGCCGCCGCCTCGAGCTTGTGATCGAGCAGGCGCTCCTCCTGGACCATGGGCGGATCGGGCCAGCGGATGTTGAGTCCGCCGGGAGGCATCGCGAAGTCCTGCGGGAGCGCGATCTTCACGCGCCGGGGGTCGATCTCGACCGACGCCGAGCACTCGATGATGTCGGCGAGCACCTTGAAGGCGACCCAGCAGCCGGCGAAGCGGCTCATTGCCCACCCGTGCAGGGCGAGGTCCAGGATTTCCTGGGCGCCGGCAGGCGCGAGGATGGGCATCATGACCGCCTGGAAGACATGGTCGGTCTGGTGCGGCAGGGTTGAGGAGCGCGCGGCGTGATCGTCGCCTGCCAGCGCCAGCACGCCGCCGTGGGGCGCGGTGCCCGCCGCGTTCGCATGACGGAACACGTCCCCGCAGCGATCCACGCCCGGTCCCTTGCCGTACCACAGGGCGAAGACACCGTCATGGCGGCTGCCGCGAGCGAGGCCGAGCTGCTGCGTGCCCCAGACCGCGGTCGCGGCGAGATCCTCGTTGACGCCCGGCTGGAAGGTGATGCGATGGGCTTCGAGGTGGGCGCGCGCCTTCCACAGCGTCTGGTCGAGCCCGCCCAGCGGCGAGCCGCGATAGCCGGAGATGAAACCGGCGGTGTCGAGCCCGGCCGCGGCGTCGCGTTCGCGCTGTAGCATCAATGCCCGCGCGACGGCCTGATGGCCGGTCATGAAGACGCGCCCGGCTGCGCGCAGGTACTTGTCTTCGAGGCTGACCGGTCCGGGTTTCACGAGAGCCTCCGGGGCCGCGGCCGCCGCATCACGGCTCGGGCAGGACCTTGCCGGGGTTGAACAGGTTCTCGGGATCGATTGCCCGCTTGATCGCGCGCATCACCTCGATGGCCGCCCCATGCTCGGCGGCGAGGAAGCCCTGCTTGCCGATGCCGATGCCGTGTTCGCCGGTGCAGGTGCCCTCCATGCGCAGGGCGCGCGCGGCGAGCCGCCCGGCGAAGGCGTGCGCGTGCGCCATCTCGGCGGGGTCGGCCGGGTCGACGAGCAGCACCAGATGGAAATTGCCGTCGCCGACATGCCCGACCAGCGGCGCGAGCAGCCCGCTTTGCGCGATGTCGGCGGCCGTCTCCCCGATGCAGTCGGCGAGCCGCGAGATCGGGACGCACACGTCGGTGGTGAGGGAGCGGGCCCCGGGCCTGAGGCCGAGACAGGCATAGTAGGCGTCGTGGCGCGCCTGCCAGAGCCGCGAACGGTCCTCGGGGCGCGTCGCCCATTCGAAGTCGAGCCCGCCGTGGCCGCTCGCCAGCTCCTGCACCGCCTGCGCCTGTTCGGCGACCGCGGCCGGGCTGCCGTGAAACTCGAAGAACAGCGTGGGCCCTTCGCGCAGGCTGGTCTTGCTGTAGCGGTTGATCGCGGCGATCGCCAGGCGATCGAGCAGCTCGATGCGCGCGACCGGCACGCCGAGCTGGATGGTCTGGATCACCGTATCGACCGCTACGTCCATGCTCGGGAACACGCATACCGCGCTCGAGATCGCCTCGGGAACCGGATACAGGCGCACGGTGATCTCGGTCATGATGCCGAGCGTGCCCTCCGAGCCGATGAACAGCCGGGTCAGGTCGTAGCCGGCTGCGGATTTTTTCGCGCGCGTGCCGGTCTTGACGATGCTGCCGTCCGCGAGCACTACCCTGGCGTTCAGCACGTTCTCGCGCATCGTCCCGTAGCGCACCGCGTTGGTGCCGGAAGCCCGGGTCGCCGCCATGCCGCCGAGCGTGGCATCCGCGCCCGGATCGATCGGGAAGAACAGTCCGGTGTCGTGCAGGGCCTGGTTGAGCTGCTTGCGCGTCACGCCGGCCTCTACGGTGGCGTCGAGATCGGCCGCCCGGATGGCCAGCACGCGGTTCATCCGCGACAGATCCACGCACACCCCGCCGCGCACCGCGAGCACATGGCCCTCGAGCGAGGTGCCGGCCCCGAATGCAATGACCGGCACATGGTGCGCGCGGCAGGCACGGACCACCTCGGCGACTTCCGCAGTCGATTCCGGGAACACCACGGCGTCGGGCGGGGCCGGCGGGTGGGCCGATTCATCCTTGCCGTGATGGGCCCGCACGGCCTCGCCGCGCGAGAAGCGTTCCCCGAAGCGGGCGGCGAGCGCTTCGGCGAGCGCTTCGGGCAGGGGGGCGTGTGCTGGGTAGGGGGCGTTCATGACCGGGCCTCAGAGGATGCGGCACGCCTCGTCGAAGTCCAGCCGGGGTGCGCGCGGATAGAGCTTCGACGCGTCCCCGTAGCCGAGGTTGCACAGGAAGTTGGACTTCACCCGGCCCTCGGGGAAGAATTCGCGGTCGACGCCTTCGTTGTCGAAGCCGGACATCGGGCCGCAGTCCAGACCGAGCGAGCGCGCGGCCAGGATCAGGTAGGCGCCCTGCAGGCTCGAGTTGCGGAAGGCCGTGGCCGCGGCGAGCGCCTCCTTGCCCGGCCCGTCGAACCAGGAGCGTGCATCGGCGGCTGGGAACAGGCGGGGCAGGTGCTCGTAGAAGCGCGTGTCCATGGCGATGATCGCGGTGGCGGGCGCGGCCAGGGTCTTCGCCCGGTTGCCCTCCATGAGGTGGGGAAGGAGGCGCTGCTTGGCTTCGCGGCTTTTCAGGAACACGACGCGCATCGGGCTGCAGTTGGCGGAGGTCGGCGCCATCCGGGCGAGCTCATAGACGCGCCGCAACAGCGCGTCTTCGACCGGCCGGGCCATCCATCCGTTGTGCGTGCGGGCCTCGAGGAAAAGCGAATCGAGCTGGCGGGGGCTGAGCGGTTCTGACATGGCCGTGTCACCGTGGGAGGGTCGGGGCAGCATTCTACCCCGGCCGCGCATGCACCACCGCCGGGCCCGAACGCAACCGCCCTGCCGCGGGTGCCGCCCGCCGGTGTCTCGGCCGGCCGCCAGCATGTTTGACTTGCGGCACGGTTATGAAGATAATGCGCCGTTTCGCTGGAGGGGTTCCCGAGCGGTCAAAGGGAGCAGACTGTACATCTGCCGGCACTGCCTTCGAAGGTTCGAATCCTTCCCCCTCCACCATCGG
>Ga0100387_10003125_pt1 | contig 13892 bp, 12 predicted proteins | sample CryGeymeta201511_FD_81547 | JGI IMG/M metagenome (GOLD analysis project Ga0100387, IMG submission 81547) | Groundwater microbial communities from Crystal Geyser aquifers in Utah, USA - Crystal Geyser metaG 2015-11 | ecosystem: Environmental > Aquatic > Deep subsurface > Groundwater | place... | reverse complement strand
GAGCCGATTTCTTTTACGCTGAAGCTTCATTCTAAATCTCTTGTCGTTTATGACTATTGCGTAGCGGAAACCTTTAGGTTTCCATGCTCCCAAATCATGGCGATTCTCACGTCCGCCGCTACAAAACCTGTGTTACAAAACCCTATCAAAAATCTATCACCGTAGCTTAGGATGACGAGAAGTTCTGTAGCGGAAACCTTTAGGTTTCCAGGTTATATGCCGTAGCGGAAACCTTTAGGTTTCCATGTTGATTTTTAGGTTTCCCGGTTAACCCTCATCATCACCAGCTCGCCGAATTCCATCACTTTGATTCCCTTGGCATTCTTTTTAAAATGCAGATAACACATGGTGCACGGTGTCACCAAAACTTCGGCTTCTGTTTTTTCGGCTTGTTTCAGGCGTTCCAACGCAATTTTTTGAGAAAGATCGGGGTTATTGCTCGCCAACCCACCGCCTCCCCCGCAACAAAACGCATATTGTTGATTCAGCGCCATTTCCCGCACTTCAAATCCCAAGCTTTGCAAAACCTCCCGCGGCTGGTGATAAAGGCCGGAATGCCGCCCCAAGTGACACGGATCATGATAGGTAATTTTGAGAAACCTCTCATTCTTGACTACTTTTTCTTGTAACTTCTCTTTCCGTTGAGCCAAAACCTGCACTAAATGTTTGACTTCAATTTTCCACATCTCGCCTAAAACAGCCGGATAATCCTGGCTGAGAACCTTATAACAAGCCGGGCAGGAGGTAATGATTTGACTTATTCCATGCTCCTGAAAGGCGTCGAGATTTTTTTGGGCAAGACTCCTAAATTCTTCTTTACCGCCGGCATTGAGAACCGGCGAGCCGCAGCAAACCTCGCTGGCGGCAAGTTCGATAAAGTCGATTCCGACTAGTTGTAAAAGCTTACGGTAATTTTCACCGATTTGAGGCGCCCCGAATTTGGTCAAACACCCCGGGTAATAGAGGGTGTTGCCGGAAGATAAATTGTTGACTAGTTTTTTCCAAAACGCCATTTTGATCTCTCTTTCAGAGGAGAAACCTCTAAATCTCTTGTAGCGGAAACCTTAAGGTTTCCATTTTCTTAAAACATGGCACGACACATGGCGGACTAAAGTCCGCCGCTACGTCTGTTACGCAAAACCACCCTTGCAAGCCGTTGTTTCTCCAAAATCTGAATTCTGAACTCTTAATTCTAAATTGATTTTCTCCCCTTTACACCGCTCCCATAAGGACTATGAGACCCACTCCCACCATTACCAACCCCATCACCAACTTTAACCATTTCCGTTTTTCGACGCGCAGACTTTCCAATTTTTCGGGAGCAACATCTAAAGACACAACCGCCAAAATCACAAACAGCGGTAAAACAAAAATTAAATTATAAAGCAACAGGTATAAAATGTTAGCCGTATTCTTGCTACTTCCGGCCAAAAGCCCCAAGATCGCCAAATAAATCCCGCCGGTACACGGCAGCTCAAAAGCCGAAACCAAAAATCCCAGGATCGCCGCCGCCGGAACAGAAGCCTTTTTGATATAGCTTTCGAGTAACGGTTTTTTCGATTCCGGAATTTTTAAGGTGATTCCCCTGCCATACCAAAAAAAGTCCTTGATGTTAATAAGACCCGCCACAATGGCGATCATTCCCGCCGCCAGTGCCACCCAGCGGCTAGCCTTGGTAAACTGCACCAGTTTCAAAATCCCTAAACCGGAAAGGAAATAGGTGGCAAAAACAACAAGGATAAAAGTCAGGCCGACTTTGAGAATTCTTTTCTGCGCCTTAATCCCCAAAAGATAGACTAAAAGAAAGATTAGAACCGCAAAGGCGCAGGGATTAATGCTGTCAGCCAGGGCTGCAATCACCACGGTCAACAGAGTCAGCTTTAGCTTTTTGGGCTCTTCGGTGTTGCCGGAAACCTTATTGACATCCAGAGGACAAGGAGCTTCGTGAGTCAAAAAGTAGCTTATTTTCTCTTCTAAATGCTCTTTGATGGCACCCACTCCACCCAGATAAGTGTCGCCGATAAAAACCGCAGGCACTCCCGCATCTTGTACCTGATAGCGCCACACGAAATCTTCAAACAATTGATAATTCTGAGGGTTGTAATAAATCTCTAAGTTTTTAAAATCAGTTTTGTCTTGATATTTCCCGGAAAGCGCGTCCATAAAAGGCTTTAAGGACGCGCAGCTGCTACAGCCTGCTCCCCAAAAGTAATAGACGCATAAAGTGCCGTCTTTTTGGCCGGAGTCTTCTTCGGAGGGAATGGCTGCGGGAGTGCTTTCTGTACTGCAGGGAACAGTCGGTTGACACGTGTCTTCGGCTGCCAGAACAGAAAGATTGTGAAATAAGAACAAACCTAAAAAGATGAGGATGATAAATGGGATGATAATTTTTTTCTGCGACATGGATTGAATGTATAATACTCCTCTCCCTAAAGTCAAGAAAGACGGGGTTTAAGGTCTGTGCGCTCGCTTAGCCGAAGAATAATAGTCTTACTGTTCGACTCCTTCGGTTTCCCTCTCCTTGCAGGAGAGGCCAGGTGAGGTCCTGTAGATGGCAACCTGAAGGTTGCCGCTACTTTTTACTTTTAACTTTTAACTTATTTTTAGCCAGAAGCCAACAGCCAGATGCCAGTTGCTAATTTTACTTTTGACTTATTTTCCCATTGATATCTTTTCAAATCCACTTTCCCACCACCAACCCTGACCTCTTCGACTTTTAGTCTTCCAGCTTGAATTAGAATCCCCCCGCCACCGAAATTTTCTGCCAGCCTTCCGTCTTGGCGAACTACTCTGTGACACGGCGTCCTGCGCCAATCCGGATTGCGATGCAAAGCGTTCCCCACGGCCCGTGCGGCTTTCGGCTTGCCCATCAGCGCTGCGACTTGACCATAGGTTGCCACCCTGCCCTTGGGTATTTTCTGAACAATCGAGTATACTTTTGCAGCAAATGTCTGCTGTGGCATATTTTAACCTTTGAATTTCATTACTCTCCTCTCCTTTCAGGAGAGGGTTAGCCTGCCTGCCGGCGAGGCAGGGGTGAGGTCTCCAGAGTTTTTCTTGACCTCATCCTCGCCTGCCGATTCGGCGGGCTCCCCTTCTCCTCAAAGAAGAAGGGGGGGGTTCTTTTTTCCATGGCTCTGTAGCGGAAACCTTTAGGTTTCCATTTCCCCGGATCATGGCGGACTAAAGTCCGCCGCTACGGAGTCTTCCTCCTTCATTTCTGGCTCTCTTTGTGTCATTCCCGACCTTTTTTCCCTCTCCTTTTAGGAGAGGGCTAGGTGAGGTCTCCAGAGTTTTTCTTGACCTCATCCTCGCCCGCCGAGTCGGCGGGTCCTCAGGATGACACCGGTTTTATTAATTTTCAATTGCCAATCTTGTTGCCAGAAGCTAGCAGCCATTTTAACTTTTTACTTTTGACCTTTGAGTTTACTCCCGCACCACCTCAAATGAGTAATATTCTTGTTCACCATCCGTAAAGCTTACCTCAACTTTTCCTACCCCAGCGAAAGGCGGCCCTTTATGGCACCAGGTGATAAAATCCTCCAGGTCCTTTTTCTTCCCCTCGGCCATAATTTCCACGCTTCCATCCCCGCGGTTTTTCACCCAGCCGGTAATACCGACCTCTCTGGCCGCCAAAACCGCATAAGAACGAAAGGAAACTCCCTGCACTCTGCCGGTGGCGATGATATGAGCTTTACTTACAATCATGAGGATAAATTGAAGATTTAATCATGCTTGACTTGGGATTCCAACCAATCAAAGTAGCCCAGTTTGCGCAAAACCGCATCCAGAGTTTCTTCGCGCGAGTGGGAATAGGTGTCAATCACAATGTCGTAAAATTTGGGGTTCCAAAAGTCGGCTGTCTGGTAAAGACTTGACCACTTTTGCAGACTTTCTTTTTCCCGGGTTTTGATCTGGTTTTTAGCCTCTTCTACGGTTATATTATCGCGGTTGACCAACCGATCAATGCGCACTGATTCGTCACTGCAGACAAGCAAAACCTTTAAAACATCTTTGATGTTCTCGGCCATGAAGCCCGACAGCCAGCCTTCGATGATTTGTTCTTTCCCACACTCAAGGCTGGATTTACATAGATATAAATCCTTTTTCCGCTCGAATTCGTCAGATTGCGACGCGGCAAGCTCTAACGGAATGTTATTCTGTGCCGCGAATTCTCTGGTTAACTGTCCTAAGTTCTTATGTTCCCACCCCAATTTTTCTTTCAAGAAAGCCGCCAAGGTTGAGGTTCCGGTGCAGATCAAGCCGGAAATGGTGATGTTTTGATAATGTAAGTTTTTTCCTGGTACTTTTTTGGCCATTTTAAGTTTTGACGTTTCTATTTAAATTATGGCGATTCTTACGTCCGCCGCTACAAAATACTAGGTTTAAATCCGTAGGTACAAACCATGGCGGACTAAAGTCCGCCGCTACGAAACCTCATCCAAAATCTATCACCGTAGCGGAAACCTTTAGTACAAACTTGAGCGAGAGAAACCTTTGGCTTGCGCCAAAGGTTTTAAGGTTTCCATGTTCTATGCCGTAGCGGAAACCTTTAGGTTTCCATTCTCCCAAACCATGGCGAACTAAAGTTCGCCGCTACAAAATCCTATCCACCATCCACACCATGGCGATTCTAACCTTTCACCGCTACAAAATCCTATCTACCACCGTAGCGGAAACCTTACGGATTAGCGCTTGGGCTTGACTCCTCCACAGCGCTCTCAGTCGCTTCCGGATTATAATTGCCCGTTTCCTCCTGTCCTGAAGTATCTGACGGCTGGGTTGTCTGTGTCTCTTGGGTCGAAGTATCAGTAATACCCGCCTCTTTCTTCCAGTCCGCCAGCTCCTGGCTGGCTTTGGTATAATCCGCGCTCGTCTGGTCAATAAGTCCCAAAGCTTGAGTTAAACGCGTTACTGCACTATTCACGTCGTTTTGCGCCTTCAGGGTATAAGCCAAGTTATAATAAGCATTGGCATAATCAGGTTTGACTCGGGTGGCGTCTACAAACAAGGTTTTGGCATCTTCGTAGTTTTTAGCCTGAAAATATATTCCCCCCAGATCAACTTTGATGAGAGGATTTAAAGGATCCAGTTGAATGGACTGCAAAAACGCATCGGCTGACCACTGCTCTGCATTTTGCACTACCCCGATCATGCTGCGGTAGATTTGACCGCGCAATTCCCAATTGACAGCGGAGTTAGGATTGGTCTGTTGAGTGATCACCTGTGATTCCCGAATGGCCTGGCTTAAAAGCGTCTGTACCTGAGTTTTACCCGTATCATCCAGGTTCGTCTGAGAAGCCAGGGAGTTGGCCAAAAGCAGATTCACCTGGGCATAATCGCGGTGATACAAATCCGAATTCGGATTACGCTTGATAGCTTCCAAAAGCAGGTTATAGGTATCGGCTCCTTTATTTTCCAATTTGGCAAACTGAGCCTGCTGATAATAATAATCAGCAATGGTTACTTTCACAAAGAAAAATTCACCAAACAGGAAAAGCAAGCCTGCCAAGCTGGCGATTACGTAAATCGGAACTTTGCCGGAAACCACAATTTCTTCCTCTTTGCTCAAACTGATCGAAACTGCCAGCAAGAGAAAGAAGAAAAACAAGAGAGGCAAAGAAAAAGGAATCAAAAAGGTTGTCAAAGCTAAGGCTAGGACATAAAAACCGCCCAAGATCGGGTTTTGCGAAAAGGGAAATTTACGAATCGCAATCAAAAGTAGAAGCACCAAAAGGGCTAAACCTAAAAATCCGCCTAAAGTCGTAATCTGGAAAAACAGGCTTCCGGCGCTATCGAAACGATAGGTCCAGTTGTCGGTGCTGTTAATTCCGATCGGTTTATAGAGGGTAAAGGCCAATTCATAGTTTCCCGGCCCCATTCCAAAAAGGGGCTTTCTTTTCAAGGTTTCCATGCCGATTTCCCAAGAGTGGCCTAACGACAAGACTGGAATTTTGCTTACCTTGATTTTCAAAACATCGTTATAGAAAGAACGCATAGCCGGATTAGTGACTAAAAAGACGGCGCAGGCGGCCACAATTACGGCGATTAAGAGATTCTTTTTGCCTTTAACCGAACCTAAAATTCTGCTCAATAAAAAGAAGCTCAAAGGCGCTAAAACGTAAATCAAGGGATTGAGATACAGGAAGGAAAAAAGGTTGCGGCCGGAAAAAGGAATGTAGAGCAAAAAGTAAATACAGAAAAGGATAACTCCCAAACTCAAGGTTGACTTTTTCAGACTCAACTTTCGCTCAAAAAGGCTTTTCAGTCCAAAACTTAGAAGGATCAAGAAAAAGATAATCGGCAAAAGATAGGGAATTGCAAAGGACGCATTTTTGAGAGAACCCATGTTTTGCAGATTGAAAGGAAAAAGCAAGAGGACATTGCCGCCGACAAACAGAAAGGCCAAAACTTTGAGTACGGTCTTTAATGCTTTAATCAGAACCGGCCTGGGATCAGAAGACTTGACGCTCAATTCTTCGCCGACCGATTGTGTACCAGGCATCTGCCCTTCCGTGGGCATCTTTTCTGCTGCAACTTCCTCGCCGAGAGAACTCTCTTTCTCGAACATAATCTCTTCTTTCCGCGGCCGCCCCCGGCCTCTTTTTTGGGCTTCTCTTTCCTGCTCCTGGACCTTCTGCTCCCAAAAGCTTTCTTTCTCTTCTTTGTCGCTTTGGTCCAAAAGCGATTTCAGGCGCTTGAAAACCATGATTCCTCCTTTTTAGCTTGCTTAAGATGTGTAGCAATTGAACCATCTTAACATATGTTTTTTAATTATACCCAAATTACTTCATTTTGCAAAAATTTCTTAAAGAAGTAGGTTGTAATTTGGGGAATACTCAACTTCTTTTATTGGCAATTTAATTAAGGTTGAGTATATGAAAGCCGTATTTTTTGTATCAAAAACCGTCAGTAAATTATTGTTCGATCCGCCAGATGAACGGAGAGAACTACCGCTTTTCTCAAATGTACTTCTCCATGCCCCGCCGACTCGGAGGGTTAGTCGAAGAATAAGAACTTACTGTTCGACCAAACGAGTCTCCCGCGAGCGCGTGGAGAACTACCTCAATTTTGACCCTTCGACTTTACTCAGGGTAAGCTTTTTACTTTTAACTTTTAACTTTTTACTTTTAACTTATTTTTGGCCTTCTCTTCTATTTAACGTCTTTATAATTAAAAAGATATCCATGATTGACCCGATTCTTAATTTTTCCAGTTGTACTGCTCCATACCCCGCCGAATCGGCGGGCTCTCCTTCTCCTCAAAGAAGAAGAAGGGGGGTTCTTTTTTCCATGGCTCTGTAGCGGAAACCTTTAGGTTTCCATTTCCCCGGATCATGGCGAACTAAAGTTTCCATTTCCCCGGATCATGGCTTTAGGTTTCCATTTCCCCGGATCATGGCTTTAGGTTTCCATTTCCCCGGATCATGGCGAACTAAAGTTCGCCGCTACGGAGTCTTCCTCCTTCATTTCTGGCTCTCTTTTTGTCATTCCCGACCTTTTTATTGTCATTCCCGCCTGAAATGGGAATCTATCCCATTTCTTCTTCTGGATTCCCGCTTTCGCGGGAATGACAGTGGCGGACCTGTCATCCTGAGGAGTCCCCGCCGAATCCCTGCCTCGCCGGCAGGCGGGGGCGGGGGACGTGAGGATCCCGTGGGGTAAGGGAATAGCCCACCGGATCCCGCCGATCCGGCGGGTTAGTCGAAGAATAATATTCTTACCGTTCGAGAGTAGAACATCGCTCTTTATTGTTCGACCAAGCGCAGCGCGTGGAGAACCACCGCTTTTCCTGAATGTGCTTCTCCATGTGTCGCCTAAACAGCGACTTAGTCGAAGAATAATACTGTTTATTCTGTTTTTGAAACTTACTTCTTTTTTCATTTTAACCTTTGACTTTCTTAAGATGTTCTTCCCTTTTGTCATTCCTGACTCTCTTTTTGCCATTCCTGGCTTGACCAGGAATCCCGTCCGTTTTACCTCATTCCCCACGGGATCCCCCTAAAACCTCTCATTGACTTTTTGTCTCGTTCTTGGTATATTTACTTTGCCTGTAGGCTTCGGCCTCAGTCGACCATCAGATCTGAATGAGTCGACAGCAGGCATTTTTTATTCTAATCACACTCAAGATCCCCGGTAAAATTGACATACCTTCTTCCTTTATCCCTCTTTTTATTCGTTATCCAATTCGGAATAATGCTCCAGAAAAAATGCTTTCCCCCGCCTATCTTCTTGACTATAACCTTGACTTTCCACTCATCAACAATGGCTATAAACCCCAAATATTGAACCTTCTTCTTTCTTCTAACCTTTTTACCGTACTCTTTGACCTCCATTGTGCTTGTATATGAATCCTTCTCCTGTATTGTGGTAGTAAGACCCAGCAATTTCGGAGCTTTTGACAAAAGCCTGAATCTGAAAAGTTGGGTTTTCTCATCCCGCTTAACATATTGATTCTTATATATAAGGTGCCTGAAGCCGTTGCTGTTAAAAACAACCTCGGTCTTTAAATACGGGCAATGGACCTTTCCGATTTCTTTGTATTTCTTGTATGCTTTGTCCTTTTCATTATTGTAATTTTTGGTTTCCATATATTTTTACTTATCCCCATTCTCTCCCACTCCCGGTGTGGGAAAATCTCGATTCTGGCTTAGCCCAGAATGACGGCAGGTGTCATTCCCGACCTGATCGGGCCTGCCCGCCGAATCCGCCAACTGGCGGAGAAGGAGGGAATCCCGTCCGTTCTACCACGTTTTCTTTTTCCCATGGCTCTGTAGCGGAAACCTTTAGGTTTCCATGGACTTAGGATGGCGGACTAAAGTCCGCCGCTACGGAGTCTTCCTCCTTCATTCCTGGCTCTCTTTGTGTCATTCCCGACCTTTTTTCCCTCTCCTCATAGAAAAGGCTAGGTGAGGTCTTTTTACTTTTTACTCTGACTCTTTAGTTGTACTTCTCCATGCGCTCCTCGCCGAATCGGCGAGTAGCTTAGTCGAAGAATAATCTTATTGTTCGATCCGCCAGCCGACCGAGAGAACTACCTTGCTTTTAACTTTTAACTTTCTACTTTTGACTTTTGACTTACTTTTTAGCCCGCAACTCGTTACCCATAACCCGCTACTATTCCTCCCCCCCTTACCCCCCATTTCGACAATGGACATATTCCACGCCTTCAGTTTTCCGCGTCGCAATAACCTTTGGCAAATTTGGCTATCTTGTTGTGGCTGATTTTATCCATCTTTTTTCACTTTCCATTGTCCATTTTTGCTCAAACTTGTTATTCCTTGTCTTGACGCCATTTATTATTGTCCTTCCCAACCTTTTTTCCGTTATCCCCGGCTCTCTTTTTGTCATTCCCGACCTGATCGGGCCTGCCCGCCGAATCCGCCAGCCGGCGGAGAAAGAGAGAATCAATAGTTATTTCTTCGTTTCTACTTTTGACTTTTTACTTTTAATCTTTGACCTTTTTTATGTATATAGTTTCCCGCTTTCGCTGGAATGACAGTGGCGTCTTTTACAAGTTTTACAAGGCCTCCCCTTGAAACCCTTGCAGACTTGCAGACTTACCTTTTTTACGGTTTCTGAATTTCGGCAAATTTCTGCCAGGAACGCAGAAGATGCATAATTTTCCAGCGAACCGTCAGATACTTCCTGGCCTGCCTTTCAAAAAACTCAAGTTCTACTTTGTGGTTGGCCAAGTCGCGGTACTGCTCCAGGTAAACCACGGCGCAATTACACTGCAGCATCGCCTCATCCAAAAGCCTTAACGCCTGCGCGAGTTCACTAAACCGCAGCGAATGAGCCCGGGCAATCTGGCCCGGAAACGCCAAAACGCATTCCAATAGGTTGCGCCTGATTTTGCCTTTCAGTTCAGTTATAAGCTCATCTTCTTCTACAGCCAGCGGCGCTTTTGACTGCGACTCTGTGACTGCTTCTGTTGTTTTGGCGGCCATATCCTCTCTACAGCGGTTAAAAATTTCCGCGGCGCCATTGACCACCGTTTGATAGACTTCCAGATCCTGAAAACTTTTGATCGGACGTTTAGGCGAGTATTTTTGATAATTCATTCTTATAGAGGTTTCTCCTCTAAATAAAAGAGGAGAAACCTCTTGAACCTCTCATATTGAAGTTGGGTATATGCTCTCAATTTTCTGTTTATTCTGGTTGATGTTATACACTCCCTCCCAAGTGTACACTTTTCTTTTGCGGCGGCCCTTTTTAGGTTTATGCAGAACATGCAAAGGATAAAACTCAAAATAGTCTTGTTCGTCAAACCAGGCGCATTTAAACTCAAAGAGACGCAAACCGGTAAGTCGGCTCAAGGCCATGGCGTAAAGCGTTAACTGATCTATAGGTTGTTCTTTGGCGGCCTTGGGTTTGTAGTCCAAAATGTGGATCTGGCCGTTTCTGATCTGCAGGATATCAATGTGGCCTGTTATTAATTTCGGCAAGTCCGCTCCCGCAATTACTGCCGAAGTTTCCGGAGCCGATTCCTGTCGCTCGCCAATTCCTCCACCTCGGAGGAGCCCCTGCGGGTCACCATCCGAGGTGTTCCCTTGGCTCGCCTTCGACAACGAGTTTTTGTCTTCTACTTTTGAATTTTCAACTGTAATTTTGACATTTGAGTTTTGAGCTTTGAGTTCTTGGCTAGAAGTTTTGTTAAAAATTTCGAAGCCAAGTTGTGTTTTCATATGCAGCAAATCATCGCGGGTAATATACACCGGCACCTCAGTGGCAATGGTGACCGAATCGTTATACAGCATAAACTTTTGCAGAGCTTCGTGCCGCAGTTTGCGTTCAGCAACCGACTGCAGTACAAAAGTGCACAGCAGGTTGGCAAAATTCTGCTTGCCGCGCACCACCATCTGAGTTCTGGAAAAAGTCAAGGGCGCTTCCGAGGCTCTCAAGCCTTCTGCCTGTCCGCTTCTGGCGGAAAAGTATTGATGCGGACACTCGGAAGGCACCAGCTCCAAAAATTCCCGCAAAGGGTCAAAACGGTAATGCCGCACATCCTCCCACATAATGAGCCGGCATTTAGCCCTATGAAAGCGAAAGCGGAAAAGCTGGCGGTGGGCCAAAGTGGCGGTTACAACCATCTCGGAAGGCGTATATTTGCGTCCGGCAAACTCGCGGTAGCGGGAAAAGCGGCAGATGGGTTCAAATTCTTTTACCCATTTGGCCAAAGTGGCAGGCTTTAAAGTCATTTTGATTTTTTCCGCCCGCTCTTTTAGCAAAGAACAGGTTTGGCTTGGCGAATAACCTAAATTATAAAGACTCAAGGCGTCTAAAATCACTTCCAAGGGATAGTGCTTGCCGCTGGTTAAAACATTCTGGGTGAAAGTTTTACCGCAGGCTGTACATTGATAAAGCTGAATCCGCTCCTGTTGTTTTTGCCTGAAGCCTCTTTTGACAAATTGCGGCGAATGGCAGGCGGGACAGGCCAGTGAATCAAAGGCGGGTTTCTCATGACTTGGAGTGGTGATAATCTTACCTGCCTGCGCTGCGGCAGGCAGGCGGCTTTGAGAAAATTGGGGCTCGTTTTGTGTAATTGCGGCAATTTTCTCTCTGATCAATTTTATAAATTCCGACATAAGAATCTTCTTTCCCGGATTTCTTCTACAGAGATTTTAGAGGTTTTTCTTCTTTCAGGAGGAGAGACCTCTTATTAAAATTGTTTGACAACTCATTTTTATCTGTGTTGCCATTGCCTGGTATGAAAAAATCGTCTTTGAAGTCTAAATCTCGAGTTGTTTCTCTCCCAAAAATTTTTGAAACCCTTGACAAATCCACCCCTTTTTGTTATAAAAGACTCAATCGCGCCCCGCCAAAATTTATTTTGAGCGGGGATTATTTTTTAAAATTCCCCCAAATAACTCAACCGAGTCTTAAACAATCCCGTTTTTATTCCCCAAACTTCTCTCCCCAGATGACCTTTCTCATAAATCACCAACACCTGTTTTTTAAGCTTAATCAGATATTCGTAAAGCGGAGCAAAATCTCCGTCGCCACTCAAAAAGATAAAACTGGAATAACCCTCTTCTAAATATTTGTAAACCGCCATACAAATTTCAATATCAAAATCACATTTCCTTTTTTCAATTACCGTGTCGGCCACTTTGCCCACAATAATATATTTAACCGGCTTGGTGGTCAGCCTAAAACCAATCTTTTCGATTTCTTTTAAAAAACTTTTTGACTTTTTATGGCTGTCTTGACCATAGTAAAAGTTGGGCGAATTAATTTCCGGGTAGCCTTTTAGGTATTCAAAAAGTTTTTTTGGATCAACGCCTCTTTTTAAGGAAGACGTCCAACCATAAACATTCGCCCAATCGATAAAAACTGCCGTTTGGCCCTTGAGTTTTAGAATTTGCGGTTTGGCTTTCTTTTTCATCTTTTTCCTTATTTGATATACATTTTACCACATTGCCAGCCAATAGACTTTTTCTTCCTTTTGCGGGGCGTCTCCTACCTTGATCGTAAATCCATCTTTGGTTATATCTTCAACCCAAATCGTCGTTTTGTAAGACGGTGTCACATTGACCACCACCGGAGCAGTATCCCACATAATCCCGCATTCGGCAACCACTTTCCCTTCTAAAATCTCTCCCATTTTACACTCAGTGGCACTCTTGCCTTGTGAATTTTGAATTTTAAACTCGGTAACCCCAGCGCCAAGGATCAATATATTCCTAAAATTGCTGTTTCCTGCAATTACCCCTTCACTAATTTTCAAATTCCCATCTTTATCAATGGCCACTTTGCCGGACATAATCTCCAGCTCACCCAAACTGTCCGACTGCAACTGGAGTGGACCGGCGGTGGTTTGGAGGCTTCCCTTTTCCCCATCGATAACCACCAATCCTGCCGTAATACTTTTACCCACCGCCAGTTCCGTCAAAGTGGTTTTGCCTTTAACATTGAGATTTTCATTCAACACCAGGTTTTTGTCTAAAATCAGGTCTCCTTGGGGAGAGAGGGAAAAGTTTTGAGCCAAAGTAGCAGACTGACTGGTTTCGTTTTGTAAATCAGCTAGTTTGTTGATGACTGCTTCGAGGTTACCTACCAGTTCCCCAACCCGTGAGGAAAGAAGTTGGCGGTCGGTAATCTCACGAGTTAGGATGGTGGCTATCTCACGAGTTTGAGAAAAAAGGGCACTTAGATCAAAATTCGTGAGATTGGCAGAGGCTAATTTCAACTGCTCAATCTGCTGCTGTTGCTCCTTGATTGCCTCCACCAAAAGTACAGGCAATTTCTCGTAGTGGATGCTAAAATATTCGGTGCCATCACTGCCAGTAAACGAATAGGTGGCTTCGTTGAGACCTAATTTGATAAGATCCTGCGCCATAAAACCCAAACGCTTTTTGGCTCCGTCAGGCTCATCCAAGGCATTGTAGAGATATCCTGTAAGCCCCTGTACGACCGTCAGAGCTTGTGAACTGGAAAGAGAGGTAAGATTCTTCTTAAGTCGGATGTCGGAGGTTAGCAGAGCAATATCTCCAGTAGCATCATCGCGGTACAAGGCGGTGTCCCCGGTGACCGGGAAAGTACTCGCGCGAATAGTTCCCGCTACATCTAATTTTACTTGGGGACTTGTCGTCCCGATGCCGACGTTGCCAGAAATTGCTAATCCATTCGCCGGTCCCGCTGTACTTGCGGAATAGCCGATGACTGCGTTGCCATTCACTTGCAACTTTGACCCAGGTGTAACCGTCCCGATGCCGACGTTGCCCTGTATTGCTAAATCAGTGCCTGCGGATACTGCACTCTGCACCCAGGCGTCAGTTGAACCAAAGACACCTGCCCCCTTGACACTTAACTTTGTCCCAGGTGAAACCGTCCCGATGCCGACATTGCCCGCTGTATCAATTAACATACTTGTAGACAATACTCCGCTCT
>Ga0100387_10003116_pt1 | contig 13927 bp, 14 predicted proteins | sample CryGeymeta201511_FD_81547 | JGI IMG/M metagenome (GOLD analysis project Ga0100387, IMG submission 81547) | Groundwater microbial communities from Crystal Geyser aquifers in Utah, USA - Crystal Geyser metaG 2015-11 | ecosystem: Environmental > Aquatic > Deep subsurface > Groundwater | place... | reverse complement strand
AGAAAAAGAAATCGGGCGCGCGCAAAATGAAAAGAGCAAAGAGTATTTTTCTGCGGTGTGGCGAGCTTGTCGAGCGGTGGCGGGGCTGGCTTCCTTAGTTGGGGTTTTGCTCAAAAAAAGTTCGAACATCAATCAAAAAACACCGCCATGATTCGAGAAGCTCATCATTTGATGGGCTAGGCGGATCATAATGATAGGAAAGATGAGAAGTTTATCCTGAGCGAAGTCGAAGGGAATCCCTCCCTCTCCGCCAAGTTTTACATTCAGCGAAATTGAAAGAGGTTGCCTCGGCTTCCGTCCCGCCCGCAGGAAGGGTCTGGGAAGGAATGCGGGCGGGTTTTTGAACCTTTCCTTTTTTGTTTCCGAATTTCGTATTTTGCAAAGCAAAATGCGCCACCAAAAAAATGTTGCCCTTGACCCACCCAACCCATTCGCAGGCAACGCTAAGAAACTCCCTAAAGATTCATTTACAAAATTGTTTAAATTCGTTATCATTATTGTATCAAGAAAGAAACCTTTATATTATATTCTATATACTATAATGTTAAACAATTACGAAAGATATGTCAAATAATAAAATTGCGGATAATTTAAAAAAGCTACGGGCTAAAAAGGGGCTATCTCTCGAAAAGATTGCTCGCCTTGCCGATTTATCGCTTAATACCATTGTTAAAGTTGAAAATGGTGTAAATACAAACCCGACTATTGAAACACTAACCAAAATCGCCAAGGCGCTTGAGGTCGGTGTTGATAATTTAATAAAGTAAAACTATGGAACAAGGTGGATTATCGACAATAGAAGCTGGGGTGCGACTGAAAAGATATGGTTTAAATGATATCGCGGAACAAAAACGTGGGATTGTTAAAAAGTTTCTAACGCCCCTTTATTCTCCTATATCGTTTATGCTTTTGGGCGCGGCTTTTTTGTCGCTCTTCAACGGTAAAATTTTTGATTTTTATTTTATCCTCGCGCTCTATTTCGTCAACTACTCAATCCAAAAATGGCAAGAATTCAAAGCGGACAGAGCTATCGCTGAACTTAAAAGTAAACTGGCATTTAATGTTTGGACTTTGCGAGACGGTCAATGGGATTTTGTTAATGCTAAAAATTTAGTACCCGGCGACCATATTAGATTAGGTCTTGGGAGTATTGTTCCCGCTGACGGCACAATTATATCTTTTAAAAATCTTTTCGTAAATGAAGCGGTTCTCACCGGCGAATCAATGCCGAAAGAGAAGAAAGCCGGAGAGAATATCTATTCCGGATCCTTTATAGCTATCGGCAATCTTGAGGCAGAAGTTACCGCCACCGGTAAAAATACCAACTTCGGCAAAACTATTTTTTCCATAGAACAGCCGGCCGAAAAAAGTATTTTAGAAAAAGACATCTTAAGTATTACGCGATTTCTAACAACTATAAGTATCTTGGCGGTTCTAATTTTAACCGTTGTTTTAACCCTTAAGGGTTTCGCTCTTGAGGATCTTTTAACGCTTGATCTGAGTTTGATAATTGCCGGAATTCCTATCGCTTTGCCAGCTGTGATGACAATTATTCTAAGCATCGGTGCGGCGGAGCTTGCCAAGAAATTGGTAGTAACAAGACGTCTTTCAGCCCTTCAGGATTTGGCAAACGTTAATTTGCTTTTAACCGACAAGACGGGGACTCTGACAAAAAACGAAATTCGGGTTACTAATGTTATCTCGTATCAGGAGGGACTAAGCACGGACAATGTCATTGAACTCGCAAGTTATGCGATGTTGTCTGATACTCCCGACACGATTGATTTGGCTGTCATTAAAAAATTTAAAGAAACCGGGCAACATCAGACTGAAGTAAAAACATTAAATTTTATTCCATATGATTCTGATCGCAAAAGATCCACAGCCTTCATAGAGAGGGGCGAAGAAAAAATACTTGTAAGTGTAGGCGCGGCGAAAATAATACGGGCATTTGATGAGTTCAGCTCAAAAGAAATGTCCGCGCGTTTTGAAAAAGATATTAGTGAAGCGGCCGGTCAAGGATTTAGAGTTGTGGCTGTGGCGATGAGGAAGGGTAGCTCAGAAGAAAAACACATGAGCATTGTTGGATTGTTGTCTCTTACCGATCCACTTGATGAAACTTCAAAAGAGACAATGCATTTTATGCGCGAAAATGGAATCGGCGTAAAGATGCTTACCGGCGACAATAAAATAATTGCCGAGAGAATTGCTAAAGAGCTAGAACTCTCGGGCAAGGTTCTTTCCGCCGAAGAAGCAAGAAAATTTTATGAGGATAGACCATTATTTCAAAATAAATTTAACGATGTTGCGGTTTTCGCGGAAATTTCACCTAAGGACAAGTATGAAATCGTTAAAGCTTTTAAAACTAATTATATTGTGGCCGCAACCGGTGATGGAATAAATGATTTACCTGCTCTGAAAATAGCCAATGTTGGTATTGCCGTTGCCGGCGCAGTCAGCGCTTTAAAAAGCATGGCTGATATTGTCCTTCTCGGCCAAGGTCTTTCTGTTATACGGGACGCTATCTTGGAATCACGGAAAATTTTTGTTCGGCTTTACAACTATTCAGTATATCGTATTTCAGAAAGTTTTCGGTTGATCATTACTATTTTAATCCTTGGATTATTGTATGGTTTTTATCCGCTTCAACCGCTCCAGATTATCCTTTTGGCTTTTCTTAATGATATCCCAATTATTTCGTTGGCCGTAGACAGGGTAAAAATTTCATCAAAACCCTCAGAAATAAAAAGCAAACAAAGACTGGGATTAAGTTTGCTGTTCGGGTCTGTCGGAGTATTAAACAGTATATTACTCTTCATTATAATGATAAATGTGCTGCATCTTTCTTTGCCTGTTATTCAAACGATGTTTTTCCTCAAACTTACCGTGTCCGGACATATGCTGATATATGTGGCCCATACAAAAGAACGGTGGTTCAAATTTTTGCCTAATAAAGAGGTTATAATGGCAACATCAGCTACTCAAATAATCGCAACAGTATTAGCCGTAACCGGATTTTTGATGCCGACTCATATTTCCGTTTCCGCCACTATTTTTGTCTGGCTATGGTCGTTTCTGTGGATGCAAGTTTCGGAAGTCATGAAAGATTTACAGAATAAGTTTATTAAAATAGATTAGACTTGTGAAGTGGAGCGCTAGTTTCACTAGCATGCAATTCGGAAACAAAAAAGGAAAGGTTCAAAAACCCGCCCGCATTCCTCCCCAGACCCTTCCTGCGGGCGGGAAGAAAGCCGAGGCGGGGCAATTCCATTCCCCCAGAAAAATAGTTTGCCCCGCCGAGTCCAAATTAGTTTTCAGGATTTTCGTCAAAAAAAGTTCGAACTTCGCCCAAAAAACACCGCCAATTTTCGCAACAAGCGGAAAATGCCCTTCATAGCTTTAGCGTCCGGCCTTCGCAGTTGCTTCGGCGGAGTAGTCAAGTAGGGCGCCCCAATTAAGAAACCATGTTTTGTGGCAAGCTTCAAATGGCAAGCCAGGAAAATTTCATTTTCACTAATAGCTTATGGCTGGTGGCCAATGGCTAATTTTATAAGTACCCTTAGGGAGGGTGAGAACCCTCGAAAAAATGCGAAAATAGAACTTTATATAGCCTTCTCAAATTGACAAACTTTATAAAGTTTGGTGTATAATAATTGGCATGAAGACTAACCGAATTATAATTGCCTCGCTATTAGTAATACTGATTTTTACCGGTCTCGGTTATTTATTTACTTCAAAAACTGATAAAGCCAGCAGCGGTGTCTGTACGTTGGAAACTTGCCACGGAATGGATTTTACATGCGGGGCAAAACCGGCGAAAGTTTGTACGGATATGTATATGCTTGGGGATAAATGCCTGCAACATGCCCAGTGTAAAATTAAAGATAGTTCTTGTCAAAAAGATGAAACCGACGAATTTAAAACATGTAGATCCTGTGTTTTAGATTGCGAAAGTTCTAACCGGAACGATCCCATAAAAGCTTCTGAGTGCGAAAGCAGTTGTGAGTAACAAAACAACAAGAAACCATAAGCAATAAACAGGAAGAAACCCATCTATTCCCTCTCCTTCCCTGACCAAGAACTGTCATTCCCGCACTGAATCGAGTTCAGCATAAACTCCGGCGGGAATCCAGAAGCTCTAACGTGTAACCAAACTTCTGGATCCCCGTTTTCACTCTTCGAGTCTGAGCGACGAGGTCGCTAGACCTCAGAGTCGAAAACGGGGATGACAGCTAAATAAGAACGGTTCAAATAGTGTTCTTGCTTTATTCCTTATTCTATATTCCCATTCTTTATACTTTATACCAAATTCTTTATTCTCTTTGTTAGAACCTGTTCAAAATCTCATGTCGAGCTGAAATTTTCATAATTTCGAGCGAAAATTTTTGAAATTGAGGAAGAATATCAAGATACTTTGACGAGATTTCAACAATTTGCAGCCGAAATTATGAAATTTCAGCCGATAAGCCCGTTTTTTCTTATACTGGCGGTGAGATTTTGAACAGGTTCTTAACTGTTATCTGCTTACTGATTCCTGTCTCAGTCTCTTGCAAAAACCACTACCACAACTTCTCTTGCCCCTGCTTTTTTCAGCACTTTAACGCACTCCTTAATGGTAGATCCGGTGGTTAAAACGTCGTCAACTAAAATGACCTTTTTGGGAACCTCGCCAATTACAAAGTAAGCTCCTTCTAAATTTTTCTGCCTGTCTCTCTTTTTTAAAGCCATCTGAGGCTTTCTGCTTTCTTTTCTTAAAGAGTCTTTCATTTCCAAGTTACTAGCAAAGGCCAAATGCTTTGCAATTAGAAAACTTTGGTTATATCCCCTTTCTCTAAATCTTATTTTATCCAAGGGAACCGGCACCAAAACATAGCCCTTAAGATCCTCCGGAAATTTTATTTTTTTGGCCACAACTTCCGCCAACTCTTTTTTTCCGCGAAATTTCAAATTCCAAACAATATCTTTAACCGGGCCCTCGCGGTAATAGCAGTAGGCAAAACCATTTTTTACTCTAAATTCCTTCCGACATTTGTCGCATAATCTTTTATCCAATATTCGTCCGCAAAAAAGGCATTTTTTGTCTGACACTAAAATAATTTCCTTTTCACACTTTTCGCACAAGAAAGTATCAAGCTTTCCACAGCTAACACATCGCTTAGGATACAAAAAATCCTTTAACAATGGCCAAATTTTATTTTCAAAAAAGTATTTATTATCTTGCTTTTTCTCTTCAAATTTCATATAGTTATATTAACTAAGCATTAAAGTTAAGTCTAGGAGGGAATATTATGGCCAATTCTCCGATATCTAAAATTAAGGAAAATGGAGACGTTATGGAAAACAGTGATTTTTTTCAAAGCGTTCTTGAGGAAACAGTAGGCGAAGACTGGATGGAAGAAGCTGAAGGTCAGCTTGCAGTTGACATTTATCAAACCAAGGACGAACTAATTATTAAGGCACCAATTGCCGGCGTAAAGCCCGAAGATATTGATATAACCATAACCGATGATGTTGTAACGGTTAAGGGTCATCGTTCGGACACCAAGGAAGTGGAAAGCGAGCATTATTTTGCCCAGGAATGTTATTGGGGCGCGTTTTCCCGGTCAGTCATCCTTCCGGTTTCTACCGTTGCAGACAAAGCTCAAGCCTCTTTTAAGAACGGCATTTTGTCTATCAGAATTCCAAAAGCAGACCAAGCAAAGGTGAGAAAAATTCAAATAACGGCAGATTAAGTCCAAAAAATCAGTAAGACTTTTGGAATGTCAAATTACAAATTATCAGCCCGAGGCTGATGGGCATTGGGCCCACAAATATCAAATGTCAAACAAAGTTCTAAATGACTAATGCTTAAATATAGAGAAAATAAATTATATGAAAAAAGAAAATGGGAAAAAAGAAATAACAACCACCGATTTGGCAAATTCCATTGACGATCTAGCAATGATGGTAGCCAAAGGTTTTGGAGAAATGGGTGAAAGGTTTGATCAAGTTGACCAAGAATTTAGACATGTCAACAATCGACTAGATAAAGTTGAAGACCGGCTTTGTGTTGTAGAGTTTGAGATTACCCATCTTGCTCATAGCTCAGAACTCCAAGCATTGAAGCAAAGAGTGGAAATATTGGAAAAGAAAATATCCAGATAATATTTTGGCTGCAAAGTCGAAAAATAAATGTTAGTCTTTGTCTAATAGCTTAACAATTTCTTTAGGCAAGATGACTTCAATTTCATGATAAAAGTATTCGGCAAATTCGATAACATCTTTTGTTTCCCGCTCTGTAATAAGCCCTCTGTGTTCATAAACAGTTTTATTGCGTTTCTGTCTTAGTTTCTGAATTCGATTTATCCTTGTGTTCCATTCCTTCGGTAAAGCACCTTTCAGAAATTCAAACGTGACAAAATGCTTGCCTTCCCCTCGAGGCCTGTAACCCTTACAATACATAAACGCAAGCGAAGCCTGTAAAATTCCGTTATACGTAGCTGTAAACGCCCAATCTAGGTCTATGTTGGCAATATCTCGACCAACTTTAATGTCATGCTTTGCTACACGCAGATGCTCGGCAACTTCGGCATTAGAAACCTTTGCGGATTCTATCATTTTATCTCTCAGTAATTTTTCGTAGTTCATCTTCGTTTCCTATTATAAATATCTTTTTATTGGCATAGACGTCTGTAGCGAAAGCTCGTTTCTCTTTAACCCGCTCTTTCCATTCGTTAGGATCGTAAACCGTATAATTAATCTCTCTAGAAAGAGCATGCTCAGCTTTTACCACAGCTTCAGTTAACACATCTATGTCCGGATCACCGATTACCATAAGGTCAATGTCAGATTTTGCATCTTCAAGATCCTTGGCGACAGAACCGTAAATAAAAGCCACACTAACTGCGCCGATTTTTTTTAAATCCCTTTTTATCTCTTCTGCTAAACCCACGGTTTTTAGCATGATACCTTTAAGCTCTGTGTATAATGCGAAATTCTTATTTAACCAGTAGAACAGAACATTAGCTTCTTTCTCGCTTTTTAAGAAGCCTATTTTCTCAAGTTTCTTTAGCTCGGCGTGCACACCGGCAGAAGGCAAGTTAAGCCGCTTAAAAAGATCGACATAATAAAACCGCTCATCAGGATGAATGATAAAGAAGGTTAAAATATCGCGTTTTGTTTTTGACGTAATTAAGTAAGAAAGCATGCATCACCTATTTTGACTTTATATAATTTTAGACTGTTTAGTCTAAAAACATATTAACACCGTAGTATTTTATGTCAATAGTTTTCCACGTAATGTTCACAACCCCTCAAATTTGATCTCAAAATTTCCCCGCCGTTATTTGTCATTCCGGACATTCCTTTAAAAAATACAATCAGTTGATCCGGAATCCATGCTTTCTGGATCCCAGATCAGGTCTGGGATGACAACGGGGGTTGTGAACAGTTACTTTTCCACATCCACATAAATTACTTATAAACCCGCGGCCGCATCTCCATTGGTAATTTTTAATAGATTATGTGCTTAACAGGGACTGTGCAATTAAAGTCAAGAGCATATATAGATATCACATCCAGAAAACGCATCAAGAATATTCTTCGAGCAAAGTGAAACGAAGTCCTTAAGTTCAAAAAGTTTAGTTCCATTTCATAATGTGATATCTATAGTAAGGGCTTCAAATTCTCCACCCTCTTCGAGGAGTCGAATAACATTGAAATGCAATATGCGTGATAATTTTGTATTTACTTATTATTTGGTATTTGAAATTTTTAATTTGACATTTGACATTGAAAAAACCTACTTAAGGTTTTACTGTTTACTGTTTATTGTTTACTGTTTACTGTTTACTGTTTATTATATTTGTATGAGGGTGACAAAACTTTTAACCATTTCTCTTGTTACAATATTTTTTATTTTTTTATTTGTGTTTGCTCAAAATAACATGGCTTATGCAAGTGCCAAAAGCTTTCAGCTAAGGATCAAGCTGGTAGACAAGAAAACCAGTAAACCCATTAATGATGCTGTGGTTAAAGTCTATGGGTGTAATAACATTAGCATGAACGCCACTTTTTCCGGCGGATTATACCGAACACCTAGCTTCGACACAACCTCTACAAATTGGCAGAATAATATTTGGGTACCGAAAAGCTGCACAGGAAGCGATGACCTAGGAAGTGCGAGAGTGGCTTACTGGCTCAAAGGCGTGGATCTACCAGGAGAAGTACAGATAGATATTCCAGATGCCGAGAATTACATTAAGAATAACGCCTCCTATTCTAAGCAATTTAAAATTGAAAACATTGTTGGAAATCAAGACGATGCCTTAAACCCACCACCAGCTCAACCGCCGGCGCAACCTCCCGTAGTAGGCAATCCTTCTGTCGGCAAAACCTGCACCATGTTCGGCTGTTTTGAGCCTGAAACGGCTTTTGAAAATTATATAGATGCAGTTTTTACTTGGTCACTGGGAGCGGCTTTTGTTGCGGCCACAGCCATTTTGATATATGCTGGGTTTATGTATATGACAAGCGGCGGCAACCCGGATGCCATAACCAACGCCAAAGGCTGGATTTTCAGCGCCCTTTCCAGCGTAGCCTTACTTGCCCTAGCTAAATTAATATTTTCAATATTTGGGATAAAATGGTTCGAATAATGAGACACAGAATTAATCTATACCCTAATAGCGCAAATACTTTTCTTACGATGAAGAAAATATGCATTACATTTCTAATTCTGGCAACAATTGCTGTAATCACGGCACCAGCTTATGCCGCCAATTTTTTTTCTGAAGCTTATCCCGAGAATCAAAAAACTAGCGCCAAATATTCCGCTACAAATGTAACAAGCGGAACCTACATTGTAAAAATTACACCAACCGATTCAAAAAAAACCTACGATTTTTTATATGATGAAAATTATTCCGACCGATGCCTACCTCTTAATGAATGGGAACGTTGCAGGAAAGGATATCTTTATTCAGGTATTGTTGATGGCAAAAACTACTCTTTATTCGTCGACATGGAAGGAAAGCCTATATATATATTAAAGACTGCTGAGTGGCCCGATATCGACAAATATGACATTATTGGTAGCTATTTTGATGGACCAAAAACAAATAACTATGTTATGCCGAAAAAACCCCCCGCCGCGTTATTGGGTGAATATCAAGACAGTAACACTAAATTAGGTCCGCCATCCCCTGAAGAACAAAAAAAACTTGATGATTTTCAAAAAATAAATGAAGATAGCCCCTTTACTGGTTCCAAAGAAGATGATGAAACCGCCTCTGGCATAAGTGATGGTATCGGCAATTCAGCAGATCCTACAGTCAATCTCCACAAAGAAGCTACCGCCACTAATGGTGATTTAAATGTTAGTCAAGACTGCACTGTCAATGGCGGGCTAATTGGTTGGGCACTTCACAATTGCGACATACCGGCAGAAAAAGATCAGGTTTATAATTTTATTGTAAATGCTACTCAGTTTTTACTCAGCATTGCCGCAATTGTAGCCGTTATTATGATTATTATAAATGCTTACAAGCTTATGGCGTCTATGGGCAATGAAGAAATGGCCGCATCCGGAAAAAGTGGGTTGACAGCTACTACTACAGGACTCATAATAATTATGTTAGCAAAATTTATTTTACAAATTGTAACTTGGGTTCTAGGAGGAGGGTAATCCTTCATGAAAGGAGTTCTATGAAATTAAAAAACAAAGCTATTGTGTTAACGTCATTAATGCTAGTTGCTGTACCTGTGATGGCATTTGCAGATGGAACAGGAATCAAATTGGTTGGCTTCACCAATATTTATGATTTCTTGAACTTTATTGTTAAAACAATGCTAAGTATTGCGGCAATAATTGCAGTAATTTTTCTAATTATTGGCGGCGTCCGTTATGTTGTTTCGGCTGGCAATGCCGACGCTGTTGAAGGGGCAAAAAATACTATCCTCTATGCAGTAATTGGCCTAATCGTCATTATGCTTTCATGGTTTATTGTTACAGCAGTTGCAAATATCTTCGGATCCACAACTACAAGCGATAATCAAAATCAGGCACCTGGCGCACTCAATGACACGGGCGCAGGTGGACAAAAATAGTGTTGTGTATCTAGGAATAAATTAATTATACTTTAAGGCTCCCTCTCGGAGCCTTTTTTTTATTCCGCCAGAATTACAAATAGTCCAAGAATTATGAATTAAGTATGCGAAGGAAGAATAAAGTAAAAAGCCCTATATTCTAAATTCTAAATTCCTATTCTTGGAGCTTTATACTTGATTCTTAATTCGCCTTCCGGAAATACCCTCCCCTAGCCCCTCCCAAAAGGAGGGGAATAGAAAGAGTTTTACTATTAACTGGCCCGCCCTGTCTTCGACTCCAAGGTCGCTCACCTCGTAGTGACCCTCTGTGGAACCAGACTCGAGGAGAGCTTGTCGAAGGGTTTTTGATTTATTACTTATTGCTCGAGCCAACCCTGTCCGGTCAGGAAGGCTGGTCTGCCTGCCTTGGCGCGAAACAGGCCTTGGGTGGATATTGTTATTATTGCGAGCAACCCTATTTATATTTATTTTTTTTCTGCAATGTAATACACTGTTTATATGAGGGTTTGCAAATCATTTAAGATTTTTATATTATCTACAATTTTAATATTGTCGTTTTCTTTTTTTGTACCTCTAACTTATGCTGAGGAACATGGCTCTACCGATAGTAAAAAAACAAAAGACATTATGGAAAATACTGGCGCTAATGTTGACCCAAAATACTACGAAACTATGGATTATACAGATTGTAGCTCGTGGTCTAATAAATACAACTTATTTGATAGCGATTTTCTGCCTTGTAAAATTGCAAGTTCCATAGTTGAAGTATCAAAAATATTTGGTTCTTTAGCGGCTTACGGCGTTATGGCCACTAAGATGTTTGTTAACGGGGTAGTCATAATTGGAGCAGGCGACTTTGACAAGGGAGGGGATATTCATGCTATATGGGACATGACCCGCAATGTTACCAATGGGCTTTTTGGCGCCGCCTTAGTTATTATGGCCTTTGCCAATATGTTCAGAGTGGACGTTAAAAACTGGGATATTAAGGTTTTGTTGCCCCGATTTTTAATTACTATTGTGCTAGTTAATTTTAGTTGGTTTGTTTGTCGCATGGTAATTGATTTTGCTAACATGCTTGCGGAAAAAGCAATTAATATTAATATGAATATAACCGGAAATGCTTTTGGTGCCAGCTTTGATTACCAAACAATTTTATATGGAAATGGTGCTGTGGTCGGCGCAGCCCTAACTTCACTTCTTACAATTCTTCTATATTTAGTAATATTTATTGTAGGATTATTTTTAGGCTTATATTTAATGTTTCTAATGGCTTTTAGGGTAGCCATAATTTGGATTTTGGTCATGTTCGCGCCATTAGCCTTTGGTATGAATTTACTGCCTTTTACTAGAAAACTTTACACTCAATGGTGGAGTTATTTTGCTAGCTGGGTATTTATGGGCCCTTTAACAGTTTTTTTACTTTCGATAGGAGAACGAATTTTGTTAACCTTTCCCTCTACTGTAGTCATGGGCTCCTTATGGGTGCGTCCGATAATAGTAGTAGTTATTCTAGTTGCCGCCGTTTCTTTACCGAATATGCTGGGCGGTAAGATTATGGGCATGGTATCATCACAAGTACAAGGGCTTGGCATGAAGGGCAAGAATAAGTTTATGACAGGCGCCGCTGATGGAAAAGGGCAGGGCGGGGTCAACTACTATTCTGGAAGAAATAGAAGAAAAGCACAAGGACAAGCCATGAACAAAGTATTGGAAGCGAAGCACATTAATAATGCCAAAAGTAGAACTAGATTTATTCAAGAGCGATTAAAGGACTTGCCCTTCGCAGAGCGTCAAAAAGAGAAATTGAAATATAAGATGGAAGATTATAAATTAACACCTTTTCTTAAAGCAACTGAAACTAAGGGAGACGAAAAGTATAAGCCGTACCCGAGTCCTGGCAGGGCATTTGCAGATGAAGCCAGCGGCGAAGCTATGGGCGGAGACAGAAAGTTTTCACAGAACTGGGCTGCGCAAGAGAGGTTTGACTTTCTTAAACCCGGGGAAAACGACATCAGGCTCAGGAGTGGCGAATTAAAGCCTATACTTGAGCTTTTAAAGGAAACTAATGGCGACAGGAAGGCAGCAATGGCAATGTGTCGGGATGAAGCTAATGCAAAAACAGTCAGTAGAGGCTCCTATATGATACAAAATCTGGAAGTTGATAGCTATAGGGCCGGCGCAGAAAAGAGAACCGTTATTGATCACGGTGGTAACGAAGAAACATTAGCAAAGGCTGTGAAGGAGCTTACAGAGAAGGTTCATCCACCGACTCCTAGCCCAACACCTTAAATTTAATTATGTCACTTCAATATAAAGTTCCCGAAAATATAGATATGGAAGATAAAGTTATAGGGCCGCTTGCGCTTAAGCAGTTTTTGTATATTTTTGCCGCCATTGCCGTGTTTGCCACCTTGTATAGTGTTTTTAAGCCCAAAAATATAGCTATTTTCACTGTTACTCTTAGTCCTGTTTTTATGCTGGCCGGAATGATGGCTTTCTTTAAACCGAACGACCGTCCCATGGAGTCTTTTATCTTGTCCGCAGTTTATTTCTTTGTAAATACCAGACGACGAATCTGGCACCGGGAAACAAGCAACATAACAGACATCATTACCAAAAAACCGGAAAAAAAGGAAGAGGGGCCCCACAAACAGGTCCCTGCTAGAAGTCAGTTGGAAGTTTTAGCCAGAGTAGTGGACACCGCCGGCTGGGGACAAGAAGGATTGGACGATACCGGCAGAATTAAAGCCCCAGAATACAATAAGACGCTGGAAAATACACTGGTTGACCCTCAAGAAGAAACAGACAAACAAAAAAATGGACTCATAAAATATATGGAATCCGTCACCGCAAAACATAAGAAGAAAAAACCAGAACCAACCGTCCAGCAAATGGCCACCATCGAACCCGAACAACAAAAATTTGACTACGAACAAGACGCCATCCAACTTGCCGACTCCGACATAATAAAAATGGCACAAGATTACTCCAGAAAAAAGCATAAATAGCTTTTTTCTAATTACAAATGTCAAATACCAAATGAATTTCAAAATCTAAATGCCAAATCTTCAAACTACTTTGTCATTACGCCCCTCGTCTTAAATTCCTTAGTCTCGATTCCTGTCATCCCGCCACCACTTGTCATTCCCGCGCAGGCGGGAATCTTTTATAATCGGTTTATGAAATCTTACTATGTTTACATTTTAGCAAGCAAAAGAAACGGAATCTTATATATTGGCGTTACTTCTAATTTAATAAAAAGAGTTTATGAACATAAAAATGTATTGGTAGATGGTTTTTCTAGAAAATACAAAACTAAGCTACTAGTTTACTATGAAGAAACAACCAGTATTGAAAGCGCTATATTAAGAGAAAAGCAAATGAAGAAATGGAAAAGGGAATGGAAAATAAATCATATTGAAGAAATTAATTCTAACTGGAAAGATTTGTACAAGGACTTGATATAGACAGTTTTAGATTCCTGCCTGCGCAGGAATGACAGGGCATAGAAGTAATTGATGGGATGAGAGAAAGGTATATAGAAAGGGGGATTAGTCGTGCTAGGGGAAATAACAACATGGGATTGTTTCTTGCTTTTCTTTTCCTTTGTCATTAGGATTTAGGATTTTATTTGACATTTGTTATTTGATATTTGACATTGCTCGTTCTCCAATGGGATTGCCGCGGCCTAGCGGCCTCGCAATGACGTATGATTGAAGTCAATTCTAATCCAATAATCGGACTAAACGGAGTGTTTTGGTGCAGGAAAATTCTTACTAGAAATTCTCCTTTCTTTTCATTATTTTAAATAACTTTTCTTTCTCTTTTTGCATTACTT
>Ga0100387_10003113_pt1 | contig 13930 bp, 17 predicted proteins | sample CryGeymeta201511_FD_81547 | JGI IMG/M metagenome (GOLD analysis project Ga0100387, IMG submission 81547) | Groundwater microbial communities from Crystal Geyser aquifers in Utah, USA - Crystal Geyser metaG 2015-11 | ecosystem: Environmental > Aquatic > Deep subsurface > Groundwater | place... | reverse complement strand
TTTAAGGAAAAGCAAAATCACTGCCAGTAAAAACACAATCGCGGCAATCGTGGTGTAGTACTCCCGGTCGCGCTTTTTAAACGGCCGGACCGGCGCCATCCACTTTAACAAAGTTTTTAACTCGACCGGCTGAACCGGTCCAGGTTTCGTTTCCTGAAGCGGCTGGGGTTTTGGATTTCTTTTTAGCAGGCCCATAAAATCATTCTAATACAAATAGGTGAACTTGTCTCGCCGCAACTCGCTTCGGCAAAACGAAGACGACAAACCACTAACACTATTAGAACCTATTTTAAACACCAAATACTTAATGGATATGACTCTCCGATGTTGCATTTACCCGATTCGCAGTTATTACACAAAGAACCTTCTTGATAACCCATTAAGCACACCGTATTCCCTTGAAAGCGCGAGCAGGTACCTCCAAGTGGGCATCTATTAACAACACATGGCAAGGTAATTGCTCTGCTATTTTGAAGTCCAAATAATATTAGAACAACAATACTTACAATAACTCCGATAATAATTAACAATTTTTTCATAAATTAGCGGAGGAGGTGGGATTTGAACCCACGTGAGACTTTCGTCTCAGCGGTTTAGCAAACCGCCCGAATGGGCCGCTATCGGACTCCTCCTTAGTTTATTAATTATATCAAACCTGCTTCAATAATCTCGGGTTAGAACTACCAATAATTTTTAGATACTTTACCACTTCCTTTTCTGAATAAAGCCAAACCTTCTTTTCTCCCTGGTATTTTGGCGTTAACCCTATTTTTCTCAATACAGTGAAGGCAAAATCCAATAATGGTTGGCTTTTGTTGGTAAAACAAATTTTTTTGTAACAATATATTTTCCCGGCAACTTTATATTTATGAATAAAAATACCACCATCTGTATCCATTAAACCTCTCAGGCACTTTAGTGAAAATTTAAAATTCTTTTTTATCCATAAAGGCACGTCTACCTGTTGTTTTACCTTGTTACCAATTTTTAACCCTTTAGATGTTAAAAAATCAATTAGATTTCTACCAGATGTTAATAAAATTAAGACGCCATATTTTTCCCGGGTATATTTATAAGGATTATACTTAAAAAGTTTTTGAATTAATTTTTCAATATAGTCGGCATATTCTTTATCCTTTTTCATATTAAAATAAATCGAACATTGATCTTTGGTTAGGCTACCGTCGCCTAAAACCGTACCAATAAATTCTGCCAACTCTAACCCAATTCTCGGAATACTAATTCTACTTCTAACAATCACGCCAATCCCTCTATAATATTCAGGGTTTTTTCGCCGCAGTTGCTGACTAATTAAACCACCTTTTCTCCTCCCCTCTGGGGTACCCGGAGGGCCATATTTTTTTAACATCGCCTGGGCCGCTTTTCTGGCATATTTCCTCGTCCAATACTCTTCCCTTTCCTCAAGGACAAATGGAATTTTTTTTTGAAATAGTTTGGCAAATTTTTCTATTTTTTCTTTGTTCGGTAGTAATACCCCTCTTCTCCAATCTCTTATTGTTCTCCCTGATAATTTCACCAATCTGCCAATTTCATCCCAGCTTTTTCCTGAATGATTATGAATTTCTTCAAAAAAATCTCTAATTTCAGCTTTATCAATTACCAATCGGCTCATTAACTAATTTTACGTCAATTTCAATAAAACATCAATAATCCAACTATGCGACTCCTCCCTATTCCGTTATTTTACCATCAAACTCGGCGTCGTTGGCCTCGGCTTCCTCTTTTGTCGCTCGGACAATTCCATTCTGATGATGCGCCGGCGCGTAAAGCGTGTACATTTTCAGCCCCTCACTGGCCGACGTATTAATCACGTTATGGTTAGCTCCGGCCGGAACGATGACGGCATCACCGTCACCAACAATATATTCGTTGCCGTCGATAATAACCTTGCCTTGACCGGCCTCAAACCGGAAAAACTGGTCATTATCCGCATGGACTTCCGCCCCGATTTCCTCGCCTGGTTTAAGAGACATCAACACCAACTGGCTGTGCTTGCCGGTATACAACACTTGCCGGAAGTTCCTGTTATCTAAAGTTAATTTTTCAATATTGGCGAAAAAACCTTTCATATATGTCTCCTTTTATAATAATTGACAGCGGAGGGGGTGAGGCTCGAACTCACAAGCCCTTGCGGGCGCCAGTTTTCAAGACTGGTGGAATAACCGTTATCCGACCCCTCCAAACTTAATTGTATTCTGCAGTAAGTATTTTACTCTTTCACGACCTTTTCCGCTTTTGAGAAAAAGCTCTTCTCTGCGGGAATCAATTTTATTTATAAATGCTTCGTAATATATCAACTCCCAACGAACTCTACCTATGTTGTGATTTGTTAATCGTGTTTTTAAATCGGTCGTACAGCCTTTATATATTTTCTTTAATTTATGGCTATAAAGAATATAAACGTAATTCATAAGTTTTTCCGCCCAAGGCGGATCAGCCTCGGGCTGACAAGACTGGTTCCTTACCATTCGGAGCACCCCTCCATCTGATAGAATTATACATTATGCGTTTTAATCTTGTCGCCGTCGCCGGCACGTTTGACCATTTACATCTGGGGCATAAAAAATTGCTCGAAGCCGCAAAAGAGAACGGTAAAAAGGTTATCGTCGGCCTGTGCCAAAAATCAATGTTGGTTAATAAACTCTATCCCCAATCAATCGAAAGTTATGAAATTCGTCGCCAATCGGTAGCTAAATTCAAACCTGGTCAAATTATTCCCCTGTCTGAGATTTACGGTCCTGCCGCCACTTCCACCAAAATTGACGCCATTGTTTGCAGCCAGTTAAGCCGACCCAACGTTGAGAAAATCAATCAGCGACGGCATAATCCGCTGACAATCATTGAGGTCCCCTTAGTTAGATGCAGTCACGGCCAACCACTATCTTCGTCGCTTGTCCGCCAAGGCTTGGTTAACCGCCAAGGGTTTTTTTACCCGCAAATTTTTAACCGGGATTTAAAACTTCCACTGTCTTTACGGCCACTGCTCCAAAAACCGTTTGCTCCGGTAATTAAAAAAATTTCCCGGCCAAAATTTGGAGTGATTGCCGTCGGCGACATTGCCGCCATATCTTTGTTAAATCAAAAAATCGTGCCTAACTTGGCCATTGTTGACCTCAAAACTAAACGCCGGCAGATTTTCCCCCATCTGCAAGCCTTAGGTTTAAAATCCGGACTAACGGCCCCCAATCCGGCCGGCATCATCACTAACTACTCAGTCAGGCAATTACTAAACTGTTTTAGTCAAAAACAATCTTCTCTGTTAATTGACGGTGAAGAAGATTTACTGGTTTTACCGGCAATTCTACTCTCGCCGCTTCAAACCACAATTTTTTATGGCCAACCTGATCAGGGTTTAGTCAAAATCACCGTTACCGAAGCGGTTAAAACCAAGGCCCTTAAATTTTTACAGCAGTTTATCTAGCTAAACTTAATCCCCAAATTTCCCTAACTCCCTTTTCTTTTAAAACTTTTATCGCCTCTCTCATGGTCGAACCAGTCGTCCAAACATCGTCAATTAATAAAATTGACTTGGGTAAATGACCGGGTTTAACTTGAAAAATATCTTTAACATTGGTCAATCTTTCTTCCCGAGGCAGACGCGACTGGGGCGTAGTCAACTTCACCCGCTCTAAACGATCAATTAGCTTCAGCCTTAGCTGCCGGCTGATAATTTGACCAATCAATTCCGCTTGGTTAAAGCCGCGCCGATTTTCCCTAAACCAATGAAGCGGGAGGGGTTGAACTACCGGCTTTAAAGCTAAAAATTCCCGGAATAAGTCAGTATTGGGCTGGGTTAATTTGTGCCGTAAACCCGACTCAATTAATTGTTTTAATTCCCCCTCAATGTCTTTTAAAAACCTGAATTTTAATTGCTTAATTGCCTCCCGGATTAAACCACGGTAGCAAAACAAACTTAAATGATTATTAAAACACTCATCACTAATTTCGCCAGTTTTTAAGCACTGGTCGCAAAAATACTGCCCCACCCGGCCGCAGCCTAAACATTTTTTCTGATAGATTAAATCCCAAAAAGACATAGCCTTATGATATAATATAGGTCACGGGGATGAAATGATTCGACACCCGCATGCTCTTTGACACCTACAAGCAGACTTTGGTTAACCGTCTTTAAAAATTGACCAAAACTTAGCTGTCAACACTTTTGTCAGCACAGTAAAAAACATTGCGGCTAATTTCGCGGGCTATGTTCGTGAAACAGTTGCTTTGGCTTTTACTCCCAGCGTTCCGGCTTTAGTCGAAGCGTAAGGCATTCTGACCCATTTTGTTTGCGGAATCGGGCCAGGGTGTAAACAAACACAGACTGTAAACCCGAAGCTGACTCGTTCGGGTCCAAATTAAGAGTCAAACTTTTTGCCTCGGCGCAAGCCGGGACTAAGCTTGTAAACGGTGCATTTAGCCTCGGATGGACGAGGGCTCATTACCCTCCATCTCCACCATTTATATTTTTTGGCGCAACAGGCGCTGTTTTTCCCGATCGCTCTCCCTTTTTTTGATGGCGGCGCGCTTATCCCACTGTTTTTTGCCGCGGCCTATGGCCAGCTCCACTTTAATCTTGCCCTTTTTCAAATACATCGCCAGTGGTACCAAAGTTAAATTACGGCCTTCCATTTTCTTTTGCAAACTCAAAATTTCTTTTCTTTTGAGTAATAACTTGCGGCTGCGCGTCGGCTCATAGCGGCTATTATCCGCAAATTGATACGGATGAATATGACAATTTAACAGCCAGGCCTCGCCGTTTTCGTCGACCCGGGCAAAACTGTCGTTTAAACTCACTTTACCCTCTTTAGCGCTTTTAACCTCGGCGCCGGTTAACACAATCCCCGCCTCAATGCTTTCAGTCAGCTCATAATTAAACCGGGCTTTTTTATTAAAAATCTTCATTTCAGGTCAAGGCTAAACACTTTTTCTCCGGTCAAGAAAAAAATCTTCTTCAGGGTTTCCGACACGACCAAATCTTTCACTCCGGCAATTCCCGACCATTGATACTGGGCCGCATACTCGCCGCTTTTATCTACTACCACCACCCGGGTATTAGCCCTGTCGAGAATATAAAGATGTTCGACCTCCGGACTGGTAAAAATTTTGACGGCTTCGCCAAAGGGCTGGTCTAAACCGATTACCTGAAAGGCATCTTTTTTACCCTGGGTATATTTAACTATCGTCCCGTCGGAAAACAGCACCCAAACCGAGCCGTCCACCGCCATATCCATTGCCTCGGATAAATCAAAACTGTCGCCCGCTAAATAACTTCTTTTGCTGGATAAACCCTCTTCTAACCCCAAATATTTCCAAATCTGACTATCGCTACTGGCATCTAAAAGGTACAAATTACCGCCGAATCCCCGGGCGGTAGTTATTTTCTGCCATTCGTCGGCGTCGACCGCGGCAATGATTTTTTCCTTGGCCGTATCCACCACCGTCACCTTGTCCTGGGCCGCGATAAAACCGCGCTCATCCGTCAAACCAATAGTTTGCACCCTGCCCAGGTCCTCGCCGCTGACTATCTCTTTGGCCGCTTTTGTTTCCAAATTCAATAAAACAGCGGTTTGACTTGTTTGGTCCCAAACCAAAACCTCTTTGCCGGATAAATCCCAATTCCCGCCGCGGAAACCGTCTTTAACCAGGTTAAAGTCATACCATTCAACCGCCTCGGCACGGTACTCCCGCTGGGCTTGCTCCAAAGCCGGGGCAATCCGGGCTTCCAAATCCAGAATTTCCCGGCCCGGTTTTCTTTCTTTTTCTTTGTACTCTTTTATTCTTGCCTGGCTCTCCTGAAGCAGTGCTTTTGCCCGCAAGGGATTTAAGGTCAATAAGCTACTGGCCTCGTCCAGCTTGTAATTTACTTCATCAACCACCGCCTGATAAGCTTGACGCCCGCTCTCCGCCTGCTTTTTCCGGCCGCTTAAGACCAGGCTCAAAATAAAAATTGAGGCCAAAACCAGCCCGACTGTTAAGATTGAGCGGCGGCGTTTATTCAGGTGCGGTCCGGCAAAAATCTTGAGCTCTTTGGGTAAGGCCGCCGCCGGTTTAGCCTCCGGTTCGGTTTTCAGGATAATCGCCGAGGCCTGACTGTTATTATCATGGCCGTGGACTTGAGCGGTTAAGCTTTCCCCGACCGCGGCCGCCGAAGTCTCCCCCAAAGCGGCCCTAAGACTGCCTTCGGTCACTAATTGACCAAATTGCCCGGTGACGGCCACCACCCAATCGCCCGGTATTAGCTTGCCCGAAGCCGTTGTCAACCCCTCGCCGGCAAACAATTTCACTAACGCCTCGCCCCGCTTAAGCCAAACCTGGCCGCCGCTGTTTTTGGCAGCATAAAGGTAATTTTGCCAAACAGCCAAAGCGACTATTTCTAATTCCACCTGATCTAAAAATTCGGCCGCCAAAGTCTCACAGGTTTGATTTAATTTCTTTAACACCGATTCGGCTTCATGATTGTAATAAATTTCCTGGAGCCGTTTAATTATCTCCGCGCCAAACGAACTGATGTCGATTTCGGTTTTGGCTTTAAAACTGACGGCGGCCAAAAGCTCGCCGTGGCTGTTAAACTTTACCTGGTCTTCGGGCTTAAACGAATGCACCTGCGACCAACCGGTGTCGCTTAAACTGCCGACGATTTTAGCTATGTCCAGTTTCATAAAATAACCGCGGCTAAAATAATAATCGCCACTGATAAAACCACCAGCGCCCGGGCCATGATTATTAACGGCCAACTCATCAGTCCGGAAATGGTTTTATTCATTAACTGCACCTGCCGGACCACGACCAGGCTGAAAACCAGGTATAGCAGCAGCAGCAATAAAACTGCCCCTTTGCCTAACAGGGCCAGGTCCAACCGCCAACTAGTGACCAAAAACTGCAAGAATTTTTCAAACGGCGTCATCGTACCTTTCCGATAATTTTCTCATGTTCCTCTTCCAGTTTTAACTCATTTAAAATCTTGACCACCCGGTTTGGCCGGGGAACGTTTTCCATGACAAATTGCCTCTGTTCGGCCGCGGTTTGGCAGGCAACGTCGCCGAAATCAAAAATTGCTTTGCTCACCCCGCCCTGTTTGTAAGTCACATCTTCAATATTGTCAATCTTGGCTTCGGAAATCTCTTTATAAATTAAGTTGGTAAAGTTAACGTCAATAATCCGTTCATCGGTAATAATAAACACATGAAAGTACCAGCTGATAAATTGTTCATAAATAAAAGCAATAATCAGTAAATACCAGATAATAATCACCATAAATTGATAGCCGGCGTTTAAAAAATCAATTAGCGGAATCCAGTTTAAAGCCAGCGGCGCTAACAGCAGCGCCAAAGCCGTAATCAGCCACGGTAACTGGGTAAACCAGTGTTGGCGTAAAATCAAAATAATTCTCTCCCTTGCCTCCTGGGTTTCGAAACGCACCCGGCCGGGCAGCAGGCAAAAAGAACTGAAAACTTTTTCCCGCCGCCGCTCCTTAACCAATCTCTCGGCCACCGTTTCGTAACGCGCGCCCAGACCCACGTGTTGCCGGCTGACGGCACCCGCAAAATGAGGCCGTTTTTGCTTGGAGATAAAAACATCGGTCATAAATTATCGCTTTTCCACATTATACAGCGGCCCGACGATCTGAATGTTGGCCGGCGCGCGCAGGTTAAAGTAGTTTTTAAACTCCGAGCCGGAAAAGCTTTGTGAGCCGGCGTCGCCACTGATTGAAACAGTGGTGGTTTGCCCGGAGCCAAAATCCGCCCCGACACTGACACTATTGATATTATTATAAGGAGTAATGCTGCGGTTTCGCAGTTCCTGTTTAATCCGGTCCTCGTTCCAATTTTCGCCGCCAAAAGGATGGGGTTTATCAGTTTGGTACAGATGATCGGCTGTCCCTGAATCAGCCTTAACTAAAATTAAGCTATTAACAATATCGGCCGCCTCACCGCTTTTAAGCCAGGCCGAGTTGGTATAATTACTGCGCCAACCTTGGGCGGAATAAAAACAGGGCGATTCTTTATCGTAAGCCCGCTCGTTTAACTCGCCGAAACTATTAACATTGCTGCTCGTATCCTGTATTCTTTTGGTCCACGGCCGCTGACTGCCGCCCCAAACATCATTATTGGCAAAGGTGTAACCGCCGTCAGTTGACGAATACCAAGCCTTTACCGGCTGACCGCCGGAAATCATAGTTTTGCCGGCCGTGGCTTTGACGGCCTCCTCCCAACCGCCGCCTTTATTGCCGCCTTTATAGACCTGACAACTTTGGGTGGTACAAATCGAGTTAGCCCCGTTATTAGTATAAGAGAGAGCGTAAGACCGGGCGCTAATCGCCTGCGCCTGCAAAGCCGCCTGCGGCCAATCGCCGGGCATTTCGTAAATTCCCAACAGGTAGGTTTCCAGGGGCATCCGGCCGTAACCCTGAACGTCGATGTCCGCACTCCGGGTTTCAAAACTAAAGTTAGAAAAGTAAGCCTGCAAAATCTGTTCATGATTTTGCCCGGATTTAGCCCGGCCTAAGGCGCCGTATTGATTCATCCCCACCCGGTGCGGAATGCCGTAGGTAAAGAAAGCAAACGCCGGGGAAAAGCCCGGGTCCCGACCGCGGTCATCGGTACAGTAAAGCGGCCCGGCGCCCAAAGACGACGGTAAATTCAAACCGGCCTGCCTTTGGCCTATTATCTGTTGCTGTTTTTGGGTTAACGAGGCAATCTGTTGGGAGAGTTTCGACTGATAGGCTTTGGCCCCGGCAATCTCGCCCTCAAAAAACCCGGCTTCTTTATCGACTTTAACCTGCAAATCGGCCAAGCGCACCCGGTCGGCCTCAACTTTCTTTTTATCCCTTTCCAATTGGATCAAATCAAGACTGATTTGGGCAATCGTATCTTTATCCCGATCGGTCACGGTCGAGCGGTAAAACAGGTCCCGGGCCAGATTGCCGGAACTGCCGCCGGTAAACAAGATAAAAAAACTCGATGGTGCCCGCGAAGCTTTGTAATACGACAGCACTCGTTCGGATAAAAGCGCATACTGGACGGAAAATTCCTGCTCCCGCTCGGCAATACTTGCTTCCAGGGCCCGAAAATCAGCTTTGGCCTTATTAATCCCGGCAGTAATCGAGTTTAATTTTTGCTGCAGCCGGGTAAGTTCGGACTCCAAGGGCTTGGTAGCAGAAATACTTTGTTCCTGGGCGCGGGAGAGTTCGTCAATCTGCTTCTGCAAATCGCTAAGCTCATCGGCCCTAACCGGCAACGCCAGAAAAATTGCCAGCAATAAAAAAATGCCTATTTTTCTCATTAATTCATTCTATCATTATCTTTCTTGTGCTAAACTTGAGGTGATGAAAAAAATGATTGCTTTAGCGGTAATAACATTATTTTTTCTTTCACCCCAGTTTGTATTTTCGGCTTGTGGTGGCGGAGTTGACGTTGTTTGCACCGCTCTTGGCGATATTCCCACCGAACCTGCCTCTTTGGTTAAATGGATTTTGGGCTGGTCGATTGCCATGGGTGGCGGGATTGCTTTTTTGCTCTCGCTTTGGGGCGGGGTAACAATTATTTTAGCCGGAGGCAACCCGGAGAAAATGAATGAAGGTAAGGAGATTATCACCTCGGCGGTATCCGGTTTGCTGTTTATTTTGTTTTCTGTCTTTTTATTAAGATTAATCGGCGTCGATATATTAGGAATTCTTAAATTATGAGCCAATTGGCACTTAATCTTGGTGATTATTTAATCGATGAAAATTTTAGCAATTTTCCCGGACTGGAAAACAAGCGAGGTGGTTGGCTTTTTGGCACCGGAAAAACACCGGCACAGATAATTGAAGCTATTCTCCCCTTTGTCTTTGTCATCGCCGGATTGATTTTATTTGTCATGTTTATTTTCGGCGGCTTTACCATCTTTGTTTCTGCCGGCAGCCCGGAAAAAATGAAACAGGGCCAGGGCATGATCGTCAATGCCTTAATCGGCTTTTTAGTTATTTTTGCCGCCTACTGGATTATCCAGATTCTGGAAACCACTCTCGGGTTTAAAATCACCGCATGAGCTTACCCCGGCATATTGCCATTATCTGCGACGGCAACCGCCGCTGGGCTAAAAATAAAAGCCTGCCGGAATTTGCCGGCCACCGCCGCGCCGTCGAAGTCACCATGGAGCAGTTAATCGACCGCTGCGTTGAACTTAAAATTCCCTACTTAACTTTTTGGGTTTTTTCCACCGAAAACTGGCATCGGGGTAAATCATGGGTCGATAAATATTTCAAATTACTGCGGCAATTATTTACCAAAAACTTCCAAAAACTCCACCAAAAAAACGTCAAATTAAACCTGATCGGCGACGTCACCAAATTACCTCAAGATATCCAAAATTTATTTAACGAGTGGCTTAACAAAACTAAAAATAATCAAAAACTGACCCTAACGATAGCCATCAACTACGGCGGCAGAGACGAGATTTTGAGAGCAATTGCAAAAGGTCGTTCCTTGTTTACTGACAAGGTGCGACCTTGTCATCTTGCTAAACACTTAGACACGGTCGGCCTCCCCGACCCCGATCTGCTCATCCGCACCGCTCCCAACAACCACCGCCTGTCCGGCTTTATGCTCTGGCAAATTGCCTACACCCAGCTCTATTTTACCGATACTTTATTCCCGGATTTTGATGGGAAAGAACTGGATAAAGCCATCGCCTGGTGGCAGGAACAAACACAAAATCTGGGCGCATAGCGAAACACACAAATTTCAGGAGCGCAGTCGCGTTACCTAGGTGCATGGCACGCATGAGCACCTGGAAATTTCGTGTGCAAGCTATACGAGCCGAGCGCCGCGGCCAATTTTATCCCGCCTCACCTTTATCACACACCCGGTGTGTGATAATTTATCTATTAGTTTATTTTCATTTTTCGGCTCGCAAAACACAAACACATTTTGCCCGGTATTGATCGTGAAATAGTTTTCCAAACCCTCATCTCTCCATTTTCTCACTGACCGTATTACCGTTTTTGTTGCTGGCAAAAGATAATTCAACGGCGGTGATTGTGTCTGCATCACCCGATGCATATTTAAACAGTCTTCTTCCATAATTTCACCAATAACGGTAAAGTTTTTTTCTTTGATGGCGGATTTTATGCGGCTGATTTTACTATTTATTCCTTTAATTCTGGCTTGATAAAATGGGCTCGTTGCCGCCAATTCCTGCCCGGCAGTCGAACTCACCGATTTCTTTTTATCACTCAAAATCACCACCAAAATCCGCAAATCCCAATAATCTGCCGGGAAAATAGTTTTGGCATAAGAAGTTTGATCATTACCAGTCACCCACTCCGCCCAACCGTCGGGAATGCTACGGCAGGCCGAACCCGAACCCAAACGCGCCAGCCTCGACAAATCTTTTTGGGAAAGTTTTAAACCGGCGGCGGCGGCCATGGCCACTGTCATAGCCGCATAGCCGGATGCCGAAGAAGATAAACCCACACTCATAGGGAAATTATTTTCGGTAATAATTTTTGGCTCGCTGTTTTTTGCCCATTCCACCGTCGTCGTTGTTCCTAATTTGGTCAAATTGACCGACAACGAAGCATTTGCCGGCAAACGGAGCTTTTCATCAACTTTCCCCCAATACTTAATCAGGGCCACATTAACCGGGGCAAATGCCGTCGCTTTCATAGAGCCAATTTTACTCTGATAATTTCTCCGCCAACCAGCTGAATTGCTTTTTCAACTGCGGCTTTTTTCCCTTCGTTAGCGAGGGCTATCATACAGTCGCCGCCGCCGGCGCCGGACAGCTTTGCCCCCCAGGCGCCAGCGGCTAAACTTGCCTGAATTAACTGTTCCAGTTTTGGTGTACTCACACCAATCTTTCTTAAAATTTCCTGATTTTGATTCATTAATTTTCCGGCCGTTTCCCAATCTTGTTTTTCTAACGCCACCCGTGCCTGCTCGACAATTATTTCTGATTTTTGTAAAAAACTTTGACTGATTCTGGCTCTTTTAATCATTGTAGCAGTGTCGGCCTTGACGCCGCTGTAACCAACCACTAGCGGCAATTCTTTAACCGCTAATTTTTCGATCTTTTTCCCGCCGGTAACAAAATAAACCACCCCGCCGTAAATCGCCGCGGCAATGTCAAAACCGCTGCCCACCCCCTGAACCTCTTTAACTACTTGGTAGCAAAAATCAAATAATTCTTTATTGGTAATTTTAATTTCTTTCAACTTAAATAACGCCTTAGTTAAAGCCACGGTTACGGCTGCTGACGAACCCAAGCCATGCTCACTGCCAAAACTGCTAACCGTTTTTACGGTAGCTTTAATTTCACCGAATTGCTGACTAAAATTATCAATGACCGTTTTTACAAACACTGATTCATTAACTTTGTCTCTTTTTCCTTCAACAACTTTTAGGGTTAAGCTTTTATCAATGGCGGCGACTAAACACGGTCGGTTATGCAACACCGCATACTCCCCAAAAAGCATGAGCTTGCCCGACGCCGAAGAGTTAATTTTTCTCATAGCTTAAACCAGTAACGCCTAATTCTACGGTGTAATATTCCCAACCCTTTTCTTTGACCAATTTTTTTAACCGTTGTGGTTGTCCATGATAGGCTAACATCGTTCCCGCCCCAGCTTTTACTCCCCCGGCGCCGCAGATTTTGACCGACCCGCCAATCCTCTCAATTTCGGCAACAATCATTTTGGCTTTTTCTCCTACCACTCCCAGCTCTTCTAAATATTTTTCATTCTGTTTAATTAATTGACTAATGTTGCCGCCCTTCAGCCACTGTTCACTTATCTGACTAATTTGACTGCAAATTGTTTTTAATTTTTCCTGGTCAGCTTTAAAGCGCTCGGCAACCATGGCCACCATTTCCCCGGTGCTTTCTGCTGGTTTACCGCTGTTAATTAGAATAAATTCCGGCAACTGGTGATTAAATTCTGCCGGTTTAATCATTTTCTGACCGTCTACCTTTTGGTACTCAACCAATCCCCCATTTAACACTGTTGCCTGATCGGCACCGCTGGGATTGCCATGCTGGCAGCGCTCACTCACCGTTACTGCTTCATCCAATTCTTTGCCGCTTAAACCAACTGCCGCCCCCAAAGCCGTGGCTACGGCCGCCGACGAACCCATGCCCGCACCCATTGGAATTAATGATTCAATCTTTAATACCACTCCGGATTTTCCGCCTTTAATTAAACTTTCACCTAAAACGATTTTTATCAAACTGTCTTTGCCACTCATCCACTGCTTTAGAGGATTAAAATTTCCGTTTTGCTGGAATTCCTGCCATAGTGTTTTAGCCTGATCGGCAAACTCAATTAATTTTTTATCTTGGTAGTTCTTACTATTTACCGTAATAGTGTCGACCGTGCCAGACTTAACCTTAACCGCGCACCTTAAACCCACGGCCGCCAACACTGCCTTGGCTCCGTAAACCACTGCGTGCTCCCCGGCTAAAAAAACTTTTCCTGGAACTGAAATAGTTAAACTATTCATTGAAATAAGGTTTATTTGGAACCGTGGAAAACAGCTTTCCCTTTTTGCTATCTGGACCATATTCTTGCATCACCTGATCCCAAGCACCCATTCGCTCCAAGGCCTGTTGCCATAAAGCCTCCTTTTTTTAAAACTTTTAAAAAATCTTCCCGCCATTGCTTCAATGGACTGATTAAATTCAGAATCGTTAACCTTGTTAAAAATTTGTTGAAGGGCTTCATCTTCTGCTAACCAAATTTCCCGCATAAACGGCTGGCTTCTTAAAAATGTCTCGACGCGGGCAATAGACATGTTAGTATTTCCTCCACTTGACCCCGTACTCAATCACTTCGGACGGTTCAACATCCCCAATCCGCCGCAAAATGCCAATCGTTTTCATGCCGATTTTCGGCTCGGCCTCGTCGGCCCACTGGCCAACCGTCCGCCCCTGT
>Ga0100387_10003108_pt1 | contig 13941 bp, 8 predicted proteins | sample CryGeymeta201511_FD_81547 | JGI IMG/M metagenome (GOLD analysis project Ga0100387, IMG submission 81547) | Groundwater microbial communities from Crystal Geyser aquifers in Utah, USA - Crystal Geyser metaG 2015-11 | ecosystem: Environmental > Aquatic > Deep subsurface > Groundwater | place: USA... | reverse complement strand
ACGCACGGCGCGCGCGTAAGCGTCAATGGTCTTTTGACTTTTGCCTTGCAGTTTGAGAGAACGCAGGTGACTCTGATAAAGTTCATTAAATCGGTTCGTTTCGGCTTTTTTCATGGTATATACCTCCTTTTGTTTTGGTGGTGCCCGGAATTGGGCAACGCTGGGAGTTATACACCATTTTGAGGTTTTTTACCGCCGCGTAGCGGCTTCGTCCAACCAGGTGCGGAAGTAGGGGAAGAAGCGCAGGGCCTCGGCCTTGTCCTCGAAGGTGGGGATCTGCTTGTTGACCATGTCCATGAAGCTCAGCCACGCCTCGTCGTGCTGCGCGCCCTTGAGCGCGATGGCGTAGCCGCCCTGCTGGGCCAAAGACTCCTTGGTCACGTACTCCGAGTACTCGAGTCCCTTGCTCTCCATGCCGATGTCCTGCACGAAGGCCGGGTCCGCGCCGAAATCCTCGATGAACTTCTTCTTCATCTTGCGGATGCCCTAGCCCCCAACCGCGCCGAAGCCCTCGCCCCGGCCCATCTGGTGCAGCAGCTCGAGCGCCGCGTCCGCGTTGCCGAAGCGAAGGTCCAGCCCGCCGGTGCGCTCCTGGTTCAGGATCCCGTTCTCGTAGCACTTCATGACGAAGGCCAAGCCCGTGCCGAAGCTGATGGTGTCGATGCCGTAGGTGTCGCAATAGAAGTTGATCTCGAGCACCGCCATGGGATCGAACACGCCGATGTTGGAGCCGCAGCCGGCCACGGTCTCGTACTCGCGCCCGTCCACCAGCACCCGATCGCCCTTGTAGGGGCCCGTTTTCAGCTCGAAGTCGTCCACGGCCTTGGCGCAGGCCATCATGCACCCGGCCCAGCAGCCGTCCGGCGTGTTCTGGCGCACCATCGTTCGCCACACCGGCGAGGCGATCTCCTGGGTGCACTCGTGCTTTGCGTCCGCGTCGGCATCGGCGTCGGCGTCGGCGTCGGCGTCTCAACCCAGCTCAACCCAGCCTCCGTCCTTGAAAGTCTGGACTCTTGAGATTTCGTCCACGATCTGGTAGGCTCTGCGGGTCGTGAGAAAGTTGTCGCAGAAGGCATCATATGTCAACTCCGGCCGGAAAACGGCGGTTGTCCGGCCTATCCTCAGAAAAATGCGATGGCTGTGGGCTCTGTGTACCTGCCTGCCATGAGGGTGCAATTGAGATTGTTGACGGCAAAGCGCGCCTCAAGGATGAAGTGCTCTGCGACGGTCTCGGCGAGTGCCCGCAAGGGGCGATACTGGTCGAGGAGCGGGAAGCTCCCGAATATGATGAGGTCGCGGTGCGGAAGAATCTGCAGCAACTAGAAATGGTCTCCATCACGCCGCCGCAGTCGACCTCCGGCTGTCCCGGTGCTGCCATGCGCTCGTTGCAGCGGCAGCCGCAGGTCGCACCGTTGCCGACCGGGTCGCGGCAATCGCAGTTAGGCCACTGGCCGGTGCAGCTGATGCTGGTGCCGCCGCATGCGCCGTTTCTGCGGGGCGCCGACCTGTTGATTTGTGCCGATTGCGTGCCTTTCGCGGTGCCTGATTTCCATTCGCGCTACCTGGCCGGTCGTGCGGTGCTGGTCGGTTGCCCCAAGCTCGACGATCTGCAGCACTATGCCGAGAAACTCAAGGAGATTTTCGCCCAGGCGCAACCGTCATCGGTGACAGTCCTCAAGATGGAGGTCCCCTGCTGTAATGGTATCTCGCAGGCCGCACTGTGGGCGCTCGAGCAATCCGGCCGTGAGCTTGCCGCCCAGGTGCACACAATCGGAATCAGAGGTGGGATCGATGAGCAGAAAGTTGCACAGCGACACGCCGCAGGTTGATGAGATCGCGGCACGTCCGCGACCGCACAAAGCCGTCCGCAACCCGGAGCGACCGCTCCAGCGCTGGCGCTTGACTATCCAGCTTGCCTTTGTCGCGCTCTGCCTCTGGATCGGGGTCGAATTCTTCTTCTTCGTGCGCTATCTCGAAAGCGGTGGCGCCTCAACCTGGGTCGCGCGGCCGCCCGGCGCTGAGGCTTTCCTGCCGATCAGCTCGCTGATGAGTCTCTACTACTTCTTTCTCTCCGGGCAGATTCATCCGGCCCATCCCGCCGGGCTCTTCATTCTCGTAACGATCTTCCTAATGTCGCTGACTTTCGGTAAAACTTTCTGCTCCTGGGTTTGTCCGTTCGGCTTGCTCTCGGAGTCGCTGGCCGACTTCGGCGAGAAAATCATGGGGCGACGTTTGCGACTGCCACGTGTCGTCGACTACCTCCTGCGCAGCCTGAAGTATCTGCTGCTTGGCTTCTTCCTCTACGCGATCTTCTTCGTCATGGGCGAGGCGGCATTGCGTGCCTTTCTCGACAGCCCCTATAATCAGGTCGCCGACGTGAAGATGTACTACTTTTTCGCGCAGATTTCCTCGCTGGCCTTCTGGGTAATAGCGGGGTTGGTATTGCTCTCGATTTTCATCCGCAATTTCTGGTGCCGTTTTCTCTGCCCTTATGGTGCGCTGTTGGGTATCCTGGGGCTGCTCAGCCCCGCTAAGATCAAGCGTAATCCACAGACCTGCATTGATTGCACCAAGTGCGCCAGAGTATGTCCATCGCTAATCAAAGTCGACCAGGTTAAGACAGTCCTCTCCGATGAATGCACCGGCTGCTTGCAGTGCGTCGATGCCTGTCCGGTGGCCAATACCCTGCAGTATCAAACGACCATCGGGAGACGGCGCATCCCCAAGAAGTTGGTGCCCGTGATTACGCTCAGCGTATTCATTCTAGTGACCGGTTTGGCGATGCTCACCGGCAATTGGCAGAACAAGATCACCGCAGCAGAGTATCTTAGGCACCAGCAGTATCTGGAGTCCTATGGCCATCCGACTGACACGCAAGGTTTGGAGGAGCTGAATGAAAAATAAAAAACAGGTTACTGGAGGCAATCCAATTCACAATTTAAGATTTGACCCCAATGCTCCATTGAAGTGGCCGCTGATGGAGCGCTGGATATGAGCGGATGGGACCCCCAGAAGGCCCTCTTGCTGCTTCGAAAATCCAATCCGCCCCTGCTGTCCACGCCATCAGCCTTCAACTCACGGCGATTGACTTTCAGTTTAATTTACAGTATTTCTTGTCGGGTTCGCTCTCAATCTCTTGCCTGGAGATGGAAATTGCCCGGCATATCCCCTGTCTACCGGCCCCGAAAGCCACAATAGTCGCAATACTATCAGTGTGTTGAGGATAACTTTGAGACGCTGGAGCAGACCTATGACGATCGGTTCGCAACCCGGTACGGCTTTTTCCGGCCCTATGTGAAACAGGTGATTTACCGTTTCCTGGACTGCGGCATCCTCCATAATGGCTTTGCAAGGGTCAAATGTGGAGACTGCGGTCACGAATATTTGCTGGGATTTTCCTGCAAGCGCCGCCATTTCTGCCCATCCTGCCACCAGAAACGGGTAGTGGAATTTGATGAACAGCTTTGCGAAGAGGTGCTCAGGGCTGTACCCCACCGGCATTTTGTCTTCAGCATCCCTCCTGCGGCGGTATTTCCTTTACGACCGAAAGTTGCTTTCCGAGTTAAGCCGCTGCGCCTGGGAGAAGGAATTTTTCCAGGAAGTGGTTCCTGAGGAGGACGCGGTTCCAGGAGCCGTTATTGCCATCCATTCGTTCGGCGATTTCTTAGGATGGCATCCCCACCTCTGTGTACGGACGGCTCTTTTTAATGCCCTGGAATGGCTGGCGGCCATGTGTTCCCATGTCCCCAACAAAGGGGAACAAATGGTTCGTTTATGAATTTGACCCGCTAACGTGTCCCAGGTGTCAGGGCCGAATGAAAATTTTGGCTTTCATCGAGTATGAGGAGGTCATCAAGAAGATCCTCAAGCACCTGTTTCTGACGATTATCTGTATTGCGACCCGGATTATCCCGCGGAAGGCGGGATTGAGGCTTATGAACAGGGTTGATCCAAGGTCTTAGCCTCATGGCCTTTTAAAAACCGGCCTTGGAATCATAAGTATGCCCGGATGATGCCCAAATGGCGTCAATTTCCGCAGATTCCTCTCTCTCGAAGGCCCCCTCTTACTCGCGCCCAATTTTCTCCGGCACACCACTGCCACAATTCAAGCTGACACCACATCTCTTGTGGTCGATTTTTCCTTGATACCCAATCGGAATTACTCTATAGTGCCTTATTTCCTGGTTTTCTGTAACGAAAAACAAGAAATTTATGCTGCCATTTTCATAAGTTGTTCAGTAGATGCGGCCAAAAAGGCATTGAGTATGTTGGTCTCTTACCAAAAAAGCGAGTTCTTATCATCGAGGCGATCATGAGAGTACAGATCAGTGGAGACACCATCAAACGTCTTGAACAAGAACGTAAGACCTCTGAACCTATGAACAACCTGAAGTTGTATAGAATCATCTGGTGCCTTATGGCCCTCCACGACGAAAAGCCGATCGGCTCAATCGCAGAGCTGCTCAATATCAGTACACGAACGGTGCGCAACTGGTTGTCTCAATTCATGCTGGCTCGTTTCTCGTGGCTGATGGGACACCATTACCAAGGAAGAGGGCGGAAGCCAAAACTGAAGAAAGAACAGAAAGAAAAACTGTACAAGATCATTGTCGACGGCCCAGAGAAATACGGCTTTGAGTGTGGTATCTGGAATGCTGCCATGATCGTTGAGGTCATTCAAAAGGAGTTCCATGTCACGTACAACCCAAGATACCTCTGTGCGTTGCTTGGCAAAATGAAATTGAGTTATCAAAAGGGTATCTTCGTCGCTGCCGTCCTTGATGACGAAGAGCACCAGAAAAAGAGAAATGAATGGGTCGAGAAGACTTGGCCGGAGATCCTTCAGAAAGCGAACTCCAAGCAAGCCATCATTGTCTTCGTTGACGAAGTCTCCTTTGCTCAATGGGGCTCTCTTGGCAGAACATGGGCACCCTTGGGAAAACAACCCAAAGTCGTTACGTGCGGAAAACGTAAAGGGCTTAAGATGTTTGGCGCCATCGAGTTCAAGACAGGTGCATTTCGGTACTTGGAGTGCAACAGCAAATTCAACGGCGACTTTTACCGTGAAAATACGCCCCCCACCCCGACCCTCCCCCCGCGCGGGGGGAGGGAAATCCTCGACCTCGCAGAGTGCAGAGCCGGAGGAGGATTTTCATTTGCGGGGGCGACAACTTCCTCCTGTCATGAACGTTTGGGGATCTGAGATCGGCGGTCCTCAATGCCTTCAACAAGTACATGGCAGATGCAACCAAAGTCATTTCTACCATGACGAAGCTCCGGGCCGAGGCCGGACTTGCATGACAGGAACCACTGTGAAATTATTTTTCTGAAAAACTATACTTACACTGGCAGGAGGATTAGCGTATGCTATCATACCGATGCAATCTCGATGGCAAAGGACTGATGTCCGCGTTGATTATCACGGCGGCGATTGTCTTTTCTCCGCTTTGGGCCTTCGCAGCCCCTCAAGTCTCTTTCACCCAGGAAAGCACGACCCTTTCGGTGGGTGAAGAAGGGGCTTGGAAAGTCACCATCACGAACCCCGATGAAGGCTCTATCACCGATGCCACCCTCGTCGTGACCCTGCCCAATGACTTCACGGTGACAAATAACGGAGGCGCAACCGAGAGCACCAGCCCGACTCATAGCCTCACCTGGACCGGGCTCAGCCTGAGCGGAAACGGCGGGGTCGTGGATCTGACTTATTCCGCAAGACCCAACTGCGGTGCGGAGACGGGCCAGATCATGTCGGCTAATTTCAATTCAAGCGCCGCAACCGCTACGTCCTCTTCAATAACCGTGGGCTATCCTCAGTTGAGTCTTCAATTCGCCGACAGCAGCGGCAGCACGGTCACGACCGCAGCAAAGGGGGACAGCGTAACCTGGCTGCTTACCCTGACCAACTCCGGCACCGGGGCTCTTGGAACAGGGGCGGATATATCCTTTACCCTGGGGGCCGGCTTTTCCTTTTTATCCATTAGTTCCTCAAGCAGTCATAACACTCCAACCGGCGGCCTGACTCCGGGCGCACCGGTCGCCTGGAACACCGGCTTACTCGAAGCCGGGGACAGCGCCGTCTATGAGATCACCGGCACGGTAGCGGGATGTAATCTGAGCGACCTTATCAACAGCGTCAGGGCCAACTGGTCGGACGGCCAGGACAACTGCCTGGGTTCGGACCTTACCGGCAGCACCTCCATTGCTCTTGCTACCAAAGAACCCAATATCTCGATCACCGTGAACAACCCGGGCCTAATACCCTATTGCAGCGGTGCAACCGCATCCATCACAGTGAGCAACTCCAGCGGAACCGGTGCTGCCGAGAATTTCACCCTAAGGGTGCAGGGTTGGCCGCCTGAGTGGGCGGTAAGCGGCGTGACCAACGGCGTGACCTGGGATGGTGACACAAGCACGTTCGACCTGTCGAGCATAGCGGCAGGCGAATCTCTCATATTTAAATTCAACATTGATCCGGCAGCGGGCTGTTCTGTCACCAACTCTGCCACGCTGCTTTTTCTTCCCAATTATACCAATGATTGCGGGGTGATTTACGGTACCGAATATTTCACTCCGGTTACCGGGCCCCAGACCTGGACCATGGAACCTTCCGTGTCCCCAACGATCACGGTGGTCAAGACCGGTCCGAACAACGTGAATGTGGGTGATACAGGGCTTGTCTACACCATAACGGTCACCTATAGCGGGCCTTCCGACGTGCTGCCCTATACCGCCACCATCACGGATGATTATCCCGATTCCACCCAGACCGGGCTCAACCAGGGGTTCACGGTTGTTGATGCGGGAGGGGGTACCGACAATGGCGGCGCCATCACCTGGTCCCATACCTTCAATGCCAGTCCGGAAACGGTCACCTATACCGTGATAATGAACGCCCCCACCGACCCCTGCTCGGCGTTTGCCGCGTACAACAACGCCGTTACCGTGGCAGGGGTCCCGGACGACTGCAGGGGATGTCCAGGCGTGATCCACAACGCAACGCTTCCGATCTCCGTGGTGGACACCAACGGCTCGGTCATGGCCGCTTCATCGATCACCGCCAATAGCGCCCTGCCGGCGGATGTGTGCACAAACGTGACCTTCACCACCAGCTACACCTTTGACAGCGGAGCCCCGGCCAACTGGGACGGGATCATATTGCACAATGAGATCACGCCATCAGGCTTCGCCTTTGTTGCCATTGACAGCGTAAAGGTGAACGGAACCGAATATAAAGCCTATCTTGGACCCGTCTTTCCTCTAAATCTAAGCGCGTTGTCCACGGTCACCGCGGCACCCAACTCGGGAGCGACCATCGCAGTCACCTATACCTACAGCGTAGAGAACTCGGAAGGGAGATTTTACGTTCACTCCTCGCTGGATGTGCCGGGGAGCGGCACGCAGTGCGCATCTTCTCCAGAGTTTGACGTGAGGGAGGAATTTGAGGTCTGGGGCACCTTGATGGAGCTCGCCGCGGGTGGTACCCCGAGCCTGCTCAGCACCTGCGAGGCACGGGAATTCACCATCACCATCGGCGGGAACGACCGCGTCATCTATAATCCCAAGGTCACCCTCGATACTCGAAACGTCTACAGTTACCTTGGCAGCGCAGCCTTCAGCGAAGTGAGGGATGCCTCCGGAAACGCGATCAGCGCCTTTGAACCCACCGATAATGGCGACGGCACTTACACCTGGGACTTCGCTTCGCACACCGTTGACGGATCAGGCGATATCCTGCCCCAGGGGGTTATCCAATTTCGGATGCAACACGACTGCAGCACCGCTACAGCCACCTGGGAGACCAGGGGGGTTTATGGCAACCGGTGCGAAAACGGCAGCAGTCCTTCCCGGTCCGCTTCGGACAGTGCCTCTCCCCTGGTTCTGACCGACGGCATTCCCACCTTCCGGCTCAATCCGGTGTCGGTGTTCGCCTATTCGCCCTACGTCTCCGATCGGATCGAGATCGTCAACGGCGGCAGCGGCCCGCTCTATGACGTGGATGTGACCATCACCCTGGCTGCGGACATCGTTTATCGGGGGACCTACATGCCCGTGACCGGTTCCGTCGGCCCGGATTCGGTGAGCGGTTCCGCGGGCGATCACACGGTGGTGTTCCACTGGAACAGGATTGATCCCGGCAAGGCCGAATATCTTGACCTGGACCTTCGTGTTACCGGATGCAGTGCTCTCGATATAACCGGTCAACTGGTCTGGGGCTGCGATGCCGGCGGCTGCGATCTACGAAACGCCTCCGCGGTGGTGCTGCTGCCGGAAACCAGCGTGATCATTGTCGGACACACCGGCGAGAGCCTGGACCCCTGTAACTTGAGGGATGCGGCGTTTCAGATAACAGGCAGAAACAGCGGCAAGACCGACGCCCATAACGCCAAGGTTGTGGAATGGCTGCCGCCGGGGGTGACACTCATTGCCGGCAGCAGCACCTTTGCTCATGCGGATGGCTACGACGGTCTCACCGGTTCGCCGACGGTGACGACCCAAGACGTCTCCGGTCGTCAAGAGATAACCTGGGATTTCAGCTCTGTGCTGCCGCTGAACGCTGACGGCGATCGGGCGATGAAGCCGGGGAGCAGCTTGCAGGTGAACTTCAGTGTTGAAGTAGCGGATTGCAGCGCGGCGGATGCATTTCTTACGTCCAACCGCCAGGCTGTCGCACGTGCCTGGTTCGATCCGCCCTGCAACGCCTCCGGCGGTGGAGCGAGTGCTTCCGCCCCAAACAGCCTGACCACCACGGCGGTCAATCCACAAGTCAGTGTACTGAAGAAAGGTCGAAACCTGACCAAGGGGACCGCGTGGCAGAGCACAGAGGTGGCCGCGGATGGCGGGGACACCGTCGAGTGGGAGGTAACCTATAGCAACAGCGGCGATTACGTTGCCTCCGCCGTCAGGCTATGGGATACCCTGCCCGCCAATGTTTCGCTGGTGTCCGGTTCGCTGTCCGCTTCAGGATGCACCATTGATGCCGTGAACTACTTCGGAGCCGGTCAGGCCATTGGCAACCTCGCCGTGGGAGCCACCTGTACCCTTACCTTCCGAACCTTCGTCATCGGATGCACCGATACCGTCGCCACCAATACCGCATGGGCCGCCTGGGGCTGCTGTCCCGACACCGCGGCGGATGAAACCTCATCCGACGCCACGAACCTGAGGACCCGCCCGCAATTTGGAAGCGGCCAGGCGGTCGTCACGGACGACTGGACCACCTGTGGAGGCACGGTCAGGATAACGCTGACCAATACGGGAGCCACGGCCCTTACCGACAGCATCGTGGATACCTTGCCGGCCGGTTATGTCTACGACGCGGCCGGGACCTGTTCCATCGTCGCTGCCAATACGCCTTCCGGAATGACCCACGCGACGCTTGTGTGCACTCCGAGCATCACCGGTCAGGTATTGACCTGGGACAGCACCCGTCTGGATTTTGTGGCGCCCGGCGAAACCATCACCATCACCTTCGCAGTCAAGGCCGATGGGACCTATTGCGATACCACTAAAGCGAATGACTCCACCGATCCGTTCGACGTTCCCGTTCCCACTCTCACCAATCAGATTGCCTATGGCTACCATGACTCCTGCAACTCCACTCCGGTTTATGTCACGGCTCAGGATACCGTGGACCCGACTCAACCCGACATCGATATCGCGATTACCCCGGCTCAGCAGGACACGACAGAGGGAAGTTCCGTTTCCTGGACCATCACACTGACCAACAAAGGGGACGCCCCCGCCGCGAACATCACCCTTACCGATGTGTTGGGGAGCGGATTCAGCGCGGTAAGCGACAACGGGGGAGGATCGTGGGTCGGTACAACCGGGACCTGGACGATCCCCGGACCCGTGGCGGCAAACGGCGGGACCTGGGCGGTAACCGTCACGGCCACGGTCGGGACCGGGTCCCTTTCCAACCACGCGACGGTGGAGGGGTGGTGCAAGGACGCCGCCGGAACCGATACCTGCACCTATACGCACGATGAAGCTGAAGCGTTTACGGCAGCCTTCCTGGTTGAGAAGACGGTTGGCAAGGCAATGGCAAACATCGGTGAGCTTCTGACTTATGATCTCAGGGTAGTGTACAGCAACACCGAGCGCTTCTTGAATCCGGTTGTGACCGATACCATGGAGACATACTTGGAGTTCATCGATGCCGTTGCTCAGGCGGACAGCGATTTCACTTCCTTTCCCAGCGTAAGCGGGAATGTTCTTAGCTGGAACCTGGGCGATTTCAACGGTAACAAAACCTTCCATTACCTGGTGCGGGCGAGGGTGACGAACAACTCCAGCCTTGAGGGCGGCATGACCCAGGGAGACACCCTCGCTACGCAGTTTGAGATTGATTTCAACGGCGACAGCACCCCCGACGCACCCTTTAGCAGGAGCGAATCGGTCTCCACCGAGATCACCGAACCGATACTCCTCTTCACCAAATCGATATCCCCGAACACCGGTCTCCAGGCAGGCGATACCGTCACCATCACCCTCGAGGTTAAAAACACCGGGAGCGGTCCCGCCTATAAGGTGAAGGTATTGGATCTATTGAACGACACGGACAACGACGGTGATGTGGACGGAAACGATACGACGGTCTACAACTGCGGCAGCCTGGCACGCACGGACTCGGTACCCGATTTCAATTTTGCCGTCAGCGGCACCGATCCTGCCTGCCTGGTGAGCTATGAAAGCAGCGGCGACACCCCGATCCTGGCGAATGGCTTCCGATCCTTCACCTTCACCGCCCAAATCGCCACCTCGGCAGTCACCGGCTCCATGCATATCAACCAGGCGAACACCGAAGGCTGGTCACTGAAGCCGAGCGATCCGGGAACCACCAATACGGCCTACGACCGCAAGAGTTCCGTATCAGATACGGATTATCTGCTGACCAGCGCTTCCTCGGTCTCGGCAAAGGCGGTCACGGCAACCTCGGAACCCACCACCACGGGGACCAACCTGGCGGTGGGCGAAGTCGCCACCTACGAGATACGCTTCCAAATCCCCGCCGGGACCACCAGGGATGTGCGTCTGTACGACCGTTTGACCAACATCACCGCCACCCCCTGGGGTGCCTATGTGGCGGGCAGCGCGAAGCTTGCAAGAGAAAGCACGGATCTTTCCTGCACCCTTAATCCGGGCGGAATCAATGCCGCCGGTCCGGCCATCAACGTGAGTGTGGATGGATCGGTTTCCACCGACGATGCCAGCTCCTCGTATCGTTTTATCCAGTTGGACCTGGGGGATGTGACCAACACATCCGGGACCACCTTGGAATATATCCTGACCCTGGATGTCGTTGTGATGAACAACTCCGTTACCAATGCCGGAGCGGCCCTTACCGACGTTGGACGACTCCGGTGGGCCAATCAATTGGGGACCTATAGGTATGTGAACTCTTCGAGCCTCAGTCGGAGGGTCGTAGAGCCGGTCCCCTCGGTGACGAAAACTGCTCGACCGGCAACCGGTCAGGCCGGGAATACGATCACGTTCACCCTTGAGATTTGTAATCAGGCCGTCACCTACCCGGCAAGCGCCTTTGACTGGCAATTTATAGACCCCCTCTCCGCTGATTACGAAAATCCGGGAAATGTTACGATCAACGCCGGATCCACCGGTGCCTCCGGGTCCGCTTCCTTCACCGGAAATATCCTCAACGGAGCGATAGACCAGCTCGATCCGGGCGAGTGCGTGTCCGTAACCTATGAAGCTCAGTTGGCTGCCACGGTCGAATTCGCTAAAAGCGTATCCAATACCGTGGTCTTCACCACAACGAGTCTGCCAGGGGGTGATGGGACCGGAGGTGCAACGCCTGGTAATCCTGGCGAGGCCACCGGAGAAAGGACAGGCTCCGGAACCGGCGCCAATGACCTTTACGGCAGCGCCACGGCAGCAGTAACGATAAACACCCCCAGCATTTCAAAGGATACGGTCAATTTCCAGTCCTACTACGCCGTAGGCGAACGACCCCGATTTCTAATCAGCTTGGGCGCGCCCAGCGGCACCGCCAACCTGTTTGTGGTAAACGATCAGCTCCCTTCAGGACTGGCCTTTGCAGCGGGAACGCTGCAAGTCACCATGCCGACTGGGGCAAGCGCCACAAACAGTCCGCTGACGGAAGAAAACCTTTCGTTTTTCAGCTACAACCAGAGTGCGGGAACGATGGTTTTCAACTTCGGCACCATCACAGTTCCGACTGCCGGAAATATCTTGATTGAATACCAGGCAGACGTGGAAAACGTCCTGACCAATCAGGATGGAACCACCTTGACCAACAGTGCGCGGTTGACCTACGAAGATCCTGCGTATCCATGGCAATTGTTGGACGCGGGTCCGGTGGATAACCAGCACCCGGTGCGGGTGGGCGAGCCCAATCTGGACCTGACCAAAACCGCAACCGCGGGCGCCACCGGCGCCGATGCAGGGGATACCGTTGCCTGGCAGGTGGTGATCCAAAACACCGGTCATACCACCGCCTATCAAGTGGACTGGAAGGATGTGCTGCCTGTTGGGCTGTATCGGATAAGCACCCCCCAGATTGTCGTAACAGGTGGGAATATCTATCTGAACGGGACCACGACCGGGGTTGCGTCCGGCCATCTCCATATCAAGACCACGACCAGTGACCAAGATACCCTTGATCTGGCCGATACGGGACAAGACGATGCCACGGACACCGTGCAGATGGATCCCGGCGCACAGATGACCATCACCTTCGACAGTGTCCTCATGGATACCGTTTCCCCGGGCCAGGTGCTGAACAACCGCATCAGGGCTTCCTACACCAGCCTTGTGGATGGAGGCAGGGACAATTCATCCGGTGCCGGAACCGTGGATGATGATGACGACTCTGTTCTCGATAACTACGAGGAGTCAGCCGACCAGCCCGTTACCGTTGCCGCCGATATCGCCATTGACAAGACCGCTGGCAAGACCCAGGCCGCTGTGGGTGAAACGGTGATCTTTACCCTACGCGTGGATGTGATCGAGGGCACCACCCCCGACCTGAAGGTCTATGACATTCTGCCCGCGGGGCTCACCTATGTGGACCACAGTTTCAGCATGGGCAACATGAACATGGGGTTTGGAAACGCATCATACGGCACGCGCCTTGGCAGCGGACGCGAGGTGCACTTTGAGCTTGGAGATGTGACCAATCCGGCCGATACCTACGGCGACAACGACTATTTTACCCTCGCGATCACGGCGCGCGTGGACAATATAGCGGAAAATCAAGACCAGAGCGTGCTCAAGAACGGTGAGAACGCGGATGGATCACAGGTTTATTTGACCTATGGATCATCGAGGCTGGATTTTGATCATGACACCGGCGCCCCGGGGCTGCAGGGCCTGCCTCTCACGGTAGTGGAGCCTGATCTTGCAATCAATAAGACGGTTTCACCAGCAAGTCAGTCCCTTGGGGACATAGTCACCTTTACCATCACAGTAACCCACGGCAATGCCAGCAGCTCCGATGCCTACGGAGTGGAGATCACGGACACCCTGCCAGCGGGGCTCACCTATCTGGACTGCGTTCTCCCTCCGGGCAGTGTTTCCCAGAACGGCCAGAACCTCACCTTCACCAAGGCTTCCCTCACCAGGGCCGCACCCGACAGCGGGCAGTGGCAGTTCAGCTACCGGGCCAGGATCGATGCTGACGCAGTCGCAGGTAGGCCCTTGACCAACGCCGCCCATCTCACCTGGAACAGCACCCCCGACGCGACCGGTGAAGCGGACAGCGGCCGCAACGGCGACGATGGCCTGGGCGGCGCCTTGAACGACTATGCCGCCGCCGATACCGCCACCGTTATGCCCGGCACCGCCGCCTTCATCGAAGCGGTGAAGACGGTGGCCCTGACAACGGATGCGGACGCCAGCGGTAATGTGACCCCCGGGGATAGGCTGACCTACACCGTGGTGCTTCATAATGAAAACGGT
>Ga0100387_10003082_pt1 | contig 14000 bp, 14 predicted proteins | sample CryGeymeta201511_FD_81547 | JGI IMG/M metagenome (GOLD analysis project Ga0100387, IMG submission 81547) | Groundwater microbial communities from Crystal Geyser aquifers in Utah, USA - Crystal Geyser metaG 2015-11 | ecosystem: Environmental > Aquatic > Deep subsurface > Groundwater | place... | reverse complement strand
TAATTGATCCGGTGATTAAATTTACGGTATATAAAATGTATCCTCAATCAGAAATTTGGTGATCATTGTCACGATCCACACAATAAACCATAACGTTACAATCCAAATATTTTACTTCTGAAGAGGAAGAATACCGCACCTATCAGGCAAAGTCCCGCCCAAAGAAAATCGAGGGATATTTTTTCCTTGATATAAAAAACGGAAAATGGCATAAAAATCAGCAATGTGATCACTTCCTGTAATATTTTGAGCTGGCCTACTGTCATAACCTGGTGTCCGATCCGGTTGGCAGGTACCTGAAGAAGGTATTCAAAAAGGGCGATTCCCCAACTGACAAATGCGGCGAGAATCCATGGTTTATGAGATAAATTCCGTAAGTGACCATACCAGGCAAAGGTCATAAAAACGTTACTGCTGCATAAAAGCAGAATAGTGACTATGTACCGGTTCATGCCGGCCCTCTGCATGACCAGAAAAAAATACAATATTTCATTTTATACCCTCTCTTTTATGATCTCATTTTGGAATGTTACCCTGCCCTGGACAATTGGTTTGAGTGATATTTTTAACCATTTTACGTGCGCTGTTTTTAGTCATACCTCACGGATAGAAGCTTGAAAATCCATTGTTGGTCACGCTTCTGTTCCCGGGACAGTAATTTCAAAAAACGCCATCTCGCCCTCCTGATCCGGCAATTGCCGGATCAGGACCCAAGAAACAGTTTCGCGGATTCCCGTGCCCGGGTGATGATCTCTTCTTCATCTGCCACCTTTCGGTTAATCATAAGAATCCGGCCATTGCAAATGGTGGTATCCACGACGCTTGAATTTGCGGAATACACCATATTCGAAATGAGATGATGGCATGGCGTCATTTCGGGCAAATCCAAATTGACTAAAATAAGATCTGCCAGCATCCCCGCCTTCACTTCTCCGCCCGGCAGACCAAAACAACGGTATCCGTTCATTGTGGCCATTTGAAAGCATTCTGCTGCGGACAAAATCCCGGGCGTACCGTGATGTTTTTGCAGGAGCGCTCCCACCTTCATGGTATCGAACATGCTCAGATTATTATTGGTACCCGCTCCGTCCGTTCCGAAGCAGATATTCACCCCGGCATCCCGGAATTTATGATACGGGAAATCCCGGTTTGTACTCAACTTCATATTGGATATGGGATTGTGGGCAATATTCACGCCCGCAGCGGCAAGGAGTTTAATATCCTCGTCGCTTACCCAGCAGCAATGTGCCGCCACTAACCGGGGACTCAACAACCCTAACCGGTGCAGATATTCCACAGGGCTGACGGCGTGTTGGCGGTGACAATCCCGAACTTCCTGCTCCGTTTCACTGAGATGGATGTGGATCATTAAGCCTTGTTTTTCAGAAAATTCCCTGATCCAAATCAAGGACGATTCAGACACCGTATAAATGGCGTGGGGTCCCAATCCAACATGGATCAACTCATTTCCCGATAGTTCATTCGCTAAATCCCGGCTTAATTTCTGCTGATCCCGGGCTTTATCCGGATCGTTCATGTCAATAAAGACACCGGTGATCTGTGCTCTCATCCCCATGGCATTTACCGCTTTTGCCACACCCCGCGGGTACCAGTACATATCGTTGAAAAATGTGGTTCCCGACTTGATCATTTCCAGGCAGGCCAGACGGGCGCCATCATAAACCCATCTTTCATTCAGGCGGATTTCATTTGGCCAAATGATGGTTTCCAGCCATTCCATGAGGGGCATATCGTCGCCGTATCCTCTGAAATGGGTCATCGCGGAATGGGTGTGTGCATTAATGAAGGAAGGCAGAATGGCTTTTCGAGACCCATCGATCGTCTGATCTGCGGTCAATGGTAGATTTTTACCAATCTGCCGGATCGTATTTCCTTCGATCCAAACATCTGTTGATTCGGTGTTCAGCAAAACATTCTTTATCAGAACAGACATTTTACGCCCGGAAGATTGAATGATCTCCGAAAGGAAACCTCATGATATCACGGGCACCCCTAACCGGTCCCGTGCGATCTGCACGAATACGGAGGCGCCGACAAGTAGCGCCTGTTCATTGATATTGAAGTGTGAACAGTGGTGCGGAACAGCCATGAGATTCTGATCATCCGGTGCGGATCCGATAAAAAAGAAACAGGCAGGGACTTTTTGGGCATAGAATGCGAAATCCTCGCCACCCATCGACATAAAGGGAAATCCCACCCCCTCTTCTGCGATCTTTCTTGCAGATTTAAATACCCGATCAGTCACAACTTCGTCGTTGATGGTTGCCGGATATCCATCCTGATAATCCAGATTGATGGTCACGCCGAATGTAAGCTCAATCCCCCGGATGATCTCCTGCATTCGACTTTTGATCATGAGCCGGTTGGACTCCTGATAGGCGCGAGTCGTCCCGGATAGTTTCACTTCGTCGGCGATGATATTAAAATTGTGCCCTCCCCGAATGGTGCCCACCGTTACCACCGTGCTCTCCAGCGGATTGGTATTCCGGCTGACGATGGTTTGAAGCGCGGTAATAAGGTGAGATGCGGCAATAATGGCGTCCTGTGTTCCCTGGGGTGCGGCGCCATGACCTCCCTTGCCGTGAATGGACAGATTAAAAATATCTGCCGAAGCCAGAACGGGTCCGGGTTTCACACCGATCGTACCAAATTTCTGATAATTCCAAAGATGCAGACCATAGATCTCATCCACGTCATCTAACACGCCATCCGCGATCATGTATCTGGCGCCGCCTTCCCCTTCTTCAGCGGGTTGAAATACGAAACGAATGGTCCCGGCGAGTGATTCACTTTGTGAGGACAAAATTTCAGCAGCACCCAGCAGCAGCGCCACATGACCGTCATGCCCGCAGGCATGCATGACCCCGTCCGTCTGTGATTTAAAGGGAAAATCCCCGGTTTCCTGCATCGGAAGCGCATCCATATCCGCCCTCATGATAATCATGGGACCTTTTTTTGCCCCTTTCAGTGTTCCCACGACACCCGTCTTACCCACCCCGGTTTCTACTTCAATCCCCATTGTACTCAACCGTTTTGACACCAGTGCAGAGGTCCTGAACTCCTGAAATCCCAATTCCGGATGCTGGTGAATATCACGACGCGTCCGGATGATATGATGGCTGATGTCTTGTATTTCGGGTAAAATGTTGATGCTCATGGTTATATTCCTTCTATGGCAATTAATATAAAAACTGCTGAATATCGTAGGGTGAAATTACCGCACCCGTGGGAGTGAATTTCTGAAACCGGTGCAGAAATTCCATTGTCATTTTTCGGATTTCCTGTCGGTCGGGCTGGAAAATTCCATGTTTTGTCAGTTCATATTCGTACTGGGGATTTGTCTCATAAAACTCCGACAGATAGATCATGTCTCCCTTCCCCAGCGGGATTTTTTCAAGGAGGTTGATTGATGCATCCAGATGTTGAGAATGATATTTTTCCCCGCCCGCACCGGTTAAAAAAATAACACCAAGATTCACGCCTCCGAGTTTAAGATTTTCTGTCAACTCAACGATGTCATCCGTCGCCTGCGGTTTATGAAGAAATGCCAGTAGTTCCGGATCACCGGATTCAACCCCCAGATATACCCGGTTTAATCCCAGTGCCGCCAGATCCGAAAAATCTTTCGATGATTTTTTTATACCGGTAAATACATCTATAAATGAGTAAATATTCCGGGATTTCCCCGTCTTTCGACGGATTAACTCCATTGTATCCCGCAGCCGGGATTGGGGGGTGACCAATGCGTTGGCATCTGCCAGAAATATGGATTTTCGAAGCCGTACCCCCTCCCCGAAAAATGCCAAAACCTGGTCCAGATGCAATGATATTTCTTCCCGATTTTTTATCTTAAACGGACGGTCTCTGTAAAAATTGCAGAAAGTACACCGGTTATAGTTACACCCTTCGGTGATCTGAATCACCAGCGACATGTACTGGTCCGGTGGAAGAATGGAGATCGGCAGATAAATGTCGTCGAATGCTTTACCTTCTGCCTTAAGAGACCCCATATCCATTAACAGGATTTTTTCCACCAATGGCCGGGCATCTGGATCAAGACCGGGTAAAATTTCATGAAAAAGCCGGTGTGCCTGTGCTAAAAGCCTACCTGCTACTCTCAATCCGATGGGCGTCACATTCCGGTAATCTTCACCGTCTATGGAAATTCTGTCTTTCAGGTAGAAGCGGTTGGATAATGTCCGACGATAGTTTACTCCGTTCACATACATTCCCATCAGTCTGCCTTCCAGGTCAAATGTCCACAGATCATTCTGAGGCCGGGTAAATAAATTGACAGCATGAGGTTTGACGGTCAGAAGGATTGTCGTCCCGTCATTACGGCTGAATGTGAAACTTTGGGCGAACGTGCCGGTCATGCTAATCCAACATACTTACTCATCATGGTCACAGGTTGACGGGACTATGCGGCCATCGGTCATCACGGCATTTTTCCAGATGGGAACATCTTTTTTCAGTTGTGAGATGAACCACGTCATGGCATGAATGCCTTCGACCCGATGTTCAGACCAGATGACTACCCGTAATGATATTTCACCCACTGGGATCCTCCCCACCCGATGGATACACTCCAGATGAGAGATGGGGAATCTTTCAGCAGTGTGCTCTGCCAGGGTCTTTAACTCGGTTTCCGCCATCCCGGAATAATGTTCATATTCCAGGGCAATGATGGACGCCCCGTGTTCCGTATCTCGTACGCTTCCATGGAAGATCAATTCAGCGCCCGTATCCGGATACGTCCTGCATGGGGTGTACGGTGTAATGGGTTGATCTGTGATGAAGGTCTGAATGTCCGTACTAACCTCCGGACACCGGGGGGATCAGCGCGATTTCATCCCCGTCTTGTAAATTAACCGTCGTATTCACATATTCCCGGTTTACGGCAATACGGATGGGTAATGCTTTCAAGTTCGGATATTTGTCAAGAAACGTCTTCATAAATTCCTCTGTATTCATGGCCGATGGAAATGACATGGGAATCTCCCCATTGCCTGTTTCCTGCCTTACCTGCGAAAAACATTTGATTCTGACCGTGAGCTTCGTCATCCCGACACGTCCAGCGAATGATTTGGAAGAAATCTGATAGGTACCGGCGTCCCCTCCTGAATCTCTTGATCCATGGGAGGAATTCCAATAATACAGTTGGAGTTCAGAAAGGATGTAAGCATATGAGATCCGGTTCGGGTTGCTGCCTCAACGAAGAGACGGTGATTTGATAAAGAGCATTTTCCAAACAGAAAACGGTGTTTGAATTTTTCCACCGGGAACGTTCCCGCCAGCGGGACCAATACCGAAGGTTCAACTGTTCTTCCTGTCATTTTCAGTATGAGGGGATACACATATTCAAAAAAGCTGATCACGGTGGATACGGGATTTCCCGGCAGCCCGAAGATCAACTTTTCACCAAGTGTGCCAAAAAATAATGGCTTCCCCGGTTTCTGTGCAACCTTCCAGAAATGTTCCCTGACACCCAGTTTTTCAAAGATATTCCGGGTGTAATCAAATCTCCCCATGGATATTCCGCCTGAGGATATAATGATGTCTGAATCCGAAATTGCATGTCGTAGAAACGACTCGATTTTTGCAGGATCATCTTTTAACAGGGAAGTATTTTTCAGGTCTGCGCCGCTTTGCCGGATCAGGGTTTTCAGCACGTGCAGGTTTGAATTGTATATTTGGCCATCATAAAGGGGTTGACCCGGTTCGATCAACTCATCGCCGGGACCGAACAGGGAAATTTTTGGCCGGCGGAAAACCTTAACTTTTTGCATCCCGAAGGTGGCAAAAATTCCGATTTCTGCAGCCGTGATCACCGAACCCCGACTACAGAGCAATTCTCCTTCGGGTAACTCTTCTCCCATCATCCGGATATTCTGTAACGGTTCGGCGGATTTATAGATTTTCACCCACAGTGAATTAAAACCACTGGTGTTTTCCACCATGACGACGGCATCTGCACCGGGTGGAATTTTACCCCCCGTCATGATCTGAGCGCAATGGCCGGACCGGATCTCCTGTATCAGGGGTTTCCCGGCTGCGATCACACCCAAAGATTTCAGTGTCACCGGATGCTGGACTGCGGCAGACAGAATATCCGACGATTTGAGGGCAAATCCATCCATGGCGGAGTTATCAAACCGGGGCTGCGGAAATGGTGCAGTTACATGTGTTGCCAGGACCCGCCCCGTACTCTTATCAAAGGGAACTGCAACGGTTTTTCCGTCCGGAGTGAAGGATTCAATCTTTTGCCTGGCAGAATCCACACTGATCATGATGTCACCAACTTTTGTGTCAAAATAACGATGGCGATGATAATGATTCCGCCCAGTAATTTTTTCATGAGTTCCGGCTTCAGTACGGAAGCGCCCATAAATGACCCAATGTATCCGCCGATCAATACCGCGCCCGCCAGCGGCAGGATGTCCTTCAGGGGGTAATTGCCCGTGTCGAGTCGTCCGAAAATTCCCGCTATTGAATTGACAAAAATGAAAATGGCTCCACTGGCAGCGGCTTCCTTTTCTGTACCCAGTCCCAAAATAATGATGAGAGGCACCAGATACACACCGCCTCCAATACCGACAGCGCCGGCAATGAATCCCAGCAGAGCGCCGATCCCCAGAGAAAGCACGGTCTGATATTGTGACGTCAAATGAAGATGCAGGCTCGCGGCGGGAAACAGGTAAATCCGAATCGCAACCACACCGAGTGAAATGAGCAATAAAAGATAAAAAATCTCAGAAGCAAGATGAAGTTTACCTCCGAAGTAAGACATGGGTACGGACGATATAATAAACGGAATAATAATGGAACGCTGCGCATGTCCTTTTATTATATAATTTATCGTACCGGTAAAGGTGACCACCAGATTGAGCGTCAGTGAAATACCGGGTATGATGGTGTAGGCGACTCCGGACATCGCCAGCAGCGCCGTAAATGCTGATCCTCCACCCAGCCCCACTGAAGCATACAACATGGCTATACCCGCGAACATGATCAGGAAAAATGAATAATTGAGGGTGAGGCTCTCCACCAATTATCCTGGTGAGGAGTTTCCATGGATCATGTCAAAGGCATGGAAAACAGCGGGAATCAGAACTCTGAGTCCATCCTCCGCAGCACCCGAACTGCCCGGCAGGCACACCATGATGGCGTTGCCAATCACTCCTGCGGCCAGACGGGACAACATGGCATGATGTGTACTTTCAGAACCAACCCGATGCAGCGCATTTTCAATCCCCGTCAACCGTTTGTCAAATAAGGGCTCAAGGGTTTGGATAGTTATGTCTCTCGAAGACAATCCGGTCCCCCCCGATGTGACAATCAGTTCAACTCCGGTCTGCCGCCAGTTCTCAATCGTTTTTAACAATTGATCGGGGTCGTCCGGAATGATCTGAAAATGGGATACCCGGCAGCCGGAATGGGTAAATCCCCGCTTTAAAATTTCACCGGAAGTATCCTCTCCGATTCCCTTCGAAATACGGTCGGACAGTACGAGTATTCCGGTTTCGGGCCGGTAATCAGATTGTGAATGGGAGGACTTTCCCCCTTTTTTTTCGATCACCCGGATATCGGAGATGGTCATAGTTTTATCCACAGCTTTGCACATGTCATAAATTGTCAGCGCCGTCACGGAGGCTGCAGTGAGCGCCTCCATTTCAATCCCCGTTGTATCTCTTGCAGTGACCGTCGCGGTGATCAGAATTTGCGATGACTGCGTCTGAAAGGTGATGTCGGCGCAGGTGATCCGAACCGGGTGACATAGGGGAATGAGACGGCTGGTGGATTTTGCCGCCTGAATCCCGGCGATTTTTGCGGTAGTCAGAACATTCCCTTTCGGAATCTTCTCATGAGTGATCAACCCGATGGTGTCAGGCGCCATCGTGATGGTGGCGCTGGCAGATGCGATTCGAACCGATGTGAATTTATCCGTTACATCCACCATTTTAACGGACCCATCGGCGGTTAAATGTGATAATTCAGTCATGGGTTGATCTCCCTGTTTTGAGGTTATCCTCCAATCTGTGTCATACTGGTTCGCATATTATGATCGGACCGTTCCGCCTCAAAACCATCCTTTGCTTTCAGGTGCATTGCAGATTGAACCATTGTTAGAATTTCGTCGTCCGAACACCCATTTCGGATCAGATCCCGCAGGTTAAAATCCTGACTGGAATACAGACAATTTCGGATTTGTCCGTCAGCGGTTAACCGGATACGGTTGCACCACCCGCAAAACGTTCGACTATAGGCCGGAATGATGGCGAATGCACCCAGAAAGCCGGCCGGTTTAAAATAGTATTCCTCTGTTCGTGACCCGGATTGTGGTTGTCCGGCGGGAATGATTTTTTGGATTTCTTCCAGGATCATTTTTACGCCCATGAACCGGCCGGTGCGCCATATTTGATGATCGTCAAATGGCATCAATTCTATAAAGCGTACAGATACGGGATTATTTTTTGCCAGATTGATAAAATCGGGAATTTCAGACGCATTGATCCCCCGCATGAGAACAACATTGATCTTCACCCGGAGCGCCGTATGCCGGATTGCGGATTGAACATTTTTCCAAACCTGCTCAAAATCATTCCGGCGGGTGATCTGAAAAAACCGGTCGCTTTTCAGAGTATCCAGACTGATGTTCAGTCCGTCCAGCCCGGCATTGATCAGTGGACCAAGGGCGACGTCCAGATGCATTCCATTCGTTGTGAGGTGGACAGAATCGATGCCTTCCACCTGGCGAATGGTTTTCACGATGTGTACGATACCGTTTCTGAGGAGAGGCTCCCCGCCGGTTAACCTGACCTTGGCTACCCCGTTTGAAGCTAATATGCGTATAATCCGAAAAATTTCATCATCTGTCAGGAGACTTTTAGCGGGTTTAAAATCGATACCCTCCGCGGGCATGCAGTACATGCACCGAAAATTGCATTTTTCGTTGAGTGCAACCCGAATATAATCGAATGTTCTGTGATAATGATCTGTTATCATAATAAAAAAACTCCACCGGATACGTGGAGTCGGGGCGCAGTAACCCTGCAATCTCCTTTCCAAACCGGGAGGCTGACCGATTTCTCTATCAACCCTTCATCTGTGAACCAGACGGGAAAAATTCCAACGTTTTGCCAACCATGGGAATGCTCCTTTAGGTAGACAAAATCGGAGAATTATCGCAATAATTTGAAAATAATTTACAGTATTTATTGAGCTATCAGGAAGTATCCATTGGAAAGCTTAAAGGAGGGTCCTATTCAAAATATGAACCAATCGTCCGGAATTTCCGGTTCATTTCCCGCCATTGAGTTTCATCTGTAATCACTTTTAGCGCAGTGGGAAATACCGTCGTGTCTTCAAGGTAAATATGTTCTCTTAAAATTCCGATGATACCATTCGCCATAAAATTCATCTGTAATTTATATGATTTGAAATCCATGGCACTTAAATCTTTGATATGATTGAAAAATTTGAGTTTATATTCTGTCAGAAAGAGATGTTCGGAGGAAAGAACTTTCAGGTGATTGCCGGCATCTGCGTTAAACAACGCCGGAAAAAGGACCTCATCCTCCCGTTGGTGATGTTTCGCAACAGCCATTAATTGTTCAGATATTGAGATTAATTTCACAAAAAGTTCGGGATGATCCATGGGAGAATCCAGCGAATAAATATCCTGCCGGAGACGATCCATACCATTCAGATATGTCAAAATTGCCCTGTGTTCTTCGAACAGAATCTTGATTAAATGATCTTCAGGCAGATCATTTATTGATCCGGGGTTTGGCATGTTCTTAATGATAATGATTAATGAATATTAAAATGGTTATAATTATATATCTTGTAATTTACACTTGCGATCTCAGCACCTCTCGTTTTCTGATAACCTCGTTTGCCAGATTTTCTAAATTTTCATGTCCCAGAAGCACGCGAATGTTTTCCTTGATGATCTTCCAGTTATTATGCAACGGGCACGCCACCGAATCTGAACATTCATCCAATCCGATGACGCACATTTCCTTTTCGGGCGGCGGACCATCAATGGCATACACAATGTCAATTACTCTGATATCATTCGCCGGTTTATTTAATTTTATCCCGCCATTTCGCCCCCGATAAGACCGGATAAGATGATGCTTGGCCAGCGTTTGAACAATTTTTGCTAAAAAGTAAAGCGGAATATCATATTCTGAAGCAATTTTATTTACCATAATGCGGGAATCTTTCTGATTAACCGCTAAATAGATCATTGCCTGAATAGCATATTCTGACGATTTTGAATACAACATCTATTTCCCCTATGAGAATTTCGTAACCGAAAAATACGGTGATATTTTGTAAATTAATATTAGATAAAAATATCCGAAAAATAAAATAAAATTTTACATCCGGTACCAGATTACTTTTCCCCTCAATAATTTGATTGAAAAAAATTCCTTAATTGAATAAAATTCTTTTGTATTATCAGACCGGTTGTAATACTTTATTCAAATTATTAAAATAAATCAGAAGGAATTTAATGGATATAAATAGCAGAAAAAATAATATCGGGTTACTGATCCTGAGAGTGGGGATCGGATTCATGTTTATCTTACACGGATATCCTAAAATATCAGGTGGACCCGAAAATTGGTATAGCCTGGGGGAAAAAGCGATGACCGCGGTTGGTCTGGGATTTGGATTTACTTTTTTCGGGTTTATGGCAGCATTCTCCGAATTTTGTGGAGGGATTCTGATTTTTCTCGGATTAGGCACCCGATATGCCGCTGCACTGATGCTCATCACCATGATTATTGCGTCCACACTGCATTTGACCCAGGGAGATGGAATTATGGGAGCATCACATGCGATAGAGAGTGGAATTTTTTTTTTAGCATTGGTGTTTATCGGACCGGGCAAATTTAGCATAGATGATCGGTATTGCAATCAAAAGAATTGACATGGTGTGTAGCCGGATTTCAATATTGATACAGACCCGATAATGTTTTCTATCCTTCCTATATTTAGATTTTCTTTTACGATTCCGTTTATTGGGATCCCTGCCCGGATGGGACCCGTAAAATATATCTGCAACCGGGTAAAAATTGTATCGCACAAAAAACAAACGCTTTTGGAGAACCCGCGTTGATAAGATCTGATCTCCAGGCGCTCAAATACACGCACGGACGCCCGGTGGAAACCGTACTTCCCGCGATCGAATTAATCCATGGCATATCGTGATATTGGATTAGGGTGGTCAATTTTGATTGTATCCGGACTATTTCTATGTTGCGGCCAGGATCAATCTCAACATAAAATTATTATGAGACCCCATCATTTGCCATCCGGATTTACCAATGTGGAAATTGAGAATCCGCACCATGGGTTTAAAGATTTCCTGAAGTGGCAAATGAACAAACCCGAAACCCGTCCAAAATTTGATGCGGTAAACGGCACGCTCCCCGTTGCCGTTCCCAATCTGGGAAAATACGGTTCGGGGGACAGTTTGATCACCGCAACATGGCTGGGGCATGCCACCGTCCTGCTGGAAATAGACGGCAAGGTCCTATTGACAGATCCTATTTTCAGTGAACGGTGCTCTCCTGTTCAGTGGGCAGGCCCCAAACGGTATACAAAATTCCCAGTTCTTCCGGACAGCCTGACTTTCATCGATATTGTACTCATATCCCATAATCACTATGATCATCTGGATAGGTCCACCGTTCTAAAGTTGGGTAATACACCGCTGTGGTTGGTCCCCCTGGGGCTAAAGGCGTGGTTCACTGCTTTGGGAATCACCCACGTCATTGAGCTTGACTGGTGGGATGAATATGAGTATGATGGAATGATGATTGCCTGCACGCCTACCCAGCATTTTTCAGGGCGGGGATTTTCAGATCGGTTTAAGGCATTGTGGTGCAGTTGGGCAGTGATTGGCGCACGATCCCGGTTTTGGTTTGCCGGAGATACCGGATATTTTTCACAATTTAAAGCCATCGGTGAAAAATACGGACCTTTCGATTTGTCAGCAATCCCTATCGGGGCGTATGAACCCCGGTGGTTTATGAATCCCATGCACGTGACACCTGAGCAAGCCGTAATGATCCATCAGGATATCCAAAGCCGGCACTCCATCGGTATTCATTGGGGGACATTTATTTTGACGGATGAACCCGTCTTTGAACCTTTGAATCTGCTTCAGGAAGCCAGGACTAAATTTCATCTGCAACCGGGAGAATTCATTACCCTGAATCACGGTGAAACCCGGCAGTTTCAGGCGGTCACCCATTCTGTATTTTCCAAAGATGAATAAACTCCCATTATCGTTCTATCTGCGTCAGGATGTGGCTGCCATCAGCCGTGATCTTCTGGGTAAGCTGTTGATGACCCGAATTGACGGTCTATTGACCGGCGGCATTATCACAGAAACCGAGGCGTATGCAGGACCTGAAGACAGGGCATCGCATGCCTATGGGAATCGCCGGACACAACGGACCGATATCATGTTCAGAAATGGCGGGATTGCCTATATTTATTTGTGTTATGGCGTTCATCATTTATTTAACGTGGTCACAAATGTGGAAGATCGTCCCCATGCCGTTTTGATCCGTGCCATTCATCCGGTGATTGGAATTCCTGCAATATTGAACAGACGGGGATTCTCACAGCTAAAAAAGGGGATATGTGGCGGACCGGGGATGTTAACACAGGGATTAGGTATTCTCACGAAGTATAGTGGTGAGTCGTTACGGGAAAATACCATTTGGATTGAAGATTCGGGAATGAAAATATCCGGGCATCAGATCACCGTCGGCAAACGGGTCGGTGTGGAATATTCCGGTGCCGATGCGCATCGATTATGGCGATTTCGGGTATTGAAAATGGAGACAATCCGGGAGGCGCAGCCCGGCCCCCGATAGTTTGGGATAAACAAACAGGGACCCGCAAAGCAGATCCCTGTTTATCATTTTTTATGTGAATTGATCAGACAACACCCTGATCCATCATCGCATCCGCTACCTTGATAAATCCGGCGATATTGGCGCCTTTCATGTAGTTTACATAGTCGCCTTCCGTCCCATATTTTACACACTGGTTGTGAATACTTTTCATGATGCTCTTTAGTTTTTCATCCACTTCTTCGCGCGTCCAGTTGAGTCTCATACTGTTCTGGCTCATTTCCAGTCCGGAAACCGCGACACCCCCCGCATTGGCGGCTTTACCCGGACCATAGAGAATACGGTTTTTCAGGTAAACTTCAATCGCATCAGGGTCAGAGGGCATATTGGCGCCTTCAGTTACGCATATGCAACCGTTGGCGATGAGCATTTCGGCATCCACTTTATTAATTTCATTCTGGGTTGCACAGGGCAGCGCAATATCGCATTTGGCTTTCCAGGGTCTCTGGCCTTCCCAATATTCTGCATTATATTTGGTGGTGTAGTCTTTGATTCTGCCTCGTTTTACATTTTTCAAATCGAATATGAATTTCAGTTTTTCAGCGTCAACGCCTTCAGGATCGTAAAAGGTGCCGGATGAGTCAGACCCAGTCACCACTTTACCGCCTAATTGGTTCACTTTTTCTGTGGCATATTGAGCCACATTGCCGGAACCTGAAATTGCCACGCTTTTCCCCCGAAGTGAGTCCCCTTTGGCTTTCAACATTTCTTCAGTGAAATACACAGTACCGTAACCGGTCGCTTCCGGCCGGATGAGACTGCCTCCCCAGTTTAACGCTTTTCCCGTTAACACGCCGGTAAATTCATTTCGAATCCGTTTGTACTGCCCAAAAAGAAAGCCAATTTCACGTCCGCCTACCCCGATATCACCGGCTGGCACGTCAGTATTGGGTCCGATATGTCTTGAAAGTTCAGTCATGAAAGATTGGCAAAAACTCATCACTTCATTATCTGATTTACCTTTGGGATCAAAGTCTGATCCGCCCTTACCGCCCCCCATGGGAAGCGTGGTCAGACTGTTCTTGAATACCTGTT
>Ga0100387_10003076_pt1 | contig 14006 bp, 10 predicted proteins | sample CryGeymeta201511_FD_81547 | JGI IMG/M metagenome (GOLD analysis project Ga0100387, IMG submission 81547) | Groundwater microbial communities from Crystal Geyser aquifers in Utah, USA - Crystal Geyser metaG 2015-11 | ecosystem: Environmental > Aquatic > Deep subsurface > Groundwater | place... | reverse complement strand
TCGCTACGCTTCGCTCCGGCAGCCCCTCCAAACACTATTCTCATCAACACACAAACCGGACATTTCTAAATTGCACAAAACCAGACATTTCTAAATTGCGTTGACATCGCTCATCGCTGCTGTTGAGCGCCTCTGCCTTCGCGCCGTCCAACTGCACGAGGTACTTGGAGACGTCCACGTCAGACTTCATCCCCGCATAATCCACCCGTCCGCTTTTGACATGCCGTTTGAGCGCGGATCCCAGCAGGCTGTGATTGAAAGATCCAATTCCAATGCCGCCCGCCCATGCGGATGGCATGGTTTGCGGTCCCAGCGATATGGATGTCGCAATGATTGCAACGATCACCGTTGACAACCAACTTCGACCATTCCTTATGAGACATCGTGTTTCTTCCTCCCCAAAATAGAGTTAGCAGCAAGGGTGAAACAATGGCAGGTTCTCAATCGCTGCCTCGTGGCGTCAAGCCAGACGTTCGCCGGCGTTGGGCCCGACGCCCATGTCCCATACCCAACCGACTCCAGTCACGCCGCATTCGATCTCCTATCCCCGCCTCTTGCGTTTCGGCAAATTGCCCGACGTGGGACACCGACTCTTAAGGTGGCGCTTTAGCTCAATAAAGCAATCTTTGACGACCTCTATCCTCTTGTGGACTTTCCCCAGCAAGATCGTTCCTTCCATCGTCGCCACGACAAATCTCGCCAACCTTTGCCTGTCCGCTTTGGGAATTATGGGACGAATTTCCCCAAGGGTCTTTTCAATCTCTTCTCCCCATCGCAGGAAGGCGGTCTCCACCTGCTGTCGGAATCCATCGTGCAAGTCGCCCAACTCCAAGCCGATGTTCCCGAAGAGACAACCTTTGGTACAGTCCGCTTCGTGAAAACGCTTCTCTATGGCATCTATGAAGTCGAAGAGGCGTTGCAAAGGATCCTTCGCAGGGCTGAAGACGACGGGCAACGCCTCTTCTACCCAGCGCTGCGTAGCCCGCGTGACCACCGCCAGGCCCAACTCCTCCTTGCTCTTGAAATAAAAGTAGAAGTTGCCTTTCGTGACGCCACTTGCGTGAAGGATCTCTTCGAGGCTGGTGCGGTTGAAGCCCTGCTTGTGGATAAGCTCCTCGGCAGCGTCCATGATTTCTGTCTGCCGTCTCAGTCCCTTTTCTGTTCGCACCGGTTTAGCTTCATTTGCTGTCATGACTTCACCTCCCTCGTTCCGGGCAAGCGCTCACGCTCCTCCTAATGACATCCCTCTTTGTGATCGGCAAGCGGGCGGTCCTCGCCTCCCTCGCAGATAATAAACCAACCGATCAGTCTATATTTGAGAGTATTCTGCCACCCTACCTCTGTCGCGTCAAGGGCAATAAGTAAATCATCAATAATATTGTCCACCGCAGAAGGCGCAAAGCGCGCGAAGATTTGCCTTCTTTTCTGTGTTCTCCGTGATCTCTGTGGTGAGGAAATGAGGACAGAATTTATGACGATCTACTTATGCGGGGAGCGTTGCCGAGGTGGATCCAAGACTCCCTGCCGCCAGCGCGGTGTTGATGACCGCTCTCGTCGCCTCACTTGGTATCCGTTCAATGACCTTGGCGACAGGCACCGGCACAGAGATTCAGCGGCCGCTGGAGACGATGGTGGGTTGATCTCATCAACGCCGATTGCTGTGTTCGTGCTATCGAAGATGTATGGGTGGTTTGAGGAGAGACGGGATGAGGCGGAAGTCTGGCAACGGAACGGAATGGCAGGGCGGATGCCGGCCGCGATTGCGGTCATTCAACCGCTGACCCTTGACTAACCCGAATTAGAAGGTTCAAGATGGGAACAGCTCAGCAATGAACATGCCGAATACATTTTGGGGCTTGCTGGCAGCAACCATAGTCGTTTCTGTGGCGCACGCGGCGCTGCCGAGTCATTGGCTGCCGTTTGTGCTGGTGGGCAGGTCGCAAGGCTGGTCGGCGCGCCGCGTGATGAGCGTCGCGACGACGGCGGGTGTGGGGCATGTAACGATGACCAGCCTTCTCGGTCTACTGGTGGCAGCCGCGGGAATGAGTTTGCTCAAAGCTGTGGGCGATTGGGGTCAGCCCGTGACCGCGGGTGTGCTCTTCGTGACGGGCGGGGTGTATCTTGTCTGGGCGTGGCGCGGGGGACAGGGGCACAGCCATGCCATTCCTCACGCTCAGGAACACGGGGAGAGCGCAGAGGGCCACCCCCACCCGCACGAGACCGATGACTGCGCGACACCTCCGAGCAGGCCGGCTGCCCTATCTGACCGCGCTGCTTTCTGGTCGCTGTTCAGCGTGCTCACCTTCTCGCCGTGCGAAGGGATGGTCCCCTTCTTCTTCGCTTCGGCGCGGTTTGGTTGGACAGGACTGTTGACGCTGGCGGCGGTGACAGGTATTCTCACCGTGCTGGGCATGGTTGTTCTGGTCAGTCTGACACAGGCAGGTTTGGAGCGCGTCCGTCTGCCTTTTGGCGAACGGGGCGAGAAAGTCCTGACAGGAGTCTTGCTTGTAGGTCTGGGCGCCGTGGCGCTTTTCTGGCATTGAACTGGAGGCGTTTGGGGTGAAACACGAACACCAAGGCGACCACTGTTGCGGAGACGGCGTCGAGCGCCGCACACTTGTTCTGACGGCGGTGTCCGGAGGATTGCTCGCCACAGGTTTTGCCGTCGGGCATCTCGCTCATATCGAGAGGGTGGAGACGGTTATCTTTGCCCTTGCGATAGTATGCGGAGGAATGCCGATTGCTCCGAAAGCCCTCCAATCCGCTCTGCGATTGAACCCCGATATGAATCTGCTCATGACCGTTGCCGTTCTGGGTGCGGCGGCGATTGGGCAGTGGCATGAGGCGGCGACGGTCATCTTCCTGTTTGCGCTGGCGGAGACGTTGGAGGATTTCAGCCTCGACCGCGCCCGCGCGGCCATTCGCAAGTTGCTGGACATCGCGCCGAAGGAGGCGCTGGTCAAACGCAACGGTCACGCAGTGGGCGTGCCGGTTGAGGCGGTGGAGGTGGGCGAGGTTATCGTCACAAGACCGGGCGAGAAGTTTCCCCTCGACGGTGAGGTGGTCGCGGGTTCGTCGGCGGTCAATCAAGCCCCCATCACGGGCGAGAGTTTGCCGGTTGAGAAGTCCGTGGGCGATACGGTGTTCGCAGGCAGCCTGAATGGACACGGCGCGCTGGAGGTCAAAGTCACGCGCCTAATTCAGGACACGACCCTGGCGCGCATCATCCGCATGGTTGAGGAAGCGCAAGAGCAACGCGCGCCCTCGCAGCGGTTCGTGGACAGGTTCGCCCGCTACTATACTCCCGCGGTGCTCATCGGCGCGGTTCTCGTGATGAGTTTGCCGCCGCTCTTGTTTGCTCAACCGTTCGGGGTCTGGTTCTACCGGGCATTGGTGATGCTCGTCATCGCCTGTCCGTGCGCGCTGGTCATTTCCACGCCGGTCGCCGTCGTCTCCGGATTGGCGAGCGCGGCGCGGCAGGGCGTGCTCATCAAGGGCGGCATCTATCTGGAACAGGCAGGCAACCTCAAGGTCATCGCCTTCGACAAGACGGGCACGCTGACGAAGGGGATGCCGGAGGTGACTGACGTGATTCCACTCAACGACCACACCTCCGCCCACTTGTTGAGCGTCGCCGCCGCTCTGGAGTCGCGCAGCGAACACCCACTGGCGCAAGCCGTTCTGCGGAAGGCGCAGGCCGAAGGTCTTCCTCTGCCGGAGGCTGAGGATTTCCAGGCCGTGGCGGGCAAGGGGGCGAAGGGCAACGTCGAGGGGCGCTCCTTCACTCTCGGCAGCCTGCGCCTGTTTCACGAGTTGAACGTGGAGACACGGGGAGCGCAGGAGGTGGTGCAACGACTCCAGGACGAGGGGAAGACGACAATTCTGTTGGGCTCGGACTCAAGAGTCCGCGCAGATGACCATGTTTGTGGCGTCATCGGCGTCGCCGACGATGTGCGCCCGGCGGCTGCCGAAGTGATTGCGCACCTCCGCCCACACTGCGTCGCAAAGACGGTGATGCTGACCGGCGACAACGAAGGCACGGCGCGAGCGATCGCCCAGCGCGTCGGCATAGATGAATACCGCGCCGAGCTGCTGCCCGAAGACAAAGTGACTGCCATCCGTGAGTTGTTGAGCCAATATGGGAACGTCGCCATGGTCGGCGATGGCGTCAACGACGCGCCCGCGCTGGCCACGGCGACGATCGGGATTGCGATGGGCACGGCGGGCAGCGACACCGCCTTGGAAACTGCCGACATCGCGCTGATGGCCGACGACCTCACCAAGCTGCCCTTCGCCATTCACCTCAGCCGCAGCGCCCTGCGCATCATCCGGTTCAACATCGCTTTCTCGCTGAGCATCAAGGGAGTGTTTCTGCTGCTGGCGCTTGTGGGCAAGGCGACGCTCTGGATGGCCGTCGCCGCGGACATGGGGGCCAGTTTGCTGGTGATTGCCAACAGCTTGCGTCTGCTGACAGCGGAGCCGAAAGCAAACATCGGTCCCCCCGAAACGCACAGTCAACGGTCCGCTGATATTGGGGACTGATACAGGGGGCAGTCCGGCCCTCGCCGAGAACGTCGTCCTTCGGGCGCGGCGTGGAGCCGTTTCACAGTGTTTTCTGCAACTCCATTGCGGCTTTGGCAACCTGCCAGCGGTAGTAGTCCATCGTGCTGCGATCCCAATGGTTGGATGGTTTCATGTAGGTTTCGCTGATTGCTTCCCGCAGTTCGCTTACCAGTTTCTCGGCATTTTCGTACGCGGGCCAAGGGGCTTTGGCGCTGATGCGCGCTCGATTCAGCAGGTCCTCAAGTGACTGAATGTACCTGAAGTCGTCCACTCCCTCCCGCTGCTCCAGCATCCCGATAGACGGGACCACCTGCCAGTCGGGTGTCCAGCGGCAGTCACAGGAGATTCTTGCTCCAGACGGCAGGGCGACATACGGATTCGCGCTGTCGCCGTCATAGTCGAAAGACCACTGGGCGCGCAGCAGGGAATTCACTCTCCACGGATAGAAGCCGTAGCTGAAGCGGTCGGCTCCCATGTTGTACAGCCCCAACGTCCCTCCCTTGGCGCGAATTTCGGTAATCGTTTCTGGCGTCACCGGGTAGCCTCGGTTCGGGATAACGATATCGGCCTCGTCGAGGTACTCTCGCGCAATGTTGACAGACAAGGTGGAGATGCACGTGCGGAAGCCGCCCGGCACCTGCTTGCGCACCTCGTTCATGGCCTTCAGCAGTTCTCTTCCGTAGCGCGCGCCCTTCGCGCCGTCATTCCCCAATTCGTCCTGCACGTAAAACACCAGTTCCGGGTATCCGGCCTTCTTCATTTCCGCGTAAAGCCACTGCGTCAGGACGGTCATCTCCTTGATGGCTTCGTCGCTGAACTTGATGTCATCCAACTCCATCTTCTTGATGGCGCCGCGGTCCAGCCAGTGGGGACAAGAGCGGAAGAACTGCGGGCCGCCGATGTAGTAGCAGAACACGCGATCCTGGAAATTGGGGACCGACGCGGCGGCCTCGAACATCTCCTGCCAGTCATCCCAGACTTCCGTGGGGACCACCTTGCCATCCTCCAACTTGGCGGGACCCCAAGCGAGGCTGTCGAAGAATCCGGTGAAGCCGAGATCCGCGTAGAACTGTGTGCGAGTTTTCAACATCTTCAACCACAGGTCGCGAGGAAACACGCTTTTCCCGCGGAACAAATAGTGACGAAGAGTCGTGTGCGAGATGTTGGAGGCGTATACCCCGGCCCGCAGGCGCGCCATCGGCAGTTCCAACGGGAGCACTCTCACCTGCAACGGCAGTGATGCGTTCAGCCCGGGCCCCACGAGGGTCAACTGACCTGCATAAAATCCCGGCTGAGCGTCATCAGGAATGCGCACGTCCACCCAGAACCCTCGAGTGATGTCCTTCTCCCAGCGATCCGGCATCCAGGGAACGAGAAAATGGGGGCGCACTTCGTAGCCCCCGGTTACGGGGTACTCGTTGTACTTGATGTAGCGAATATCGACTGCCGTCGCCGCAAGGACAGCGCCTTGCTCCCCCTTCAAGTCCGTCACTGTAAGCGCGATCTTCCCGGCGCAGTCTTTCAGCGGAGTGACAGCCACGCTCCCGCGTTCCCACTCTCCCCGCGCGGCCCACAAGCGGAGCGGGCGCGTCAGGTCTCGGGGCGCTGGTCGCGTTCCGGGATGCAGGGCTGACGCGTCTTCCATCGGGTACATGACCGCTCCGGTTGATAAAACGCTGTCAGGAAGTCTGGGCATCTGCCATTCCGGTTCGGAGGGGAGGTAGGGATACTGGCTGTTGAAGGCGCTTTCCTGTGTCTTGCGAAACTCACCGAAGGCTTTCTCGCCCGACGCGCTGTCCAGAGGAAACACGATGAGAGCGTTGATCGCGGCGTAGGTCGATCCAACAATCAGCAGGCTGCCTCCCTGCACTTCCACCACGGCAGACCGGACCGGAATCCATGGGGCGATGATGGATCGGTAGAGGTTCACGTCGGGGTGCCAATCGCGGTGGTAGCTGCTGAAGTAAGCGCCGTCGGGGCGAAAGTACTCCTCGACAGTTCCCTTTTGCTCCAGGAGGGTTGCGCCATTTGCCTTGATAAGGTAAGGCTGGTGATGGGAGTCAGGTCGGTTTGGGCCGGGACGGCTGTACTCTCCACTCACCACCGCCACCGTGTACTTCCCGTCTGCAAGGTCGATGCGGAACGGAGGGGTATCGCAAATGCCGTCGCGCGTGGCGTCGTCCAATACCAGCGTGTCTCTCAGGACGCGCCGGTTCTGGTCAAACGTCTGATAGCGACGATGCTTCTCGGTGAACCCAAACCCGGACTCCGCCGTGTACAGACTGTCCGGGGTCACCGCAAGGAATCCCTTTGCCACCGTCGAGTCTGTCGCGCCAAAGTCGAAACGCCCGACGCCGTCTTTCGGCGGCGCAGCAGAGCTGGTCGCATCCTGCGCGTGAGCGTGGCTGAGTATGAGCGACATTGCTGCGATGAAAGCCGTGAGTCGCAGTATCGGTTGGCACAGGCTTCTGTTCGAGGTGATGGTGCTTGGTATCATTGCGTTCCTCCAGATATTTTTGCGTTGAGTGGCGCAAACGGAGATGCACCAACCCAGAAGCTTTGCTCCGCCGTGGCCACCTCCAAGGTCGCGTCACGCAGCCTGACCTGCAAGGTATGTTGGCCCGGAGCAAGATTTTCTATTGACATACGCGCAGCCATCACGCCCCCTTTGAGCGGGGCGATAAGCTGCTCGTCCACGACCTTTCCGTTCGGGTCTCGCAGTACCGCCGTGAGGGCAGACTCCCGCAGCGCCAGCCTGCCAACCCCCGTGCGTGCGGTGACTTTCACAGGGCTTCCGTCCGTAAAGGCGGCCCGGCTGCCAAGGTCAACTGCGAGCAGAGGTGGCAAGACTCCCGCACGACGCGATGCAAAAAGGGCTTGCCCCGCGCTGTTCACGATGCGGATCTGAGCATCCCAGGGCTGGTCGCTCTCTACCACGGTAAACGGAATCAGCGTTTCGCTGGACTCACTGCTCGTGAGCTTGAGTCCCGTGCGCTTGCCGATGGCCGCCGATGGTGTCCGAAAGGAAAAGTCGATGAAGCATCCGGTGAGCGCCTCTCCCGCCGCCTTGACGCGCAGGGCTGCTGCGTTCATCCCAGCGCCGACCGACTCGAGGAGGAACTGCTCGACGATGATGAGCGGACTGCCCAGCAGGATGCCGCCGAACTGCACCGGGTCGTGCCAATCGCTGACGGGATTGAGGGTCGTGTACTCATTGGTGTCCCAGTCGGCGCTGGTGATATTAAAGCGCACTTCGTGGCCCGCGGGCGCTCCCTGCAACCCGATGGAATTAAGAGGAAGCGCCATTTCGACAAACCAGTGATCCTCGTAGATTCCCGTTTTGCGGATCAGGTTGGAGGACCAGCTTGTGTCCGTATCCCTTACTATTTTCGTGTCGGCAGGGCCGGTTCCCGCAGGATCGGGCACGACTTTCAGCAGGTGAGTCGCGTCATAGACGTCGCCTTCGCTGTTGACGATAATCTGGTAGTAGGCGCTTCCCGTCCCGAACGGATCGAGGAAAATTTCTACCTCGTCGTCTTCCCAAATCTTCGGGTTGTCGGATTCCCGGGTCAGCGCTCGAAGTTCCTGCCCCGTCTTCCTCTGCAGTCTGACGGCCAGATAGAGATTCTCCGTATCGAAGGAAGCCCACGCCTCTCGCGAGTGTTGCGCGAGTGTGGGCGACAGCCCCAGTTGGAACTTGCCCAGACCAGCAGACACAACCTGCCAGCAATCGTCATCGAGGCGACCGTCAATAATCGGAGGTTTCGCCGTCTCGGTGAGTTTATGCCGGGTGCGATCGACGAAAACCAAGCGCGTTCCGTCCCCGCCAACCAGGAAACGGATGTCTTCCAGCAACGACGCGTTCGCGTACGGGGCACTCAGGATGGCGGACGCGATGCTCGCAAGCGTAAAAAGAGCCAGCGCACCGAATACCCGTGGCATCCTACCTCGTAAAAGGTCCATCTGCTTTGCGGAACGGCAGCAACACCTCATGGATTCTTTCTCCTTTGGATTTTCCCAGAGCGATTCTCAATCCGTAACTTCCGGTTGGCAGCTCGCGCAGGGGAACTTCCAGCACAGACTTCTCCGAGGGCAGCATCGCATCTCCTTCGGAATAGGCTTTCTCGCCCGTGGGGTCTGTGATGTTCCACCTGACCTTGTTCAGTCCGGCGACGAACTCAACCTCGCGAATGCAAGCTACCACTGGCAGTTCCCCTTCCGGAGACAGCACGGTTTGACCAAACAGAGGCGCGACGCTCAGCGCCGGCTCGCGAAGAACCTCCATCTTGATATCATCAACATAGCAGATGGGAGATTCGTTCTGGTTAGGGGTGGCAGGGAAGTTGACGCTCAAGTCGGCGTACCGAGTCTCTCCCAGGTTCAGCGTGAATTCGGTGGAGGCGTAGTGCCACTCGCCTTTGTTGCCCCCGAGCGAGAACGACTTTGCATCGAGCAGCGCGCTCTGTTCACCACCCCACTGACGCGTGGTCACTCCGCCCTCGTAAAAAGGTGGCCCGCTCGCGACCCATATCCATGCTGAGATGCGAATCCGCTGGCCATCGTGCGGCGCGAGTGTGTCGGTCGCAATAAACTGTCGCAGTCCGAGAATGCGATCCGGGCCGACAGTGGCGTGGTCGAAACACAGGGAGGTAACCCCGGAATGAACGATGTCCTGCGAGTAGAAGATCGATTTCGCGATCAGCCGGTCCGATGTCTCCGGGCGCGGCGGCCAATCAACGAACCTCCAGCCCTTCGAATCGGCATCCTCCATGCCTCCGTTCTGAACCAGATCGATGGCATCTGCCGCCTGCGCCTCATTGGCGGCAGTGTCGTTGTCTCAGCCGCACGCGCGCCGCCAACGCGCAAACCTGTCGAGACAACCACCGCGATCAACCACCGAGGAGCCACCAACCTGGTCATCCCTCTACCTCCATCCTTGATTCTCTTTTCCCCATTGTCTCGTTACTTCAGCTCCCTCAGCGTCACGTCATCAATCCAGTAGGTTCCCGGGCGATGGAAGAATACGGTGATGCGCACCTTCTTTGTCATCGGTAGCGTCTTGTAGAACACGGAGGCTTCCTGCCAGTCGGGAGCGTTGTCGGGAAGATTGACGGGCATCCACAGATAGCCGGAAGTGGGCGTAATCGATTTCCCGTCCTCGCCAGCGAAGATGACGCGCACGGTGGGTGAGACTTTGATTGTCGGGTGGGGGCGCAGCCCTTCCGTCCTGTAATGGAAGCTGAAGCCATAACGGTGGCCCTCACCGGCCTCGACGGTGGTGGACATCTGCCACAGTGCCTGCTCGTTTTCGGGCACGGTGAACCGAATACAACGGGCTGACTCGTATCCCCCATTCTCCAGAACCTCATGCTTTACCTCTCCAGCACTACCGAGGTTCCACTCCGCGCCGACAGGCTCCTCGAAAGAACCGTTCTTCAGCAGGTTGGGTTGTTCCTGTCCAAAGACAAGGTACGAAGGCTTCCACAATCCGCCGACGCCCATGCTGTCCCGAACGCGGAGAGCGATCACATTTTCCCCCGCCTTTAACTTCCCGGCAATGTCAAAGTCCAACGGCTTGTGCCAGCTATCTGCATCTTTCTCCACATCGAAGATAAACTCACCGATTTTCTCTCCGTTCAGCCAGAACCAGCAGCTTTCATCCACCGCGCCGAAACGTATGGTGACTCGTTCCGACTTCGCCTTGTCTTCGGGAACGTCGAATCGCAGTCGATACCATGCGATGCCATCATAGTCAGCGTAGCCCTGCTTTTCCCAGGCCATGTTTGTCTGGATGGTGGCCCAGTCACGGTCATTGAGATCGGTCACGTGCCACCCCTTCGGCTCCCCGTCCCCGGTCTTCTCCAACCGGAACTTCCACTCCAGCGGGAGCGACAGGTAGCGGCCGGCTTCGTCGGAAAGAACTTCGTAACGGGAGTTGATCTGCTCGGTCCAGCGCCGCCGATTTTCGGAGTCTTCCAGCGCGGCCACGTGCAACGCGGGCAGGTCGCCCTGAGACCGTATCAGTTCCCAACGGCGGTCATTGAGCTGCTGGGCCTCTCTGAGCATGGAGATGAACTCCTGCGGGGAGGGCATCTTCTCCAGCCTCGCCGCTTCCAGAGGGTACAGAGACATGCCCGCGGCATTCAGCTTCTTTCCAAGGGCGATCAAGCGGGTGGTTACGTCGGTGTAGTCCAGCCCAATTCTGATGAAGTCGAGGCGTTGGTGAATGACCGGATCTTTCGTTCGGGTGTAGGCTGTCTCGAGACGAGCGCGGGCCTGAGAAATGGTGGCTCGATCAAACTGCAAATCCAGCTTCTGAATGTTGGCGCTGCTGCCGCCGCTGGCTTCCGCGCCAAGGCTTGCCAGGCGTCGCTCGAAGATATCGAAATACTTCTCCACGTCTTTCGCCGCCGGACCGAACGCGGCCGTGTAGTAATCCTCCAGTATCTGTTCCCGCGTCTGCTGCGTGTCCCACATCAGCCGCGCCGCGAGGTAGTAGTTGGGGCCATGGGTGGAAAAGTCGTAGCACGTCTCGCTGTTGACCCCGATCGCACCGCGTGCGCCGAAGAACTTGATGTCTTCCTCGATGAGTCGCGTGTGAATGTTGGGGGTATGGTGCCAGTAAATGAGTCCGTAGTACTCGCGGCATACCATCGGATTGCCGTACTTCGACCATGCGTCGATATACTCGCGGTACTGCTTCTTCAGTTCCGGGTCGCGGTACCAGTGACACCCCTGGGTGAAGAAGAGCACGACATTCGGATTCAGCCGTTGCAGCCGCGCCGGGGGTTTCTTGAAGAAGGTGTAACAGTAGTGTCCGAACTGCTGGTCGGGCTTCTCCTTGTTCACAAGGTCCGCGACGGCGTTCACAAATGTGAAGATGCGGTCGGTGAGAGCGGGGATCTGCTTCCCGTCCCAGTCGATCAGCGACTCTTGCACATCAAGGGCGCGGCAGTTGTCGCACTCGCAGAAGCCCGCGCCGTCATTTGGCGAGAGGGAAACAATGTCTGCCGCCCCCTTCATGGCGTTCTCCGCCGCAATGCGAATCACATCTGGATTCGAGGTGCATATCTGCCCGGCGCTCAGATGGTCGCCGTAAAGCTGGCGGCGTGCGCCGTTCACCAGAGCGTAGTACTCGGGGTGTTCATCAAAGTACTTGTTTCCCTCGATCAAACGGGTGTACGCGTGTCCGGAATTTCCGGAGATGCTTTGCCCCTGTCCCACATGCCGCCACCATGACTGGTAAGCTTCGTAAATGGCGGGAGGGTTGCGGTAGACCAGCCACTGGTTCCGTATCTTGAAGTCCGGCCCGTCGGACCAGTTCAGGTTGTCGGGGATTGTGAGGTTTTTCGACGTAGGAACGACCGTGCCCAACTCGCCCGGCCACAGCCAGCGGACGCCACCGAAGCGGTACAGCAACTGGGTCACACCATAGAATGTTCCCGTGCGTGTGGCGGCATAGAGGAAGGGGCCATCGGTATCTCCGCCGACGATGAACACATCGTTTCCCTGCACCTGCACCACAAATCGCTCCGGCTCGGGTGCATTGATTCCTGCCGACTCTGTGGCTTTGCACGACCCCACGAAAATTCTATGGGAGTCGGGGGACTTGCTCTCGGGAACGAGCAGCACCTCAACTCCGGTGATCCGTCGCAGGTAGGCCTGCAATTCATCTGCTGCCGACTTGGCGGCGGGGAGAGGATTGTCGGGGGTAACAATCGTGTACGCTGACTTTCCCCCCTTCACGATGTCGAGAGCAAGGGCGTGCGAAATCGGGAAGACAAATGCGGCAGCGACAAGGATGATACGCCGGATGAACATCATGGACTCCCTTGAAAATAACCCCGTACGGGGTCGAATTTATGCTGCCAAGTCAAGTTCCTCGAGTTGGACTTTATAGCCCAATCGTTCGAGACGTCGGACTTGACTGCGAACGATGTATTGTTTGTTGGTGCGGTCGAAATAGTCAGCGCCGAGTTCCCGGTACGGTACTTTGTCGCGAATGATGAAGTAGGCTCCTGCAATAATGTCGTGACCGACTGCGACGGCGGCTCGCTTCGTCCCTTTCTTCCCCGCCAGCCGATGGTATCGGGCGCCCAGATAGGTGTTCTTGGTTCGTCCCGCCGCATGCGCACACTCCACCAGGATCGCTTTCAGATCGAACTCGCAGAGTTCGCCCTTGTTGCCTTTCGTCGTACGACCGCTCTTCCGTTTCCCCCCGCTCTCGTTGTTTCCCGGACTGATTCCCGTCCAGGAACACAGATGCTTCTCAGAGGGAAAGCGATTCATGTCCACCCCTATTTCGGCAATGATGTCCTGGGCCGACCGGCGATCCACTCCCGGTTCCGTGTCCAGCAACTCAGTCACCTGCCAGAAAGGGCGGCACATCACCTCAATCTTCTCTTCCAATTGACCGATACTCTCGTCGAGATAATCCAGGTGCGACAGAATCTGGGTCAACTCGAACTCGCAGAGTTCGCCAACGCATGATGCGGACGAAAGAGCCCTTGTAATGCCAACTCCAAGTCCGCCTTCTTATTGCGCAGCCGTCCTTTCGACAACTCTGCCAGAATCTTCGGGTCGCGCTCCCCCTCCAGCATCGCTGCGAGAATGGCGCGGCCCGATTTCCCCATGATGTCCGTTGCCACACTCGCCAGCTTGCTATTGGCATCCTCCAGAACCTTCTGCGCGGACTCACAGAGTCCGAAGCCGGTTCACCTCAGACGTGCGCTCCTTCACCAACTGCCGGCGGTCACGGGTCCAATCCCGAAGATCACGAATCTCTATCGGCGGAATGAAGCTCCCTTTCAGCAAACCGTGTTCCAGAAGCTCCGCAATCCATGCGGACTCACAGAGTCCGATGGCAATCCTTCGCATCGGTCTTGCGACCCGGAACATGCTTGATGTGGGTCGGGTTCACCAGCAACACCTCGAAGGCTCCTTCCAGAAGATTGAAGATCGGCTTCCAGTATACTCCGGTGCTCTCCATCGCCACCACCGTGCACCCATGGTCTTGCGGCCAGTCTCGCATCTCCAACAGTTCCTGCGTCATCGTCCGAAAGGTGCGAATCTCCTGCACTCGCTCCCTCTGACCCTCGCGGTACACCGGACAAACGGTGACCGTCCTCTTGTGCACATCCATCCCCGCGCACTTGTCCTGTACGACTCGCATTGGCGTGCCTCCTCCATGCTCGCTCTGTAGTCGCCACTCTGCCGAGCCCCTTCTATGCGTTCAAGTATCCCTTGCGTGCTCCCCTGACGGGGGCGACAATTCGGGGCTCTGAAAGAAGCTCCTGTCAGACTCCTCCTCGGGCTTGATGCACCAGAGAAACAACGACCTCTATGCGGAGTGGAGCAGGACAAGTATAGCCCATCGCTACGCAATTTTCATCCGCCGGAGCGCCGACAGGCCGGCATGGATGACTCCTCCGGGTCCCGCGCCC
>Ga0100387_10003039_pt1 | contig 14107 bp, 13 predicted proteins | sample CryGeymeta201511_FD_81547 | JGI IMG/M metagenome (GOLD analysis project Ga0100387, IMG submission 81547) | Groundwater microbial communities from Crystal Geyser aquifers in Utah, USA - Crystal Geyser metaG 2015-11 | ecosystem: Environmental > Aquatic > Deep subsurface > Groundwater | place... | reverse complement strand
TTCTTGGCGCGTTCAATATACCAAACTATGGAAATGGAGATCACTAACAGCGCGATCAGCGTGTTAATCCGGCCAAGATGAAACCATTGTTGGGACGATGCCGCCGGTCCGGCAGGAGGCGACTCCGAAAACATCGAGCCCATCACCGCTCTGACTATATAATAATAAAAAACACCATCAACAGTCTCATTGTCCGAAAGCTGACTGGAACCGGCTGTGGCAGAGCCTATAATCACAAAACCGGTATCAGATGAGGTTGAACGCAGGATTTCATACCCGATGAATTTCTTATTCTCCTTAATATCATCCGGGGATAAATCCCAATTTATGATTATCGATTTTCCGGCATCATTCGGAATATCTTTCGCGACCACGTTGGCTGGAGGCGCCGGATATCCAAAAGCGGGGTCTTCAGGTATAGCTGCCTGGGAAGGTATTATTTGAAAAATGGCGAGAATTAGAAATGATAAGACCGGTGCAAATCTTATTATGCTGGAGTCTCTGGCTATTCCCAATCCGATCCCCTTAAATGTAAATCTGGCAATCCCATTGCAGGTTAGAGTCTTGCCGATTGGCTGAAATCTCACCGGCTGATAGGGAGTTTTGGTATATGTTCAGCATTGATCCTATAGCTTCGGCTCCTCATTTCAATAATTGGATTGAATTTAGATTGATGCGAATCTTATGTCAAGATATTTATAGGTAGGGGCAGATATTCCGCAGAATGGGTCCTGCTCCCGCGTTAAACCGCTTTGGGTGCGATTTAATCGAGAGAAATTTGATTATGATATCGGGTTGAAACTTTTGAACCGAATAAAAATGCCCTTGCGCGCCTTAATTTCGCAAGGGCATCCTTACAATCAAGTTATGGGAATATCGGAATGTCAGTCTATTTCAAGATTCTTAAATTCCTTTTTGAGTTCCCTTTTTAGTTCTTTCATTTGCTCTTTTAGCTCTTTCACCGATTTTCTCAATTCATCCATATTGATTTGAACTTCGGGCATTGGCGGCATCTCGAAAGCATAAGTTCGACCCATTGGCGCCCCGAAAAACTGCTTACCGGAGAACGAGAATTTTTCCGAGACTTCTGTAGTAATCGGAATATCCTGCTTATTGCGCTTAACCATTAAAACCACTTTGTCACCGTCTTTTTTATCAGATATGATATCTCTAAGCATGTCGGTATTTTCGACATCCTTGCCATCTGCTTTGATGATCACGTCGCCGGCGGTTATTCCCGACTTCTTGGCCGGAGAATCATCGAGCACTTCAGTGATAAGGACTCCTTGGCCATCCTTCACCCCGAAATAGTTGCCAAGCTGTTCGCTGAGGTTGTCGATGCGAATCCCCAATCCGGCATGGTCTTCATTATCATTATCATCGAATCTCAAAACTTTTGTAATGCTCTTGCGGCCATTATCATCATTCCACCCAAAGCTGGATGATGCTCCGTCCGATTCCCCCATCTCTACAGAAAACGTCTTTTCTTTGCCGTCCCGCAAAACAACGATTTGGGCTTCTTCCCCTGGTTTGGTACTGGCAATTGATTCTCTCAGATCGTTTTCGTCATCGGATGATTTGCCATTGAATTTGACAATTATATCTCCCGATTTAATTCCGCCCTTTTCGGCGGGAGAATCGTTGATAACATCGCCAACCAATACTCCCTTCTTTGACTTAAGATTCAGCGCCTCAGACATATCATCTTCGATATCCTGGATATAAACGCCTAACCACCCTTTACCGGAGCTTTCCTTGTCGGGCGAATCGCTGGCGAGAGCCGGCAGGAAAATCGCCCCAGTGAGGAGCAGAGCCCCAATCAGTACCCAATTCAGCCTTAGCAATTTCATATTATTCTCCTTTCGGTCAGCAAGTTTTGTTGTTATGATTTATTTTATGTAATCTTCTCCCAAAAGTTCCGCATTTCTTCCCATTCATAGCTATAATTCACTAATGTGATTTAAGTTATAGGATTATCATTGGATTCTGGAAAACTGCGCGAGTGAAGCTGGTTGGCCTTTCACCGGGGCACACAGCCATAACCCAAAATAAATAGGGCCAAAATAACTCATATCTAATTTTACCCTAATGTTATCTGAAAATTAGGCGCTTAATTGGCAGGTGTGAATGCGATGATTGAATAAGTCGTTGAGAGCTCTATGCCCTATTTTAATCGTCAGAATGGTCTTGACTTTGGCTGGGTATGGCCGCATTATTAAGGTAATGCTCTGGCATCGAGTATCTCCGCCATGCAGAATCCGAAGGAATTATTTGTAATGTAGCCAGGCAAAATATAAATCATCGGGATAGTGCGAGCATTTGGAAAAATATCATTTCAAACCGAAATCGCGAGTAAAGGAATTTGTTGGGGAGAAGCTAATAGCGATTAATGCCTTTGCGGCGCTTATTTGTATCTGCTTGATTTTTCTTTTCATTTTCAAAGAATCGATTCCAATCCTTACAAGTCCTGAAGTCAAACAGGAAGCCAGCCTAAATAAAATGGTATTTAAGCAGGAATATTACGAGGGACGTGATCCTAAATGGTCCTGGCAACCCAACTCGGAGGTCCCCAAATATTCACTTTTGCCCTTATTCCTCGGGACATTGAAGGCGGCGTTGGTGGCAATGCTGTTTGCGGTGCCATTATCCGTAGGAGCGGCTATTTATTCTTCGGAATTCGCATCTAAAAAATTAAGGGAAATAATCAAACCGGTAATCGAATTGCTCGCGGGAATACCATCTGTAGTTCTCGGTTTCTTTGCGTTGATTATTTTGGCGACCGCCCTGCAAACTGCATTTGGATTAAACTTTAGGTTAAACGCTATTAACACTGGTATAGCACTGGGACTGGCAGTAATACCGATTATTTTCACTATCGCTGAAGATGCGATGACATCTGTCCCCCGTTCTCTTCGCGAAGCTGCATTGGCGCTGGGGGCGAATCCCTGGCAGGTTTCGATGACTATGGTTTTGCCGGCGGCTTTGCCGGGAATTGCCGCAGGTGTTGTTCTTGGTTTCGGAAGGGCCATTGGGGAGACTATGATTGTCTTGATGGCATCAGGGAATGCGGCTATCGTTTCGGTTTCTCTTGCGGATTCCATCAGAACTTTTTCAGCGACCATAGCTTCAGAATTGGCGGAAGTAGTCTTTAACAGCGCTCATTACAATGTGCTTTTCTTTATTGGTACACTCCTTTTCATATTCACTTTTTTTGTAAATTTGGGGGGCGAATTGATTCTGGCCAGACTCAGGGAGAGACTTCAAGGTAAGACCAGATGAGCGAAACCAAATTGGCGCGGGCGTTTTTAGCCAAACCACTTACCCCGGGCATCCAATTCAAATCGAAATCGCAAGGATTAATCCCAAGAGGACTATCCTTGATGGCGGTAGTAATCATATTGGTAATGCTGGCCATTATATTATACAACATTGTCGCCGGTGGAATGGGTATTATAAGCTGGGATTTTCTCTCCAAGGCCCCTGAACATGGGATGGAAGAAGGCGGGATTTTTCCTGCGATTTTCGGGACGGTAGCCTTGGTAATATTGATGGTCATATTTGTGATCCCGATTGGCGTGTTATCGGCTATTTATCTTCAAGAATACACAACTCCGGATTCGAAAATAACCCGAATGGTGAGAATCGGGATTAATAACCTGGCAGGTGTGCCCTCAATTGTATTCGGGCTTTTTGGACTTGGTTTTTTTATCGGTTTTATTGGCAGAGGTATGGATACTTTCTTGAACAATGCACAGGGTCCCACTTGGGGCCAACCGGCGCTTATCTGGGCTGCGCTGACATTGGCGATTTTGACTTTGCCGGTTGTCATTATCTCTACTGAAGAGGCCTTGAGAATTATTCCCCGGGAACTCAAAGAGGCCAGCTACGCATTGGGCGCTACCAAATTACAGACTATTCGGAGAGTAATATTGCCGCAAGCTCTGCCGGGAATATTCACCGGCGGCATATTGGCTATTAGCCGTGGCGCAGGTGAGGTCGCCCCGATTATGTTCACAGGAGTAGCCTATTATCTGCCATACTTACCGAACAAGCTGAACGATCAATTCATGGAGCTGGGATACCATATCTATGTTATGGCAACGCAATCGCCCGATGTGGAAAAAACGAAGCCGATCCTCTATGGCACTGTCCTGGTGCTTTTGGTCCTGACATTCCTGTTGAATTTTGTTGCCATAATGATCAGGTCAAGAATCCGGATGAGACGTGTGGATGCCTGATAATATGACTGAAAATCGAATGGAAAATAAAAAACTGAGAGTTGAAGATAAAGAGACAGGGGAATCTCCTAACGCCATCAATAGCAATCTCAAAATGACAACCCGTGATCTTGATTTCTACTACGGTGCGAATCAGGCATTGGAAAAAATATCGCTTAACATCGAAGTGAATAAAGTAACTGCTTTAATTGGACCTTCGGGCTGCGGGAAATCAACTTTTTTAAGAACGCTTAATCGAATGAATGAGATTATTCCAGGGACCCGTATGGAAGGAGAAGTCAAACTTGATGGTCTGGATATCTATAACGATATCAAGGATGTTTCTGTAGTGAGAACGAAAGTGGGCATGGTTTTTCAAAAATCGAATCCGTTTCCCAAATCGATTTTCGATAATGTTGCGTATGGTCTTAAAGTCAACGGCATAAATAATAAAAGTATAATAATCGAGGCGGTTGAAGATGCTCTCAAAAGAGCCTTCCTCTGGGAAGAAGTGAAAGACAAGCTCAATCATAATGCGTATATGCTTTCGGGGGGTCAGCAACAGAGGTTGTGTATCGCCAGGGCGCTGGCCATTATGCCGGAAGTTATCTTGATGGATGAACCAGCTTCGGCTTTGGATCCTATTTCAACCTCCAAAATTGAGGATCTTATTGGCGAATTGAAGAAGAATTACACTATAGTAATCGTGACCCACAATATGCAACAGGCGGCGAGAATTTCTGATTTTACCGCGTTTTTCTATCAGGGGCAAATGGTGGAATTCGGCGTTACCAAGCAGATCTATACCAAACCCCTCAAGAAAAAAACCGAGGATTATATTACCGGCCGTTTCGGGTAAGAGAGGCAAATTATGACCCAGCATTTCCAGCGGGAAATAGACAAACTCAAAAAGAAAATATTATGCTTGAGCGCCTATGTTGAAGATAGCGTTCGGAAGGCTGTCAAGTCGGTTGGAGAAAGGGATGAGAAACTGGCGAGGGATGTCATTGAGACCGACCAGCAGATCGACCAAATGGAAGTGGATCTTGAAGAAGATTGTCTAAAAATCCTTGCATTGCATCAGCCGGTGGCCATAGACCTCCGATTTATTGTGGCGGTCCTCAAGATCAATAGTGATTTAGAGCGAATTGGGGACGAAGCGGTCAATATCGCTGAAAGAGCCCGCTTCCTATCTAGCAAGGAGAAACTGGACTTCCTGCTAGACTTCCCTCCGATGGCTGAAAAAGTGCAGTCGATGCTCAATAAGAGTCTTAGGTCCCTAGTCGATATGGACTCTCGAGCGGCCCGAGAGGTTTGCATATCCGATGATGAAATCGATGCTATCAATAAGCAGATGTTTATTAAGGTCCAGGAAAGGATGAAAATCCATCCTGAGGAGATTGAAAGATTGATTCCGCTTTTATCAGTATCCCGCTACTTGGAAAGAATTGCCGACCACGCGACCAATATTGCGGAGGATGTCATCTATATGGTTGAAGGAGTCATAACCAGACATGGCCATTCTCTGAGCAATTTGAGATCCAGTAATGAATAGAGTTGATTGGAAGAGGATATAGATTTCTTCATTCGAGTGAAGTCATTCTATTTATTTGCTCATATTTGAAGAACTCCGCAAACTTTTCAATCACTGTTTGAATAACCTCAGCGATTTCCACCCTCCTGCCAAGCATTGAAGAAAGAGAGCTCACGCCTGCATCGGTAATGCCGCATGGATTTATGAGACCAAAGTAGGAAAGGTCATTATTCACATTGAGGGCAAAACCGTGATAGCTGATCCATCGCCTTACTGCCACGCCGATGGCGGCCAATTTTGAATTGTCATTCCAAACGCCGGTGAACTTTTCCTTGCGCCCAGCCTCTAATCCAAAAACCTTGAGCGTCTCAATCAGAACGGTTTCGAGGTCGCGAAGGTACTTATGCATGTCTCGCCCTCGTCTGTTGAGATCAATTATCGGATAACCAACCAATTGCCCGGGGCCATGGAAAGTAACATCGCCGCCCCGCTCGATTTTATAGACCTTGACTCCCTTTTCTTTAAGTCGTTCTGTGGTGGCGAGGACATTTTCTTGTTTCCCGCCGCGACCGAAGGTAATGACCGGATTATGCTCCAGAAGGATTAGCGTATCATCAATTTCCCCTGCGGCGCGCTGGGCAACCATATCGTATTGGATATGAAGGGCTTCGCCATAATCGACAAGGCCGGGGGTGATTACATTAAGCGGGGGCATTATTCTTCTAATTAGTTTCAATGGATAGAAGATGGTGGGTCGATCATACGATTTATCAGGCTGAACCTGCTTCTCTGCACGTGGATTCATTGTCCGCGTTTGAACACTTCTGACCCACCCTACATTAGTCCCATTCAGCTCCCGGAATAGCGTCGTTCACGAGATTTCCCCAATTTGAGTCATATTCTCCTTTTTCGACCCATTTCCTAAATGACGACCATTGCCAATCGAATGGGTTCTTAACATAGCCATGTTTAACGGGATTATAATGAATATAATCCAAATGTTTTTTGAAATCATTTTCGTCCCTGATTGTATGTTCCCAAAATCTCCGTTGCCAGACCAACTTTTCTCCTTTTCGCTCTCTACTGCTATTGGCTTGAGGGCCCAAAAAACTTTGGTTTTGGAATGCAATCAATTTCGTAAACATCTGTTTTATCAATCGCCAACGTGTGGAATAATCACAATCGTCTTCCGGAAGAGTACATAAAACATGAATATGGTCAGGAAGAATCACGATCGCTTCCGTTTCAAATGGTTTGTTCACGCAGGTCTTCAACAGAGACTCCCTAAGCATTTGAATTGAAGCATCATTGACAAAAATTGGAGTTCGGCCGTAGCTCACTACCGTGAAGAAAAAGCTCGTGTTAGGTTCTCTTGATCTTATATAGCGCGACATATCGACTCCACGTAGGGTAGGTCAGGGATATATGATAGAGCACAAAACATATTTCACGGCAATCTTTATGCAAAACCAAGCATATTTTTCATTGACCCACCGTTTCAATGGATAGAAGATGGTGGGTCGATCATACGATTTATCAGGCTGAACTTACTTCTCTGCACGTGGATTCATTGTCCGCGTTTGAACACTTCTGACCCACCCTACTCAAGGTGCATTCAATTCACAATATGTATCGCCCTTTTAAACACGTTCAATGCCGCTTCGCCGATCGCTTCGGTCATTGTCGGATGGATATGAATCAATGAGGCGACGTCCTCTGATGTTCCATTGAACGCCATCACCGCCACTGCCTCAGCGATAAGGTCGGAAGCATGGGGACCAATGATGTGCATACCGAGCAACTCGTCGGTTTCGGCGTCCGCAATCACTTTGACAAATCCATCTATTTTCTCCATCCCAATTGCTTTGCCCAAAGCCCGGAATGGGAATTTGCCTACCTTATACTTAATTCCCTTTTCCTTCGCCCGCTGTTCGGTCAGACCAATGGCGGAAATCTCCGGATCGGTGAAAACCGCATAAGGGACGTGCTCAAAATCAACCGCGGCCGGTTTTCCGGCGGCAACATCGGCGGCGACAATTCCCTCATGCGAAGCCTTGTGCGCCAGCAAAGCTCCGCCGACCACGTCGCCAATGGCGAATATATTTCCCACCGACGTCCTCATTTTGTTGTCAACGGTGATGAATCCCTTCTTGTCGGTGGTGACGCCGATTTTCTCCAAGCCGAGATTATTGGAGTTCGGTTTCATTCCGATGGCCGCTAACACCCGGTCGAATTGAAGTGTTTCGCTCTTGCCATTGATGTCTTCCACGGTGACGTCGACAGCGTTGCCGGAAATCCTGGCTTCCTTCACTTTGGTGGAAAGCTTTAGCGTGATTCCCTTTTTCTTCATCGCTCTGCCGATGGTCGCCGACACTTCCTCATCGGCGGTGGCCATAAGTGAGGGGAGCATTTCGACAATCGTCACTTCGCTTCCGAGAGCGTGATAGACATCTGCCATCTCACAGCCGATGAAACTGCCGCCGATAACGCCGAATTTATCGGGAATACTCTCGATTTCCAGAGCTTCTTTGCTGGTGATGATATATTTGCCATCAATATCCACCCCGGGGATTGAGATGGGGGATGCGCCGGTGGCAATGACCGCCTTGTCGAAATTGATCAGCGCCCGATTTTTATGTTTGTCGGTTATGGTCAGACTGTTTTCTGATTCGAGGCGCGCCGTGCCAGAAATTATATCAATTTTGTTCTTCTCCAGAAGCATTTTCACGCCGCCGACAAGTTGTTTTACCACGGCGTTCTTTTTCTCCCGAAGCTTATCAGTATTCCATTTGACCTCACCGCCCAGTTCGATACCATAATTGCCGGCGCGCTGGATGTGGTCATAAATCTCGGCGGCATGGAGCAAAACCTTCGACGGTATGCAACCCCAATTCAAACAGACACCGCCCAGAATTTCCTTCTCGATAACGGCGGTTTTCAGCCCGTTCTGTGCCGCACGTATCGCGCAGACATAGCCGCCCGGACCGCCTCCGATTATGATAATGTCGTATTTCTTATCAGCCATATAATTCCATCCTATTCCATCAAACTACATTCAGAAGCCAGAGTTCTGGATGCTCGAGATATTCGATGAGCCGGCGCAGGAATTGCACGGCGTAGCCGCCATCTACGACGCGATGGTCAAATGATAGCCCCAGGTTCATAATAGGCCTGATAGCTATTTGACCATCGATTACAACCGGTTGCTCTTTAATTTTATGTACTCCCAAAATTGCCACTTGCGGGTAGGCGATTATCGGGGTGGAGGCAGTCGCGCCGTACATACCGGCATTAGTGATCGAGAAAGTGCCTCCGGTAATATCATCCATTTTGAGCGCATCTTCATTGGCTTTTTTGCCCAATTCAGCAAGCTCTTTCGTGATTTCGAGAAAATTCTTGCGGTCGGCGTGCTTAAGGACCGGCACTATCAGGCGATTATCGCGGCCAACAGCGAACCCAATATGATAGTATTTTTTAATCATCAAAGTTTGGCCGTCATCGGAAAGCTGGGAATTCACCAAGGGGAAATCCTTAAGGGCGAACACGGTAGCTTTCACCAGGAAGGGCATATAGGTGGGCCGAAGGTTAAATTTTTGTTCGATAACGGGAACATATTTCTTTCGCCAGCCGATTATCTCCGACATATCGGCTTCATCGAAAGTGGTTACATGCGGTATGGTGAATGCGGACTGCACCATATGTCCGGCGATAACTTTGCGAACGCCGGTGAAAGGGACAACTTCAACATCCTCAGCCTCAGGCCACACGAATGCCGGCTTGAAATCGACAGTGTGACGTTGTTCGATATATTTTAGAATATCGTCCTTGGTTACCCTGCTGTCGCGTCCGCTTCCTTTAAGTTTGCGAAGATCTATATGGTGCTCGCGCGCCATCCTTCTCACCAGTGGAGAAGATTTCACGAGCTTGATTCCGCCTTCAACATCCTCTGTAGGGGCATGCATCCCGGTCCGTTTCTGATGCTCCATAACCTGGATAAACGCTTCATCGGGCTCTGGAGATTTCTGCTCCTCGGGTTTTTCCGGTATATGCTTGTCATCGGCCTCAGTTTGAAATGCCTTGCCCTCCTTGACGGCGCCCTCAGCCACTTCCATAAGGGCGAGCACTTCACCTACCGGGACAACGGTATCAGGTTCTGCCAGTATCTTGGTTAATTTGCCATTGGCCGGAGATGGAATTTCAACATTAATTTTGTCGGTCATTAATTCCACCAACGCCTCATCAAGTTTGACATCCTCTCCCACCTTTTTTAACCACTTTACGATTGTGCCCTCGACGACCGATTCCCCCAAGGGCGGCACTTGTATTTTCAACTCCATTTTTACCTCCTTACAGATCCTTAATACGTCATCAATTCACGGACGGCATCGGCAATTTTATCGGGATTGGGCAAATAGAAATGCTCCATGGGTGGCGCAAATGGAATCGGGGGAACATCCAGGCCACAAATCCGAGTAACTGGAGCATCGAGATATTCAAAAATGTTTTCGGTGATAAAAGCTGAAATCTCACCGCCGACTCCTCCGGTCTTGGGCGATTCATGCACGACTGCCGCCCGGCTGGTCTTTTTCACCGATTCCAATATCGCTTCCTTATCATAGGGCAGCAATGTCCTTAAGTCCAGCACCTCAGCATCGATTCCTTCCGAAAAAAGGATTTCCGCCGCCTTAAGGCAATGATGCATCATATAGCCATAGGTAATCAGGGTCACATCTTTGCCATCACGCTTAATGTCGGCTTTTCCGATGGGGACTGTGAAATCATCCTCCGGAAGTTCCTCTTTAATGGTGCGATAAAGCCGTTTATGCTCGAAAAATATTACCGGATCATCGCTGCGTATCGCCGATTTCAATAAACCCTTGGCATCGTAAGGCGTCGATGGCAAAATTACGATCATTCCCGGAGTGTTCACAAACCAGGCTTCATTTATTTGTGAGTGATAGATACCCCCGCCAACATCACCGCCGCAGCAGACCCGGATCGTTATTGGCGCCCACCATTCACCGCCGGTTCGATAGCGCATTTTGGCGGCTTGCTGGACGATCTGATCCATTGCCGGAGTAATGAAATCAGCAAATTGGATTTCTGGCACCGGGCGCATCCCGACCAATGCCGCGCCAATAGAGCCCCCAGCAATAAATACCTCTGAAATCGGGGAATCAATGACTCGCATTGGCCCGTATTTTTCCTGCAATCCCTTAGTGGCTTTAAACACTCCTCCGTATAACCCGATATCTTGACCAATTAAAAATATGGATTCATCCCGGGCCATTTCCTCATCGAGCGCTTCGGTAATGGCCTGGATATATGTTGTCTGTTTCATAGCCTCTCCGAATACACAGAATCAAACATTTTTCATCCTCATTTCCCGACGAAGCTTGGCGGCCTCGAACTCCGTTTTCTCCTTGTCTGATTCAGGGAGCACTGGCGGAACCTGCACCGGATCCCCGTGGTCATTGATCGCCACCAGGGTTACATAGGCGGTTGATGTTTTCTTGACATTGCCGGTGTTGAGTTCCTCGCTGAACACCTCGACCTTCACTTCGATGGAAGTCCTTCCGGTATAGACCACTTTCGATTTTAGAATCGCCAGTCCGCCCACCTTTATCGGATTCAAAAATGAAAGTTCGCTCACCGCCGCGGTCACCACCATTCTACGGCAATGACGCCTCGCAGAAAGGACTGCCGCCATATCGATCCAGTGCATAACAGTCCCTCCTAGGACATTTCCTAAAACATTTCCATGTCCAGGCAATACCAGTTCAGGCATGGTCGCTTCGGAATAGGAAGCCGGAATTGGATTAAGGTCTGCCATAATCTTCACCATAGACATCCGTTAATGCCTCTTCGGGATCGGCGTATGGGGAGCTTTCAGCAAATTCAATAGCTTCCTTGATTTCATCTTCAATTTCCGAAATTATCCCTTCCCTTTTCTCGGGGGATAATATTCCCTTCTCCATAAGTTTCTTTTCGAATTGAGGAATAGGGTCTTTGGCCTTCCATGCTTGTAGCTCTTCTTGTACGCGATAATCCGCGGGATCTATTTCGGAATGGCCATACCAGCGGTAGGTCAACATTTCAATCAATGTAGGGCCTTCGCCGGCTCGGGCGCGATCAATTGCCTCTTTGGATGTTTTCAAGACTTCAAAGACATCGTTGCCATTGATGGTGATTCCCGGAAAACCATAAGCCTTGGCGCGGTCGGCATAATGCTTGACAGCAGATTGGAGCGATGCCGGCACCGATTCTGCCCAGAGGTTGTTCTGGCAGACATAAACGGCTGGAAGTTTATGCACTCCGGCGAAATTGAGCGCCTCATGCCAACCTCCTCGACTGGTGCCGCCCTCTCCAAAAAAAGAGATGGAAATGCGATTTTCGTTCCTAATTTTAAATGCCAGAGCCGCTCCCGTGGCTAATACGGTTTGGCTGGCCACCGTCGAAGCCGGATTGATTACATTTAATTCCTTTTTGCCATAATGACAAGGATGAGATTTCCCTTTATCGACCGAAGTTTTTCGAGCGTAGATCTGCGCCGCTATTTCTTTCAAAGTGATTCCCTTGGCGATGGAGGCGCCGATTTCACGGTGTGATGGGCCCACAAAATCCCCCTTCTCCAAAAGGTAGCACGGGCAGACTGTAGTCGCTTCCTGCCCAACAGCAGAAAAATAGGTTCCGGCAAACCTTGCTTTGCGGAACAAGCCTCTGAAATGCTCATCTACCATCCTGGTCTTCATCAAGAGATGATAGACCTGTAGTAATTGTTTATCGGAAAAAGGATGTGTATTCACCTTTCGGGCAGCATTCTTCTTAGCTTCCACCATGCATGCTCCTTAGTTCTATATCAGAAATATCATTATCAACTTGATGCGTCCAGAAATATTAGTTCCGCCGCGTAAAAGTACACAAGCACAAGAAGCTTAGTAGATTCAATATGGAATCCCATAGCATCTTAAGCCAAAATATAATAAAACTCAACAAAAATTATGAGGTTCCCTGATATTAATGCCTAACGAGGTTTTTCAGAATAAAGAATATGTTCTCTTTTCTTTCTCTCAACCTTCTGTAGTAATAAGGAAACCAATGAGTACCAAACGGCACATAAATCCGCATCCGAAAACCATCCTGGGCAATCTGCTGCTGGAGACTTCTGCGAATACCGTAAAGCATCTGGAATTCGAATTGATCGGAGCCTATTCCATTTTGGGAAGCATAATCAATGGTAGCATCTACCATTACTTGATCGTGGGTAGCTATTGCAGGATAAGTTCCTTCGGAAAGCAGAATCCTCATTAACTTGAGGTAGTTCTCGTTAACGTCTCTTTTATCCCGGAAGGCGATTGAGGGCGGTTCCTTGTAAGCTCCTTTGCAGAGCCTGACCGGAATTTTGCGGCGGTTCAATTCCTTAACATCATCTTCCGATCGGAGCAACATCGATTGGATGACTATGCCCATGTTTGGGAAACTTTCGTGCCATCGGTGAACCAGTTCCATGGTCCTTTGGGTGTAATTTGAACCCTCCATATCTACCCGAACGAAATTTTCATATTTCAGCGCAGCCGCCAAAATGCGGGAGACATTCTCAAAGCAAAATTCATCGGAGATATCAAGTCCCATTTGGGTCAGTTTTAATGAAACGTGCGAATTCACCCCCGTAGAATTAATTTTGCCCAAGGCATCGATGTAGGAGTTCGCTTTGGCTTTTGCTTCAACCTGGCTGTTGACATTTTCCCCAAGAACGTCCACCGTGGTGGTGATATTCATTGAGTTTAATCTCCTAATTTCTTCTAAAGCTTCTTCAAAGTTTCCGCCAGCTATGAAGCGTCTGGCCAAAAATCCCATCATATTGGACATATAACCGCCTGCAACCGTTTCTCCATCTTCTTTTCTAATAATACTTCATACGATTGAAACGGAATATACTCCAGTTATTATTATAGGTCAAAATAATTATAATGATTTTTTTGCCAAGATGTACTAAGATATAACATCTATTTTAATATTATGAATATCAAATTGCTTCGTTGATTATAGTATTGCTGAACTTTCATTGATGATTCAAATTGATTGCCCCAAATTGCGCTAATAGATATATTTGAATTGGAGAGATATTTTTGGCTAAAGATAAATATAGCAAAATACCTGGCGGACTTTTCATAAGTTTTGAGGGTATAGACTATTGCGGAAAATCCACGCAGGTTAAGCTTTTGGCCTCTAGGCTTGGCTCGGAGGGTTATGGTATTCTGGTTGTTCGCGAACCGGGTGGAACGCAGATATCAGAAAAAATCAGAGATATCCTTCTGGATAACGCCAATTTGAAATTGGCCGCGGAGGCAGAATT
>Ga0100387_10003038_pt1 | contig 14108 bp, 12 predicted proteins | sample CryGeymeta201511_FD_81547 | JGI IMG/M metagenome (GOLD analysis project Ga0100387, IMG submission 81547) | Groundwater microbial communities from Crystal Geyser aquifers in Utah, USA - Crystal Geyser metaG 2015-11 | ecosystem: Environmental > Aquatic > Deep subsurface > Groundwater | place... | reverse complement strand
TTCATCCAAAAGCATAATTGGATTACGTGATTTTGCTTGCCTTAGAGCTTTTATCACTCTACCAGGTTCATTATCAGCATGCAGTCTGGACTGACCACGTAGATCTAAAGCTGATCCCATACCCCCAAAAGGGATACGGCAATAAGCTCTACCCATCGCTTCGGCCATGGCGGTACCAAATGTAGTCTTACCAGTACCGACCAAACCTACCAACAGCATAATCGGAGCTCGTGCAACTTGGTTTTTATCCCTGTTGAGTTTGAGTACTGACATGTATTCTAATATTCTATTTTTCACTTTTTGCATCCCATAATGATGTTTATCTAAAATTTCAGCTGCACGGTTGATATCTAGATTATCCTCTGTTTGATAAAACCAAGGTAATGAAGCCACCCATTCTACATAATGGGCTATCTTTTCATATTCTTCGCTATAACCACCATATTTAGCCATTCTTTTTAGCCTTATTAGCATTTCGACAATTTTTTCTTTAAGTTCTTGAGGAATTTTTGCAGAGTCAACTTTAAGCCGCATTTGCTCGACTTCGGCAAAAAGATCATCAGAAAGATTGGCAGGTAGATTTTGATATGGATCCATAAATCTATTGTGGCAGATTTATACTAGATTGTTAATGGTAAAAAGGAACTAACACAACACTTAGTTGATCTTGATAAATTATGCGCCACCCATATTTATTTAATAAATTATGCGCCTAATAAAGTATGGTTGGGGAGTAAAACATAATCAAATTGTTGTTTGAAAAATTCTTCTATTCCTTTGGTGTCTGCCTGCATCATTTGATCATAATGGGCAAAAGGTAAATACCCAGTTATCGGTTCCTGCCAACTAACCATCCGCCCATCAATAAAAACTTTTTCACTCGGATAACGCCAAATGAGATAACCTCCCCAATTATAGTAATTGAAAATTTTACCTTTAATTTGATTTTGAGATAAAAAATTAACCATCTCTTCACTGCACAGCGTGCTAGGTTGAGACAAACAATAATCATTCCAGGTTTTTATCCATGGTTTGTGTATTATATTAACTCTCCATGCTGCCCATAATAAAAATAGACTTAAACCAAATAATGTTAACGGTTTAAGTGAAAACTTTAATTTGTAACTACTAATAATTGATACTAAAAGCGGAAAGGAGACAACTGCCATCATTGCCTGCATCCGCCGATGCATAATAGCTTGCAATATAAAAAGAGATAAGGGAACAATATTAATAAAAGTTCGCAATTTTTTATATTGAATAATATTCCACCCCAAAAAGGCAGTGTATCCTAAAAGCGTCCACCATTGCCAACTATTAGAAGGCCAAGGACTCCATTCTCCTATCCCTTCCAAGCGGGAACTAAAAATATGAGTTATGCCTTGTAAATAATTTGCAATTCCAAAAGGCGTGATTAAACTAGCTAGAAAGCCGATGATAAGTATGGGTAGTAAAGTTTTGTAAGCAACTAATTCTTGTTTACCTAAAAACTCATCTAAAGTTTTGCCAGTTAATACTAAACCAATATAGGTTAAGCCTACCAAATATTCCCCATGCCAATTCGCCCAAAACAAAAAAATTATAAAAGTAGATATTGATGATAAAACTTGATCCCATAATATAACATGTTTTTGATTAAAATTTTTGACTGCTACCATGTTTGAATCTCGAGTAAAAATCGAGATGAGTTTGGTGAAGGAAAAAATTTTTGATCTAAAACGTATTTTTTTTATATTAACATTATTAATATCGATTTTTTCTACCAAACACATAATTGCTGCTAAAAACGCTAAACTGACAGTTTGGGCTCGCAATCCGTGATAAAAAACCGTATGCACAATAATATAAAAAGGAATAAAGGCAATAATAAAATTCTGCTTGTTAGTTTTGGCTAATTTATAAAGAATTAAAGTTAAAATCACCCCCACCAAAGCTCCGGCAATCGTTAATCCTGGAAAATTAAAATGGTAAAAAATTTGGTAAACCACCACGTCGTAAAGCCAAGAGTCGTTAGTCCAGACAAAATCCGGCATGGTGTAGGAATAAGTGTTAGCTTTTAAAATTTTTCCAGTTTGGGCAAAATAATGTCCATACTTAAGATGCCAACCCAGATCAGTGGAGTTGGTGGGATAGAGAAAAAGGGTAAAGAGAAAAATTAATAAGGAAAAGATAAAAAGCAGGTTGGTGATTTTTTGTAGACTGCAAAGATCTTTGCACCACGTAATAATTATCTGCCATTTCATGACTTTAGTATGGCAGAAAAATTTTAGCTGTCACTATTTATTATCTTAAATTAAATTTATTTACTTTGATTGAAATGAAATGTTGAGTTTACTTGTTCCCTTTGTTGAGGACTTAATTTTGCATGAAAACTTGAAAAGGTAGCTAATAACTGATGCCCTTCATTGGTGTTAAGTTCAACTCCCTGCATGCGATGCAGCAAAAACTCACATAAAGGAACAACTTCGTCATCTTTAAATGTTTGTTTTTGAGTAACTCCTTCCCAGACTCCAATTAACTGTTCATGTGAAAGCTCATCAACAAATCCGTGAATTTGTCTTCTCCAATGATCTGAATCCAACATTCCTCTATTAACCATACCATAATTAGCTAAATGCAACCTCATTTTATTTTGAATTTGTTGATCAGTTAGTGTTTCTCTAGACATATTTTATATGTAATAATTAACAACAAAAAGCGATTATAACACAAAATGAGTTAATAACTAAAAGGCGAGCCTTTTGGGCTCGCCCTTAATTTAATTCTCTTACCATTACTTATCTTTACTTATCATTCCAATCTGCCATGGTTTTGGGAGTGCTGGTAGTCATTGGCCGACCTCCACTTTGTGGTCCAAAACTTGGTCTAGAACCAAATTCTCGCCGACCTCCAAAACTCCGACCGCCTCGGTCTCCACTTCTGGATCCTCCTCGATCTCCGCCACCAAATCCTCCTCTAGAGCCACCCCTAGAGCCGTTTCTATCTCCACCTCCAAATCCTCCTCTTGATCCGCCACGGTCTCCGCCACCAAATCCTCCTCTGGACCCACCACGATCAGAGGCATTTTGACGAGCTTTTTCGATATCATCTCCAAACAACATGGATAGATTAACTCTACCCAACTCGTCAATTTCTTCCACTCTAACTTTTACTATTTGACCTTCTGATACTACTGTATGAGGATCAGCAACATATGTAACAGCCATTTTGGAAACATGAATCAGGCCTTCTCTGCCAGGCAATACTTCAGCAAAGGCACCAAAATTCATCATCCGAGTAATCTTGGCATTTTCAAATACTTCACCAGCTTTTATTTCGCGGGTAATACCCTCCACCCACTCGACTGCTTGTTTAAGTTTGGTCTCATCAGTAGAACAAATTACAATTCTACCCTCATCATTGACATCAATATCGGCCCCCGTTGCTTCAATAATAGCTCGGATAACTCGACCACCTGGTCCGATAACTTCTCCAATTTGGTCTTTGGCAACATGTAAAACTTGAATTTTGGGAGCATATTTAGACACTGTAGCTCTGGGAGTATTTATCACAGCAGCCATTTTATCTAAGATGAACAGTCTAGCTTCTTTGGCTTGGTCCAAAGCTTGAGCCATAACTTTGGTGGTAATACCTTTAACTTTGATATCCATTTGCACTGCAGTAATACCATCGGCAGTTCCGGCAACTTTGAAGTCCATATCACCAATATGATCTTCAAGTCCCTGAATATCAGTCAAAACTACATATTCACCATCAACGATGCCTCGCTCTTCTGATTTGACCATCAGTCCCATAGCAATACCGGCTACCATTTTTTTTATGGGCACACCCGCATCCATAAGGGAAAGAGTTGATCCACAGGTTGAAGCCATAGAGGTCGAACCATTGGAAGTCACACACTCAGACACAACTCTTATTACATAAGGGAATTCTTCCTCACTTGGTAATACTGGAATAAGAGCTCGTTCAGCTAGTGCTCCATGTCCGATTTCTCGTCTGGATACACTACCGATTCTGCCAGTCTCACCAACTGAATAGTGAGGCATATTATAGTGATGAATATATCTTTTTTCGATTTCTCTATCCATTAACTCAACTGTTTGTGATAAAGAAGGCGCTCCCAAAGTCGTAATTGTCAAAGCTTGAGTCTCCCCACGTTTAAACATACCACTACCGTGAGTTCTGGGAAGTAAACCTACATCAATAACTAAAGGTCTGATTTCGGTCAACTTACGACCATCAAGACGTTTTTTGTTATCAATTATTCTATCTCTGGCTGATTGTTTGAACATTTTTTCCAAGATATCTTTGAGTCTAGCTTTTTTCAATTCCTGATCTTTGAATTGTTCCATAATTCCATCAACGATAGCAAAAAGCGGAGTTTTATCAATCTTGCCAGCTTTTTCATTAGCAAGCAGTTCATCAATAATTGGCTGGGCTTGTTTTTTAATCTCTTTTTCAATTATTGCATCTAAAGGAGCTAATTTCTCAACTACCATTTTTTCTTTACCTGCCTTTTTAGCCAAGCGTTCAATTGCTTCAATAATATTTTGAGCTTGAGCTTTACCGTAATCCAATGCTTTAACCATGTCTGACTCAAGAGCTTCTTTAGCCCCACCTTCAACCATTACAATAGCGTCTTTGGTGGCTGAAACGGTTATATCCAGTTTGGCTTCTTTGCGTTGCTCATAAGTGGGATTACAATTCAGCGCACCCTCCTGATCCATAACTACCCGTACACCAGCCAACGGTCCTTCCCCAGGCAATCCAGAAAGAACCAAAGCAGCTGAGGCAGTAGAAATTGCCAGTACATCCAGTTCATGTTCGTAATCCAAAGATAAAGGAGTCAAGACTACCTGCACTTCGGCTTTGAAGCCCTCGGTAAACAAAGGTCTGATAGACCGATCAATTACTCTACCAGTCAAAGTTGCTTCATCAGATGGTCTGCCTTCTCTTTTTACCCATCTTGAACCCTTGATCTTACCGCCCGCCCATAGTTTCTCGGCAAATTCTACTTGCAAAGGAAAATAGTCAAGATCATCGCGCATTCCTCCACCTACAACGGTGGCTAGTACCATATTATCACCGCAACGACCAACTACAGCAGCTGTTGCTAGCGTGGCTAAACGCCCCACTTCAAAAGTAATTTCACAGCCGTCAATTTTGGCTGTTTCTGTCACAAAATCTTGTGAACTCATAAATAAAATTCATATTCCAAAAGGGGAAAGTTTGAGAAGAAGTACAAAACAACTTAAATTATCTTGTATTCCTTCTCAATTAATTACACATTTACCCTAGTTGAAATAATAAAATAAAAAATTCCATGTTTACTAACAAAAATGAAGCATGGAGTATGAAGTACGATGTATTACAAATTTAGCATCTTACTACTTACTACATTCTACATTTATATAATTTCCAAACAGAAACCACAAAATAAATACAATATATGATAACGGAAGTTTAATTCTTTAATTTTAACTTTTTAATCAGCTCTTTATATCGGGCATTTTCTTTAACAGCCAGATAGTTAAGTAATCTACGTCTTTTGGAAACCATAGATAATAATCCTTTACGGGAGTGCACATCTTTGCGGTGTTCTTTTAAGTGTTCAGTTAATTTATTAATGGTGTGGGTTAATAAAGCTACTTGTACTTCAGGGCTACCAGTATCACCTTCTTTAGTCGCAAATTCTTTAATAATAGCTTGTTTATCGTTTAAATTTAAACTCATAATGTCTTCCGCAAGAAAGCCTTAGCCGTCTTGGGATCGATCCCAAAATTTGGGAAATTAATTGTTAACAGCGCAATTATATCAGTAAATAATTATTTAGCAATCTATATTATTAGAGATTAACTTTGACCACCTCGATAAATTTTGGGTTCCAACCACTCAGCAGGAGCTTGTTGATCTATAGGAGTTCCTTCTGCTAGCTTTTTATCTTCATTGGAAGTTTTGGAATCTAAAGGGATTTGATTAGGTGCTGGACTGATTGGTTGATTTTGATTTATTTGTGTATTCTCGCCAAATGATGTCTGATTATATAATTGACTAGAAGGTTGGTTAAAAGACTGATTATTACCTAAAGAGGGTGGATTGTTTAATGGACTAGGATTATAAAAATTATTACCAGATTGACTACCGTAATTTGGAGCATTAAATCCTGGTTGTTGAGTTAAGGGCATGGTTAGATGATTGCGTCGCCCACCCTCTTTCATACACCAGGAAATGGCAGCAAATGTATCAGCTGTTGTTTTGTAGCTAAAATTAGTTGTAACAGCTTCTATACCAGCTACTAAATTGGTACAAATATCGCCATCGACAGGGAATTTCATAAAGCGTATTAATTTAGCCACCAATTCACTATTGCCTGATGCTTGAGTTTCAATAATATTTAAAGTTCCAAATTCAGTTGCGCGTTGATCACCACAGATAATAATAGAATCTCTATCGGCAAACAAATTAGGATTTTGGTTGTATAAAGATCCAGCTGCTTCAGCCCCAATCAATCCAACAGCAATTATTAAATCAGCATCCAATCCACGATATGAAAAAGCTACATCTTTTTGTTCTAATTTAGCTACTCCATTTTTGGTTTCGACAATAATATTAAAATCTCCACTGCCTTCATCTACTGAAATTTTTTCAATATTTTCGTGAGCCGTTTTAAGGCTGATTACCAGATTCTTAGATCCTAAGTTTTTGGTCATGTCTCCAACTCCATACAAACGTTGGAAAGCAACAGTAGAATCAGTAGCTGATGCTATAGTAATATTATGTTTAGTTCCACTACTTTGGTTATATTTTTGCAAACTTAAATAAAAAGCCAATCCTGCTGCGACATTATCTACTGTATGTAAACTGGGAATCAAAATTAGAATAGATTTTGCACTATCAATTCTCTGTTGAATATCTTTAAGAGGAATTTGGTTAGTATTAGTCATGTGTTTATTATCGGGCAGATATGTTATAGGATTAAACGCAATTATACCTAAAAACTGTTAATCTTCAACTATCCGATAGCAAACTATTATATCTTTAATGTGGAATTTGACATCAGGTCTGAAAACCAAAGCTACTTCTTTCCCTTCCTTAACTTCAACTACTTCACGTCGGTTTTCCTGCATAACGACAACTCGAGGTTCAAAAACTGTTTTTTCATCTCTGATAATCCTAAATTTTGCTGCTTTGCGAATTGATCCTTCTGTAACTTTACATCCACAAATGTGAGCCCCTTTAATATTAAACTCTGCAATCACTTCTGCCTTACCTAAGATTTCTTCATTTATAGTTGGTTCCATCAATTTGAGCACTCTTTTTTCTAAATCTTCCAATAAGTGGTAAATAATATCAAAAGTTTGAATTTTAACCTCTTCCATTTGAGCCAATTTTTCTACATGTTTGGGTAATTTGACTCTAAATCCAATAATTCGCGCTCTTGTTGAAGCAGCTAAAAGTATGTCCGAATCGGAAATATCTCCAACACCATCGTCAATTAATAAAACTTCGTCAGTTAAACTATTTTTAATCGCTTCCAAAGTCCCGCCCACATCAGCTTTGAGAATTATTCTAATTCTTTTTTCATCTGCTTCAATTTCTTCAGCTGTTAATTGCTTTTTGTGTTGTTTTTGTAAATGCTCAACTGCTTGTTGGGAGTCAGTAACCAAAGCTCCAACTGGCAAAGTTTTGGAAAAACCCAATATTTGTACTGGCTGAGAACTATTTACCTGATTTACTGTTTTCCCAGTATAATCCATCATAGTTCGAACTTTGGCAGTTAGATCATCACAAAATAGAGTTTGTCCGGTTTGAATACTCCCATTGCGCACTAATAAATTAGCTACTGCTCCTTTTTGACTATCAATATATGATTCCAATACAATTGCTTCCAAATGTGTCGGTACTGGTTTTACAGCTTGTAATTCATACATTAGCTCTATTAATTCCATAAGTTGTAAAACACCTGTTCCTTTGGTAGCGCTAACTTCTACTGCTACGATGTCTCCTCCATAACCTTCAACAAAAACTTCATTTTCAGCCAGCTGCCCTTTTACTTTATCTATAATTACTCCTTCAAGATCTATCTTATTGATTGCTACAATAAAAGGCAGATTGGCTTTTTTGATAATGGAAATGGCTTCTTTGGTTTGAGGTTTGACTCCGTCATTAGCTGCTACAACCAATATAGCAATATCAGCTACCGTTGCACCCCTGCTACGCATTTTAGTAAAAGCTTCATGTCCCGGAGTATCAATAAAGGTAATAACCGAAGAGGGATCGTTTGGTCTAATTTTGGCTTGATAAGCGCCGATATGCTGGGTAATTCCACCAGTTTCGCCACTAGCTACATTGGCTTTACGAATAGTATCCAAAAGTGTAGTTTTGCCGTGATCTACATGACCCATAACCACAACTACAGGAGGACGTTTGCTGGTCTTTATATTGTTGGTAGTATTAAGCTTAGGCATATTCCCCTCTCAATCTTAGATGACTCTAAAATTAAGTCGTTATTCGTTTTTTTTATCTTCTTGTTTGTCATCAGCTGATGTAGTGGTTTTTGTAGCATCAGAACTCACAATTTCATTTTTTTCATCTGTACCTTTTGCTGCTAGTTTTTCCTTTTGCTCCATCTTTTTATCTTGCTCTTCTTTTTCTTCTCCTCTTTCCTTAACTTCTTTACCTTCTTTGATCATTTTCTTTTTCTCTGATTTAGTCAACATTCCACCTGGACCCTTGATGTCAATTTTGAATTCAGTTAGTTTGGCAGCTAATCTCACATTTTGACCCTCTCGGCCAATTGCTAAAGAAAGCTGATCTTCAGGTACAGTTACTACGGCTGATTTATTTTTCTCATCCAGTTCTATTAATAGATTAGTTGCTGGAGATAATGCAGCGGTAATAAACTTGATCGGATCATTAGAATGTTGCACAATATCAATTTTTTCACCGCCCAGTTCATCAATAACAGTAGAAACTCGCACTCCTTTTTGACCCACACAGGAACCGACTGGATCAACTCCTGATTGAGTTGAAGCCACTGCTACTTTCGTTCTTGAACCTGCTTCTCTGGCAGTTTTTTTAATCACTACTGCTCCTGAGGAAACTTCTGGTACTTCCCGATCAAATAGTTTTTCCACCAGCTCAGCACAGGCACGAGATACAATAATTTGTCGGCCCTTCATAGTCTCACGAATATCCTGGATATAGAAAGTAAAGCGTTTATTTAGTTCATACCTTTCTCTTGGTGTTTGCTCTTGGGGAGGCATTATTGCCTGACCACGACCGATATCAACTACAATAAACTGACCATCGCGACGCAGTACCATTCCGGAAACTATGGTGCCAATTCTGTCTTGGTATTCATCTAATATAGCTGATTTTTCTGCTTCTCTAATTTTTTGCAAGATTACTTGTTTAGCAGTTTGAGAGGCAATGCGACCAAAACCTGGAGGAGTTACTTCTTCGCCTTTGGTTTTATCATATTCAGCTTCTTTGCCTTCCTGCGTTTCAGTAACTTCTACTGCTGGCACTGTTATCGGATACTTAAAAATTTTCGCTCCACCATCATCTGGATTAACTTCTGCTTTATAGACAAATTCTTCTTCAAATCCATAATCCTTACGAAAAGCAGCTAAAATTGCAGCTTCAATAGTTTGTAAAACTACCTCTGCACTAATACCACGTTCGGAGCAGATTTGGTTAAGAGCTGTTGCAAATTCGGTACGAGCTGTAGATTGTAGAGTTGCCATAATAACAGTAATTAAGTAATAAAAAATAAAGATTTTGATATTAATTAATCTTTATATTTATATCACTCTGATATCTTTGCACTTATAAAATATTTTTATCAAATAAAAAGGTGGACCAGGCCACCTCTAAAAATTCTTACACAATATCTATTATTTTAACATAAAATCATAAATTGGGCAAACTAAACAGACGGTAAATCCTGAACTTGTAAGTCTAATTTCATTAGAGCTGATTTAATTTCAACTCCTTTTTGATCACAAATTAGCAAAACAGCATTTAGATCCAGACAGTATTTGGCTCCCAAAGCTCCTGCTAACATAGCTTGAATACATAATTTGTGAACTGTTTCACTAACTAATCCAAAGTCAGTTAATAGTTTTTGGGTCCGATTGATATATTCTCCAAATTTGAGATAGTCTTTTTTATTCAAAGCAACAATCCCCAAAGCTGATAGCTTGCCCAGTTGCGCCAAATTATCTTTATATCTTTCTTTACTAGTTTTGATATGTTTATAGGCTTTTTTAACAGCCGTTTCCTTAGTTTGAGGTAAATAATATATTATAAGATCATTGATATTTAGCGTTTCTACATGACTTGACTGTTTACTAAAATATACTATTCCTCCATTAATAGCTGCTGTTAAAGTTGCTAAATTGTGTTCTATTTTTCTATCTAGTAAAAAATTGTGACAAAACTGTAATAATTCATCTTTGCTTAGTTTTGTCTTTTTAATATCGGCAATAGATCTATATAAAGCAACTAAATAAGCCATTGTGGCTGAACTGTTGTTTTGCAACTCACACTCTGGCATAGTAATATCTAAGCCATATGGAAGATTATGTTGTAAAAGTAGTGTGTGGGTAATATCAATCAGTTGACGAAATAATGGACTAATTTTGGATTGGATTACTGGCGTTGACTGGGTTAACTCCAGATGTAAATTGACTGATTGCAAATGTAAGAAACTGGTTTTACCAGTAACTTTTTTACAGTTTAATATTACTTCAGGCTTAACTGCAATAACCATGGCATCATACCCTAAATCTATAGCGATATCACCTAAAAGTGAAATAGATTGAAAAGCTCTTGTTTGAATGATTTTACTCATGAAGATATTTTAATCTATTTTTCGACTTTAGTTCCAATTACTTCTTCTCCATTGACTGCTTTGGAAAGAGATCCATTTTCAATTCCGTCAATAATAAGTCCTGGAATCCCATGACGGGCCAAATCCAATGTTTCTTCTACCTTGTGAATCATACCGCCTGTTACATCAGTTCCATTACAGCCTGTGACCGCTTTTGCAAATTGATCAAAATTTTTACTATTTATTAAAGGAATGGTATTGCCATCTTCATCATATACTCCATTGGTCTGACCACAATGAATAATGCGCTCAATCTGATAACCTTTTTCTTTAAGATGCAAAGCTAAATATCCCAAAACTTTTTCGGTAGAAAAAATCGTACAACCAACCGCAGTATCAATGATCTGATCACCGTACAGAACTGGCAATAAATCTAATTTTAATATTTCTTCTAAACTTTCAGTACAAATCGATTGCAATTCATGATTTTTAGCAACCATAGTACTAAAAGGACTAACGGCTACTGCATTTACACCTGTATCAATAAGCTTACGAATCACAATCCGATTGAGTTGAGCCGCCACATCAGCCACTTCTGCGATGCCTTTATAACTTTCATCATTAATTATGCCTTTGTGTGTCTGGTATTTTTTAGCTGGAAAATGAGCAAAAGAGCCTGCTCCGTGACCGATAATCAATTGTTTGCCACAATCTTGAGCCAGTTTAATTTCTTTACAAATAATATCCAACGCTCGTTGTTTGATGGTGAAAGGTTTAGTTTTATCAGTAATTAACGAACCTCCGATTTTAACTAAAATAATTGGTTTCATAGATTAATATATCTTTAACATAACCCGAAATAATGTCGGGAAATGATAATTTATTTTCTACTTTAGTGTATTTGTAATACCTTTCCATGTAAACATGGTTGGATAACCATTTAAGTCAAAGATAGCTCCCCAAGGTGATCGTCCATTATCAGGCGCATGATCTCCTTGACAAGTATCATCCATAAAAAATTTACCTTGCTCAAATTTCTCCCACACGCTTTGTACTCCCCCTCTAATTCCGAAACGATCTCTTTCTTCAAAATGGATCCAACCCACACTATCAGTTTCACCATCAATTGGTTGTAAGAATCTACCACTTAGTTTATCAGTGTTTATCATAACTACATGTACAGACACCCAACCTTTTTGTGTTCTAAAGTATCCAACTGCTTGAGGACTAAAAACATAGGCTTCTGGATTTAGATTAAATTCCTGAATTAATTCTCTTGTCAGCGCTTCATGATCTGATTCACCTGCTTCAATTCCACCCATCGATGTACCCAAATCTCCTCTCTGTTTATCGCACCACTCTTTTGTCACTAATTCTCTGCATACTAAGTAATTTTGTCTATTCCATGTTGTGGCAATTCCCATAACTCCAATTACTTTTTCCGGCCTTAATTCGATTAAACCATCACTATTAACTCTCGATACCAGTCCATTTTCTCTTTCGGTCATCATATCATTTTTATTCGTTTGGCCATTGATTGCTCAATTGCTATCTCCCACCAAGGCGCAATCAAATTCTTTTTATTCGAGCTAAATTTGATTGCCTCATCCCAGCTCATCCATTGATATTCATCTACTTCTTCAGGATTTGGATTAATAAAATCGTTATTATACTCGGCAATCAATATATGGTTAATTTCCCGTTCAGAAAAAACTGTATTCCATTTGATGTGATATGAGTAATTAAACAAATCCTTAAAATCTTTAACTTCTATGCCTGATTCTTCTTTAGCTCTTCTTTCACAAGATTGTTCCAAGGTCTCACCAACTCTGGGGTGAGAGCTGAAACTGCCATCCCAATATGTTGGCCAAAGTGGTTTTTTTAGACTCCGTTTAGTTAGCAATATCTCGCCTTTGTTATTTCGCAAAATAACAGTATAAGCTCGATGTAGTTTGGCTTCTCCTAAATGAGAATTGATAATTGTTGTCTCTCCGATAGCTTCGTCTTTATGATTAACTAGAATTATATTTTGATTCATAAATTAAACTTGAACTAATTGATCCGTTGCTTGATATATAGTTGTTTCCCCATGTCCATTACCATTGTGTCCATTGCCATTTCCCCCAGCCTGTGGCCGAGTTTTTGCTAACCATTCTTCGTATGTATCAAATTTAAGTTCTCCGTTATGTTGACCCAAAGTTATATAACTCTGCCACTTCATATAATCAGATACAACAATCCATTTCCCTTCAATAAACATTTCCTGCTGATAAGTATCCCGATTTAATCTTAACTCATAACCTGGCTTTCCTGCTTCTGGTTTATAAGATGCCCACAAGCTACCGTCAGCTTCGGCTACTTGACGAGCAAGTGATGCCCCCTCTTCTTGCTTTTCTCTACTAAAGTTTCCCCCAACTGGCCCTTGCAAACGAATCTTTCTGGTTCTCCAATTTCTTGGTGCAGATTCAGCTCCCATATTAATTCCTTTTTATTAATTAATTATTTATTCTTTATTTTCCACACTTGCCAAACCCAAAAACCCAAATAACAAAATATAGCAAAACTAAATGTAAAAGTTCCCAATACTCCACCTTTGGTATAAAAGCCCCAAACTCCGTAAGGCGCGTGAATTAAGCGTCTGCCAAACCAGATAACTCCCAAACCTCCAGCTAACACATAAGCCGGTAAAGATATCAAAAGTAAAATTTGGGAATAATCACGTTCTCGGATAAGAGATCTAATTGTTTTATAAGGATGAAAGATTAAACCAAGGCTATTACGGGTAAAAAGATAGCTCTCTTTTATAGAAAGCAAAATAGAGTATTTAGCCAATTTCTTGTAAGCCGGATCTGTAGAAAACGTAAGTTTTAGCAAAGGCTAGGCGTGCGCGGGAAAGCTTACTCTCCGCTGCTTTATAACTTAAGCCCATTTTCTGGGAAATTTGAAACACACTTAAACCTTCTAAATATCTTAGTCGTAAAATTTGGGCATTTCCTTCGTTTAGTTTTTTTAAGGTTAAATATATTCTTTGTTTGGCTTCTTTTTCCTCTAGTGCAAGTTGAGGACCCAAGGCCAAGTCAGCAATATTTTCTAAAAAAGGGAAAGCAGAAAATAGAATGGCTTTGATTTTATGCCGGCGATAATAGTCTATCAACTCATGCTGGGCAATAGCATTGATCCAGGTATTAAAACTGCTATTTTGATTAAATTTGGGTAAAGAATCTAATATAGATAACATAGTATCGGCAATTATTTCTTCTCTGTCATGTTG
>Ga0100387_10003037_pt1 | contig 14109 bp, 10 predicted proteins | sample CryGeymeta201511_FD_81547 | JGI IMG/M metagenome (GOLD analysis project Ga0100387, IMG submission 81547) | Groundwater microbial communities from Crystal Geyser aquifers in Utah, USA - Crystal Geyser metaG 2015-11 | ecosystem: Environmental > Aquatic > Deep subsurface > Groundwater | place... | reverse complement strand
GCGCGCGCCTCGGAATGGTGGGCGTTTTCACTTGCCGGGGTGTTCAAGCGAAACGCGAACATGGGCGATTCCTATGAGAATGTAGCGCGAGATGGCATCTCGCGCGCGAACTCGCCGAGTTCGACGCGACTTGCCAAGTCGCGCTACGTTTTCCCTCGTCGGGGTGCAGCCGAAGCTGCCTGAATGATTCCTGCCTACCCTCCCTCTTCCAACATCCTCGCCAACAGCCCGCCGGTGGGTTCCGTCTGAGTCGCTTCAGGCGGGGGCGCCGCGGCCCCGCTGGAGGCGGGCCGGGCGCGGCCGCTGTTGACGAACCACTGCAGCTCCGAAATGGTCTCGCGGGCGGTGTGCGCCAGGGGCACCGTCTGCCCGGCGCAGGCGAGAATATCGTCGGTGAGGAGGTCGCGGCTCTGGGCGACGGCGCGGAAGTTCGCGTCCTTCACCGCCTGCTCGATCTCGGCGCCGCTGAAGTCCCGGGTGTGCTCGGCCAAGCGTGGAAGGTCGAAGTGGCTCAGCGGCAGCGGCGTCTTCTTCGGCAGGTGCACCTCGAAGATCTCCTGCCGTTCCTGCGCGGTGGGGAGGTCCACGAAGAAGATCTCGTCGAAGCGGCCCTTGCGCAGCAGTTCCGGGCAAGTCTTCGCCAGGGTGCGGATGTTGTTGGCGGTCGCCGCGATGAACACCGGCGCCGTCTTCTCCTGCCTCCACGTCAGGAACCTGCCGAAGACCCGCGCGGTGACGCCCGAGTCCAACTCGCCGGAGGCGCCCACACCGGCGAAGCCCTTCTCGATCTCGTCCACCCACAGGACGCACGGCGCCATGGACTCGCTCATCCGGATCATGTCCCGCATGATCGCCTCCGACCCGCCCACGATGCCGGTGAACAGCGCGCCCACGTCGAGGCGCAACAGCGGCTGGCGCCACAGGCGCGCCACCGCCTTCGTCGCCAGGCTCTTGCCCGTGCCGGCGATCCCGCACAGCAACACGCCCTTGGGGCTTTCCAGCCCCTGCTGCCGGGCCCGGTCGCTGAAGGCGACCGAGCGCTCCTGCAGCCATTTCTTCAGCAGGTCCAGCCCGCCGATGTCCTTCAGCGTTTCCGTCGCCGTGTAGAACTCCAGCACCTCGGTCCGGCGCACGATCTGCTTCTTCTCCTCCAGCACCTCGTCAATGGCCCGCTCGTCCAAGGCTTTGCCGTAGCGCACCCGCGCCTTCCGCAGCGCCTGGGCGATGTTGGTCAGCGTCAGCCCCTGGCACGCTTTCACCAGCGCCTCCTTGCTCCCCTCCTCCATGTGCGCCGAGGCCAACACGGACCCCATTTCACCCTTGATCTCCTCGTACCCGGGCAGGGCGAACTCCAGCAACTGCACGTCCTTGGTCAGTTTGTCCGGCACGTTCAGGCGCGGGGAAAGGATCACCGCCGTTTTCGGGCACGTCCGCAGGGCCCGGACCACGTTGCGAAGCTGCCGCGCCACCGCCGGGTCGCTCAGGTAGTCGTCCAGGTCTCTCAGCACGAACACCGCCGGCTGCTCCGCCGGCGCCCGCAACACCTCCGCTAACGCCGCCAGCGGGTCGTTGCGCGCGGTCCCCCCGGCGCGTAGCCCTGCACGAAGTCCCACACCCGCTCCTCGCTGATTCGATACACCATCCATTTGCGGCTCTGCATCCTGGACACCTCGTGAAACGGCACTTCGCTCACTCCTGTCTTCCTCAACTCTAATTCCGGTCTGCAGAGGTGTAACGGAGGTCTTGTCAGAAACTGTAACGGATGTCCTGTCATCATACACGGTCAGCGCGCACCCGTAGGATAAAGCTCCTCGCGCCTTGCGGGCGCGCGCTTTGTCGCCCTTGCCCTTGACCCTGCGCCGAAGCAGCGACAAAGCTGGAGCTTTATCCTACGACAGACCGCCGCTACTCACCACTCACCACCTCGCGACAGGTCAGAGACCCATCCTACGAAATCGCCCCGAAACTGACCGCGCCGCGTCGGTCAGCGCGCACCCGTAGGACAGGTTGCCAAACCTGTCGCGTTGACAGGTCAGCGACCTATCCTACCGAGGCAAAGAGGGAAGGACCTAAAGAGGTAAGGAAGGTACCGGAAGGTCTTGGGCGCAACGAAAACCCCTGCCGGCGAGCCTGAGGTCGGGGACGAAGTCGCGGCGGTAGGCGCAGCGCAACCAGCCGAGGGTGCAGTCGACGAACCACGAGCCGCCCCGCAACACCCGCCCAGTACCGAACTCCGGGCCGCGCGGGTTCTGTTCGGGAACCCCCGGGGTTCCAGGCGACCGCTTGTAGTAGCCGTCGTCATACCAGTCCGCGCACCACTCCCAGACGTTGCCGATCAGGTCGTGGCAGCCGTAGGGGCTGACGCCTTGCGGGTGACTGCCCACCGGCGCGGTCGTATCCGACCACTGGCACTTGTGCTGGTAGTCGCAGTGGGCGGCCTGGCCGTTCCACTGATTCCCCCACGGCCAGATCCGCCCATCCGTTCCCCGCGCCGCCTTCTCCCACTGCGCCTCCGTCGGCAGCTTCTTCCCCGCCCACTCGCTGTACGCCGCGGAGTCGTGCCAGGTCACGTCGACGACGGGATGAGCGTCCTGGCAGAACGCACGGTACTGCCCTACAGTCACCGGACAGACATCCGTGTAGTAGGCGTCCAAGCGCACGCGGTGCTGAGGTTTCTCAGCGCTTGAGGCGTTGGAGTCAGCGTCCGTGCTGCCCATCCGGAACTCCCCCCGCCGGCACGAGCGCCATCTCGGCGTTGTCCTTGAGCCAGCGAATGCGCCGCGGCAGGCCGGAGGCTTCGTCGAAGCCTTCGCCCACCGGCTCGGCGCCCTCCGGCAGGACGCCGTAGCGCCACTGGTCTCCCACCGCCACAATCACCGGCGAGCGGTCGGCGTCCTCGCGAATGAGAGTGGGGGCGCGATCGGTTCGGTTGTCAGATAGCATCAGCTTGCCTCCGGCGAAACGGGACGCGCACGAACGGCGTCCGTTCGAGGACGAACGCGGAGCAACGCGGAAACGGCTATGTCTCGGGCACCCATGACAGGGCTGCCTGGCTCCTCGGCTCGTGGGCGATTGTACCGCCTCGCGGTGCCTCTCGAAAGTCGGGCGGAGTTATTGACACGTTCCCGCTCGGCGCGGAGGGATGGCGAGGGCGGCGGCGAATGCATTGGGGGGCGCTTCGCAAGACGGACCTGATCGGAAAGGGAGTTCGGAGATGATCACCAGCCTGTGCCTTTCCCTCTGCCTGGCGGCCGGTGCCGGCCGAGCCGAGCCGGTGGGCCGTGTCACCAACGGCAGCTTCGAGGAAGTCGGCCCCCTTGGCGTTCCGCTGGACTGGAGTGCGGTACTCGGCGACGTGGCCAATCGAGCCGAAGTGTGCGAGGAGGCGCGCACCGGGAGGTATTCGCTGCGTCTTCTGCGCGCCGTTGACAAGGGCGAGGTCGGCTTCAACCGCGCGTGGACGGCGAACAACGGCCAGCAGGCGAAGATGCTCTCGCAGTTGAAGGGCGGTCTCGTCTTCCGCTACAAGGCGGCGGCCAGCCGCGGCTCGCACCTGATGTTCTACGCGATCCCCATGAACGAGACTCCGCTGGAGGGTACTGGCGCGCAGCGGGCCACGTTTGAGGTCCCCGCCGAGCACGTTGGCGACGGCCAGTGGCACAAGGCGGTGCTGGCGTACGACTTCACCGACAACAAGCAAGTGAAATGGGTCCACGTGTCCGGCCGCCTGGTCGGCGGGACGGGCGAGATGCTGGTGGATGACGTCGAGTACCTCGACTCCGTCGGGCCGCTCCCGAAGATTCTGCGGACCGACTTGCGCGAGTCTGCCGGTGGAACCCTCACGCTCACCGCCCGCTTCGAGAACGCCGGCGACGCAGCGGGCGACCTCGACTTGGCACTGGAACTGCCGGAAGGGCTGTCGATTCGCGGCGACGCGCCTTCGGCGCTGGCTGACCTCGAGGTCAAGGGCCGCAGGAACGTGGCATGGCAGCTTGGCGGAAACCGTGACGCCGTCGGGAGCGTCCGCCTGATCGCCCGCGCGGGAGACAACGAGGTGATTAGCCGACTCCCGCTCCGCCCCGAGCTGACGGCAACGGCCCTGAAGCCCGATAGCCTGCTCCTGTCTCGCTTTCACGCGACCAACGTCACCTGCATTCTCGAGAACACCGGGCACGCAAACCTGCACAGTGTCGCGGTGGCGCTGACCCTCGATCCGGCGCTTGGCGTCGACGGCGGCGGCGCCCCCAACCGAGCAGTCGACCTCATTGCGCCCGGTGCCACGGCGACCGTGAGCTGGCCCGTCAAGGCACTGGCGGAGTCGGCCGGCGCGGCACTCTCGGCGCAAGTCTCGGCCGAGGGCTGCCCTCTCCAGACAACGACCAACGAGATCGTCGTGACTGCCGCCGAAGGGGAGGGGGAGCCATGGCCGGCCCCGGCCGGCAAGGCGACCGCGGCCGTTGTCAAGGCGGGGGCGGTCCTGGAGAACGCTCGCCTGCGCGCCGAGTTCCCGCGCAGCTCCGCCGGCTTCGGGGCGTGCCGCCTGTTCGCAAAGACTGGCGACGACTGGCGCCAAGTGGGTGTCGTCACGCGGCTGGGGAAGGCGGTCTACCTGACCAACAAGGGGGAGCGCCAGGTGCTGTTGTTCGGCGGCGCCGGCAAGTTGGCGAACGAGGCAGGGAAGTCCGAGCTGACGTTGACCTCGCGCCTGCGGGATGCCGACGGAGCCACGTGGGACTTGGTCCAGACGTGGACGGTGACCGAGGAGGCGGATACCTTCGCGGTCTCAACGCGGCTGCACGTGAACCGGCCGCGCAAGCTGACCGCCTTCGAGACGCTCCTGCTGTACGCTGGCGCCGGTTCGTTCGGCGACGCGAAGAGCGACGCCCTGTTCCCCGGGCTGGAGTGGCTGGTCAACGAGGAGGTAAGCTCCAACGACCTGGACTTCGCCCCCGCTCACCCTGACCGCGTGCGCTATGTACCCCACGTCAACAAGATCACCATTCCGCTCATGAGCGTCCACGAGGGCAGCACTACCGTGGGACTGCTGTGGGACGCCTACCAAAAGTGGGACGGCCGCAACGACCGCCCCGGCGCTGTCTTCTGCTCGCCCGACTATAAGGAGGGTCGCGTCGGTCATCTCATGGGGTTCGTCTTGCCCACCTGCCCCAACTGGTTGGACGAGAACACGCGGGAAGCGGCACGCCCCTACGAGTTCGTTCCCAAGGGAGCCCTGACCATCGACGCGCACGTGTACTTGGACGGCTCCGCCCGGGACTCGCTGTCGGCGATGGACCGTTGGTTTGCACTATACGGCGTCCCGGACCCCCTGACCCCGCCCCGCGGCACCTGGCAGAAGGAGATCGACTTCAGCGCGCGCGCCTATCTCGAGTCGCTGTGGGTGCCGGAGAAGAAGGGCTGGTACAGCAGCCGCGGCGGGCCAAAGGTCATGGAGAGCATCGCGCCCCACGGGCCCTACCTGTATGACGTGCTGATGGCGGAACGCCTGACCGCCGACGCGCAGTTGGAGGGCCGCCTGCGCCGACTCGCCGAGGAAGTCCAGGCAACCGGGGCGGCGCCGGCGATTGAGGACTACGGGATCACCTATGGGGACCCCGTGGCCTCCCTGGACGGCGCCGCGGCTGCGGTCGCCGGTCTGCTGGCCTCGCAGCGCGAAGACGGCTCGTGGCGGTTCGACGCCAAGACGCCCCGAGTCGGTGTGTTCGAGGGGATGGACTACACACTTCTCGGCACCCACGAAGCTGCCGAGGTGGGCACCTGCGCCCAGACGGCCTATACCGTGCTGCGGTTCGCTCGCGTCACCGGCGACGCGCAGGCGCTCGCGGGCGGCGAGAAGGCCCTGGCGTTCATGGACCGATTCCCTGTGCCCCGGGCAGCGCAGGTCTGGGAGGTGCCCGTGCACACCCCCGATCTCCTCGCCGCCGCCGATGCCTGCGAGGCGTACCTGACAGGCTATGAATGCACCGGAAACGGAGTGTACCTCGCCAGTGCCGTTAAGTGGGCCCGAGCCGGCCTGCCGTTCCTGTACATGTGGGACACCCCGGAGTACCCCTTCCTGCGGTACGCGTCGATTCCCGTCTTCGGCGCCACCTGGCTCGAGGGGAGCTGGATCGGTCGGCCGGTGCAGTGGAACGGCCTGCGGCATGCCTATGCGTTGCTCCGCCTGGCCGAGTATGACCCCAGCTTCCCCTGGGAGGAGGTTGCCCGTGGGCTTACCGTGAGCGCGCTGTTCCAGCAGTCCACCAACGCCAGCGATATCGCCCTGTGGCCCGACAACATCAGCGCCCTGAACGCAGAGAAGTGCGGCTGGATCTTCGCCCCCCACCAGATCCTGCGGAACGTGTACCGGCTTCTCGGCAGCGACCAGGACCCGTGGACGCGGACGGCGGTTGTCGGCGAGGGGAAGGTCCGGCTGACTTCCCGCGGCGTGCTGAACTCCGTGACGGTCACCGACGACACCGTGGCGCTCAGCATTCGCCCACCGACCAAGGAATCGTGCTGGCTGCTCGTGGCCGGCACGGCTCAGCCCAAGTCGATTCGGCTCAATGGCAGCCTGCTAACGCAGACCGACCCGCCGGGGCTGCCGGACCACCCCTGCTATCGCTACGACCCCGCCCACGGCGCCCTGCTGATCCGGTTGCCGGCGGGTCAGGAGGCGAAGCTCCTGCTCACGGGAGTGGAGCCACTTGCCGTCCCCTACCTCCCCGAGCAGGTAACGGAGATTCGCTTTGGGCCCTGGGAATCCACCCAAGGGTGGGTGAGCCAGCACGACCTGACCCCCTTGCGCGTGGAAGGCAGCAAGCTGGTGACCGAGGTCACTGGCGGGGACCCGTACCTGGTGCGGCCGTTCGTGGCAGTCAAGGGCGCCGAGGCGGATGTGATCGAGATCACCATGCAGGCGGCCGGTGGGAGCGGCGGCCAGTTCTACTGGACGACGACCGCCTCGCCAGGCTTCGCCGAAGACAAGGTGCTGCTCTTTCCCCTGGTCCCCGGCGACCGAATGCAGACCTACCGGGTGCACGTCGGCACGCACCCGCTCTGGCGCGATCAGCAGATTACGTCCATTCGCCTCGACCCCGGCAACGGCGCCGCCCAGGGCCGTGTTGAGATCGAGCACGTCACGCTACTCAAGCTGGGCGAGTGACGGGTGTCCAGGCACTGTCTGCGCGGGGGCGTTTCGACGATCGGCGCGCGTATGGCTCGCCGCACGGGCCGTGCCGAAGGGGCGCAACAGAACGGCAATTCAGCCTTCGCGCGACGGCAGCGCAGACGTTTAGGAATCGCACAACTCGGCAATAACTACCCTTGATTCAGAGGGTGGGCCTACTTGCCCACTGAGCGTTTTCTTTCGCTCAGACGGATGTGCAAATGCCGAGAAGTGAGCGACAATCCAGCCCGGGGAGGGCAGCAACTCGCGGCTTCACGCTGGTGGAGTTGCTGGTCGTCTTGTCCATCATCGGCGTGCTGGCTTCGATCATCTTCCCGGTGCTCGCCCGGGCGAAAGACCGCGCGTACCTGACCCAATGCACCTCCAACGCCCGCCAGATCGGGATTGCGGTCAAGCTCTACATGCAGGACTACGACGACTACTTCCCCTACGCCCGAACCGTCGACAGCGGCGGGTCGCTGGCGGAGGCACCGACGTTGAAGACGGTGCTGGAATCGTATGTAGAGAACAGCCAGATCTGGCAGTGCCCGAGCTGGCTCGCAGAGCATGGCGCCTTGCTGGCACCCAGCCGCTCGATGTGGCGCTCCTACGACTCCACCTACGGGTACAACGCCTTCCCGGACTGGCCGGACTCGCTGTGCGGCAAGTCGCTCAGCGCGGTCCCCAACCCCGCCGCGGTCCCGGAGGTATGGTGCGCCTCGGGCAGCGCACACTCGGGCATCAACGCCGAGGAGTGGGCCGCGGGAGCCTCCGGTGCTGTCAACGTCTGCTATGTCGATGGGCATGTGAAGCTCTATCGGGGCACCCTGGTCGAGTTCACCAACCAAGTTCGCCAGAAGACAGGCAAGTGAGGCCAGTGCTGCCGGCTGCGCGTCGCCGAACTCTGGGACTACGGGCCGCGACGCCGATTGCTTGGTTACTGGTCGGCTCGCTTGCCGGGTGTCGTTCTGCGTCCCCCCCCTCCCCTGCCGCCCCAATACTGCCGCCGCCGCAAGAGAAGGGCGACTCTGCGTTCAAGGGGCAGCCTTCCGCAGTAGAGCAGCCGTCTCCCGCGGGCGAGCCGCAGTTGATCGTAATACCACCCGAGGGGGGCGAGCTGTACGGCCCGGTCTGGTCACCGGCGAGCGATCAGGTGGCGTTCTGCTCCTTCGTGGACGATCCCGCACACTCGGTTGCCCACGCCTCCGTAAGCCTCTACACGCCCAAGGAGCGCAAGCTGCTTGCACTGCTGACGCGTACCGGCGAACCGAAGACGTTCCACCGGGTTGAGTACGTCGCCTGGTCGCCAACCGGCGACCGGTTGGTCGTGAGCGAGTTGGTCGGGCTGTACGAGAGCGAGGGCGACTTGGTCGGCTGGGTCATGCCCGCCTCGGGGAGGAAACCGCTCGAACTGCCCGGCGACACGGAAGTGCCCGCTTGGTCTCCCGACGGGAAGCAGTTGGCGCGGCTCCGCCTCGATCAGACCGGCGAGGAGCCTCGCCACTACCTCGACGTGGTGCCCGCGGACGCCCGCTCAGAGGACCAGTCTCACCTCGTGGTCCGGCCGGGCGAGTTCGAGTTCATCGACGACCTCGCGTGGAGTCCGGATGGGCGCGAGCTCCTCTGCCTCGCCTCCCGCAAGACCAGGGCCGTTGTCGCGCTCGCCGACATCGGGGACGGGCCGGCCGAGCCTCGTATCGTTGCGGATCTCGGTCAGAACTTCGGCTTCGGCACCCGAATCGTTTGGAGCAGCGATGGGAAGCGCGCCATCCTCGCCGACAACACCGAGTTGCTGTTCATAGACGTCCGCTCCGAAAAGGTGGAGCGCCGGCAGTTCCCCGGCGAAGTCGTAGGCTATTCGGCCGATGCCGAGGTAACGGCGTTCCTGGTTGAGGACCGCCTGAACGTCGTCCTCCGCGGCAACGAGAGCCCGCAGATGCTGCTGGAACTGGACAACGTCGAGGACAAACCTGTCGACGTTGCCTTTGCCCCGGATCTCTCCAAGCTGGTCATCTGCGCGGACGGCAAGCTCTGGCTCCACGAGTTCGCCAAGGGATAGGGACTGGCCGCCGCTGGCGGACCCCTGCGGATTCAGATTTCAGCTTCCGGATTGCAGACCGGAGGACCGTCGCCAGAGGGGAGAGAGGCGGCGGTCTGTCCTTCCGCGCGGGTCATTGGGCGAGTCCGGAGTGCGACCCCTTCCCCCGCCTTGCAGACCTGAGTCGCACCGACTCTCCGGAGAGAACGCAAGCAATCCCGATGCCAGGGCTGGCCGGGGAACACTGTAGCATGGTGGTCTTCCCAGCATGATTGCGTTAGAATTGGCGACGTGCGCAAGGCATGGTGAGCCGCCAAGCGCCGCCCGCAGACTGCTCGTGCAGGGAGAGAGCACGTGAAGATCAAGTTCTGGGGAGTGCGTGGATCGCTGCCAGTCCCCGGTCCAGACACCGTGCGCTACGGAGGCAACACCTCCTGCGTCGAGGTGCGTTCCGGCGACGAGGTGCTCATCATCGACGGTGGCTCGGGGCTGAGGGGGCTCGGCGAGGCGCTCATGGCGGAATGCGCAGCGAAGGGCGGCGCCCCGCTTGTCTGCCACATGCTCTTCGGGCACGCGCACTGGGACCACATCCAGGGGTTCCCCTTCTTCGTCCCCGGGTACGTCGCCGGGAATATCATCCACCTCTACACCGCCGAGGGTCACACCCGCTGCTTGGACGAAGTCCTGAAGGGACAGCAGGAGTTCACCTACTTCCCGGTCCGGTTCTCGGATATGTCGGCGACAATCGTTCCCCACGACATTGGCAGCGCTCCCCTCCAAATCGGTGAGTTGGTCGTGCTCAACACACCACTGAACCATCCGGGCGGGTGCTTGGGATACCGGTTCCAGGAGGGGGAGCGCGCGGCGGCCTACCTCTGCGATCACGAGCCCCATCTGCGCGTGCTGCAGTCCCCCCAAGTCCGGCTGCGCCTGGCCGACGAGGGAACCTCCCTGCAGCAGGCCCGCAAACGCGCGGAAGCAGATGATCGGCGCATCGTCGACTTCGCCCGTGGCGCAGAGCTGATGATCGCCGACGCCGCCTACACCGAAGAAGAGTACCCGGCGAAAGTCGGCTACGGACACTCAACCATCGACGAGGCCATCGACCGGGCGATGCGTGCCAACGTGAAGACTGTCGCCCTCACCCACCACGACATGTCCCACTCAGATGAGAAGTTAGACCGCCTCGGCGAACGGGCGCAACAACTCCTCGACCAGGCCGGTGCCGAGACCAAGTGCGTAGTGGCGCACGAGGGGCTTGAGATCGAGCTGTAGGGCCGACCCGCGGGATTGGGTGACGGGTGACGGGTGACTGGTGACTGGTGACTCATCACTGCCAACTGCCCGGCGATTCCACGCCCCGCGTGCGTTCACCGTGCCACTCTCCGGTACACCCGCTCCAGCGTGTCTGTGACCAAGTCCCAGTCGTATGCCTGCTGCGCCCTCAGCCGCGCCAATCGGCCGTAGCGGGCCACCACATCGGGCCGGTCGAGCAGGAACTGCAACTGGCGCTTCAGGTCGGACAGGTCGTTTTCGGAGTAGGCTCTACCCGCTTCACCGAGGGTCTCTCGGTTCTCCGCGATGCCGTTCACCAGAGCGCAGCAGCCTTGCCCCATGGCAGTCAGCAACGCCGGCGAGGTGCCCTCCAGACCCGACGCTGTCACGTAGAGATAGGCGCTAGCAAACAAGTGGAGCGCCTCGTCACCGTAGACGTAGCCGAGGAAGCAGACCCGTGGGTCACGGTTCCGTTTGAGGGCAGCCACGTAGTCCCTGCTGAAAGGGTCGTCACCGACGATTGCCAACTGGAGGTCGGTCTCCACAGCCTCGAAGGCCGCCACAAGCTGGTGGACGTTCTTCTCTGGCGTCAGCCGGCCCACGAACAGCACGTAGCCTCTTGGTCGCAGCCCGAACCTGTCCAGCGGAGAGGGACCTCGCGGAGCGTCGGTGAAGGTGCCGTAAGGAGCGTACTCGCCCGGCCGGCCGTAGCGGCTCGCATAGTAGTCCGAGACCACCTGCGAATCGACAATCAGCTCGCCCGCAAGCGAAGCGGCGAGCCGCTCGCACAGCCGCATGTACGCCTTTGCGCCCGTGCCCCACTTCGCCCGCCGCCACTCCATGCCGTCGACCGAGACGACACACGGCACCCGGGCCGCTCGCAGGAGCGCCAGCAGCGGCGCGTTCCCCACAATGTACACATGCGCGACGTTGGGTCGCTCCCGGACGCATTTTGCGACAGCCAGCGCCGTCTGGGTGAGGGTGGCCAAGTGCTTGGTGCGAACCGACGGGTTGTAGCGCAGGTGCACGCCCCGGTGCTGCGCCGGAGCCGTCCCACCGAGAGGGCGCGGGCAGAACACCTCCACCCGGTGTCCGCGCCGGGCGAGGCGCGTCGCCGTCTCCTCGACGCACGTCTCGAAGCCGCCGTATCGAGCCGGGATACCGTAGGTGCCACAGATCGCGATCCGCAACGGGCGATCCATCAGTACCCCCATTCGTGCAGGTAGCCTCTGAGCGCTTCACGCCACGGTCGCAGCAGCGGGAGACCGGCTCTGGCCAACTCGGTGGTGAGCAGCACCTCGGAGTCGGGTCGCCGCGCGGGCAGCGGGAAGTCTGTAGAAGGGACGGGATGGACCGATACGTCGGCGCCGGTCAGCTCGGTCAGCGCCCGTGCCAACTCGAACCGCGTGCAGGAACCGCGGTTTGCCGCGTGGTACGTCCCGAACCGCCCGGACTCCGTTAGCTTGCGGAGGGTCTCGGCGAGGTCGCGGGCATAGGTCGGCGACCCGCGCTTGTCGTCCACAACCCGCAGCTCCCGGCCGGTCTTCATCAATTCCAGCAGCTTGCCGACAAACTTCTTCTCAGTGTCGGCGCCGCCTCCCATCAACCAACTGGTGCGCACGATGTAGTGCTTGGCCACTGTCGCGCGGACAACCTCCTCCCCCGCCAGTTTCGTTCTCCCGTACACGTTGACCGGTCCCGTCGCGTCCGTCTCCACGTAGCCCGAGGGCTTCGTGCCCGGGAACACCTGGGCGGTGCTGACGTAGAGCATCGCGCAGTCCGCTTCGGCGCAGGCTCCGGCGACGTTCCGCGTCGCGGTCACGTTCACCCGCTCCGCCAGTTCCGGCTGCCGTTCGCACTGATCGACGTCCGTGAGGGCGGCGAGATGCAGGAACAGCTCCGGCCGATGTGCAGCCACAAACTTGCGGACCGCCACGGCATCGGTCACGTCGAGTTCGGGGAGGTCTGTCTTCAGGATTCCGTCGCCGTCGAGGTAGGTGCCCAGCATCCCGCGGGCACCACTAACTACGATCAATGCGAAGCACCGCCTGTGGAGTGGCTCTCAATCACGCAAGCGAGCGGTAGAGCCGCTCGAGTCGGGCATAGTGTACCTCAGGCGAGTATCTGGTGCGCGCGACCTGCCGCGCCTCGTGTCCCATGCCCGCAGCCGCTTCCGGGCGCGCAACGAGGCGGCGCAGACATTCCGCCAACGCCTTCGCGTCTCCCGGCGGGAAGAGCAGACCCGTGTGCCCGTGCCGCACTTGCTCAGGCAGCCCACCGACGTCGGCCGCCACCACACAACGACCTGCGGCGAACGCCTCCAACACGGTGAGCGAGCAGTTCTCGTACCACTCGCTGGGGACCACCACAGCCACAAAGTCGCTGTACAGCTCCGCCAGCCGGGCACGCGACACGCTCCCCAGAAAGCGGACGTTCTGCGGCGCCAGCGCCTCCAACTGCGCGCGGAGCGGTCCTTCCCCCGCCACCACCAACTCCGCCTCGGGCACCAGCTTCGTCGCCCGCAGGAGCGTGCCGAGTCCCTTCTCGGGAACCAGCCTGCCCGCGTACAGGAACCTCCGGCCCGACGCCGTGCCGAGCGCTGCGTGCTGTTCGGCCAAGCGGACAAAGTTGGGCACACAGTGCAGCAGTGGCTCCGGCAAGCCCCCAGCGACAGCCTTCGCGCGCATAAATGCACTGGGGCAGACGTACGCGCGCACGCTGTTGGCGACGAGGTTCGTCCCCCTCAGGGCGCAGTTCTGCAACGCTGCCACTGCGCTCGCCGTAGCGGACCCTTCCACGCACCGGTACCGAACGCAGTTGTAGAAACGCCTTCCCGCGCACCGCTCACAGAGAGTCCCGTGCCGCAACATCGAGAGCTGCGGGCAGAGGAGCTTGTAGTCATGGAGCGTGTGCACCGCGGGGACGCCAGCGTCTCGCGCGGCCGCAAACACCGATGCCGACAAGTGGTACGCGTAGTTGTGGACATGCACCAACTCCGGGTGCACAACCGCAATCACCTTGCGCAGCAGACGGTACGCTTCCATCGAATAGACCGCGCGCAGCGCGGCACCCAACGCCGCCCCATACCGGCGCCTTCGCAGAATGCTCTGCAGTTCCCGGTAGCTCACGAAGTGCTCGGCAAACGGCGTCGTCAGGTTGCCTGGGTGGCGCGCCGCGAACGGAACCACCTCGTGCCCGCGCGACCGTAACAGCCACTCGGAATCCAGCGCCGCAGCATACGCCCCGCCGCGGTCGTGGTAGAACTCGGTGCAAAGGAGGACGCGCATGAGCAGGGCGGGCCAATCGGGTTCCGGAGGCGATGCGTCACAGCCGCGGCGGCACGACAGGACGCGCGAGTGCCCACGGCGGCAATTCAGTGTATCAGTCCGTTTCCATGGCAGCAAGCGGCGCCTGGCCAACACCCCGTCCTCCCGCGGCGCTTGTACCGTCGTCGTCTCTCCGGTACAGCCTTGCCCGTGGAATAACTCCGCGCAGTACTTACCGGGAGGCTGTGCTCGGCGAGGGTCTCCTGACCCCGCCGCTCCCCGGACCGACAGGTCTCCTCGAATCCCGTGGATTCGCAGCCCTTTGAGACCTTCCGGTCAAGCGTTTCGGGGCGGTCGGAGACCTG
>Ga0100387_10003034_pt1 | contig 14118 bp, 13 predicted proteins | sample CryGeymeta201511_FD_81547 | JGI IMG/M metagenome (GOLD analysis project Ga0100387, IMG submission 81547) | Groundwater microbial communities from Crystal Geyser aquifers in Utah, USA - Crystal Geyser metaG 2015-11 | ecosystem: Environmental > Aquatic > Deep subsurface > Groundwater | place... | reverse complement strand
GTGAAAAAAAATGGGCCGGAAGCCGGCCCACGTCAACCGCATATATATAGCCGAAGAAGCGGTTTTTGTCCAGGGGTTCGTAGCTGTCCCCATCTTCTTGTTTTAGGCTGCGTATACGCAAATGGAATTCCGTTTAGACCGCCCCCGTGCCAATCAGTACCAAACCAAGGCAATTTCCGACGAACTGCGCCGGGTTGTCTTTGTATTCGAAAATCGCAGGTTCAGGCGCCATGAATTTGAAGCCGAATCCAAATACTGCAAGGTGGGGAGTGGGGAGTGGGGAGTGGGAAATAACCATTGTGGGGGGGGCTTGCTTTATGCAATTCCATGGCTGGGGGACGAGGATTCGAACCTCGACAGGCAGAGTCAGAGTCTGCAGTCCTACCATTAGACGATCCCCCAGTGCTGTTCCGAAGACCGCAAAAATAGAAAAACGGCCCCGGAATGTCAAGGGAAATATAACGATTATCCCGGGCCGCTTCAGGTGATGATCAGGCCGGCGTAGCCCACCACCTGTTGCGTGTCGCCGCTGGCCTCGCCCGAGTCTGTGTAACGGACCAGTTCCGTCTCGGCGGCGCCCAGGGCCAAGGCCGCCACCAGGGCCACGGTGGCCGGCATGACGCCGCACATGCTGATCTGTTGGCCCATGACTGTGTTGTACAAGCCCTGCGGGTCCATGGCCAGGATGCGGTCCAGGGCGAGATGGTCCTTGCGGCTGGCCGCAGCCCGTGATTCGTAGTGGGTCATGTCGGAGCTGGCCACGATCAACACCGGCCGGTCATACTCGCGGATGGCCGCGGCCATGGCCAGGCCCAGCTCCCGCAGGCCATCGAAGGACAGGTGCGACACGACCAGCGGGGTGATGGTGAGTTCGCTCTGCTGGTACTGGAGAAAGGGGATCTGCACCTCCAGGGAATGTTCGTAGCGGTGCGCCAGGGTGTCGGCGGTGATCAGCGTGGAGTGCTTCAGCAACAGGGCGGCCAGGCGGCGGTTGATCGGCACGATGCCCATGGGCATGTCCCAATAGCCGTCGTCCATCAGGGCCACGGCGGCGCCATGGCCGTGGTGGTTGGGGCCCATGATGAGGACGTCTTTGGGCACGACCACGGCGCCCATGGTTTCGCCGGCCACCGCTCCGGAATAAACATAGCCGGCGTGCGGTGAGATGACGGCCAGGGCGGGGCGCTTCTCGGAGGCAGCCTTGGCGGGCGTAAGTTCAGCCACAGTGGTTCGCAGGATGGCGGGGTCGCCTGGGTAAAATTGGTCGGCAACGGCGGGTGCGCGGTGCATGGTGCCCTCCTTGTCCGGCCCGCCATGCTCGCGGCAGGCGGGTTACATCCGGACCTTCCAGGTGGTGAAGCCGGCGCTGTCCTGGATCTCGATACCCAGTTTCTGTAGCCGGTCGCGGAGCGCGTCGGCCTGCTGCCAATTTTTGGCAACCCTGGCCGCGTTACGCTGCTCGATCAGGCCCTCGATGGTCGCGGCGTCCAGGCCGTGTTCCTTCAAGAAGTCTGTCTGCTTTCTTTGAGTATAGCAGAGCGGGTTCTCGCCAAGCAAGCCGAGGATGGTGGCCAGCCCCCTGAGGCTCTCGGCGCCCTGGCGCAGCAGGGTGAGATCGCTGGCCGCCGGTTTGCGGGGCAGGGCCTGGCGGATGCGGTTCATGGTCTTGACCGCCTCGAAGAGCAGGCCCAGGGCCTGGGCCGTGTTGAAATCGTTGTCCATGGCCTCCTGGAATTGCTCGGCCAGGCCCTTGATTTTCTTTTGTTCCGACTGGGTGGCCAGGCCTGGCTTGTCCGTGCCTGCCGTTTCAGGAAGCAGGGCGATTTCCGCCAGACAGGCGTAAAGCCGGCGCAGCCCGGTTTCCGCGGCTGCCATGGCCTCTTCGGAAAAGTCCACCGGGTTGCGGTACTGAGTGGAAAAGATGAAGAGCCGCAGGGTCTCCGCCTCATAGCGGGCCAGGACGTCGCGGATGGTAAGGAAGTTACCCAGCGACTTGGACATCTTCTCGTCCTTTATGGTCACGAAGCCGTGGTGCACCCAGAGGTTGGCAAAGGCGGCGCCGGTGGCGCCGCAGCTCTGGGCGATCTCGTTTTCATGGTGCGGGAAGACGAGGTCCTTGCCGCCGCCGTGGATGTCGAAGGTGTCGCCCAGGTATTCCCGGCTCATGGCCGAGCATTCAATGTGCCAGCCGGGCCGGCCCGGGCCCCACGGGCTTTCCCAGGTGGGCTCGCCGGGTTTGCTGCCCTTCCACAGGGCGAAATCCAGGGGGTTTTCCTTGGCCTCGTTGATGGCGATCCTGGCCCCGGCCTGCATCTCCTCCAGGTTGCGGCCCGAAAGGGCGCCGTAGTCCTTGAATCTGTCCACCCGGAAAAAAACGTCCTGGCCGGACTGGTAGGCCATGCCGCGCTCGATGAGCTGCGTAATCAAGGTGATGATCTGCGGCAGATGTTCGGTGGCCTTTGGTTCCAGGGTCGGGGCCGCCACGCCCAGGCGCTCCATGTCTTCGTGGAACATGCGGATGAAGCGTTCGGCCAGTTCTTCCGGGGTAGTCTGTTGTTCCCGGGCCCGGTTAATGATCTTGTCGTCGATGTCGGTAAAGTTGCGGATATAGGTGACCCGGTAGCCCCGGTGGCGCAGGTAGCGGACCATCATGTCGAAGACCAGGGCCGAGCGGGCGTGGCCGATGTGACAGTAATCGTAGGCCGTGATGCCGCAAACGTACATGCGGACATGCCCGGCCTCCAGTGGCACCAGGGGGGCCTTGCGGCCGCTCTTGGTATCGAAAATTTCAATGGTCATGGCATATTCCACCTTCCTTTGCAGACCGGAAGGACGATTGAAGTGGCTGGACAGGATTGCCCGACAAAGTTAAAAAAACTACAATTTTCAGGCGATAAAATCAAGCTGGATTCGACCCGTGACTTAATGACTTGACATGCCCCGGGCCTGGAATGCCCGTTCCTGGCGTGCGTTTAATCCGGGCGTTTAATCCGGGACGTTCTTAACATTTAAAGTTTTGCCTTCCTCTGCGAGAATACCAGGGGGCTTGGCATTGGACAGCTTGTTGCTTCGCAATTCAACATGTCCGATGACCATACGCGCCCCCGTTTGCTTTGCCTTTTTGGCCGGGCCAATTAAAGGACGAAGAACAGGCTCGGTAGTCTGACGGCGGCATTTTGTCTCTGGCGGTAAGAAAGAATGCCGTCCACACTCTTCCCCTGCCGGTGGTCATAGAGAAATCCCGGCACCCTGCCCAGGATAGTCATATTATTTTTGAGCAGGAATTTGACGGCCAGCTTGTTGTCAGCCGGGGTCAGCCCCAGCAGCACATCGGTAAGGTGTTCGCCGTAGTGATCGGTTCTGGAAAAAAGAAAATCCAGGGTGGCGCGACTGATCCCCAGGGTATGTCGCCCCCGGAAATCCCGGTAAAAGCAATAGGTGATAAAGGCTGACTTGTGCCGGAACCTGTTGAGCCAGAAAAAGCCAACCTCCCTGCTCTTTTCCTGCACAAAGAAAATCTCGTTTTCCTGGTTATGGAAAAAATTGATAAAATCCGTGGTGTTGACAATGGCGCCGTCATAAAAGACCTTGGCCAGGGTCTCCTCCCGCACCAACCTTCGAAAAACCTGGGCCAGATGGGTGTCGGAAAAGGTGGGCTCCCCGCCCTCTGTCCGGAACGGCAAGATGTCCGGCCCGTTTACTATCTGAATGATCGTTGGGAAAACCTGTTCTTGCAATGCATGACTGGTCTGCATACTGTGCCTCTGTCTTTTCTCACCTGTGGTTGAAAAGCCACTCGAAGTGGATCATTTATGACACAATTTTTCGTGCCACGGCAGTGGTGGGCAACCGCGCATTCGACATCTGGCTGGGCTTTCGGTGGAATTCCAGTTTTTGTGCCTGGTGCTCCTCAGTATGTGTATAGCAAGAACCATGCCTCTCCGAGACGACAGATGGCTGCCCGAAGTCGACGTCCATGAAATTATGAGGTTGTCTGGTTTGCCAAGGAGAGTGCGGAATCGCCACGCTCTTAACTTCTCATGCCATGCGCAGCCCGGGAAGCGTGAGCAGGTGCGGGGGGCATGAAACTCCAATTTCTTCTTGCCAGCAGTATCAGAAAGTGATACTAATAAAAACGTGAACAGCAAGCACCGCAAGACCCTTGCATCCTTATATTCCGACCCGGCGCGGTCAAATATCATGTGGAGTGATATTGAGGCGCTGCTTTTAGCTCTCGGGGCCGAGCGGTATGAGGGCAACGGGTCACGGGTGCGTTTTCTGCTGAACGGCATTAAGGCCACCTTCCACCGCCCGCATCCTCAAAAGGAAACGGACAAGGGAGCCGTGCTATCGGTCAGAAGGTTTTTGGAGACAGGAGGGATCAAACCATGATGGAATACAAAGGATATATCGGCAAGGTTGACTTCGACGACGAGGCCGGCATCTTTCACGGCGAGGTCATCAATACCCGTGATGTCATCACCTTTCAAGGAACAACCGTTGACGAGATCAGACAGGCATTTCATGATTCGGTGGAAGACTACCTTGCCTTCTGTAAGCAGCTTGGCCAGGAACCGGACAAGCCATTCACCGGCCGACTCATGCTTCGCCTGCCCCCTGATCTTCATCGCCGGGCCTATATTGCCGCCCGCCAGACCGGTAAAAGCCTGAACGCCTGGATTGCCGACAGTCTGGACAAAAACACCGCCCCAGCACATTGATTGCCGGCATGCTTTTCACCCTACCCATGGGGCGTTGAGAGGATCAAGGGTCACATCTTTGAGAGGATCAAGGGTCACATCTTAAAAATTAAATATCAATATACCTCGCCAAGCCGATTCCATCCGGCAACATCGACCAGTTGCCTGCCTCTAATTGCCTTCACAATGCAGTAAGGCCTTATTTCTACAAACCATTTTTATGAAAAGCTAAACAGCAGCGCGTTGCTTTTTCCGTAATTCAACTCCTCGCACTGGCGGCGCAAACGACGAGAACCCAAAAACTTATATTTAATTTTTAAGATGTGACCCTTAATCTCTTCCGTGCCAGCTCCCCGGCGTGACGGACAATGCTTGCGCCCAGATTGCCGAAGACCAGATGGTGCAAGGGCAGAACCGACCACCAGTAGAGCCGGCCCAGAACGCCCCTGGGGATGAAATGGGCAGTCTGCACCAGCCTGTCTCCCTGGATGTCGAACTCAAGCCATGCCTTGCCGGGCAATTTCATCTGGGCCAGCAACAGCACTCGTTTGTCTTGCCGGATATCGGCAACCTTCCAGAAATCCAGGGCGTCGCCGACCCGCAACTGCACGCGGTCCCGCCGGCCCCGACTGAGGCCATAGCCGCCGGCGAGTTTGTCGAGCCATCCCCTCATCTGCCAGAGCAGGTTATAGGTATACCAGCCGTGATTGCCGCCCAGGGTGCAGACTGCTGCAAACACCGCCCCGACGGGAACCGCGCCCAGGGCAAAGTCCCGTTGGTCGCGCAGAATAACGCCGGTGGTATCCTGCTGACCCTGGATATCGCAGACCGCCCCGCCGCTGCTGTCGCACCAGCGACTGATTACCTGGTTGTCTTCTATTTCGCGGAGCGCCAGGGTCACGGCCTCGGCATAGGGCCTGGGCCGAATGCCCGGGAAATAGCGCGCCGCATGATCATTCTGCAGCACGGTTTCCGACCTGAGCCCCTCAACGAGGGCCGCGGCCATGCGGTAGGGCACCGCGGTGAACAGGATGAGCCAGAAGGAGGAGAGTTTGGGGCTCAGCACCGGCACCGGCAACAGCACCCGACGCAATCCCATGACCTTGGCGGCGCCAGCCATCATCTCCTTGAAGCTCATCCGCTCGGAACCGATATCAACCACCAGATTGCCGGTTATTGCCAGGTCAACTGCCGCCTCCAGGTAGGCGAGCACATCCTCAATCGAAATCGGCTGGGTCATGGTGTTAACCCATTTGGGTGTCACCATCATCGGCAGTTTCTGGACCAGGTTGCGGAGGATTTCAAAACTGGCGCTGCCCGAGCCGATGATGACCCCGGCCCGAAACCAGACGGTCTGCGGTTTTTCCGAAGACACAGAGAGGATCTCGCCGGTTTCAATCCGGCTTATCAGGTGCGGGCTGGCCGTCTCCTTAACCCCCAAGCCGCCCAGGTAGACGATACGCCACACCCCGGCGCGCTCGCAAGCCGCGCGAAAATTGGCCGCGCTCTGACGGTCGCGTTCGGCGAAATCCGGGCCCGTGCCCATGGAATGGATCAGGTAATAGGCAATATCAATACCCGCCAGGGCGGCTGCCAGCGCCTCGGGTGCAAAGGTATCCCCCTCAACGACCTCCGCCGTTTGGCCCATCGCCGCGCCCAACTTGTGGCGGTTGCGCACCAGCAGGCGCACGTTGAGATCATCCCGTGCCAGCAACCGGGCGGTGAGCCTTCTGCCGATATAACCGGTGGCGCCGGTAACCAGAATATTGCGCTTCGATTTGCTAGGCATGATTCCTCAGTTTCAGCTCAACAGGGTGCGGATGCAGATAGAACTGGCCACCGAGATAGTCCTCGTTGTACTTGCGCACATAGTGGTTTAACATGGTGACAGGAACAATGAGCGGCAGATATTCACTTTTATATTCCGCAATGACCTCAAGCATCTCCTGTTTTTCGTCAGTGGAGAGCAGATGCTTGAAATAGCCCAGCATGTGCATGAGAACATTGACATTCTTCTTCACCGTGGTCTTGAAGCGCAGGGCCTCCATGAGCAGGTCGCCATAGGTGGAGAGAAGCTCGGCACTGGAATACTCCTTAGCGTGGGCCACCAGGCGCCCCATGGCCCGGTACAACGTCTCGCTGTGCGCCATGATAAGCAGCTTGTGCGCCGTATGAAAGGCGACCAGGCCGCCCGGGGTCGGGGATGAGGCGAGAAAGTCGCGCCAGCGCTTGCAGGCAAAGATGCGGGTGATAAAATTATCGCGCAGTTCCGGATCATGCAGCCTGCCCTCGTCCTCGACCGGCAAGAGGGGAAAGCGGGCCATGAAGGCGCGGGCAAACAGACCGACCCCGCTCTTTTTCACCCCGCCCCCTTCGGTGTAGACCTTGACCCTCTCCATGCCGCTGCTCGGCGACCGGCTCTTGAAGATAAAGCCGTGCAGCTCTTGCTGGCTCAGTTCCTCCACCCGCCGGCCGGCCCAGGCCAGCATCCGTTCGGTGTGATCCTGGCCGCTTCTCGTGGTCAGCAACCGGGGATGCTCGGGATCGCCGACCAGGCGCATGGTCTCCCGCGGCACGCCAAGCCCGCATTCCGCTTCCGGACAGACGGGCACGAATGCGACATACTGGCCAAGGGTATCGGTGAGATAGCGGTCGTGCTGGTGGCCGCCGTCGTAACGCACCGGATTACCGAGCAAACAGGAGCTGATGCCGAGCCTGATCGCCCCGCTCCCCGTCATTTCCCCGCCTTTTTGCTGCACAGTGCTGGCCTCAACGCTGAAAGGTAACTACAGTAGAACAAGAGGTTTCATGATACCTGGCAAAGTTTCAGGCGCAAATCAGAAAGTAAGAGACACAAACCATGATCCGGCTGGGACTGTGCTGCATCTTCCGAGAAGAACCCATCCGCTTCCGCACCATCACAGTGCAGACTCTCCGCAAACTGCCACGCGTTGCACAGCTCGACAGGGTCTCGGAAATCTGCCTGGATAACAGCAAAAGCCTGCTGGCGGCGCTTACCTTTGCCCACAAGAACAGCATAGGCGCCTTCCGCATCCTTTCCCCTTTCATGCCGCGCTGCACCCATCCCGAGGTGGCCTACACCCTTGCGGACCTGCCAGACCGGCTCGCGATCACCGCCCATCTCGCCCAGGCCAATGACTTCCGCACGACCCATGACATACGCCTCAGTTTCCACCCGGATCAATTTATCATTTTATCCTCCCCCAACCCGGAGGTGGTTGTAAATTCCTGCCGGGAGCTGGAATATCAGGGCCTGCTGGCCGAACAACTCGGTGCCGACACCATCACGATCCACGGCGGCGGCAAATACGACAGCAAGAGCGCGGCGTTGGCCCGCTTTGCCGATAACTTCGGCAAAATCTCTTCCCTGGCGCAACAACGGCTCGCCCTGGAGAATGACGACCGCATCTATACGGTCCGCGACCTCCTGCCCGTCTGCCGCGAGCTTAACATCCCCCTGGTCTACGATCTGCACCATCACCGCTGTAACCCGGACGGCCTGAGCGTTGCCGAGGCTACCAGCCTGGTCATCCCTACCTGGGAGAAAGTCGGCCGTGAACCTTACTTCCACGTCTCCTCCCCGCGCCATCCGTGGGGCAGCGGCCCACCCCGCCCGCACGCCGACTACATCGACCCGACGGATTTCCCGGAATGCTGGAAAGACCTGCGGGCCACGGTTGATGTCGAGGCCAAGGCCAAGGAACTGGCCGTGTTCAGGTTGCAAGATATGTTGTCAGATGGTAACTATCCAGCTTGCGCTGACGACTGCCGTCTAGGGAGGATCAAGAGGGAGGATCAAGGGTCACATCTTAAAAATTAAATATCAATATACCTCGCCAAGCCGATTTCCTCCGGCAACATCGACCAGTTGCCTGCGTCTAATTGCCTTCACAATACAGTAAGGCCTTATTTCTACGAACCATTTTTATGAAAAGCTAAACTGTAGCGCGTTGCTTTTTCCGTAGTTCAACTCCTCGCATTGGCGGCGCAAACGACGAGAACCCAAAAACTTATATTTAATTTTTAAGATGTGACCCTTAATCTATTAGCAGACATTCTCAACAAATCTTGTTACCACTTGGGGAATTTTGAGGAAATGACGATCCGCCGACAGGATGACAAGCCCGTACTGCATGGCGGCGGCCGCGATCCAGAGATCATTGGTGGGTACGGGCGAACCCTGTAAGCGCAGAAAATCGAGGATGACCGCATAGCGCTCGGCCGTTTCTTCATCAAGGGGCAGGGTGGCAACACGGGAAACTTCCTGAAAACGGTTGAGGATATCCCTGTTCCTTGGCTCGGAGTTACCCTTTTTGAATCCGGCCAGAAGTTCGCCGATTACCACCGCGGGCAGATACACTTCATCGGCCCCGTCTAGCAGAGCGGCCACCTCTTTGCAGCCGCGCATGAGCAGGGAATAGGCGGAGGTATCCAGCAAGATCCTTTTCATGGCCACAGTTCTTTGTCGATCTGGCGCTGGTCTTGCATTGATGCGTCGTAGCCGGCAGCTTCGTCTTTCCCCCAGAGCCCAAGAAACGGACCGAATTCACTGCCACGGTGTTTTTTTTCCCTGCGATTCATGACGAGTTGATCGGCCCCCTTACGCAGCAGGTAGAGAAAGGCCTTGTTCAGACTCAGGCTCTTGTTTTTCGCTTCTTTCCGGGCGAGGGATTCGATATCGGCCGGGATGCCCCGTAATGTGATCTGATCCATAAGATTGCCTCCTGTCATGAACTTGCGTTGACTCATTATGACTCGTTATGAGGTAACAGTCAAGCTGGAGCTCCGAGGGGACGTAATGACGAGGGAACATTGTTCATCGAAGCTCAGTGTCGAAGCGCAGTGGGTCCGGTCTGGACCTCGGACAAAATATCCCGAGTCCAGACTTGACCCGAAGAGCCCCGAGACACTCCTGATCCGCAGCACTCCCGCACTCATTCCTTGAGCAGGGTGGCCGGCAGGATGGCCTGGCCACCGAAACGGTCCTGGATGGTGTCCAGGGCGGCGTTCACCTTGGCGCGTTTTCGCGTTTTCCCCTGATCGTCAAAAAGATGCATCTGTGCTCCCCCCGCGGCCGGTGTGAGATTTGCCAGGCCCACGCCGAGCAGACGGATGGGGCAACGGCCGGCCTCGGTTTTTTTAAGGAGTTCCAGGGTCTGGGTAAAGATTTCACCGTGATCATTGGTCGGGCTGGCCAGGGTGCGAGAGCGGGTCTGCGTTGTGAAGTCGTGATATTTGATCTTCAGGGTGATGGTGCGGCCCATTAACTCATGGCGTCTGAGGCGGCCGCCCACCTTGGTGGCCAGGGCCAGCAGTTCCTGGCGGATGCGGGCCTGGTCCACCAGGTCGGTGGCAAAGGTCTCCTCGTTGCCCAGCGACTTGGCCTCTCGGCAGGGCTCTACTGGGCGGTCATCCAGCCCCTGTGCCGATCGGTGCAGCCAACTTCCTGTCTGCCCAAAGGTGCTTTTCAGCATGTTTATGCTCAGGCGTTCGAGATCGCCAATGGTGCGGACGCCCATGAGCGTAAGTCGCTTTTCAGTAGTGCGGCCCACGCCCCAGAGCCGGCCGATGGCTAACGGCGCCAGGAAGCCCCGCTCCTGCCCGGGCGCCACCACGGTGAGGCCGTCGGGTTTATCCAGGTCCGAGGCGATTTTGGCCACCAGCTTATTGGTGGCCACCCCGGCCGACACGGTTAGGCCGATCTCTTGCCGCACCAGTTGCCGGATCGTGGTGGCGATGGTCGGTCCCGAGCCGAAGAGGGCGAGGGAGCCGGTCACATCGAGAAAGGCCTCGTCCAATGAGAGAGGTTCCACCAGGGAGGTGAACCGGTGGAAGATAGTGAAGATCCGTGCCGACACCTCCTGGTAACGCGCCATGCGCACGGGCAGAAAAATCCCCTTGGAGCAGAGCCGCCTGGCCGTGGCCATGGGCAGGGCGGCATGGACGCCGAACTTCCTGGCTTCATATGATGCGGCACATACCACCCCCCGGTTGATACCGCCGCCCACGATGACCGGCTGCCCACGCAGGGCCGGGTTGTCCAGCATCTCAACCGAGGCGTAGAAGGCGTCCATGTCCAGGTGCAAAATGACCCGGGTTTGTGAAGGCTGGCCGTGGTTGCTCATACTGGTCATGATACCAGTTCGGGCCGGGAAAGGGAAAGGGGAGGCGCCCGTATTAGCCAGTCATTAATTTGACAGAAAGGGGGTGGCGTCATTATCCATGACAAAATCCCATAATTTTAAATAGATAGTCGATGTTTTGGGCCGGGGCCGGGTGTCAGGCAGGCCGACGGTATCGGCAAATTCTGCCGAGTTCTTTTGTCAAGCCAGTAACGTTTTTTGTAGTCGCCCGGATAATTTTTCCAAAAAAATTATTATTAAAAATTTCTTGTAATTCAAGTGAGATACAATGTTAGCACCGGGTTGGCGCTCTGTCCTCACCCCCGTGGAGCATCAGGCGCCCTTGCTGTTGGCATGGAAATCGCAATATAGCCAGGCAAAGTCTTTTCGTGAATTCAATCGGAAGGAATTGCCATGCACGGTATGCTCGCCACTCCTGGAAAAAGATCGAAATCCACCGGATCAGCCGACCTGAATCAGGTAATGATCAAGCTTGATCAGTATCGGCGTCAGTCGGAAGAGCTGGCGCTCATGAACGAGTTGCACCAGCGCATGGCCGATACCGTTGATCCGCAGTCCATCATCGAGGCCTTTTCCGTATGGCTCATGCCCCAGGTGGAGCATGAGCTGGTGGCCTATCGTCATCAGGAGAAGGGCCAAGCCCACGTTTTCTGTTCATGCCACGGGCCGGAGCGGCGGCGGGCCATCAAGGTAACCGAACGTCTTTTCCAGCAGCCCCAGCTTATCGACTGCCGGAAGGGCGACGCCTTGGACGGCTATCATGTCCGCTGCTGGCAACTGCCTGATCATGAAAATGGGCAGTTACTGCTCCTGCGGAAAAAAAGCCAGATGCCCGCGGAGAAGGCGGGCCTGGTGGACGATGGGGTGGCGGTACTGGGAGCCCCCCTGCAGCGCGCCGTTTACTACGAGAAACTGATCGAACAGGCCACCCGGGACACCCTGACCGGGCTGGCCAACCGCCGGGTTTTTGACGAGCGCATCGACGCCTTCCTGGAACGGGCCAAACGTAACAACCAGTCCCTGACCCTGGCCAGCATGGATTTGGATAATTTTAAAAAAATTAATGATGCCCTTGGCCATGCCGAGGGTGACCGGGTGTTGACCCGGGTGGCCAAGGTGTTTGCCGACACGGTGCGCAAAAGCGATCTTTTGGTGCGCATGGGCGGCGACGAATTCCTCCTGGTGCTGCCCGACACCAAGCTTGGCGCGGCCAAAACCCTGGCCGAGCGTATCTGCCGCGAGGTCAGCAAACTGGCGATCTCTACCCCGGCCGGCGATACACTCGGGGTCAGCATCGGGCTGGCCCAGTGGCATGTCGGGCTGGGCCGGGAAGAATGGATCCAGCGCGCCGACGAGACCCTTTATCAGGCCAAGGCGGCCGGACGTTCCCGCGTGAGCGACGGGGAGCCGAAGCCCCTGGCAATCGCCAGCGATATTGTTGTGCAGCCATAAAGTTCTTCCTCCACTCCCTCCCCAAACTCGATGAGGGAAAGGCCTCCCCCCCCCTCCCCGTGCCTTTCCCTCGTCGAGTCCTTTTTTTCATCTCTGCTTTTCCAGGCAAATTGCGTACACTGAAAGTGGCAGAGGGACAGCATGGCAAAGTATATCGAGGGAGCCTCTTGCAAAAGTCTTGAAAAATGATTTTTTGTCATTCCCACGAAAGTGGGAATCCAGTCTTTGCAGTTAGTTATCAACTTTCCGGATTCCCGTTTTCACGGGAATGACGACTTTTATCAGAGGCTCGAGGGGAAACTCTTTTAAAACTTTGCACCTTGCCACTTTGAACTTGGTCACTTGCGCATTGTCACGAGGCCGGCCATGGAAATTTTTCGCGTCAAGTTGTTGAATGCCATTGCCCTGGAGGGGCTCGCCCTGCTGGCCGACGGGTTTACGGTGGGGCCTGATGTGGATGATCCCCACGCCCTGCTGGTGCGCAGCGCCACGGTGGATACCGACGCCTATCCTTCCCTGGCGGCGGTGGCCAGGGCCGGGGCCGGGGTCAACAACATCACGGTGGACAAGGCCACGCAACGGGGAATCTGCGTGTTCAATACCCCCGGAGCCAATGCCAACGCGGTGGCCGAGCTGGTCTTTACCATGCTGGGACTCTCGGCCCGGAATCTGCACCTGGCCGTGGAATTCTGCCGGGGCCTGAGCGCCCTGGCCGACGAAGAGATCAGCCAACAGGTGGAGGGGCGGAAGGCCGCCTTCCGTGGCCTTGAACTGGCCGGCAAGACCCTTGGGGTTATCGGGATCGGCAAGATCGGGGTGCTGGTGGCCAATGGCGGTATTCCGCGGCGGATGCGGGTCGTGGGTTATGATCCTTTTCCGGCCCTGGAGAACATCCACGCCCTGTCCGCCGAGGTGACCCTGGCCCGCTCCCTGGATGAGGTGCTGCGCCAGGCCGATATTCTGACCCTGCATCTGCCGCTTAACGATAAGACCCGCGGCTTTGTTGACGCCGAGCTCATCGCCTGCTTGCCGGCCGGCGCCGTGCTGGTTAATTTCGCCCGCGGCCCCTTGGTGGACGAGGCGGCCGTGCTGGCTGCCCTTAACCGCGGCCAGCTCAGCCGATATGTCACCGATTTCCCGTCCGCCGCCCTGCTGCGCCATCCGGCCGTGCTCGCCTCGCCCCATCTCGGGGCCAGTACCGAGGAATCGGAGGAACATTGCGCAACCATGGCGGCCGCGGCCCTGCGGGACTACTTGCAGTATGGCACCATCACCCACAGCGTTAATTTTCCCATTGCCGAATCCATCCCGGCCAAAAATGTTCACACCCGGCTCATCATGATCAACCGGGACATTCCAGACATGATCGGTTTCGCCTCCCACACCATCGGTGATGCCGGCATCAACATCGCCAGCTACCTGAATGAGAGCAACGGCGTCATCGGCTACAATATCATCGACCTCGAACAGCCGTTGCCCCTTGAGGTGGTTGCCCGCATCGAGGCGCATCCTGGGGTGCTGCGCACCCGGACCATCTGTTTTCAAGGCTAGCCGCCAGTCCCATGGAACACATATTTTTTTGCATCCAACCCCTCCAAACCTCCCCTTACCAAGGGAGGCTTCAAGACTTCCCCCCTGACAAGGGGGGATTGAGGGAGGTTGGACTTAAAGGTTACAGGGTACTAGTACATGGTTTCATTAAAACATTTACACTTATGTCATTTCGAGTGAAACGAGAAATCTTGCCATGTCAATGAGCTAAAAAGATTTCTCCCTGCGGTCGAAATGACAGTCTTTCAATG
>Ga0100387_10003000_pt1 | contig 14226 bp, 12 predicted proteins | sample CryGeymeta201511_FD_81547 | JGI IMG/M metagenome (GOLD analysis project Ga0100387, IMG submission 81547) | Groundwater microbial communities from Crystal Geyser aquifers in Utah, USA - Crystal Geyser metaG 2015-11 | ecosystem: Environmental > Aquatic > Deep subsurface > Groundwater | place... | reverse complement strand
GTATTAATCCGCAGACCATTCTGAATGCCACTCAAGTCCTGATCCGGGAAAATATTCTCGAAAAACACCGGGGCATGGGAATGTTTATTACCGGGCACGCACGACAGGCGCTTCTGCAGCGTGAATCGATTAAATTTACCGAAGAGGACATTCCCCAAATGCTGCACCGGGGACAGCAACTGAATATGACTGCTGACGATATTTGTACACTCATCAAATCCATCTCAAAGAAAGGAAATTAATGGAAAATTTGGTGCAAATTTCCCATGTAAATAAACGGTACGGAAGAACGACCGCATTAAATGACGTATCACTTACAATTCCCGCAGGGAGAATTATTGGGTTGATCGGGCCGAATGGATCCGGGAAAACCACGCTATTACGGGCAATGTCAGGTCTTATTTCATACGACGGAAATATTTCAGTTATGGACATAGAACCGAAAACCAGACGACCGCAGCTAATGGCTTACACCGGTGTAATTCACGATATTCCGGTCTTACCACCGTGGATGACTATTCGCCAAACCATCCTGTTTACCGAAGGTATGAAACCCGAATTTGACCGCGAAAAATGTCAGCGATTTCTGGACAAGACCGCCATCAAACCGGAAAGTAAGGTAAAACATCTATCAAAAGGGATGAAAACCCAACTTCACCTGGCATTGGTATTGGCAACTGATACCCGATTACTGATCCTGGACGAACCTACGCATGGATTAGATATTCTCTTTCGTAAGGAATTGTACTCCCATGTTTTGGAGGATTATTTTGACACCCATAAATCCGTCATTATTTCAACCCATCAGGTGGAGGAAGTTGAACATATTTTAAGTGATGTCGTCTTTATCCGGGAAGGAAAAGTCGTGCTGTTTGAATCCATGGAAGCCTTGAAAAGCCGGTATTTTCAGGTCATCGTATCTGAAGACAAAGCGGATAACATCCGTAAAATGTGCCCGGTATCCGAGCGACGGTTTTTTGGTAAAACTGTTTTTTTGATGGAGAACCGCAATAAATCCGAACTATCGAAATATGGGGAGGTCACCTCACCGTCCATATCGGATATTTTTGTAGTGATCATGGGAGGTCAGACATGAAATTATTCCTGGTTCTTTTAAAACGGGAATGGTGGGAATGGAAAAACACCATTTTCTGGGTTGCCGGTATTTACACGTTTATATTATTGATGTTACTGGTTCCGGTTTCAAGGCTGTCTCACCATATCAACCCGGACAGTGTGAAGATCGAATTCGATCGTTCCTTCACCGGAGGGTCTGATAATCAGACTTACGGACAAGATTCGTACGAAGACTGGGATTCCTCAGAACCGTCCGTAAAAGCCGTGATGGTATATGCAGGTGGGGTGACCAGTGGTATATTGCTTCTGCAATTCCTGCTGCTGTTCATCGGGTTGTTTTATTTTGCCGACTCACTCTATAACGAGCGTATGGACTTTAGTACATTGTTTGTCAGGAGTCAACCCGTCTCGGATCACACCGTCATCATTTCGAAAATTGCCGGAGGTGTTCTGGGTATTATGGGTGTGTCGCTGGTGATGTCCCTTGTCTTTTTGCTGTTCACCAATGGCGTAATTTGGATTCTGCGACCTAAAATCGGCGAATTTGCGATGAACGTGGTAGATAAAATCCGGCTTTTCGATCTTTACGGGGACATGGTGGTTTTTCAATTTATCACCCTGATCTGGCTCAGTCCATTTATCCTGTTTCTCATGTGGATTTCGGCAAGTGTCAGGAAGCGCCCGCTGATCATTGGTTTGGGCGCACCGGCTCTCGCTGCTTTATCGCTGTATATTTTGTTTGGAAATACGGATATGATCCGGCAGATTTTCCTGACAACCGCAACCATAAAAGATATGTTGGTGGAACAACTTCTGGTCAGTTCGAAGTGGATGACATTACCGGAAAAAGTCGAGTTATTTGATTCCTTTTTGGGATATCTGGCAACACCAAGAACCGGGGTATCGATCGTAGCTGCATCCGGTTTTTATGCTTTGGCATTGTTCGCTTACCGTAAAAACATCCCTGTAAGCTAAAGATAAAGGATAAAGGTTGAATCACCCGATGTACTTTACGGTAAATTCTATTCCGGCGGTAACCATATTGGCGGAAAAAACCTGAAGGTTTTTCGGTTTTCGGCATCACACTGATAAAGAAATTGCGTCATTAACATAGTAAATATCTCCGAAAACAGATGCGTTGAACCGTTATTTTTTCCGCAGATTAGATGTCAATCCGATGATCTTCATACCCAAAAGCAGATCAGGACATCCTAAATTTTCGATAATAATTACAGGAGATTTTATGGAACATATACTCAGAATTTTCACAATTTGGTTTACACCTGTAAAATCCTTTGAGGCTTTTCCACGTGGCATAACACCGGCACAATGGTTGATCCCTTTAATAATCATACTGGCATTTTTAGGGGTTACAACATACATATCTGCTCCTTATGTACAAGATATGCAGATGGAGATGATACAGATGAACCCCAACTTCCCGGATGATCAACGCGCCGAAATGATGGATCGGCTGAGTACGGATTCATTGGGCGCTATCACCTTTGCAACGGCGCTGGGTGGCGCACTGATATGGTATCTGTTGCAAACCGGGATCATCTTTGGTATCGGCACTCTGACACTGGGGATCAGCAGCACCTTTAAATCATTTTGGACTCTGATCGTGTTGATCAATACAACGAATATTATTGAGTTGGCGGTAAAAGTCCCTCTCATTATTTCCACAGGTAATTTGATGATTGAATCGGGACTTTCGATGCTGTTACCGAATTACCTCACCGAAACCTTTATCTATAATTTTCTTTTTCAGTTTGATTTTTTCTCTATCTGGAGAGTCATTCTGATCGGTCTTGGGCTGACGATCATCCATGGGACAGACCGTACGAAAACCTTTAGCATCCTTTTTGGGGCATGGATTGTCTACGCCCTGATTTCGACGCAGTTAATGAGCCAATATGGATTATTCATGACGAGGGGCTAATGAAAAATGTAATTCTCCTGACATTCCTGTTCGCAGTACCGTTATTTTCCGGTGCAGGCGAAACGCAGCTCCAGGAATTCATCAATATCGCATTGAAAAACAACCATGATGTCAATATCGCCAGCCTTCAGTTAAAGGGGGCACGATCACAGCAAAAGGGGTCCTATTCCGGATTTCTTCCAACCGTAAACCTATCCGTTGATAAAGGACTGAGTCAATCGACCATACCGGATTTATATTCATCGAGGGTATCTGTCAGTGAGACGATTTTTGACGGCGCCCGATCCTGGTATGCTAACCGGAATATTGAAAATCAGATTAATGTATCTGCGATCAATCTGCAGTCAAAGGAGGAGCAAGTCATATATGCGGTGAAATTTGCATTTTATTCCTACCTTAAATCCAGAGAACTGACTGATGTGGCAAAACTTGCCTTGGAACTAGCGATCTCCCAACTCGAACTGGTTCAACAGCAATTTGACCTTTATGCGGTCAGTGAAACCGATTTGCTGAAGGCGAAGGTTCATAAAGGACAAGCAGAGGCGCAGATTATTCAATCCTTGCAAGGGGAACGGATAGCTATGAATTCACTAAATATTGCCATTGGCGCCACACCAGGCAATCCCCTGGCTATTAAAAGCATGAATGTCCAACTTCAGTCAATTCCATCCTTTGATGAAGCAAAATCTGCGTTATTTTCCCGAAATGCCCAGCTCCAGATTGCCCGTTATCAGGAAGAAGGATCAAAAATTGCGCTGAAAACGCAAACGGGTATATTTTATCCCACCGTTTCAATTTCATCATCCTATTCCACAGAAAAAACTGATTTCGGTGATCTTTTCGATGGATATATATCCGCCGGTCCCACTACGGGACTCAATATTTCTTTCCCTATTTTCACCGGACTCTCCCGGGTAAGCCGGTACCATAACTTAAAATACGCCATGTTGGCATCCAGCGTGATTGTGGATCAAACAGAAGACAACCTCTTATCCGACCTGGATAATGTTATCACTCAGATTGATACGTATCATCAACTCATCCCCATTAATGAGGAGATTATTTTATCCGCAGAAATGGATTTCAGACTGGCGGAAGAAAAATACGATCTGGGCGCTAGTGATATATTGGAGTTGTTAAACGCACAGGTATCTCTCATTCAGGCGAAAAGCGACCTGGTCCGGCTCAAGTATGATGCAAAGGTATCAGAATCAAAACTTGAAGTATTGATGGGAACTGTTACCCCCTATTAACACCATTTACGAGGATTCTATGAAGAAGATTATCATTATTGGAATAATTCTCATTATCGTTGCGCTGATCATATGGAAAAATATGACCAAAGATCACGACATAGTGATTGAGGTCCAAATGGAAAAGATACAGCGGACAGATATTGAACAGGTCGTATCTGCAACAGGGAATATCGTTCCTGTCTCAGAAGTAAAACTGTCTGCAAACATCAGCGCTGAAATAAAAAGTATCCTGGTCATGGAAGGAGACGCCGTCAAAACCGGACAAACACTGGTTATTCTGGACAGCCTGAAATACAGTGCTTCTGTCGAACAGTCAAAATCAGCGCTACGGGCAGCACAAGCCAGTTATCGTAAGGTAAAAGCGGAATATGAGCGGGCAAAGCAGCTATTCCAAAACAGGCTGATCAGCAGTCAAGAGTTGGAAGCCCTCGATGCATCCTATCAATTAAGTGAATCCAATGTTGAACAGGCTCAGGCACGTTTGGATCAAACGACGGATGATCTGCATAAAACAATCCTGCTGGCACCCATTGACGGAACCGTCACGTCCATTAAAAAGGAAGTAGGAGAGATGGCTCTGGGATCGGTATTCCAGGCGGATGTACTCATGACTATTTCTGATCTGTCTGCGATGGAACTGATTATTGATGTGGATGAGACCGATGTAATCGATATTGCTCTTGGGAACCCGGTTAAAATCGATGTGGATGCGATTAATGATTTGACCATAGCAGGAACGGTGAGCCAGATTGCAAATGCCGCAAAGACAACATCGGGTATCAGTTCTCAGGATGAAATAGTCAATTACGAAGTCAGAATCATGGTGGATATGTCCACCATGGATCCGAGAATCCTCCCGGGTATGTCTGCTACTGCAAATATTACGACCGCTACCCGGGAAAACGCGCTGGCCTTGCCGATCCAATCTCTGACTGCCCGGCCTAAAAAGGAAAAGAGCGACGCTGATAAATCAGGCCAGGAGGAAACCAGATTTTCCGAAATATCCCTCTATAAAAAAGTAAAAGAAGAAATGGAAGATGTCGTATTCGTTGCGGTCTCCGAAGACAGCAGTAAATCATCAGGTTTCAGTTTTAGGAAGAAAAATCCCATATTTATTGCTGAAAAACGACCGGTTGAAATTGGTATTTCATCTTCTTTATTCTATGAAATTATTTCAGGTGTCGGGGATGGTGAGATGATCATCACCGGAAACTATAAAGCAATCAGTAAAGATTTGGATGACGGCAGTAAAGTGAGAAAGAAAAAAACTGCAAACCCTCAAAATTTCAAGGGTAAAAAGTAAATGACTGAAAAACCCGAACTGATCCATTTCGACCATATTTCCAGAATTTACCAAATGGGGACAGAAACGATTCGCGCATTGGATGATGTTACCCTGACCATTCGTAATAACGATTATATATCCATTATGGGACCTTCCGGATCCGGTAAATCGACCCTGATGAATATAATCGGATGCCTCGACACACCGACGACCGGTGTGTACAGGTTTGAAAAAGAAATCGTCTGTGATATGAATTCTGAAAAAACGATTAAAATGAATGACAATCAATTGGCTGGTATCCGGAATAAAAAGATCGGATTCGTATTTCAAACCTTCAATCTGCTTCCCAGGGCATCTGCATTTCAAAATGTAGAATTGCCGTTGATCTATGCGGGCATTTCCCGGGGGCAACGTCGTGAGATGGCGATGAAGGCGCTTGAAAACGTGAGTCTGTTGGATCGGGCATCCCACAAACCCAGCGAATTATCCGGTGGACAGCGTCAACGGGTTGCGATCGCCAGGGCGCTGGTGAATTCGCCATCCATCATTTTGGCTGATGAGCCTACGGGCAATCTGGATTCGGAAACTTCCCGGGATATCATGACATTTTTCGATGAACTCCATCGCCGGAATAACACCGTGATATTGGTCACCCATGAACCGGATATTGCCGCTCATGCTCACCGGATGATCCACATTCTGGACGGTAAAATTGATAGTGATGTGGTCAATCACAAAATGGTGAAAAATTAAGGCATGCTGGAAATTCTGAAAATGGCGATCTCTGCACTGACCGCTCATAAAATGAGGGCGGTTTTGACCACTCTGGGTATCACAATCGGCGTTTTCACGGTTGGCGCCATAACGGCAATTATCGAGGGATTGAATTCTTCATTTGAAAGCCAGGTATCCATGATGGGTTCCGATGTGTTTTATATCAGCCGCGCCAGTTGGTTCGGCGGGTATGATGAGTGGATTAACGCCAGAAAACGAAAACCCATAGATGCGGGCCTGGCTGAATACATCAGCGAGCATGCAACCTATGTAACAGCCAGTTCTCCAATGGTTAGTATGCACACCAATTTAAAGTACCAAAATAAATCTGTTGAGAGTGTTCAAATTACCGGCGTCAATCATCTGATGCCCACCATTGAGGGAACAGAAATTAGTGAAGGGCGATTTTTTACAGAAACCGAATGCAAACACCGAAGGAATCTGGTTGTCATTGGTGAAAATATTCGAAAGGAATTTTTCCCCAATACCGACCCCATTGGAGAAAATATTTTAATCCATGGAAACCGGTTTATAATTATAGGATTGTTCGAAAAAAAGGGAAAGATGCTGTTTAACGATATGGACAACCGCGTCCAGATACCATATTTAACATTTAAAAAGATGATGCAGCGAAGAAACCGGGGGGCAAGTATCGCGGTGAAAGCAGTAAGTACCGGGCTATTGGATGACTCAAAGGAAGAGATCCGGAATATGGTTCGGCACTACCGTGGACTAAAACCAATCGAGGAAGATGATTTTGCCATCAATCAGATGAATACCCTCATTGATATGTATAACCGGATGACGGCATTATTATGGGCAGTGGCGATTGGCATCGGAAGCATTTCACTGGTCGTGGGCGGAATTGGTGTCATGAATATCATGTTAGTCTCTGTCGCTGAACGCACACGGGAGATCGGTATTCGGAAATCACTGGGTGCTACGCGGCAAAAAATATTATTCCAGTTTTTATTTGAAAGCATGGCCGTTTGCTCAATTGGGGTGATTACCGGACTTCTGCTGGCATCGGGCACTGCATTTATCATTCAGACATTTACCCCTTTGGCGGCTAAAATACCGGCGAACTGGGGCATACTGGGTTCAGGAGTCGTTATACTGGTGGGATTGGTATTCGGGATGTGGCCCGCAAACCGGGCTGCGAGGATGGATCCCATAAATGCACTCAGGTAGCTAAATGACCGAGTATTTCAGAGCGGCCGTTTATTCTTTGTGGAGCCATAAATTACGCTCATCACTCACGATTCTGGGTATTTTTATCGGAGTGTGGGCGATTGTCAGCATGCAGTCCGTCGTTGAAGGTTTTGATCGTTCAATGAGAAATATGATGTCTGAATTTGGGACAGAATCCTTTTTTATACAGAAATACCCGGCGATTATGATGGGTAACAAATGGCGCAAATACCATCGGCGGAAAGACTTTACCTACCAGGATGCTTATTATCTCGAGGCCACCGGACAGTATATCCGCAGTGTTTCTGCGTATATCGCAAACCGGGCACAAACCATCAAATATCAGGACAATAAAACCTCTCCAAATGTAGGCGTTATGGGAGCGACCGCCGGATTTTTCTCCACCAATGCAACCACCATTGCCGTGGGGAGGGTGTTCAACCAAAATGATGAAGACAGACGAAGTAATGTGGTTGTTCTGGGCGCCGATGTGTACGATGCACTTTTTCCCTTCGAAGATCCCATCGGAAAGAATGTCCACCTTGGTAATAATAAATTTACCGTGATCGGTGTTCTGAATCCGTTACCCGGATTTTCCTTCGAATCGCCGGATAATATGGTGGTCATCCCCGTTACTACATATCAGAAAATTTTCAATTGGTCATCCGACTCCATGCAGCTCATGCTGAGAGCGGTATCGGTGGATGTCCTTGAAGAAGCAATGGACGAAGCGATCGCGTTGATGAGAATCCGGCGGAAAGTGGCTGCCGGTGAACCCAACGACTTTGAGATATTTACCAGTGATTCGATCATGGATACCATGCAAAATATGACCGGCTACATCCAGTTAGCGACCCTGGGCATCGCTGGAATTTCGCTGGTGGTGGCTGGCATCGGGATCATGAACATTATGCTGGTGTCTGTCATGGAACGCACGAGAGAGATCGGGACCCGAAAAGCAGTAGGTGCAAAAAGATCGGCTATCCTGTGGCAATTTCTGATTGAAGCCGTTATACTCTCTCAATTCGGCGCATTATTCGGACTGCTGCTGGCATTCGTAACCGCACAGGTTTATACCCGTTTTGTCCCGAACCTCAGCGCGGATATTCCGGTGTGGGCGGTGATTGCCGCATTCGGATATTGCTCGGTGATCGGCATTGTTTTTGGCCTGTTTCCCGCCAGAAAAGCGGCCCGGCTGAACCCAATTGATGCGCTCAGATACGAGTAGCTTTGGCGTATCTGTCATTTGTCTTAAATTCACACATGAAATTAAAACCAATTTATAGAATTATTTTCCTTTCAGCCTTTTTTTTCGTTGGCGTATTTGCCCAATTCAGTGAAATAACCGTGACTATTGACACCCGGATGTTACGAGGGAGTACAGAAGATTATCTGGTGAAATCACTGAAAAATCAGATCGAGTCCTATTACATCACCTCCCTGTTTTCTCCTGAAGCGATGGATTTGGACATCTCCATTGACATTCAGATTGTACTTGAAAGTATTACGACCTCCGGGAATCAAAAATTGATCAACGGACAGGCCTTGTTTTCCAATCGGAGGGATCAGCAATATTTTGCCAGAGGATTTGAATTTCCCTACGATGAAGGGATTTCGATGAATTATTCCACATTGTTTGATCCGTTATCATCCTTATTCGATTATTATGCCTGGTTGTTCATCGCAGGGGAATTGGATACCTACCACAAATTCGGCGGAAATCTTTATTATAGCCGGGCGATTGATCTTTCCGTATCCGGACAATCATCAAACTACTCAAGGGGGTGGGAAAATCGTGAAAAACGGGTTCAGGAAATCAAAGATAACCTGGAACTCCGCCGGGCAAAATTCTACTTTTTTCAGGCATACGATATTGCCGGTGCAGCAAAAGTCAAGGCTTCTGATATCCTCGAACCCCTGCAGTTATTTTACACCAATCTGGAAAGATCAATCTACGGAAATGGCGTCGACAAATATACTGAACCATTCCTGAAAATCTATTCAAATGATATTGCAACACTGCTTAAAGCCACCCGCATGACCGATGAATTACAGGCCATGATTGAATTGGATCCCAAAAACAAAGATGTGTATGAATCTGTTTTAAAAGAGAAAAAATAAACGAACCAGTTTTCTCTCCTCCCGACAATAGTCTTCATAATCGCCCTTCTGTCTGGGGTGATCCACATTCTGGGGGAGTATGCGGATCGCCGGATATTGGTATATATTTTCAAGCCATTAACGACTCTCATGATCATCCTGCTCGCCCTGTGCCTCACGGGCAATCAATATCCGGACTACCGGTACGCGATCATAGCCGGGCTGATATTTTCCTTAGCCGGCGACATCTTTCTCATGCTCCCCGACGACCGTTTTATCAGCGGGCTGGTCAGTTTTCTGATGGCTCACCTGGCATACATCTATGCGTTTACATCCGGCGTCGGCGTTGGGATCACTGCGTATATCGCATTTCCTGTCCTGATCATTGGCGGGATAATGTACCGGTATCTGTCCCCGGGGCTTGGCAGAATGAAATTACCTGTTCTCATATACATGGTGGTGATCCTCGTCATGGTGTGGGTGGCGTGGGAACGATGGGATGTGATGGGTGAAAATTATCGGTTATCCGCCCCAATCGGCGCCTCCTCCTTCGTGGTATCGGATGCATTGCTTGCCATCAACCGGTTCAGAAAACCTTTTAACAGCGCACGGGGATGGATACTTTTTTCCTACATGATCGCCCAACTGTTGATTGCGTTATCCGTGTAAACCAAGTCATGCAATTCGTCATTCGCCGCGGTCAGAATTCCGTTGACGAGAGAAGATTAACAAGGATCCACACCGCTCGAAACCGATACCAAACTTTGAGTTTATCAGCCGAATACTTATTTCAAATCCATTCCCGGATCCGTTACTTCAATCTGAAACCGGTCTGTGTATAGTTTAAAATATTTGCCTTTCAGTTTGATCAGATCTGCGTGATTTCCATCTTCGATAATCCGCCCTTTTTCAATGACGATGATCCGGTGGGCGTTCCGAATGGTGGATAACCGGTGGGCAATAATGAAGCTTGTCCTGCCCTTTACCAGTTTTTCGATAGCCACCTGGATCAGTTGCTCCGTCTGTGTATCCACCGAGGATGTGGCTTCATCCATAATCAGAATGACCGGATTGGCTATGATTGCTCTGGCCAGGCTAATGAGCTGTTTTTGTCCGGTACTCAGATTCGTACCGCCTTCGAGAATTGCCGTATGATATCCATCCGGCAGCTTTGAAATAAATGTATCGGCCTGAACCTGGGCGGCGGCGAGAATAACCTCTTCGTCTGTGGCACTCAGTCTGCCATACCGAATATTTTCCATAATCGTTCCGCTGAACAAATGGGGAGTTTGCAGCACAACCCCCAGGTGAGATTGCAGCCATTGGAGGGGGTAACGGGTGTAGTCCCGGCCATCAATCAGAATTCTCCCCGATGTGGGTTCGTAAAACCGGCATACCATACTGATAATGGATGTTTTCCCCCCTCCGGTTTCACCTACGAGGGCAATGGTGGAGCCGGCATTGACCTCCAAATCAAAATGATTGAGAATTTTTTGTCCCCTTTTATATTCAAAGGTCACATCCTCAAACCGAACATCTCCCTGCAAAGGGCGGGATACCGGCAGAATCGTTTCCATGTCATCTCTGATATCAGGATCGGTTTCGATCAGCGAAGTGATCCTCTCGACAGCGGCCTGAGCATTTTGTAATTCGGCGAAAACACGTGCCATTTCCTGAACCGGCTGAAAGAAAAATGCGGCATAGGATAAAAACAGGACCAGCATTCCGTAAGAAATTCCACCGGCAATGACACCGTTGCCGCCAAACCAAATGGCAAATGCCGCGCCAATCATCGATGCGACCTGGACAAGAGGCATATACATCGAAGATTGTACCGCAGCCCTGAAGGAAGCGTTAAACATCCGGGTTGTCAGTTCTGTGAATTCGCGGAGACTGTCCGCTTCACGGACCAGTGTTTTAGTGGTAACGGCTCCCATGATCCCCTCATTAAAAGAGGAAGTAATTTTTGAGTTGGTCTTTCGCACTTCGCGATAGCTGGCAAGGATCATGACCTGGAACTTCTGACTGACCCAGAACAGAAGCGGCACCACCGACAGAACCCATAACGTGAGCTTCCAATCCAGGATAACCATCACCACGGTTACTCCGATCATAATTGCGCCCCCCCAGACCAGATCGACCAGTCCCCACGCGATGATCTCGGATAATTTAGTCGTATCGGAGGTCAATCTCGTCATCAGCCACCCAACAGATGACCGGTCGTAATAAGAAAATGACAATTCCTGTAGTTTGGCGAATCCCGCTTTCCGGATTCTATAGCTTACCCCCGTCTCAACTTTGCCGGCAAGCAGAATGAAAATTGCCACACTTACCGCCTGGAATAGAAGAATGATCACGTACACGGCGGCAAAATATCCTATGCCGCTCGTGACGCCGGGGACGATGAAGTTATCCACGGCATACCGGGTCATGAGAGGCATGAAAATATCCACGCCTGCCACCAATATCATAAATATCCCCAGTAAAATCATGGTAAACCGGTAAGGCTGGGCAAACGTCAGGACCCTTCTCCATGATGAAAATTTGAAATTACGGGTATAATCCGTTTCCATATGATCCATATGCTTAATTTCTCTCCTCATCCGCCGTGAGGTTATCCTGCACTTTCTGCATTTCCCACAACCGGCGATAGAAGCCATCCTTAGCAATAAGTTCGGAATGAGTCCCCGTATGGGTGATTCGTCCGTTTTCTATGACGACCACCATATCCGCATGAATTGCAGTGCTGATCCGGTGAGCGATGGCAATGGTGGTTGAAGTTCCTTTTCGAGTCACCAATGCCTGCCGGATCCTGCTTTCGGTTTCAGTATCCAGTGCGCTTAATGCGTCATCAAAAATCAGTACAGCCGGATTTTGGAGGATAGCCCTGGCGATGGCAATCCGTTGTTTTTGCCCTCCCGATAATGTGACGCCCCGCTCGCCCACCACCGTATCATACCCCTTTTCAAAAGACTCAATTTCATCATGAATAGCTGCAATCCGGGAAGCTTCAATAATATCTGACTCACCGGGATTACCGATTTTTCCCAATCGAATATTTTCCTCCAGCGTCTTTGAGAACAGGAAAGGCTCCTGCAGAACAATCCCGACCTGACTTCGGATGTATTCCCGCTGAATGGTGTTCAATTCACGGCCGTCGATGGTGACAGAGCCCTCCCGGTAATCCCATAACCGGGGCAGCAGATGGACGAGTGTCGATTTTCCTGACCCGGTAGGACCCATGATCACCACGGTCTGCCCCGCAGAGATGGACAAACTGATATCATGCAATACCGAAGTGTAATCGTCGTACCGAAAGCCAGTATGCCGAAATTCGATATTTCCCATCAGCCGTTCATTACTGCCAGACCAGCCGGAAATATCTTCGACGGGTTCTTCCAAAATCTCGCGAACCCTGCCCAGGGAAACCATCGCCTTTCCCAGATCCGTTAAGGTCCTGCCCGTAACACGTATCGGCCAGAGCAGAAATTCCACATAAGCGATGAATGCCACCAGTGTGCCGAGGGTGATCTGACCCGAAATCGTCCAATAGGTACCCATGATCAGAATGATCCCCGACTGGGTGTACACCAGGGTGTCGGATATTCCCCAGTACACACCCAATATCCGAATCAAACGGTAAACATGATTCCGAAATGCATCGTCCCTTTCTTCAAACTTTTCGATCTCAAAATCCTGTCTGGCAAATGCACGCACTACCCGTATACCCGTCAGATTTTCCTGCAGTACCGCAGACATGGCGCCCTCGGATTCATCGGCAATTTGAAACACGGATTTAATTTTCAGAAAAAAGATGACCGCAAAAGTGAGGATGAATGGCACCGTGATCAAGGACAGTGCAGCCATTTTCGCATTCAGCATGATCAATATCGGGATCACAATCGACAACATAATGATGGATTTTCCCACCTGAACCACCTGCACGCCGAGAAATTTTCGAATGGTTTCAACATCCGAGGTGCAGCGCTGGATCAGATCGCCAATCTTCCACCGGGAATAAAAATGAACGGGAACAGACTGCAGATGAGCGAAAAGGCTTTCCCGTAATTTTAAGGCGATCGATTCTGATGCGTTTGAGGACCATCTGCCGGTGAGATACGTAAAAATTCCCCTTATGATCGCAATGGCAACGAGGAGAATCGCCACGACCCAAAGATTTGTTTTGAGAAATGATATCCCTCCCGCAATATCAACGATCCGAAGGATGAATCCGGATCCGGCAAAAGGTTTGTCCCCGATAATCGAATCAATCGTTGATCGCACCACCAAGGGCGACATATACATGAATATCGTCTCGAATGCGATGGCAAGAATAGCGCCCCCGTACAGCAGCCGGTTTCCCGCCATAAAATGCCATAAAATTTTCAGTTTGGAAATGGAATTCTCCGTTTTAATTAAAAAAGTCGATTGGGGAGTCGATTAAACGCAATAAGTTAGGTGTTTTTAATAAGTTACAGACAAGATGATTTTACGACCAAATATCAGAATACCGGTGCGGGTCATCATTCATTCAATGGGTTTTTATTCATTTGAAAATCGAATAACGATTTTAGATGAAGAGGGTAATTTTTATTTCTATT
>Ga0100387_10002985_pt1 | contig 14257 bp, 10 predicted proteins | sample CryGeymeta201511_FD_81547 | JGI IMG/M metagenome (GOLD analysis project Ga0100387, IMG submission 81547) | Groundwater microbial communities from Crystal Geyser aquifers in Utah, USA - Crystal Geyser metaG 2015-11 | ecosystem: Environmental > Aquatic > Deep subsurface > Groundwater | place... | reverse complement strand
GGGGTCGCCGAAATGCCGCGGGTTTGGATACTACATTTTTGTCATAATTGATTTTTCAACCGAGGTATAGCGCAGTCCGGTTAGCGCACCCCGACGCTGCGGTCGGGGGGGTCGCCGAAATGCCGCGGGTTTGGATACTACATTTTTGTCATAATTGATTTTTCAACCGAGGTATAGCGCAGTCCGGTTAGCGCACCTGCTTTGGGAGCAGGGGGTCGCAGGTTCGAATCCTGCTACCTCGACACGGAATCCCCCGAATCAAACTTTCGGGTCAATCTCAAATGTTTTCGATGGTGGCTGTAGCTCAGTTTGGTTAGAGCGCAGGATTGTGGCTCCTGAGGCCGTGGGTTCGATCCCCATCAGTCACCCCACCATCAATCTGCCTTCGTAGCTTAATTGGATAGAGCATCTGACTTCGGATCAGAGGGTTGGGGGTTCGAATCCCTCCGAGGGTACGTAATCCCGATACATTCCGGGATTTTTTTATTAGAGACAGTCATACGAATGAGCACATCACCCGAAAACTGCGGGAATTTGCCAGACACCTGCGTGAGGGTCATGAAAACGGTCAGTCAATGAATGAGCTCCGGTCAGAAAAACGGGAGATGATGCAAACCATCTACAATCTGTTGTGCATGAATCTGGGTACTCCACCCGAGACATTCAATTGGCAAACCCGTGATAAAGATAAAAAATTCATCCGGTTTACGGATCTTACACCTTTGAAGTTTTACAGGGAAACCGTGGGCGTGGATCTGAAAGAGAAAATCTGCCTGATCAATGCCCCCATGAGAAATAAATCCTATCGGACGCTATACACCGTGCAATACCTGGGGAATGTGTCCGAGGGCAGAATTGTCAGGTACATCAATTTACCCTCGGAGGATCTGAAAAAATTTGCCATTGCATCTATCCGGAATAATGAAGCAGTGTGGTTCGGGTGCGATGTTGCGAAGATGTATCATTCAAGTTTTGGCGTTATGGATATGAATCTTTACAATCTGCCTCTCATATTCAATACGGGATTTCAGATTGATAAATGCGGCAGATTAGAATACGGAGATAGCATGATGACTCATGCTATGGTATTCACCGGTGTGGATATCCGGGATGAAAAATCCGTAAAATGGCGGGTGGAAAATAGTTGGGGCGATAAACGAGGAGATAAGGGATTTTTCCTCATGACGGATGAATGGTTCGATGAATATCTATATGAAATTGTGATCGATAAAAAATATTTACCGGCGGATATTCTGAAGATTTATGAATCCAAACCAGAAGCGCTGTCTCCGTGGGATCCAATGGGTGCATTGGCGGTAACCGGAGAACCATAAGTCATCATCAATCAAATCAGGGAAAATGCATTTCAATCGGGTTTTTACACCCTGCGAAAGACGCAGTCTGAATCGAAGGTGATCGCTTTGCGAAAGATATACAGATATCCCGGGATTATCCCCTGATCGGTAGGGCGTCAGATCATCCGGTTCAACCGATAGACCCGAAACGCCACAATCAGCAAATATATCCCGATCCCAATTACGCCAACCGATAAAATGGCAACGATCAGGTCTTTTAAAACCATGATCAATAATCCTGTAAAGATGAATCCCAGGCCAATTTTAGCAATGGGAATCCAGGATGAATGAAAGCCAGGTCTGAAATTCTGTGAAAATGAATGGATGTCGAATTGCATAATAGTGTCCTCACTTATTATCCAGGTGGGACAAATAACCTGCCGAAACCGGATTCGTGTCAGTCTGACAGCTCAAACAAACCACAGCTTAATATCTGATTCACCAGGGAATCCACCGGATTTCAATTTTGAAAATACCAATTTTCCGTCGATTGTCACTTCAAAAGCACCAGTTCTTGGCGGAGTGGGGTTACCGGATATCATTATCGCAGGTCGGAGTTTTCGAATGATGGCTGACACACGGTCAAATTCAGGGTGATAGTTTCACTTGACACAAAACTCAATGATGATATTCATAAAATCTCCAATTGATCAATTTTAAAATGACTGAGTACGGGGAATATTAATCTATCAGACCGGATATAAATCAATGGGAAATAGGCGATTTTCAGAGTGGGAACCCAAATTCAGTCTCTGATTCCGGAATAACCGGAATTGCTGCCTCATGTTTTGCCTTTTTCAAAGATCATCCGGTATTGGACAGGCCGGTCATCCAGTTTTTCAAACGTGAACATATCATTGCCCTCAATAGGGTGATTCACCATGAACCAGGGCTTCAAACCCTTGATAATATTCCCCTCGGAGTTGATGTGTGTCTGGATATTCCCAACATTGGTTTCAAGAATAAAATCCCTGAGAGACGGAGGGAAGAAAAACCGGTATTCTGATGGAATATAAAGTCGTCCGTACATATTCATCGTTAAAGTGTCGTCAGGTATGGTAAAGCGGATTTTCCGTATCCCTCCGGGAGACTGTTCCCATAAGGCTGTCTGTGAATCGGTTTTGTCCCTACAGATGGATATTTCGATTTCATCGCCGGCAGATAAATTCATCCTGTCAACAATAATTTTTGGAAGGCGAATATAATGATATCCTTTAACTTTCGAGATCCGGACTCTGAAAAATTTTATCATCTTTTATTTTTCCCGGAAGAAATTAGTAATAATATTCGTCTAAATCAAAAACAAATAGGGTGGTGCCGTGTATTCGCAGATTGACAAAATAACGCCATATCTTCTCGATAATGTCATTGAACATGATTCTGCTGCTATGCACCGATTTGTAGAACTTACTGAAAAAACCATTTATGGCGCGATCCACCAGTTCAACGGGCTTGATCACCATGAGATTGCAGACTTGTTTCAAACCATCTACCTGAAATTGTTTGAAGATGACATGCGCCGGATAAAACTCTGGAAAGGCGATTCGGAATTCAGAACATATCTGTACCGGATTGTTCTTAATCTGGTGAAAGATTATCTGGGATCCGCCTGGTATCAGAACTTTTCCAGAACCAATATCCCGACCGAACAACCCCAAAATGACCGCGATACTGTTCAGGCAGTGGCTGATAATCCCACACCGGATGAGGTGCTACAGACAATCGAAGTTACAGAAATGATTGCGCAACTGCGTGAGGTGGAAAAGACGATCATCCGGTACTACTATTTTGAAGGTTTTAAGGAACGGGAAATTGCCGCCATGATGGACTTTCCCCTGAACACCGTGAGTAGCATCAAAAACCGCGCATTAAAAAAAATGAAAATCCGGTGGGATAAGCACCAAATTTGATGAAGGACATAAAATGAAAATTGAATCTCTCCTTAGTCATTTCAGACAGTTGGTAATTCAAGCCAGTCACAGGGATCAGATCACTGAATCCGATATTCTGAAGTTTGCAGAGAATCGTCTTGAGCATCACCGCGCAACTGCAATGACCGCTTTTCTGATTGACAACCCCGAAATCGCAATGGAGATCGCGATGCTTCGGCGCCTGGTGATCTCTGATGTTGAGCAATTTCCACCGTCCGATCTGCATCGTCATGTGCTTCGGTCACTAGGTCTTGACGATTCCTGTTTGATGGACATCGTTCTGAGAAAATCCAACAACGTTTTCAGAATTTTGACCGGACAGGAGTTTATCATCCGGTTGGAAAACCAACTGGCTGCCAGAACCGGGGAGGAGGATGAAATCGTTTTTCAGACGGAAAAATTACCATACTTTATTTTATGTCATATCGATCACAGAGACGAGGCACCCTCATTATATTTTAGCTTGAGAACTACAGACAAAGGGCAGGTTAAACATGGCCGCTTCCGGGTCCGAAAAGGCGAACAATGGCTTTTTGAGATCCTCACGGACAAAATGGGGATTACCCCTCCCCAAACCATCGAAGAAGGTGCATATGAGATCGATGTTGAAGTGAACAAAGAAAAGCTAGGGACTATCCGTCTGAGCTTGCAAGGGTAAAGTCTGTATCCTGAAAAGGATGATGATTTGTATTCCATATCTCTGATTCATCCGGGGTCATATCACTGCTAATCGGTACGATATAGCCTCGAAAAACCGATGTAGTACAACCTGTTCAAGTGAGCCAACTTGCAAAGTTCACCGGATCTATCTGAAATCGGTCTGTTCAATTTTTTAGGATAGACCATCAGGTTTTTCGATACGGAGAAAACCCATTAGTTTGTATTTATGGGTTCGTTTTAATCACTTGTTTTCTGCTATGATCTGGATGGCTCATCTTTTCTGTTAGAAAAAATAATATTTTACTTCGGGTGACCGCGAATCCAAAGGGGTCCCGATCAAGGTTGAGATTCAGCGGATTACTTCTGGAATTGTGTCCTGCGCTGCCTCTAATATTAGCCCATGGTTCGACTTGAGGTTCAAAAAATTGATTCTTCCCGTCTCCGGATTAACCTGTATCAGGCTTCCGAGACACCTTCTGTGATCAAGACCTATCAGACCGTGGATCTGCCGGGCATAGAGACGCTTATAAAAGAGGTGGTTATTCAAATTCCCCGACGGTTTTTGCGTCATGGCGCTGATGTGGAATTACTTGAACAATTGACATCCAAAGCCGGGATCCTTTTTCACACTGTTTTTGGTGATATGGGAAAGGTGATGAAACAGCTCTGCCAACCGGCATCTCCCACTGACCTGTCTATCCTAATTGATGATGAGTTAAATTTTCTGCCCTTTGAAATATTGCATACAGGTACCTATTTTTTATGGGAAGGCTTCAAAATTACCCGGCAGATATCCGCTTCACCGGATCATACCCCTCGTTCACCTGTCAAGATCCGGCGATTGAAAAAAATGACGCTGGCAGGGAACCCATCCGGCGATGCCCAACTGGAAACCTCGATTAGAAATGAACTGTATGCGATTGCCGGAATCTGGGAGGACGAATTGGAAATATCCGGTCCACATTTTGGCAGAACAAACACACGGTACCGGCTTTCTGGACTCCTGTCCGGGAGTGATTTATTCCATTTTTCAGGACATTATGTAACCCACTCTGAAGTTGGTGAGCCGGTGGATGGCTGGTTATTACCTGACGGAACGGTCTTTTCTGCAGCAGATATTTCCAATCTTCAGAAGCCGCCACAATTTTTATTCAGTAACTCCTGTGGAGATGTATCCTCACTAGGCCCGGGTGGATTCATACGTTCTCTGCTACACTCCGGTGTCAGGTGCATGATCTCTACCATTGGGACGGTCCCCACCAGACAGGCATCTCATTTCAGTATGCTGGTATATGCTGCCTTGCAGGAGGGTAAAACCGCTGCAGACGCCGTTTCAACTGCAAGAAAATCTCTGGTATCCCGGTTTGGAATGTCTGATTTATCATGGATGTTTTACAGCCTCTATGGCGATGGGGGGTTTACGATAAGATTGTCAAAATCCGTCACCTTCAGAAAATACAAAAGCCGGCTCAAACTGGCGATCATCGGCGTGGGTGTGGTGGCAGGGCTATTTTTAATAAAATCGGGGATTGAACTTATCGAAGGCCGGACCGTCCGGGTAACCTCAACACCGGCGAGTATCCGGATAAATGTAAACGGTGAACTCCGGGGAATGACACCGTCGGTTTGCAGCGTTTCATCTCTTGATGAGATTGAACTAATCACCGATGGATATGATACAGCCCGGTATCATCTGAAAAAAGTGAAGAAGGAATGGGTAGGTGCATCTGTCAACGTACCCTATTATATTCTCTCGAACGGGAAAATTTCCCCGACACACGTGGCTGAAAAGGGACATCTGCATGTGAACCTGATTCCTGAATCTTTTCATACCCTGGTCTTTGACAAAATGGGAAGATCCCGCCTGATGATCCAGGGAATACCGGGTGAAATAACTGCAAACACCATCAAAATCGCCGTGGATGACCGGCCATATCGGTTCCTTATCTCTCACAGGAATGATATCTATGATAATATGCTGGAAGTGAAGGAGGATGTGGTGATAAATATGGAGACGGTTTTCGATCTGTGGCAGAAAAACCGATATCGGTAGAGAAACCTTTGAAACGGCAATCCGATATGATTGATTGGCGCTGTGCGGGACCACGACTCAGGGGATATTGCGCGTACTCAGGACAGGCTCATCTAACAATTCAGGAAGGTGGACAACGACGGTGAAGGATTTCTTCGCCAATATTACTCTGGTTCGTGACTGGATTTCCACATCCCATTTCCCCATCCGGTTTTTTTCTAAATATTTTGTGCTCCAGGTTCGCCAAGTTTGCGAAACTCCCACCAGGATAGGCACCCTGGCAATTTCATGATCCTGATATTTGTACACATGATAAATTGTGTCCTGGACGCCGGATTTTACCACCGTGTACGTATAGATTTTCCCCACTGACAGGGGTACCCGGGTTACCTCATTCACGGGATTTCTGTCCAACACCGATCTGGCAAAGGTCAATCGAATAATTTCCGGAACAATCTCATCTTCACCAGATACCGAACGGTCTGATGCATTCGGGAGCGCTATTTTGGTCCGGTCAATACCGGCTACTGAATCGTTGACTGTGACGATGTTAGATCGATCCTCTTGCGGGACAGCTCCGGGTATATCCGGGCGTTCAGACGATTTTTGTGGGGAAGCGCCGGAGAGGATTGAGCCGGATTGGGTTGTTTCTGATTTACCGCATCCATTTGCCATGAGGAGTATGACGATGATCAATCCTGAGGCAAAACTGATTTTTTGAATGAGTGTTGATCTGAATGACATAGGTTTTCCTTTCTGAAATTGTCATTTTGACGACAGCGTCCGGGACTTTCTTGCGATTCCCTGAAAGTATCTGCAGAAAGGATGTAATTTTCAGGGCATATTTGATACCATTAAAAACTAACTTTAAGGAGATCTACCATGTCTCAAGGATTTGAATTTCGTCCGGGAGAAATAAACATCCCAAAAATTCCTGTTAAAAAAATAATAGTATTTGGCGCCATTCTCGTTGTGGTTGTCATCCTCATTTCATCCTTTTATACCATCAGGACCAATGAAAACGGAGTAGTACTACGTTTTGGAAAATATCATGCTACCACAATGCCGGGGCTGCACTTTAAACTTCCCTATGGAATTGATACCGTTTATCCCGTTGAGGTCGCCTATCAATTTAAGGAGGAATTCGGATTTCTGACAATCGCCCCCGGTATACGTTCCCGATATGAAAATAAAAATTATGAGGATGAATCCTGGATGCTTACCGGGGATCTTAACATTGCGGAAGTAAAATGGATCATCCAGTATAAGATCATCGATCCTGTGGCGTATCTGTTCAATGTCCGGGATGTCCGAAATACCATCCGGGCTATTTCTGAGGCGACCGTCAGGTTAATTGTGGGGGATCGCTCATTTCACGAGGCTTTACAATCCGAAAGGAAAAGTATTGCGGATCTGTCAAAAATACATATGCAGAAAATTCTGGATAAATATAAATCCGGTATTTCCATTCAATTGGTCCAGTTGCAGGATGTCCATCCACCCACCCCGGTCGCAGATTCATTCAATGAAGTGAACCGCGCAAAACAGGAACAGGAAACGGCAGTGAATGAAGCCAGACAAGCCTACAATAAAGAAATATATCAGGTTCAGGGTGAGGCACAAAAAATGCTCAATGAGGCAGGGGGATATGCTATTGAACGGGTGAACAACGCCAAAGGAGATGTTGCGATGTTTGCAGCAGTACTGGAAGAATATAACAAAGCACCCCAGATCACACGGGATCGGCTGTATCTCGAAATGATGGAAAAGGTTTTGTCAAAAATCCCGGATAAAGTGGTGGTAGACGCCAAACTGGAGAGCGTTCTACCCTTGCTCAATCTGGACCACGGAGGAAAAAAGTAATGAAACAGTATATCGGAATCATCATAGTTGTCGCAGGAATCATCTTACTTTTCGGGTCTCTGTTTATCATCGATGAAACAGAGCAGGCGGTTGTAACACAGTTTGGGAAACCGGTAGGTAATTCCATTACCGACGCTGGTATGCATTTTAAACTGCCATTCATCCAGGAAGTCATTAAATTCGACAAACGACTGTTGGAATGGGATGGTGAAGCCAATGAAATTCCCACAAAAGACAATAAATACATATTCATCGATACCTTTGCGCGGTGGCGGATATCTGATCCGCTTCGCTTTTACAAATCCGCAAAAAACGAATACATGGCCCAATCCCGGCTGGACGATATCATTGACGGGGCTGTCCGTGACGAAATATCCAACCGTGTGATGCCGGAGATTATTCGCTCTACGGATCGGGACATGATTATCCGTGATATAGAAACGCTTGATGAGACCATGGCGCCCAGCGAATCCCAAACCCAATATGATGAACACGACGGCGCCAGAATTGACATCATCAACGATATTCTTTCTGCCGTGGTGAATAATTTGGAAAAACTGGAAATGGGAATTGAGGTGATCGATATTCAACTGAAACGGATCAATTATAACAAACAGGTACGGGAAAAGCTGTTTAGTAGAATGATATCAGAACAAAATCGGATTGCTGAAAAATACCGGGCACAGGGACAGGGACAAAAACAAGAGATCATGGGGTTACAGACCCAACGTAAAAAAGAATTGCTATCAAACGCTTATTTGAAATCCCAAAAAATTAAAGGGGATGCAGACGCTGAAGCTGTGCAGATCTATGCTGAAACCTATGGAAAATCCGAAGAATTTTTTAATTTCATCCGTACCTTGAAAACATATGAAAACACCATCGATCCTACGACTAAACTCATATTATCGACAAAAAATCCATATCTGAAATACTTTGATCAAAATTAAATTCCAAATTACTCAGATAACCGGGTGATATTCGCGTTAATAGGGTTGATCGCCGAAAGTGTAAAATAGGCTTCGTTTTGGGGTGGGTTCACCGGACCTGCACGGTTAAGTTTCGAATCAACAGGATTGATTCAGTCTTAAAGACAATACCCTGGAGAAACAAATATTGCAAATTATTTTATTATTGATATTATGAGTAAAAAATCTAAAACCCGGTTCACAGGTGCCTGATGTAAAATAACGTAAACAATATCACGGTATCATTCAGCGAAGGATTAATCTTGGAAAATATGATAATAAAGTGGAAATATTCCATAGGTATTGGAAGAAAAATGTTAACCACCTATACGGTAATCTTACGATGAATAAGGCTGCGGTGAACCCATGCATTGATACCTGTTCCCGAAAACATCTATTCGGAGAAGTATCTTCTCAATCCAACGCTGCAGGGTGTGAAAAATGATCGCCTGTTCAACCCTTATCACACATCCGGTTAAAAATGGAAAATCCACGAATGAAAAGCTATTCAAATTCTTCTCTGTCGTTGGATTTATCCTTGTATCCTTATCACTCACTACCGGATTTGTGGGGTTTTGGATTATATTTAAAGAGTCTGAAAATCAAACCAAAAATTTCTATCGCCAGAAAGCGACTTTCCTGGTCGTCGATGCGTTAGAAGATACAGATTTATCCGATAAATCACTTATTTCTCACATCATCACCAACTGGAGGTCCTCATGGCGGGTTCCCGAGGATGAGTATATCTGTATTGTAGATTCAAATGCCACCCTGATCGTTCACACCCGATATCCCAATACCACAACAAGTTATGCAGGGGATAATCTGATATTGGGTTCCCGAAATGTACCGAAGTGCACATTGGCTGAATTGGTGATCGCAAATACAGATTATGTGGGAGGATACGTATCTTCATCGGGAGAAAAGCAGTTGGCGGTATTCGTTCCCATCCCCGAAAAAAAGTGGGTAATGGGACTGCATCGGTCTCAAAGCGCCTTGCACCGTGAAATATACAACCGGATACAATTCCCGTTTCTTGGATTTCTGCTGACCTGCGGGTTGCTGCTGCCCATATCATTGATTCTTATGTATCGGTATTCAAAAAATGCGTGGAAAGCACAACAAGTCAATTATGACAATTTCCTCATCAGTGAAAAAAAATTCAGAACCCTGTTCGAAGAATCTCCTATTTCGATTGAACTGTTTGATAAAAACGGAGATCTGGTTGATTTTAACTACGCGACTGCTGAATTATTTGGACTATTAAATGTGGATAAGTTTAAAAACTTCAATATTTTTAGAGACCCGAATCTTCCATTTGACCTGAGGATCAGTTGAAAAAGACAAATTACACCAATCATCAGGTTAAATTTGATTTTGACAGGATCAGAGAAACCGGTCAGTTTGAATCCATAAAATGCGGGATCTCCTATCTGAATGTTTATATTCGTGAATTAGATACTCTATCTCAATACTCCGATATTAAATACCTCACCCTGATTGAAGATATTACAGACCGGAAAAAAGATGAAATCATCATCCAAAATAACGAGCGTCTGTTGAATCGTATTTCGGAAAATTATCCCCATTCTTATGTGGCAATCGTCGAAAAAGACTTCACCATTTCATTTATTTCAGGGGAGGAACTAAAGAATGATCAGCTTTCAGTTGATGATTTTATCGGTAAAACCATCGACTCTATTTTGGGCGAACTCTCACTGCCGGTCATGGAAGAATTCACGAAAGCATTTTCAGGGAAGAAAGTTCGTTTTGAAATCAGTACGGGAAAGTTAACATACCAGTTCAGCGGTATTCCATTATTGGATGAAAAAAATGAAATTTCCCGAATACTGGGTGTGGCTGAAAACATTACCGAACGGAAGAATCAATTTCAGCAGATCGTCCGGTTAAACCGGGTTCGGGCTGTACTTTCGAATGTTAACAAGGTGATTGTGAGAACCAGGGATGTCCGGAATTTATATAACGAGATCTGCAGGATCATTGTTGAGAATGGTGGATTTGTCATGGCATGGATCGGTGAATTCAATTCTGAAACCGGGATGATCAATATTGTCACTTCGGCAGGAGAAACCGGCGATTACATCGATAATCTAAATATAATCATTGACAGTTCGAAAAAAACGGTTGGAACGACCGGCCGGGCGGTGCGGGATGGTAAACCCGCCATTTCCAACGATATCGAAAATGACCCGGAAATGACACACTTACGGGATAGCGCGCTCCGGCAAGGATACCGATCCTCGGCGGCATTCCCCATTTTCACCAAAAACAAAGTGATAGGGAGCTTTACCCTATATGCGGAGTCCGCCAACTTTTTTGATACGGCGGAGATCGGACTGTTGAATGAACTTTCAGAAGATATTTCTTATGCTTTGAATTTTATCGAATCTGAAAAAGAAAGGATGCGTTCAGAATCTCTGCTTGATGCCCGCCATGAATTGATGGAATTTGCTTATAACGGATCATTAAAAGAACTTCTGGTTAAAATCGTGGATATTTGCGAGGCGATGACAAAGAGCCAGGTAGGCTTTTTACATTTTATTGAGGATGATCAAATCACCATAAGGTCGCAGGTATGGTCAACGAACACCATCGAAAATATCTGCACACTTGTACCGGACAACCATTCTTATTCCGTGGATGATGCCGGCGTTTGGGTAGAAGCCATGATACGGACCCGGCCGGTCATCCATAACGACTACAATTCAATCCCCGATCGAAAAGGATTGCCGCAAGGGCACAATCCCATTATCAGGCAATTGGTCGTCCCGGTTCTGCGGGAGGGAAAAGTAAAACTATTGCTGGGTGTGGGAAACAAAAAAGAAGATTACACCGATGAGGACGCCTCTCAACTTTTCAAACTGGTAGATTTTGCCTGGGATATTTATGTTCGAAAATTTAACGAAGAGGAGTTGATCATCAAAGACCTGATCTTTGAATCCTCTGTCGCAGGGAATGTTTTTGCCAATCACACCACAAATATTGTACATGTTAACCCTGCATTCTTAAACATATGGGGATACTCTGATCAGGATGAAATCATTTCAAAATCGGTATCTGAATTGTTTGAAAATGAAACGGCTGTGGATGAAAAACTGAAAATTTTGAATTCTGCGGGTCAATGGGAAGGTGAGATCACCGGTAGACGCAAGGATGGCGTTCTTTTTATTGCCAAGTGCGTTGCGACTCAAATTCGAAATAAAAAAAATGAACTCATCGGTTATTTTGCCACGTTCCTGGATATTACCAATGAAAAACAGACATTGCAAAAACTCAGGAAGGAAGAAGCAAGACTCAGTTCAATATTGAAAATCTCTGAAGGGTTGGGAAGGGCGTATACCTATTCCGACATCGTCCGGATACTCGAAACCGAATTTGAGAGGGTTCTTGGGATTCACACAGTGTGGCTATATCTTTTAAGTGAGGACAAAAGCCGTGCGGTTCTCCCCGCTGCCAGCGGACATATGGAGAAGTTGATCACAGGTTCCGTTTTCGAATTAAAAACTGCCGAAGATCCTTTATTAGAAGAAATCGCAGAAGGCGCCCATATCGTGGTGATTGAAGATGTCCGGACGGATTCCCGCACGATGAATGTTAACCTGCATCAATTAGACCCCAGAACCATCATCAGCGTCCCGTTTAAACTTGAAAATGAAAACCTGGCAGTATTGGGTCTCGGTACGTTTTGCGATGAAGGATCCATCACATTTTCGCAGGATGATTTTAAATACATTGATACGATTAGCAAACAATTAATCCCGGTAATAGACCGAGTTTGGGCGCTCAAAAAACGGGAATCCTATGAAACCATGCTCAGGGAAAACGAAGAACGGCTGAAGCAGGCATTCAAGGCTGCTCGTGCGGGAGCATGGGAGCATAATTTCAAGACCGGTCATCTATCATGGTCTGATGAAATATATACAGTACTGGGTTTAACACCGGGCGCGATGGAACCCTCTCATGATGTATGGTCAAATAGTCTCCACCCGGATGACCGGGAAACCGTGGAATCCCATATCAACCATGCCGACGATACTCAACAGGGACATGACATCCTTTACCGAATCATTACTCCGGAGGGTGAAATACGCTGGATCAATGGAATCTCAAAATCAAAAACCGACGAAAAAGGCGAGGTCGTCGGACGATATGGTATTATGATGGATGTTACGGAGCGACAGAACACGATTGAGGATCTTCAACTCAGCGAGGAACGATTCCGGTCCATGTTTGAACAAGCTGCGATTGGAGTCGCTATCATTGATCAGTCAACCCGGGAATTTATCCGGATCAACCAAAAATTTTGTGATATTCTGGGGTACTCTGAATCCGAAGGGATGGCACTGACTTTAGAGAAAGTGATTCCACAGGGTGATTATCAGACAACTGAAAACATATTAAATAAATTAATTTCCCATAAATCGTCTGAAAAAATGATCGATACGAAACTTGTTCAAAATAAAGGATCTATGATATGGGTCAATTTAACACTTTCGGTTATGGGAGAATCTCCTGAACACACGGGTTATATCCTGGCGATTGTCAAAGATATTTCACGTCGGATAAAGAGTGAAGAAGATCGAAATGAATCAAATCGACAACTCAGGTTAAGACTCAACGAACTGTCTGCAATTTACCAATCGGGCAAGAAATTACAGGAGTTAAGAACACCGGATGATTTAACTCAGAATATTATAGATATTCTTGAAACCGTCGTTGGATACACCCACTGTACGATTCTTCTGAAGGACCCGCCCTCTAATATCCTGATCCCGTTTGCGGTTGGCGCTCAGGGCAAGGATCGTGACTTTATTGAAAAGGATAAAGAATATATTTTATCGAAAAAACTCTCCCTGAATCATGGCATCACGGGTCATGTGGCAAAGACCGGCGAAAGCATTCGTTGCGGCAATGTCCGGAATGATCCAAGATATTTTGAAATGAGATCTAACATATTATCAGAATTATGTGTTCCTCTTAAAATCCGGGATAAAACCATTGGCGTGATCAATGTTGAGAGTGAAAAACCGAACCTTTATACTCATAATGATCAAATACTATTAGAGACTATCTCTGCCCAAATTGCCATTGCCATTGAAAATTCCCGGATACACGAAAAGATCAAAAAAAATACGTTTGAATTAGAGCGCCAGATTGATCAAAGGGAAAAATATGAAAAAGAATTATTGTTTAATACGGAGAGGATGGAATTACTCAGAGATATTGATCGTACAATCATTCAGGAGTTGTCCATCGACACGATTACTGCAGGCGTGTCAAGCCATCTTAAAAAACTCATCAGGTGTGAAAGGTTTTCAATCACCCTTACCGATCCGGATAATCACAACAGTTTTGTAGTCTATGCGATTGATTCTTCACTCCCGACTACCCTGACTAAAGGGTCTAATATAAAAGATCAGGTAGAAT
>Ga0100387_10002980_pt1 | contig 14272 bp, 10 predicted proteins | sample CryGeymeta201511_FD_81547 | JGI IMG/M metagenome (GOLD analysis project Ga0100387, IMG submission 81547) | Groundwater microbial communities from Crystal Geyser aquifers in Utah, USA - Crystal Geyser metaG 2015-11 | ecosystem: Environmental > Aquatic > Deep subsurface > Groundwater | place... | reverse complement strand
TGGTTTTATTCGTGTTAATTCGTGTCTATTCGTGGTTCGATTTGGTTTTTATGGTGATTCGCACCCTCCACCGTAAAATCAGCACCCCACCAGCCACTTTGCCATGCTTTATTTAGTTATTCAGGAGCGCCCCCCTACACTAAAGTTTTCATCACGACTCGATGTGTCGGTTTGAATCCTGTCTGCCGTGCAAGACACGAACAATCTCGATTTGTTCAAACCGTACCAGATAAAACACAATGTGACTTTCAACCGCGAAACTGCGCATTCCCGGCACAAGATCAAAACGCTCAATCCCAATGAGAGGCTGTTCAGTCAGCGCCCAAAAGCGTTCTTTTAGCTTCTCGAGATATCTTACCGACTGTTTCGTACCCCAAGTGCGCGCACTAAATTGACAAATGTCTTTAAGATCGTTTCGCGCCGCAGGTGAGATGATCAGTCGACAGGCGCCCATCGCCTAAAGATCCGCCCGGACGACCTCAAACAGGCGATCCAGCCCTTTCCTGGACTCAATCGTGATCCCTTGCCCCCGGTCGAGTTGATCTATCCCGATTTGAAGCTGTTCGCGCAGGTGAGCAAGTTTGATTTCGTGGATCCATTCCTCATGGGTATCCATAAAACGTAACGCCTCACGGATCACCTCGCTGGCGTTATTGTAGAGACCACTCTCAACCTTGGACTTAACACGTGATTCCAATTCCGGGGTCAATGAGATGTGCATGGCTCTCTCCTTTCTGAAAAATCCTCATTACACAATAGTTTTGCATACAAACATTGTCAATTTTTGTATGCGATTGATAAACAAAAAGTCAGGCGCCGTGCGGGGGCGCAACCCCGCGGTCTTGACCTTGATTTGCCCTGTTTTATTGAGTTATTTAGGAGTGTCCCCCCCATTTTCACGTCTTTGCTGCAAGTCCTGACATTGGGTTTGTGTATCGCCGCTCAGTAACCGGCCATCCCTTGACCAAAAACCAAAAATCTTGTACATATAAATACAATTTTTTGTACTTATATGAACAAGAAAAGGAAATCACCTCATGGCTCGCATGAACACTAACCAGCTTTTCAGCACCTTGCAGGAATGGAATCGCTACTTGCGCCGTAAAGTTCGGCTGGTTGCTTGCGGTGGTACGGCCATGACCTTGCGCGGCATCAAGCCCTCAACGCGTGATGTGGACTTCATGGTGCCTAATATTGCGGAGCACGCATATCTGACCCGCCAACTGCAGAGCCTTGGATACCAACAGGTGACCCACGCGGGCTGGCAAAGGGCTGGTGAGCTTTTACGTTTTGACCTGTTTATTGGCAACCGCATTCACACCACAGAACTTTTGAACTCACCCCTGGAACCGGGCCGACATCAGGTATTGCAAAACCTTTCCATGCTCCAGATCGCAGTGCTTAACGATGAAGATCTGATTTGCAGCAAATTAATGCGGGGCACGCGGGTTGACTTTGACGACTGTCTGCTGCTGGCAGAGAGCCATGAACTCACCCTGGACCTGAACCGCCTCAGACAACATTTTCTTGAGCTGATCAGCTTCGATATTGCCCAGGAACGGTTGCGGCCCAACATCGACGTTTTTCTAGACCTCCTCAAACGGCGAGGCCACCATGACTGACTCTTTCCTGCTGAACAACTTGGCTCAATTAGGCTTGCCGTTGCTGGAGCCCCAGCCCCGTTTCGACGTAAACCTCGCCCTGGTTCAGGTGGTACAGAGCGGCGACGCACGCTTGTGGGAGGCATTTCCAGTTTTACTGGCCAACGCCGCCGAAAACCCCCTTTTTTCGTCAGAGCAGGTACTATCCCTGCTCGCCCGAGAACAAGAACAAGCGCAGTTTCGCCAACTGCTGGCCATGGCAGCGGCGGTTTATGCCCATTACCGGCTCAAATTCAACTGGCTTAGCCTGCTTAAACGAAAATTCAGCGCAAAGGAACAGCAACTGCTGAGCGCCTGGCGCAAAAAACTTGCCGCAAACCAACCGGCGGAAACAGCCGAGGGGCTTGATCCGCAGCGGATAAAGCAAGTATTCGAACTCTATTCAGCCCAAAAAACCGTACAGGATCGTCAGCGCACGGCACGTATCGAGGAATTTTCACTCGAGTATGCCAGCTCACAGGTTTTTTCCCCAAAACAAAAAGAGTTGTTTCAAAAGAAACTGGCCGGCACGCCGCTCAGCAAAACCGAAGGGGAATATTATTCGCGCACCGTCAAAAAAAAGCTGGCCGCCCTGGCCAACGCCGAACTCCACAGCCTGGCGCGCAAGCTGTTGGAGCAGTAGCTTGCTCCTTGAATTGCGCAGCGGTGTGATTTTTTCGAGCCCCATAAACAGAACCTTCACCCCACAATTAACGCAATTTCGACAAGCGCCGGCGGACGCTCATAAAACAACCTCAACCAGTCCGCCACCTACGGAAAAATGTATCCACTGGCTCAACACCGGCTTACTCGTAGCAGCTTCTACGGCCTGCTTGTAGGCCGATAACTGGCCGCTGTATTCCAGCGCGCGTTTTTCCCAGTCATTCCGGGAACCGGGGAACGATTTATGATCGATCAGAATCCATCCATCGGGCGTGTCAATGAGCAAATCGATCCACCCCTGCATCCGCTGCCCGGAATTAAAAACCAGTTGAACCGGCCACTCGGGATAATAACCCTGGGCCTTAAAATCGCGATCCAGCACGCGACGTAAATGATCAACACAATCAAGAGCCGTAGTCGCATCAAGGTTTGCCGACAACTGGAAACGATCAATCAATGCTTGCGCAACCACAGAACGCTGTGGATTCCCCAAATCAACGAAATCGGCAGCAAAGAGATGATGCAATGCATCGCCGACAGTGGTCATGTCCGGCGCGCCAGAAAGTGCAATCCGCTCCCCCAGAACGATAGTTGCCCCTATCGATGCGGCAGAAACCGGCGGGAATGAACTTGGAACGCATGAGGCCGGCAGGTGAGCCCCACCATCCCGCCTTTGCGGGAACCAGGAGATTTTCTCATCGAACTTTCGTTCAACACTCTCTTCCTGCTCAACAAGAGTCCGAACAGCACAATGAATTTTTTTACCTTCAGGAAGCTCAAGTTCACCGTCGGCCCCCTGCAGCCAGTCGGCTTCAAGAGAGTCCAGCCAAAGGAGACCCTTCCGCTTGGCCGGCATCGGTAAAACCAGCAGATCGCGCGCACGGGTGAAACTGACATAGAGCAGACGCTTGGCTTCGGCAAGCTGTTGAGCCTGATCATCCAGCCCGCAAGGGCTGCTGTTTATCGCGTCGAGAACCCTGATTCCGGCAGACTGCCGCCCAAAAGGATAGACCCAGTAGCGCAATTTTCGCCCAGCCAGGGGATCGCGCATATCAACTTCCGCCTCTGTCGAAAATTGCGCCAGGCCCCAAAGCCTGGAACGATGGCCACTCTCAAGATCCGCCGAAACAACAACATGCCACTCCAACCCTTTCGCACCATGATGAGTTAAAACCTGCACGGCATCGGCGTCCGACTCCTTCCCCAGAATATCAAGCCCGGAGTCAGCCAGTTCTTTCAACCACAGCACCAGACCGAAAACCGTCGCTGCACTGCGTTGCTGACGGCAATAATCTTCATACTGCCGGGCGAAGCCACGCAGAGCTTCAAGATTGGCAAGACGCTGCATGCTTCGTTCAGAAGTTGGCCCCCAGATGCGGGAAACCCGTTCGACCTCACCAATAAAGATCGCCCTTTCGACAGATTCAGACGGGCTCAGCAGGCGTGCAAGGGAGCGTTCGGCTTCAAGGTTTGCCAGAACAGGATGTGGATCTTTACCCGCGACCCGCCATTGGGATGCAGGCATGCCGGCAGCAAGATATTCAAGACGCTCCTGAAGCCAAGATTCTGGATTTTCAGTCCCATGAAGAGCAATAATCTCGGCCGTGGCAAGAGTATCCCGTGGATCAATAATGCGACGCAAACAAGCAAGAGCCAATGTGACCTCGGGGGTTTTCAACAAGCCCGATTGGCTGAGACTGACGGGGAGACCTCGCTCGGCGATTGCCTTTGCATAATCTGCGGCTTTGGTATTCATCCGGCTGAGAACAGCAACATCACTGAAACGCAGTGGGCGGAGTTCGTTTGTTTTTTTATCGACAACCTGACGATTTTCAGCAAACAAATTCGCAACGCCCCTGGCAAGAGCCCTTGCCCTGGCGGCTTGATTATTCCCGTCAAGCGTCCAGAATTCCAGCGCGGTACTATCCGATTTTTCGAGTCGTTTTGGCGATAATTCAACCTGCGCCTTTTGTAAAATTTCGGAAAAAGCCGGCACAAACAGCGCATTGATCAGATCGACCAGTTGCGGCCTTGAGCGCCAGGAATAAGGCAGAATTTCAACCTGCCCGCCCGAAACATCAACGCTTTTGACCACTGCATTCATCAATTCCGGATCACAGCCACGAAAACCGTAAATGGCCTGTTTAATATCGCCGACCCACACCTTTTTTTGCGCCAGCTGGGCCAATTTCAAAAAAATCGCCAGCTGAATGGGACTGGTATCCTGAAACTCATCAACCAGCAGCAAATCCAGCTCTTCAGCTACGGCTTCGGCGACCTCATCCCGATGCAACAGCTCATAGACCTGCTGTTCCTGGTCGACAAAATCCATCATGCCCCGCTGCGCCTTGAAGCGTTGATAAGTCTCAAGAGTTTTGCAGGCCAGGGTAAAAACAGCCTCTATCCAGTCCTTGATATCCCGCTGAAGTTGCGGATGGCGCTCATAATCAAGGGCAAGGTCGCGCAGATCCTGAGAGAGATCCACACTGCCCTTGGTCGGCTTTTCTTTGCTTAATTTCACCCACTGATCCCAGGGCATATTGCCCTGCGCCTGTTGCTGCTGAATGGTCTTCAACCAGGCCAGGTAGGTTCGGGTTCCCTTGGTCGAATCGTCATTGGCCTCGATCGCAGCAATGGTCTGGTGTAAACATTGTCCAAGATCCTGATTCAGGTCAGCGTTCGACAGGGCTGGGAAAAATTCCAGCAGTTCAGTCCAGCTGATTTGAGCCTGCACAAGCAATGACGATGAGTCGAGATTATTTGACCGGGCCATGTCAACGACCCTTCTGACCTCGCCTTTCCAGTCCTCTTGTCCCAGGCGCCTGGCCAGGCCATTCATGCGGCGAATGTCGTGCAATTCAATCGCCTGTTCCAGGGCCTGAGAAAAGAGCATCACGCCGGCATTTTCATCCAGCACTTCCAGGGTCGGCGAAAGACCGGCTTCAAAAGCGTAACGACTCAGCAGCTTGCCGCAAACACTGTGCACCGTACCGATAAGAGCCTGGCCCATGCTGTCAGACAGATCATGTCGCCCGCCCTGGGTCAACTTGCCACGCACCCTTTCGATAAGTTCTGTTGCCGCCTTTTTGGTAAAAGTGGTCGCAATAACCGCCTCAGGGCGCGCCAGATTCCGGGAAAGCTGCTCGTGCAGATATTCGGTAATCCGGTAGGTTTTACCACTCCCCGCACCGGCACTGATAAATAAGATATCGCGGGTCATCGCCCCTCCGCCCAACCCGTCAAGGTCGCAAAATCATTAAAACGATCATTAAACTCTTCAATCTCCAGGCCACCAGCGGGGGGAACCGAGAACTCATCCGATGCCGTCCCCGCAACAGTCAACTCAATCCGCCCCGCGTCCAGTTGGTGCCGCCGCCATGTCCAGGTCTTCTCGAAAGCCAGCCACAAGGTCGCGACATCAGCCCCCTCCTGCGTGGGGGCGCAAACTTCGGCCCCGGGAAAAAAATCATGATCCTGCGCTAAAAAACGGCATTCGCTGAGAACAAAAAAAGCCTGCGCCGGCCAGCTGTTGCCCGTTTTACACATGTAAGCGTAGACCGCAAGCTGAAGGTGCATATTTTGTTCTAATTCTTTCGCCCGGTAATTGCCCCCGCCCCATTTAAGGTCGATGATCGCCTTGCTGCCATCGTCTTTGCTCACCAGCAGATCCGCAGAACCGACAAGCTTCCCTCCCTTGAAATCACCCGCCAGCTCTTTTTCGGTTTGAACCTGTGTAATTTTGGCGGCGCGTAACTGTGTCAAAAGCCCCCAGGTTGCCCGTTGCGCCACGGCATAAAGTTCTTCGCGTTCAGCCGATTTACCCGGCAGCAGAAAATTAGCTCCTTCCTGCTGCAACAAAAGATCAAGCTCAGTCAAAACCCATTGATCAATGGATTTTTGTTGCGCCCTGGCCCAATTGATTTTCTTGCTGTTAAAAAGATTCTCAAACAGGCGGTGAAGCAGGGTGCCTTTTTGCCGGTTGCCATCCTGAATATCGACCAGATTCCCCGATTTAAGGGCAGCCTTGTATTTCAGCACCCATTGATAGGGGCTGAAGATGAAATTCTGCAAGCTTGAAAAAGATTCCTGTTGCCGACAGCTCAAAAGATTCGGATCTTTCAGTGACCACCAGCGCACCGGCGGGGGCAGGCCACCGGACTGAAGATGTTCAAGCATAAGCGGAACGCCTGAAGACGCAGGCGCATGCAGAGACGCGGCCAGATCAAGTTGCGGCACCGTGTTATGGGTCATGGCGCAGATCCTGTCCCAGAGCGGATGATGACGCACCGCGTCACTGCCACTGACCTTGGGCAGAACCAGAATGACCTGTTGACCAGCATAAAGAATCGGACGCTCCCACTTGCGGGAGAGACTTTTCAGCAGTCCATCAACCGACGCAAGCTTTGCTCCGTGGGCATCCAATTGGGCGATCTCGGACAGGCTCCATGGCCAACGCCCGGGAAGACCTGTTTCGGAAAAGTTCCACCAGATGTAACGTTCTGCTGGCTCTATCGCCGCTTCCGCGCAAGGCAGATACGCAACATGACCGAATTCCGCGGCCAAGTGAGGAATCGGCGTTCCGGCGGCAGAAATCTGATCCAGCAGACGCTCCAATTGCAAACGGGTTAAAAACTCGCTCCCGCCTTTTCTCATGGCCTCTATCAGATTGCCCGCCTGGTGCGCCTGGGCCTGAGCGGCGAAAAACAACCCTTGCAACGCCGGGTCATTTGTCGTTTTTGTCGCCTGAATCAAGGCCCAGCGAGACACGCAAAAACAGCACGCCGCCAGCACATCAACCGGAGCCCCCTGTTCGGCAGGGTAGCGAGTCACATTGATCCAGTCAGCCAGGAGTTCATCCAGAAAGTTGGCAGCATTTTCGTCACCACCAGACGCGGCAACAATTTCCTCTTTCGTGGTACTCACCACCTCATGCCATTGTTCGCCGTCAACACCGGGGCATTCGGCAGCAATTGCGGCCAGTTTGGACGCTAATCGTGCCGGCAAGGGCGAAACCGGATGCGAGAGAAATTCCAGTAAGCGGTAGGGGTCAAGGGGCGCCCAATAGAGGCTAAGGGCCAGGGGAAGAATTTGCAACGGCGGCCGCCAGCACGAGGTCGCCGATAAGCCCAGCCGTGGCAGCCCCTCTGCCTCAAACGCCTGATCAAGAACTTCGGCCTGGCCGCCGTTGACCACCACCGTTTGAAGAGTGTTCTGAAACCAGGGGTTATCCGGAAATTGCTGATAAATTATTTGCGCAACACCCTTTGCCAGCAACGTGTCGGCATGAGCAGACAAAAGAATCAGGGTTCCGTCCCCCTTGAGGGTCACCGACGTGTTCGAGATAAGGGCTTGCTGCAAAGCCGCCAGATCAGACCCCGCCGTTCCCCTGATCGCTGCACAATGATCGGCAACCTCCAGGTGACCAAAACAACAAAGAATCTCCTGCCAGGTCGCACTGAAATCTCCAAGCGGATCAACGAGAAAAAAATCAAGTTGCAAAGGGTTACGAAATTTCAGGGTGCAAAGCACGGCACGCAACCGGTCGGCGTGCCCTGCCGGCAGTTGGTTGACAGCAACCTTTTCAACCGTCGCCAGGTCGCAAATTTTGCGGCTGTCCGTCGCCGCCGCCGCACCATCCCAGCCGGCCTCAATCCAGGTATCGCGCCAACCAAGCAAGGTTCGGGCAACGGCAAGTTCATCGACCTGAAGCGAGCGGCTGTAAAAACGCTTGCCGTCATCTGACATTTTCAAACAATGCAAATAGTCGAGAATCCGTTCAGAATCGCCCACCCAATGTCCGCCCAGGCCAAGCCGCGTTTCCAGCAGTTGCAGTAAGCCATCAGGCCCAACAACCACCTCGCCGGCAAGATTGGCAGGATGGGGTGAAACATAACCATCAAGGTCAAGACCAAAAGTAATTTTCAAAAGACCCCCTTAAACAACGAATTTCCCCACAGATTCAGTGCGTCACTTGAACAAGGCCATGCCCCGACGTAGATTTTTTCACCCGCGCTGCGGCTGATCCGCAGGCATATTTTCACGGAATCAGACACAGAAAGCTTTTCACAAAATCAAGCAGTTTTTGCTGGATCTCGTCACGATTTTCCGTATCGCCAATAACATGTTTCAGCGATGTTGTTATATCAATAACGCTCTCCGCAACCTGCTGACCCTTGCGCGGACTTTTCCGTTGGTAACAGATCGTTTCAAAAGGAACTGCGGTGTCGGCCCCTTCCAACAGAACAAGCATTTTTTCTGCATCTTTGCTACTTTTCAAAGTAAAGCGAACCAGAAATCGCGCGGCTTTGGAAGGCGAAACAAAAACCTGATGCAGGGGGCTGGAATCATCTGGAGAATAATAAATTTCCGCATTCTTGTTAGTTTCAACCTTCCAGCCGCGTTGCCAGCCATAATCAGCCGCCAGTTGCCATAAGTCCTTAAAACTGGAACGGTTTTGTTCATCGGTTGCCGAATTAAAATCAGACAAAGTGCCCACCGCCGCAAGAGGCGGGACAAAACCCATAACCTCAAACCCCTTGCAGACCGCAGCAACTAACGGGTTTTCATTTTCCGTCAGCAATGGGTAAATATCCCGCCACAGAAAGTGATGCCCCTGCCGGGTAATAAATCGCGGATGCTCGGAAACCTCGACCTCAAGATTATGACTGGGGGTTGCCCTGATATAGGCAACGCCATCCGAGGGCAAATTGAGGTAGCGGCGCAACTGCCCTTGTGGATCAACAGAAGAACCCGGCGTTTGCGGTGCCTCAATTTTGTTTTCACACAAAACCCTGTGGCCATCATCGAGAGTGAAGCGCATATCGGGGCAGCAATTTGTTCCGGGGAAATTAATTTGCGTTTCCACTCTGGCAATCAGCGGAGTCGTCCACCCCTGTCGCTCGGCATATTCGCCAAGCAGCAGCTGTGAAAAACCGCGGTTAAACGCAGAATCCATGGAAATAAGCGCGGCAAGAAATTCAGTAAGATGATCTTCCTTTGAACTGGTAAGACGGCGCGTATTCAGAAAAAGATTTTGCTGTTTCATGGTGAAACTTTCTCCAATTCAAATTGTTAACCACGAATGGACACGAATCAACACGAATTTAAAATCTACCTGATTCGTATCAATCTTCCGCTCTGGTTCTGTGATGTTCAGCCGTCATGCCCGCGAAGGCGGGTATCCAGGGGGGTTCCCTCGATTTCTGGACTCCCGCCTTCGCGGGAGCGACGTTTTTTCGGCTCTGATCGAAGATCAGTCGCTAACCAGAAAAGATTTTCAGGGTTATTTTTCGATCATGTGCACATCACGCTGCGGAAAGGGAATGTGCAGGCCTGCGGCTTCAATCTTTTCTTTCATGATTTTGTTGTTGGCCCAATAAATACCCCAGTAATCTTCAACTTTTGCCCAGGCCCGCAATTGCAGATTCACCGAGCTGTCTCCCAGAGCCTGCACGATAAACTGCGGCGCCGGATCGGCCAGATAACGAGGCTCAGCAGCAACAATTTCGCGCAACACCCCAAGGCCGATGTCAATAGAATCCACATAGGCAATCCCTACCGACAAATCCATGCGACGGGTGCCGTTGCAGGTGAAGTTTTTCAGCGGACTTCCCCACAGGGTGCTGTTGGGCATGGACAGATAAAGCCCGTCGGCGGTGGTAAGAATTGTGTTAAACAGGCCAATTTCTTTTGCGCTGCCGGCGAAAGAATTGCACTCGATAAAATGGCCAATGCGAAAGGGGCGCTGAATTAACAGCATGATCCCGGCGGCAATGTTGCTCAGGGTATCTTTCAGCGCCAGGCCGATGGCCAGACCCGCGGCACCCAGCAGGGCGATAATACTGTTGGTGTTGAAGCCGAAAATATCCAGCACCACAATCAGTCCGATGGTATAGACTCCATAACGGGCGAAGGCGCATAAAACCGGCAGCAGGGTTTCATCGAGGGCCTCTCCTTGCGCGCCGACGCGACGAATCCCTTTAACCACCAGCTTCGCCCCAATGCGACAGGCAAAAAAAACGGCCACCACCAGCGCCAGTTGATAAAGAAGGGCAATAATGGCCGTCGCGTTGTTGTTCCAGAAATCATTGACGTAAGACACTGTGGCTTCCTTTCTCTCCAATAGCCGTGATTCCTGGTCGACACAGAACCAGGATGATTAGAAGTTTTAAGCTGCAGAACAGCATAGCCACCACCTGAGCTTCTGGCTAGTCTTTTTTGTTCCGGGAAATGATCAAATCACCCCGAATCGAAGCAGCAAGAATGGAGGATTCACTTCGCCGTGGGCCGCATTCGTCCCCGGTTCATCCGTGGAATTTGCGCGATTACGGCAGGAGCCTAAGGCTGCGCCAAAACTTCTTTAATGGCGGCGCGAAAGGTTGTGAGATCAACCGGTTTGGCAATCACCTTGTTGGCGCGCAACTGTGCGGCGGTTGCCATCAGATAGCCGGTTTCCAGCAGGGCTGAGCCGCCGGTGATGACGATTTTTTTTAACCGGGGATACTTCTGGTTGAGTGCCATCAGCACTTCAAAGCCATCGGTTTCGGGCATGATAATATCGGTAATGACCAGGTCGTAGCAAGCCTGGGCCAGCAGCGTCAACCCGTGTTTGCCATCCTTGGCCGTATCGACCTGGTGGTTGTCAACTGCAAGAAATTCGCTGTAAATTTTACGCAGTTGCGGTTCATCATCAATAATCAAAATTCTTGCCATTTTGCCCTCCGCAAAATATAGCGTGCATGACGCGGGGAAATTACCGTTTTTCCCGGAGCTTGGTTTTTCAAAGCCATCATGGCAACCGCGAGTTCGCACGGTACCGAGGCGCGGCAATCCGTTTCAGCCGGGTTGGGGGGCGCGCTTTTTTTCATCCAGAATCTTGCGCGTCGTGTGTAGCAGGTGGCCTATTTCAACCGGTTTCCAGAAAAAAGCATCAATACCTAAATTCTTCATTTTATCTTCCGTCAGTTTCGAGCTGTAACCCGAGCACAAAATCACCGGCAGATCGGCACGAATCTCACGCAGGGCACGAATCAGTTCGCAACCGGTGAGCTCGGGCATGGTTTGGTCAGTCATGAGCAGATCATAGGCGGCGGGATTCTGCTTGAATTTTTGCAAGGCCGCTGAACTGCTGGTTTCGGCGGTGACAACGTAGCCCCTCTGGGTAAAAATTTTCTCAACCATTTCGACCAGCATGGTTTCATCATCGACAAACAGAATATGTTCGGATCCCCGGGGCAGAATTTCTGCCGTTGTCACGGCAGGGGCAGGCGGTTGGTCACTGACCGGAAAATAGAGATCAAAAGTAGCACCCTGCCCCGGGGTACTGTCAACCTGAATGAACCCCTGGTGCTGGTGGATGATCCCCATGACGGTCGACAAGCCAATGCCGGTGCCCTTACCCACTTCCTTGGTGGTGTAGAAAGGATCAAAAATTTTCTCCATTACCTCGGCCTGCATCCCGCAGCCATTATCCTGAACCCGCAGGCGCAGATATTCGCCCGCAGTGCAGTTGAAGTGCGCGGGGATATCGCGTTGATTTAAATTCCTGCGGGCCAGTTCAATCTGTAACCGCCCCTTCTCCTGCATGGCATGGACGGCATTGTTGCACAGATTGATCAAGGCTTCCTGGATGCGGCTTGCATCGGCCTGAACCAGAACAGGATTGAGGGCTGGCGGAATTTGGCAGCTTAAGTCAACCGAGGTCGGCATGGTTGAACGCAGGAGTTTGATGGTTTCTGCAATAATTTCAGCCATGGAAATCTGTTGTTTATCAAAGGTGCTCTGACGGCTGTAAGCCATGATCTGCCGCACAAGTTCACACGAACGCCGGGTGGCAATCAGCGCCTGTTCAAGGTGTTCACGGACAGGCGTTTTTGCATCCAACTTCAGATCTGCCAGTTGCAGGTTCCCCATAATAATTGCCAGATTGTTGTTAAAATTATGCGCAATGCCCCCCGCCATCAGACCTATGGCTTCCATTTTGTGCTTCTGGCGCAACGACACTTCAAGCTCTGCCCGTTGCTGTTCGGCTTTTTTACGTTCGGTCATTTCAACTTCAAGTTCAAGGGTGCGTTGTGCCACCTGTCGCTTGAGAGTTGTATTCCAGAAACCCACCCCGAGCAGCAGCAGGATCACGGGCGTCAACCCATATAAGGCATATTTCAAAAGCACCTGCGGGTGGAGGGAAGGGTCTTCATAAATATTGAACCATTTTGAATAGATAGCCCGGTAAGTGCCATTTTTTTTCAAGGTTTCCAAGGCTTCGGAAAATTTTACCAGCAGCTCCCTTTCCCCATGCAGGGTGGCATAACAGTACTCGGGCGACAGAAGAGACTCGGCCCCGACCTCAAGGTTCTGCCAGCCATTCTTTTCGATCCAGTAAAGGGCGGGAATGCGTGCAACCAGCACACAATCCTGTTCGCCGGCCGCCAGTCGCCTCAAGGCTTCTTCCTGCGACGCAACCAGCACCAGCTGTTTTTCGTAGCCATGGTTGATGGCAACATCGTGCATAATGTCGTTCCGCATGACCAGAATCGACTTTCCCTTGAGATCATTCAGGTGTTGCGGCGCCTTTTCGCCGCGTCGGGTGACAATCGAGTGGCCGACAATTGCGTGGGCCGGGCTGAAATCGAAAGTTCGATCACGCTCGGGCGAATAGAACATTCCCTGCACCACGTCGATACGCCCGCTGCTCAGGCCATCATGGACAGCGCTCCAGGTATCGAGGCGAATGTCGATATTCAGGTTCAGTTGCTTGGCGATGGCACGGGTCAGCTCAACGTTGAAACCGGTGGGCTGGCCATTTTGATCGAGATATTCATAGGGTGGATATTCCTTGTCGCCGCCGACGACAATACGGCTCTTGACCGGCGCTTTCTGCTGGGTAAACCACTCATGGTGTAATTGCGCAAAGGTACCGTCGGCAAAAACAATCGACAGCCCTTCATTCAGAATCCCCAGCAGCGCTGACTGCCCCTTGGGAACCGCAAAACAGAAAGACTGGGTAAATTCCTGCAACGGCGGGCCAACCGCACGCAGATTGGTGATGCCGAGCTTCTGCACCAGCTGGGTGGCCAGCAGCTTCTGAATCACCACCGCATCATGCTTGCCCTCGGAAAGCTCACGTAAGGCCGTTTCAAACGAATCGGTGGTAACAATGGTCGCACCCAAATGGCCGCGGCGCAGAAATTCCTCGGCATTGTCCCCTTTTAACACCGCAACCTGGCGGCCATTAAGATCATCCAGCCCCAGAATCTTCGGCTGGTCATCACGCACCATCAGCGCGCCGTGCAGTTTCAAGTAAGGGAAGGTGAAATCGAAGACCTCTTCACGTTCGGGCGTACGACCCACCAAAGGCAACACCTGAACGCGCCCTTCGACCAGCGATTGCTTCACCTCGCTCCAGGGGCCAACCTTGAAGTCGACCCCATAGCCCATGGTTTTAAGCACGGTACGCAACAACTCGACCGCAAAGCCGGTCGCTTCACCCGTTTCGGTCACCAGCGAAAAGGGCGGGTAATCGAACTCGGCCGCCGAGGTGATAACACTGCCAGTGGCCAGGGGTTCATGGGCGGCTCTAAGGGGAGCGGGCAGAATGGCAGCAAGCAAAAACAGCAAAAACAGGCAGCGAAAAATCGACATAGAGCGCGTCCGGGAACATCTGGTGCGGGGGGGGCATGCGTCAGTTTTTATGGAAATCTAACCTTACCTGATAATTAACAAAAGTCAATTTTTATTGATTTGACAGTGAGGCACACTTGAGCCCTGGGTTGAAGATAGCAGCCTTCTTCCATCGCCGGCATTTATAAATGAAAAATTCGCTGTAAGTTTCTCACAAAAAATTCGTTGACAAATTCCGCCGAATTCGATTACTTGGTACTCATTCAGTGTTTCGCAGAGGAAATCTATCATGAGTACCCAAGTTGATATCAAGAGTGCCGCAAAACAACTTGGAATAAGCGTTCAACGCA
>Ga0100387_10002979_pt1 | contig 14272 bp, 13 predicted proteins | sample CryGeymeta201511_FD_81547 | JGI IMG/M metagenome (GOLD analysis project Ga0100387, IMG submission 81547) | Groundwater microbial communities from Crystal Geyser aquifers in Utah, USA - Crystal Geyser metaG 2015-11 | ecosystem: Environmental > Aquatic > Deep subsurface > Groundwater | place... | reverse complement strand
TGATTTTACTTCTATCGTCGGATCAGCCTTACTGATTTGAGTGTAGAAAAGATCTATTAACTTGTCTATAGGGAGAAGCTATCTCCCAAATAATTATAGCTAATAACTATATACATGAAAAAGAAATTAATCGCTTCAATTATTCTATCTTTAGTTTTAAGTATTAGTTTAGTTAGAGCAGAAGTAAATCAATCAACTATTAATTATTTGGTGAATCAGCCTCAAAATCAATGGATTACTATGGCTCTTAGTGCTTCTAATTATGGTGATCCTGACTTAAGTTATATTGCTAATCTAAGTTTAAGTACAGCTAATGATTATTCAAAAACAATACTGGCTTTAACTTCAGTTAATGAAAATCCATATAATTATAATAGTTTGAATTATTTAATAAATTTAGAAAATTTTGTAAATAATAATCAAATAGGTGAGACTACTTTGATTAGTGATGATTTTTGGGGAATTATGGCTTTTAGATCTGCCGGTTATGACACCAATAATACAATTATTCAAAATAGTAAGAGTTATATTTTAGATAGTCAAAACGTTGATGGTGGCTTTAGTTATGCTCTGGGCAATGAAAGTGATACCAATGATACAGCCGCAGCCATTATGGCTTTACTTGATGCTGGTTTAACTATTAGTTCTTCAGAGATTCAAAATGCTCTTACATATTTACAAAGTTCACAAAATGTTGATGGTGGTTTTCCATATAACTTGGGTGGTGTTTCTGATTCTGGTAGTGATGCCTGGGTTATGGCAGCTTTTAATAAAGCAGGTATTAATCCTAATAGTTGGCAACAAGGAGAAAATACACTTTTTGATCATTTAGAAACCCTATATTTAGAAGATGGATCATATAAATGGGTAAGTGAAGATAGCTCAGGTTCATCGATGATGACCGCTTATGTAGCTTTAGCCCTTTCAAATGGTACCTATCCAGTAAACTACTATACTCCTTTAAATATTATTCAAGAAACAGTTAGTCTTAGAATTGAAGGTAGTAATGAAACCATCTGTGAAACTCAAGTAGAAGCTAGTAACGCTTTGGAAGTCATTGTTAATGCTGCCTCAATTTGTGGTTATACCTATAACATTCAAGAAACCGAGTATGGGCCATATTTAAATATGATCAATGGTGAAGAAGCTTCTGGTATGTTAGGTTGGCTTTACCGTGTTAATTGGCTCTCACCAGCCGTGGGGGCTAATGATTATGAATTAGCTAATGGTGATCAAGTTTTGTGGTATTTTGGTGAATGGGGGATGCAACCATTACGTTTAATTCTAAGTAACGAACAAGTTGAATTAGGTGAGGAGGTTACAGCTTTAGTAGAATATTTTAATGATACTAATTGGTTAGTAGCCAACCAAGCAACGGTTATAATAAATAATGAAGTCCATTTAACCGATGAGTTGGGACAAGTAACTTTAAATTTAGTAAGTAATGGTAATTATAATATTTACGCTGATAAAGATAATTTTATACGTAGTAATCGTGCAGAATTATCAGTTGGTAGCAGTAATAATTCACAAACTGTTAATTTAGTAGTTAACGTTAATAATCCAGGAGGACCTGGTGATGATAATGTTATTTCATTTGTAGTGGATTTGGCTAATTCTAATTTTGGTACTTTAGAACCCGGGGAGGAGGCTATTAACTTATTGAGTATTACTAATACTGGTACTTTACCTCTTTATTTAGAAGCTAGTGTTACCGGCGATAATTTATTTCAAAGTAATTTATATTTAAATCAGGAATTATGGGAAAGTTACAGTGATAACTATGGTCTTGGTCAGACAAAAGAGGTAGAATTAGAACTACAAATACCTACTAATTATCAAGGGAATGGTCTAAAACAAGGAGATTTAATTTTTTGGGCTAGTGGTGGTTAAAATATGAAGAAATATTATTTAATTTTATTTATATTTCTATTCAGCTTTAACTTAGTTCAAGCAGCTGGTTTATCGGTTACTCCTAATGAACTATATCTTGAAACTAAAGTAAAGCAAGAGGCAGAAACCAAACTTATAATTAAGAATATTTCTAAAAAAGCCACTCTTTACAGTATTTATAGTGATGAATTTACTGATCAAATTGAAATAGTACCTGATTTGTTTCAATTAATGCCTAATGAGACTCAAAAAGTTAAGATTAAAGTAAAACCTTTAGAACCAGGGATTCAGGCGACGGTTATTTCCATTATTGCTCGAGATTTAAATCGTCAGGAGTTTAATGCTGGTACTGGGGTAAAAGTTGATTTAGTTATTAAAGCTTTAACTAAAGATAATACTTTAGTTCTAATTATTAAGTTATGGTTATTTGTTATTATCTTAGTTTTAATTATTTTTATTATTTATTTTATAATTAGGCATAGAAGAAGAAATAGATTTTGGTATAAGGTTACACATCCTGTTAATTTAATTTATAAGAAGCCATGGTATAAAAACATATTTAAATGATATGGAAACAGGCAAAATACAAATTTATACTGGAGACGGTAAAGGTAAAACAACAGCTGCTTTAGGTTTAGCTATTAGGGCTATAGGTCGGAATAAGAAGGTAGTCATTGTTTATTTTGATAAGGGGGGTAATCATTATGGTGAAAGAATAATATTAGATAAATTAAAAAGTAATTTTTTTAATTATTATGTAACCGGCTTAGAAAGATTTGAGCTTAAGACTAAACAGTTTAGATTTGGAGTCACTTCAGAAGATATTAAAGAAGCAAAACGAGGTTTAAAATTAGTTGCTACCGAGTTTCAAAAAAACCAAATTGATTTATTAATTTTAGATGAAATAAATACTACCATAAAACAAGGCATGATAAAAGTTGAAGATTTTTTAATAATACTTGGTTTAAAACCAAAAAATATGGAACTTGTTTTAACTGGTAGAGACGCTGATCCTAAGATAATTGAAAAAGCTGATTTAGTCACGGAAATGAAAATGATAAAACATTATTATAATCAAGGCTTAAATGCTAGGGAGGGGATAGAATATTAACTAAAAAAATTATGAAATTAATTAAATTATTATTTTTAGCTCTTATTTTCTTTGTTGCTGGTTTCTTTGTAGGTCAGGGGTATAATTTACCTTTTGATAGTCAAAGTCAAGAAATTCAAGAATTAGGCCAATTAACAGATTTAACGGTAGTTATTGAATATTCTTCCAATGATGTTATGGAAGTCCAGAATTTAGTAGCTACTAATAATCAATCAGCTTTAGATCTCTTGTCTAATCTAGCTAAAGAAAGTGATATTGAAATTGAAGTAAAAGATTATGGTAATTTAGGTTCTATGGTTGAAATGATAGGGGGTAAGAGAAATGGAGAAGATAATAGTTTTTGGCAATATTGGGTTAATGGAGAATATTCTCAAGTTGGAGCTACTGATTACAAGTTAAAGAGTGGTGATTTAATTGAATGGAAATTTACCGATTATCAATATTAAATTAAAATATAAATATATATGAATAAAAAATTAGTTTTTATAGTAATTCTCTTATTAACAATTTTAGGTGTTTTAATGCGTTTAATGCCTCATCCAGCTAATTTCTCACCTCTTATTGCTATCTCTTTGTTCAGTGGCTATTATCTACCTAAAAAGTATGCCTTAGTTCTACCTCTTGGTATTATGTTCTTGACTGACCTATTTCTTGGTTTCTATGAATTACCCGTTATGTTAGCTGTGTATAGTTGTTTCTTTGTCTCAATATTAGCTGGCAATTATTTAAGAAAGAGAATTAATGTCATTAATTTAATTACCACTACTTTGTTTTTGTCTTTACTCTTTTTTATTACTACTAATTTTGTTGTCTGGTATTTTACTCCTTGGTATAGTCATAGTTTAAGTGGTTTAGCATTATGTTTTACCTATGCTATACCTTTTTTTAGGAATAGCTTAATGGGAAATTTTTTCTTTGTGACCACTATTTTTAGTTGTTGGGAATTAGTTAAATTGAGTAATAGAAATATATTAGTTCAATTTAAAGAGGATTGGTTTAAAATATAGTTATGTGGGTAATATTTTTATTTTTAATTTTACTTTCAGCATTTTTCTCTGCTTCAGAAATTGCTTTTTTTTCACTTGGTCCAGCACAAGTTAGATTAATGATAAATAAGAAGAAGAAAAATGCTAATTTAATCTATCGCCTAAAAAAGAAGCCTCAAGAATTGTTAATTGCCATTTTGATTGGTAACAACGTAGTAAATATTTTAGGGGCTTCTCTAGCAGCTGTAATTTCTGTAAAAACGTTTGGTAATTTAGGTATTGGTATAGCTACTGGTATTGTAACTTTTTTGGTTTTAATCTTTGGTGAGATTGTTCCCAAATCAATTGCTCAAAAAAAGAATCATGAGTTTGCTAGATTTTCTGCACCTTGGCTTTATTTCTTTACTCTTCTCTTGTGGCCGGTGACTAAGGTATTGGTGGGTATAAATCATATTTTTTTAAGAAAAGTATTTACGACTAAAAAAATTAGGTTGGTAACCGAAGAAGAGATTAAGGCTTTAACACGTTTAGGAGTAGAAGTGGGAGCTATTGAATACAAAGAAAGAGAAATGATTGAAAATGTTTTTAGTTTTAATGATATTAGTGTTGGAGAAATAGCCACGCCTCGATACAAAGTTGTATCTTTAAATGGTGATGTACCAATTGAACAAATATCTTATTTTGCTAGTCAAGAAGGACATTCTAGATATCCAGTTTATATTAATGAAGAAGATAATATAATTGGTTATATTCATGTTAATGATTTAATGAGGTATTTAAATAGTGATTACCGAGAAAAAGATTTGAAAAAGATTATTCGGGGGATAACTAGAGTTAGTGAAGGACAAAAGATAGAGCAAGTTTTAAGACAAATGATAAAAAGTAAAGAGCATTTATTCTTAGTTACTAAGCAGGATAGAGAAGCTGAAATAATTGGTATTATTACCATGGAAGATATTTTAGAGGAATTAGTAGGTGAGATTGAAGATGAAACTGATTTTGGACAAAAAGATTTGGAAAATGAGAAAAATAGCTTTAAAAAGTAGCTAATCTTAGCTAAATATTAAGAAAATAAAAGTCTTTACATTTTTACTAAATTATGCTAAATTAAGGTAAGAAATATCCTTTATTTTTTTATTTAAAATATTATGAATATTACCTATTACGGAGCTACCTGTTTCCGTCTACAAAACAATCAGATCTCAATCTTAATTGATCCGCCTGAAAGTAAAACCGGTTTAACCATACCTAGAATGCAAAATAATGTAACTTTATTTACTCATGATATAAATGGCAAGGTAAATGCTCAATCTTTTGTTATTAACTGTCCTGGTGAATATGAAATAAAAGGTTGCTTTGTTTATGGGGTTGGAGCAAATGGCGATATGGAAACTAAAACAATTTATTTGATTGAAGTCGAAGATTTAAGAATAGCTCATCTGGGTAATATAACTAATGCTAAGTTAACTGAATTACAATTAGATAAATTTGATAATGTCGATATCCTTTTAGTTCCAGTGGGGGGTGATGATTCTTTGGATAGTAAGAAAGCTAGGGAAATAGTAAATAGCCTAGAACCAAGAATAGTTGTGCCCATGAATTACAAAATTGAAGGGTTAAAAACTAAAGTAGATAGTTTAGATAAATTTCAGAAAGAATTATCTGCTAAGTCTGAATCAGTTAATAAGTACAAAATAGTTAAGAAGGATTTGCTACAAGAAGAAATTCGAATGGTGATTATTGAACCTTCAAAATAATATGTCAGCACCGACGCCAAAACAGAAAATTACTATTACAATTTATGTAACAGTCCTAGTTCTGGTAATTGGTATGTTCTGGATATATTTCTTTAAAAAGGAATTAAGTAATAATTTAGTAAATAGTTCTAAGATTAATATTTCTAAATCCTTTGAAAGTTTAGGTAATATATTCTCTCAAAGCAAGGAAACTATAAATCAATTTAAAGAAAGTTATTCAAATATCCAAGCCTTAGATGAAGCGGCTAAACAAAATTTAGCGACAATAGCCTTAGAGAAGTTAGAAGCTCTACGAATTAATGATTTAGTAACTTGGGAAAATGATGACTTAATATTACTTTATCCTTCAACTTGGTTTATAACTGAAAAAGCTGGTATTATAACCATAAGTAGTTATGATCAAAATGAATTACTTCGTCCTGAAACTAAAGCTACTTTAACTCTAACTAACGAAGCTAATCCAAGTGATCTATCAGTTCAAGAATGGATTTTAATATTAGAAAGTAATAATTTAGCTTACAGTGTTGAAACTTTAAAAATTGATGAGATTACTTCATTAAAGCATCTCTTAACTTATCCTGAGACAAATATGGAAGTTATAAGCTATTTAGTACCTAGAGAAAATGTTATGTTAGTTATTAAGGGAGAAGTTATTGGCAGTGATAGGGAAAATTTAAAAAATATAATAAATGATATAATTAGCTTATTAAAATTTAAATAAAAAGTATGAAGTTTAAACACATTCCACCAATTATCATTATTGCTCTTTCAATTTCATCTTTCTGTATTTTAGTAGCAGTTTTAATGTTAGCTCTTGTTTAAAAAGAACAAGATATAAATTAGTAGAGATTTTAAAAGAAAATTAAAATATATTATTTTTTAATATGCCAAAAAAAGTTACTAAGAAAACTATAAAAAAGACAATCAGACCAAATAAAGATACTCCTAAAAAAGAGGGGGTTTTGGTAGTTAATACTTTGAATAAAGGTAAACTTGAAGATCAATCAATTGTTGAAGAAATGCAAACCTCATATTTAGATTATGCTATGAGCGTTATTGTGGCTCGAGCTTTACCTGATGTTAGGGATGGTTTAAAACCTGTTCATAGACGCATTCTTTATGCTATGTGGTCAATTGGCTTAAAAGCTAATGCTAAATTTAGAAAATCAGCTACCGTTGTTGGTGAAGTTCTAGGTAAGTACCATCCTCATGGTGATGCGGCTGTCTATGATTCTATGGTTAGAATGGCTCAAGACTTTGCTATGCGTTATCCTTTAGTTAATGGTCAAGGTAACTTTGGTTCAATGGATGGTGATGGGGCGGCAGCTATGCGTTATTGTATTACTGGAGACTCTTTAATCTCAACTGATCAAGGTATTAAACCAATTAGTACAATATCAAATAAACAAGAAACTAAGATTAATTTAAATATTTTAAACTATCAGGGTAAAACTAAAAAAGCTACTAAGTTTTTTAATTCCGGAGAGCATAAGATTATTAAAGTAGTTACCAAGGAAGGTTACCAGATAAAAGGATCATATAATCATCCCTTATTAGTTTGGGGCTTGAATGAATTTGGAGCACCGGATATTAAATGGAAATTATTAGAAGAAATAACTACTAAAGATTACGTATTGATAAATAGGAATTATAGTTTATTTAGTAAAAATAATTATGATTTGATAAATCATTATCCCAAAGTAACATTAAGATCTAAAGATATAGCTCTTCCTAAGAAAATGAATAATGATTTAGCATTTTTATTAGGGGCTTTGGTTTCAGAAGGTAGTTATCATAATAAGCAGATATTATTTAATAATCAAGATATCAATTTCTATAATAAAGTTAAAAGAATAATTGAATCTCAATTTAAAGGAATTAAACTATATGAAAGAGAAATAAGTGGAGAGTGTAGAGAACTCAGTATTTATCATCAAAAAGTAGTTAAATTCTTAGGGAATATTGGCTTATCTTTTGATAAATCACATTTAAAAGAAATTCCGTTTTCTGTGTTATCTTCTAAAAAAGAAGTTATTAAATCTTTCTTAGTAGCTCTTTTTGAAGGTGATGGTTCAGTTATTTACAAGCAGGATAAACGACATCAGGGTCAATCCATAGAATTAACTTATAATTCAAAAAGTGAAAAGCTTATTAATCAATTAAAAGTTCTATTAACAAATTTTAATATTATAACTACCTCTCCTTATTTAGATAAAAGAAATAAGTGTTATAAATTAATTATTTCAGGAATAAGTAATATTAGAGCTTTTAATAGTCAGATTAGGTTCTTTTCTAAGAGAAAGAATAGTATCTTATCTAAAATAAAAAGTGTTAATGATCAGAGAATGAGTAAGACAGATTGGATCCCTTATCTTAATAATTATTTCTTAAATAATTATAATACGCCTTTTATTAAAAGGAATAATTTTGATAGATATAATAATTTGGAAAGTAACTATAATAGGTTAATGAAAATATTAACTAAGCGGGATAAGAAAATGGTTGATTGGCTTGTAGATAACAAATTTTTCTTTAATCAGATAAAAACAGTTGAAAAATTAAGTAAAAAAGAAAAGGTCTATTCTGTTAAGATTGATAGTCAATGTCATTCATTTATAGCTAATGCGTTTATTAATCATAATACGGAGGCTAAATTAACTCATTTATCCGAAGAACTATTATTTGATTTAGAAAAAGAAACCGTTAAGTTCATACCAAATTATGATGGTTCACAACAAGAACCTCTGGTCTTACCGGCTAAATTACCTAATTTACTTTTAAATGGTTCGGTCGGTATTGCTGTTGGTATGGCTACTAATATTCCACCCCATAATTTATCTGAACTAGTTGATGGTATTACTTATTTAATAAATCAGCCCGAGGCCTCAGTTGATGATTTAATGGAATATATTAAGGGTCCTGATTTTCCAACGGGGGCTACTATTTATGATATTAATGAAATAAGAGCTGCTTACGCTACTGGTAAAGGGGCAATTGTTATGAGAGCTAAAGCTGAAATAATTGAGAATAAAGGAGGTAGTTTTCAAATCATTATTACTGAAATACCATATCAGGTAAACAAAGCAACGCTTTTAGAAAAGATAGCTGAATTAGTGAAGAATAAGAAGTTAGATGGTATTCGTGATTTAAGAGATGAGTCTGATAAAGAAGGTGTTAGAATTGCTGTTGATTTAAAACGTGATGCTTACCCTAAAAAAGTTTTAAACGCTCTATACAAACATACTCAATTACAAGATACTTTTCATGTTAATTTATTAGCTTTAGTTGATGGTATTCAACCTAAGGTTTTGACTTTAAAAGAAGTATTAGAAGAATATATTAAGCATAGAAAGGAAGTAATTATTCGCAGAACTCAGTTTGATTTAAATAAAGCTAAAGATAGAGCTCATATCTTAGAAGGTTTAGTTAAAGCTTTAGAATCAATTGATAAGATAATCAGTACTATCAAGAAGTCCAAAGATAAAGATGTAGCTAAAACCAACTTAATGAAACAATTTAAGTTTAGTGAGAGACAAGCGGTAGCAATTTTAGAGATGAGATTACAGCAACTAGCTAATTTAGAAAGATTAAGAGTTGAAGAAGAATTGAAAGAAAAGAGAAAATTAATTAATGAATTAAATGCTATTTTAAATAGTGCTAAAAGGATATTGGGTATTATTAAAGATGAATTAAAAGAAATTAAAGATAAATATGGTGATGAACGTAAAACAAAAGTAGTGAAATCTCAAGTTGGTAAGTTTTCTATGGAAGATCTCATTGCTAATGAACCAACGGTAGTCATGGTAACTAATGATGGTTATATCAAACGTTTACCACCAGATACTTTTAAAGTTCAAGGTAGGGGGGGTAAAGGTGTCGTGGGTTTAGCTACTAAAGAAGAAGATATGGTTGGACATTTATTTACTACCATGACTCATGTTGACTTAATGTTTTTTACTACGCGTGGTCGTTTATTCCAACTTAAGGCCCATGAAATACCCCAGACTACCCGTACCGCTAAAGGTCAAGCCATTGTTAACTTCTTACAATTAGCTCCTGAAGAAAAGGTATCTGCTATCTTATCGGTTGAAGATGCTTCAGTTTTCAAGAACTTAGTAATGGTTACTAAGCAAGGATTAATTAAAAAAGTAGAATTTGATAAATTTCAAAATGTTAGAAGAACTGGTTTAATCGCCATTAAACTTAAAGATGGCGATGAACTTGAATGGGTTAAACCTTCTACCGGTAAAGATAACATTGTCTTAGTAACAGCTCAGGGGCAAGCTATTAGATTCAAAGAAACTGATGTTAGAGCTATGGGTCGAGGAGCAGCTGGAGTTCGGGGTATTAAATTTAAACAAAAAAATGATGAAATAGTAGGTATGGATATTTTAGATAAGGGACAAGCTGGATCAGAAGAACAACTTTTAGTAGTTATGTCTCGTGGTTATGGTAAGAGAACACCTTTAAAACAATATAAAGTACAAGGTAGAGGTGGTACTGGTATTAAAACCGCTACTGTGACTGACAAGACAGGTCAGATTAAAGCTTCCTTTATTGTTAATGCTAAGCTGGCTAATGAAGATTTAGTCATTATCTCAGATAAAGGGCAAGTAATTCGTTTACCTTTAAAGAGCGTTAATGTCATTGGGAGAGCTACACAAGGTGTTAAGTTAATGAGCTTTAAAGAAAAAGATGATAGGACAGCTTCGGTTACTTTCTTATAATAAATATTAAGATATAAATATATGATGACAGTTAAACAGATCTATAACTTAGCTATTGAACTGGGTATTAAGAATGATTTAAGAGGTCGAAAAATAGTTAAAGATAGGTTAGCAAGAAGAAAAAATAAATATAATAAATTAAGTGATAATGAAAAAAGAGAATTTGATCAAGAAAGATTAATTAATCCCTATTCTGATACTAGATACTTTGGAGATGGTGATAAACAAGTTAAAAGAATCTTAGTTGGTATTGATATGGGTACTGGTGAAGTCATGTTAGCAAATAGACTAAGTGAAAAAAAACCTATTGATTTGATATTATCACATCATCCTCAAGGATCAGGCTTGGCTGCTCTTAACGAAGTGATGAGTTTACAGGCAGAAGTTTTAGCTTCTTATGGTGTACCCATAAATATTGCTGAGAGCTTAACTAAAATGAGAATGAGTGAAGTTGGTAGGGCAGTAGCTCCGGCTAATCATTATCAAGCTATTGATGCTGCTACTTTACTTGATATGCCTTTAATGTGTTGCCATACACCTAGTGATAATATGGTTGCTACCTATTTAAGTAACTACATTAAGAGTAATAAAAGTAAATTAACTTACGTTGAAGATTTACTTAATTTATTAAAGAAATTACCAGAGTATAAAGAAGCTATTAAAATGAAATCAGGTCCTAGATTATTTACAGGTAAGGGTGATAACTATTTAGGCAGAATCGCAGTCACTGAAATTACTGGGGGTACTTCTGGTAATAAAGATATTTATCAATATATGGCCAGTGCCGGTATCGGTACGGTGGTAGCTATGCATATGAAAGAAGAACACAGAGAAGAAGCTTCCAAAGCTCACTTAAATATTGTCATAGCCGGCCATATGTCTTCTGATTCAATTGGTATGAATTTATTCTTAGATGAACTAGAAAAAAGAGGCATTGAAGTCATTCCATGTTCAGGGTTGATAAGATATAAACGATTTAAGAAAAAAGGTAAGAAATAATTTAAGATATTAGGAGCCCTGAAATAAGATTTCAGGGCTATTTGTCTCTTCAGATTAAAAATGATAATCTTTAATATATGCCAGATGATAGATTTATCTCAGCTAAAACTAGAGATGAAGACAAGAGTTTAGATGCTACTTTAAGGCCTACTAGCCTTAAAGAGTATTTTGGTCAGGAAAAGATTAAAGAGAATCTCCTTATTTTTATGGAAGCGGCTAAACAAAGGCAAGAACCTATTGAACATGTTTTACTTTATGGACCGCCTGGACTTGGTAAAACTACCTTAGCTCATATTATTGCTCGTGAAATGAAGGTCAATATTCGTGTTACTTCAGGACCAGCTATTGAAAGAGCTGGTGACTTAGCTGCTATTCTTACTAATTTAGAAGACGGCGATGTTCTATTCATTGATGAAATACACAGATTAAATAAATTAATTGAAGAAGTTCTTTATCCAGCAATGGAAGATTATGCTTTAGATATAGTAGTGGGTAAAGGACCTTCAGCTCGTACTCTACGTCTTGATTTGCCTAAATTTACCATTATTGGAGCTACTACTAGGTATAATCTCTTATCTTCACCTCTTCGTGATAGATTTGGTTCTACTTATCGGCTTAATTATTATAACCATCATGAGATAGAACAGATTATAAACAGAAGCTCAAAAATATTAAATGTGGAGATTAAAGATGAAGATTCAATTAAAATGTTGGCTAAAAGAAGTAGACTTACTCCAAGAATAGCAAATAGACTCTTAAAAAGAGTAAGAGATTTTGCTCAAGTTAAGGGTAATGGTAAATTAAATAAAGAAATAACTCAATCAGCTTTGAATCTTTTAGATGTTGATGATCAAGGTTTGGATGATTTGGATAGAAAAATAATGGAGGTAATTATTGAAAGATTTAAAGGCGGTCCAGTTGGTTTAAATTCAATTGCTGCTTCGGTTCAAGAAGAAGAAGGAACGATTGAAGAAATATATGAACCATATTTAATGCAGCTTGGCTTTTTGGTTAGAACTCCACGAGGTAGAGTGGTGACTGAACATGGTTATAAGCATTTAGGCTTAGAAGTGCCTAGTAAATTACAAGAAAAATTATTATGAAAAAATTATTACTTCATACTTGTTGTGGTCCATGCGCAATTTACGTAGCTCAGAAATTAAAAGAAGATTACGATGTAACCTTATTTTTTTATAACCCTAACATCTATCCACGTGAAGAATATGAAAAAAGATTAAATGAAATCAAGAGGTGGAGTCAAAAAGAAAATATTGAATTAATTGAAGGCGAGTTTAATCAAGATGATTGGTTTGGAAAAGTAAAAGGTTTAGAAAAAGAGCCAGAGGGCGGAGCTAGATGTGCTGTGTGCTATAAATTACGTTTAAAAAAAACAGCAAAATATGCTGAAAGAAATAGTTTTGATGTTTTTACTACTACTTTAACAATAAGTCCACATAAAAAGGCTGAGATAATAAATCCTATTGGTTTAAAACTAGGTAAAGATTATGAGTTTGAGTTTATTGAAGCTGATTGGAAAAAACAAGAAGGTTTTAAAATAGCTTGTGAGTTATCACATCAAGAAGGTTTTTATCGGCAAACATATTGTGGTTGTAAGTATAGTATCAGAGAATAATATGAAGTTAAATGATTTTTATTATAATTTACCTCAAAAGTTAATTGCTCAAAAACCAATTAAACCGAGAGATCATTCTAAGTTAATGGTAATAAATAGAAAGAAGAAGAGTATTGAGCATAAACACTTTTTTGATATCCTTAACTATTTAAATAAGGGTGACGTTTTAGTTTTAAATAATACTAAAGTATTCCCGGCAAGACTCATTGGTCAGCGTCAAGATACATGTGGTAAGGTAGAAATGTTTCTTTTAAACAGAATTTCATTAAATAAATGGCAGGTATTAATAGGGAATAGAAGAAAAAGACAAGGGCAGATTATTCAATTTGATAATGGTTTAGAGTGCTTGATTGAAAAAAAGATTGATCAGTCAATTTGGTTGGTTAAATTTAATATACAAGGCAAGAGGTTGGAAAAATTAATTGATCAGATAGGCGAAGTACCTACTCCGCCATATATTCATATTCCTGAAGAGAAGACTAAGAGCAAAAAGTTAAAAGAAGAGTATCAAACAGTTTATGCCTCGAAAAAAGGTTCGGTAGCAGCGCCAACTGCGGGGTTTCATTTTACTAAGAGTTTAATTAATAAGTTAAAAAAGAAAGGTATTAAGTTTGAATATATTACTTTGCATGTTGGCTTTGGAACTTTTGAACCGGTTAAAGTAAACGATGTAAAGAAGCATAAGATGCATTCAGAACTAGCTATGATAGATAAAAAGACTGCTCAGAGATTAAATAAGGCTAAGAAAGAGCATAAACGTATTATTGCTGTTGGATCTACGACTATTCGTACTCTTGAAGCTTTTAGTACAAAAAATAATGTTAAATCTGGAAGTAAATGGATCAACTTATTTATTTATCCAGGGTATCGATTTAAATTTGTTGATGCGATTATAACTAATTTTCATTTACCTTGTTCAACATTGTTTATGTTAATTTCTGCTTTTTTAACTAGATCGTTTATTTTAAAAGCATATAATATAGCAATTAAGAAAAAGTATAGATTTTTTTCTTTTGGTGATGCTATGTTTATTGATTGAAAAGTGGCTCTATGTCAACTAGTGTGGTAACTAGTAAGGTAATTTAATAAAATAGATAGTGGTAAAAATGATAACATCATCTTGGTAATATAATTATCAACATTTCTAAAGCCAAAAGATACTCTTT
>Ga0100387_10002970_pt1 | contig 14286 bp, 8 predicted proteins | sample CryGeymeta201511_FD_81547 | JGI IMG/M metagenome (GOLD analysis project Ga0100387, IMG submission 81547) | Groundwater microbial communities from Crystal Geyser aquifers in Utah, USA - Crystal Geyser metaG 2015-11 | ecosystem: Environmental > Aquatic > Deep subsurface > Groundwater | place: USA... | reverse complement strand
TGGTTTTTCTTTTTGAAAAAGCATAATATTCGTATCCACAGTAGCATCAAAAACTTGATAGCCGTTAAAATCAATGATTTGCTTTAAGGCGGTTGTTTCTTTAAAGAATCTGCGTAATTTTTCGCCGTATTTTGCCCGCATCCATTTATTGCTGGAAATAAAACATAATATTCCTTGCATCTTTAAAATCTGATATCCTTTTTCATAAAAGTATGTATAAATATCAGAAGTGGAATTAAAAACCTCATATCTTTGAGCTTGTAATAATGGTTTTTGCTCTTTTATTTCTTCTTGTCTAATATACGGTGGGTTGGCAATTACAATATCAAATCCCCCCTGCCCCCCTTTTTCAAAGGGGGATGAAGAAGGTTTTATCCCAAACATCCATTCGGGGTCAAACCAAGTATTAGATTTATTCTGGTCATAAGGGTTAAAGTCCGCTATTTTTTTTGCTATTTCTATACTGGGCTCTTTCCCATGACTTTCAAGTTTTTCAAGTTCATTCTTATAAGTGAATTTTCTTCTTTTTATTTCTTGTCTTTTTTGCTGTGTTTTATTTATCTTTTCTATTTCTATTTCACCAAAAAGGTTTGGGGTTTCTATTACTTCTATCTCATCCGGTTGACCTAATAGGTTATCCAGTTCTTTATTTAATCTTCCAATTTCTATTTTCAACTCTTGAATTCTTTTTTTGTTTTTTATCTCTATACTTTTTTGCATTGATTCAATCAAGGTTTCTTTTAATTTTTCTTCTTTCCTTTCCAGTTCTTTCTTTTTCCATCTACTGTTAGCATAAAAGAAATCTTCACGGATCTTAAACAGTTCTTTTATTATCTCTTGAATATCAGAAACAAAAAGTTCATCAGGTAGTTTGTCCAGTCCTATTAATGTATTTGCGGCAATAAATTTTGTTTCAAGATTTGGTAATGCTTTAATACCTCTATTGGGTTTATTGTCGTCAGTTTTTTGGTCAATTAAAAGCGAAATAAAAAACCGAAGTTTACTTATCTGGACAGCAATTTCCTGAATATCTACTCCGTAAATACAGTTTCTAACCAAAAAAAGTTTACGAGCATAATTAGGGTCATTTACATTTGTATCAAAGGCATCATTTATTTCTTTTAATCTTTCTTCCCGTTCCTGTTTATCTCCAAGTTTAAATGTTTCTTCTGTCTCTTTAATTGCTTTTTGGTATTGCAATTCATACCAGTATTTGTTTTCAGGGTCAAGTTTATGCAAAATTAAAACTAATTTGTGTAATACACCCATTGGAAAAGCGCCACTACCACAGGCAGGGTCAAGGATTTTTATACTTTCAATAGCGTCAATAATTTTTTGAGTAGTTTCTTTTTCATTTTCAAAGGGATTTGTTTCAATATTGTAATCTAATAAAGAACGAATTTTATCTTCGTTATTATCTGATAGTGCAGTTTTTAAATAAGCAATAAGGGATTCATCAACCATATATTCAACAATTTCTCGTGGTGTATAATAACTCCCGGTTGCTTTTCGTGCGGTTGTCCTGGTTTCCGGGTTATAAGATGCAAGTAAATTTTCAAAGACCTTTCCTAAAAGTTCCGGGTCAAGAGCGACTTCTTCATCAACCGGAGTATTTTCATCAATTGTGAAATTATAACTTTTGAGAATTGGTATAAGTCCTCTGACTTTTTTTATAATTCTATTCTTTGAGTCGGGAGCAAGATGTTTTCTTAAATCAACATCAATCTCTTTTTCCAAAAAGAAAAGGTCATCCGGGATTTTTAGACGGCATTCGTTTTTAGAATTATTTGAAAAGCAATCAATGCGAATTTCTTTACTGCCAGTTCGCTTGTCAAGACAATCAAACAAACCACCATTTAAGAAAGGTATGTTTTTGAATTGTTCTAAAAATAAAGTTGTATTTTTAATAAATCGTTTATAGCGATAATACCCCTGTTGTAAATAACCATCGCTTCTTATGTAATCTTTCTTTTTTGCTTCATCAATAAATAACCTGCTTTTAGTGTCATCCTTTTTCATTTGTGTATTAAGTGTTGCGAAAAAAAGATTTTGCAAAATTGCTTTATAATAGGTACTGTCAGTTTTATCTTTGTAGTTCAGAATGTTATCTGCGATATTTTTGTCAAACAATGTTTCTGGAATCAGTTTTTTTACTTTCATAAACCAGACAAAGATAATCCTTGTGATTAAACGAATGAGATTTGTTGCGTTGCGTATTTCTTTGTCCTTTGTTGGGTCATTACTGTATTTATAATCATCGGGGAATTTAATCTTGTCTATCGCCCAGGAATACCAACTCTGTATTTCGTTATAAAACTGCTTTGTAACAGGGTCAACGGAAAATGCCTCTTTAATTTTTTGAAGTGAAGAAAAATCCCCTTCACCGATTTGCTGAAAGAAGGTCTTGTTAGTAATTTCTCTGCTTACGAAATAAGTGAATCTTTTAAAATTACTCCAGTCCCTGCGTTTTCCTAAATAATTGGTGTAAATTAAACTAAAACGAAAGTTACCTTGCGGGTCGTAAAAAATAAATATCCCCGCATCTGCCTGCTGTTCTTTTAATATTTTTTTGCCAAGGGTATATTGTGCTTTTTTACCAGAACGCTCTGTAAGTTCTTTCTTAACTAAAAATGAACAAACAATAAGTTTCCCATCATCAAGTTTGCCTTCGCCTAATTTACTGCCTTCTGCGAAATTGTTTCCTGCCTGTGCCGTATCCGTCACGGCAGACAGGTCGGCATCGTCATAATCCATTGGTTCATTAGGATACTTCAACTTATCATTTTTTGCGCGAAAAAATATGATAAACTTTTCTATATTAAACTTACCTGCCTCGCTATCAGGCGGGTTGATTATTGATTGTAAAATCTCTTTTGCGTTCATAATTTTTGGTTTTCAATGGCAACAATTATTTCTTTGGTTAAATCTTTCTGCCTTGATTTTTCTTGTTCTAAATAATTTTCACCGAGTTCTTTCTTTAATGCTTTAATTTCTCTGGTTGCTCTTTCAATCTTTTTCTCATCACTACTTTCCAGATTGGATATGCGGCGCAGAGTATAATCAGGTAATGTTCCATAGTCCAGAATATCCTCAAGCAGTGTTTTAAGAAAGTCCTTATATTCAAATATTCTGTCATCCTGGATTCGGTTAAGAAATGTCTTCAGATTGTTTATTGCCTGTTGTTCCAAACTCCTTTCACTTGCAGGCGTGGAACGTAATTCTCTGAAACTTTTTATTTCTTCATATATATCCCAGAACTTCTGGCTTAAGTTTAGTGACTTTTCTTCTGGCAGACAGGCGATTTTGTTAAACACATCTTCAAAGGTTATTTGTAAATATTCAGGTTTATCATCATGAGCGTATTTGGCACAATGAATATACAGCCGCCCTTTTTTAATAAATACAAGGAGTTCATTTTCATTATGTTTTTTTGCCACCTTAACTCGCGGTGGAAATTTATCCAATACATGAATAAGGTCAGGATAACTTTCTTTTATTTTTATAAAATCCTGCAGTACTTTTGTATAAAAACTTTGTTCTTCTAATTCTTGAGGGTTTTGCTGAATTCTTTCATAAAGTTTTGCCGGTGATGGTTCTTCATCAATATCAAATATTTTTGCATCTTCTCCCAATGTGTTATGAATCAAAAACATTTTGTTAGAAGCAATCTCGCGGGATTTTACCAGTTCTGCCCCCATTTCTGTTGGAAAGAAGTTTACAATATAAAGTTCATTAAAAACCTTTTTACTAATACGGTTTATTCTACCTACCCGTTGAATAACACGCACCGGATTCCAGGGAATATCATAATTTATAACAATACCGGCACGGTTCAGGTTAAACCCCTCAGATATCTTATCTGAAGAGAGTAAAATATCATAGTTATTTTCTTGTTCCGGATAAGATGCATCAAAATTTTTATAAATTGCATTTAATTTATGGGCAGACAAATCACCGGCAATGGTCAATACCCTACCCTTAAAAACCTTTTCAAGATATGGCTCAAGGTATTTTACTGTATCAACATATTCTGAAAAAATAACAATTTTTCTTTGGGGTTCTTTTTTAATCTGTAACTTTAAGTTTTGAAGTAAACAATTTGTTTTAGGGTCGTTTTTTACCAGATCCAACTTATGTAAAAATTCAAGAATTTCATCAAACATTTTCAAATCAGAATTAATATGTTCAATAAATTCTTTTTTATATTTAAAATCTGATAGTTTATATATTTTATGGTTTTTAGGATAAACGCCTTCTGTTATCTTCTCGCTATATTCTTTCAAGTATGCTTCTATTTCATCTAAGTTCTTATCATAGATTCTTTCAAGCAATCCCCTGTCAAGAATGTATTTCCCGGTTTTTTCAATAAATTCAAGAACAGATTCTGTAATATGCTTAAAGTTTTTTAAACTCTGTTCAAAAGAACCAAATGAACTTTCAAAGCGCTTCACAAGTAATCGGCGCATAAAATCATATAAGTTACGTTGCTGGATAAATTCAAAATTATCTTTTGCTGACAATTTTTCATCTTTAATTTTCTCTCTTTCTGTCTCATATTCAAAAGGCCGATAAATTGCTCCTTTGAATTTCCCGCCTTCATCAGGGTCAGCAAAATATTCTTTAAGGACAATATCGTAATAATCTGATTGCTCTTTTGTTAATTCAAAAAACCATTCCTTTGGCGAATCTTTAGACACTTTTGACAAATTCTGGACTTCTTTCTTGTAAAACGGATTGGTTTCCAGATCCAAACGGTTACGACGGATGGTTACTGGTTCTATTACATTGCGAATCTGCTTTGCTAGATATTTTGAACGTTGTTTTATTTTTCCCAAAGCAGATGGTAATATAAATTTTTCGCCGAATACTGCCTCGTAATTACTAAATGCTTTTTCTCGTTTTTGTTCGCTGGTTGAATTGTAATATTTTTTTATATAAGCAAGCCGGTCAAATGTCCCTTTAAATGTTCTAAATTTATCAACTAAATTATTCTCTAAAGTAATAACAGATTTTTTGGGCGTGATAAATAACTTAAGCAATGATAAAATATCTGCTGGACGGTTATTAAACGGTGTTGCAGTAAGAAGAATCACGAGTTTATTCCGACAGATATTTTTTAAGTATTCATAATTTTCAGTATCTTGGTTTCTAAACCTGTGTGCCTCATCAATAATAATAAGTTCAATATCTTTTGCTTTCTTAACAACTTCCTGAAGTTTATCAAGGTCCCCTAATGACCATACTTCCCAATCGTAAAGTCCAAATTGCTCTTTATACATATTCCAGCCAGCGTCTTTTTTTCTTGGGTCGCCCATAATCCCTGGTGGACATATTATCACCCCTCGCTTTTTTAGTTCTCTTGCAACTGCACAGGCAATTATCGTTTTACCGAGACCAACCACGTCTGCAAGAATCACTCCATTGTTTCTTTCAATTATCGCCAGTGCCTGCTGTATAGCATCCAATTGATATTGATATGGAGTATAACCATTATCCTGTAATGTTTTGATAAGTGATTGCCCGGTTATTTTTTTCTCAAAAGAGTCAAGATAAATTTTTAGAACCAAAACATATGCTTCAAAAGGTGTGATTTCCTTAATCAATGTTTCTTTTTCAAGAAGTTCTATTAGCCTTTTTTTGCAAACACTATCTTCTGTGATTTTAACTGCTTCTTCCCATAAATTATCAAAATACTCTTCAGCATCATTAAATCCATAATCGCTTATTTCAACATTGAATTCTTCCTGCGTAGTAAGTCCTGAACTCGTAAGATTGCTGCTCCCGGTAATAAAAAGTGTGTTCCGTCCCACTTGTCCACTTTGCAATCTGAAAATATATAATTTTGCATGATTTGGCTCAATTGTTTTTCTTATTATCAAATGGTCTTTTTTGATAAGTTCAATAAAATATTTCACCTGTTCATAGAATTCCCGAGTATCAAATTTTTCTGTATTAATGGATTTTTTTAATGAACCAAGAAACTTATTATATATTTCCTCATTTGATAAATGTCCACCAGTATCATCTGAATCTGCATATTCTATCAGTTGATAATTAAGTTTATCTACATTAAGCCCAACCAGGACTTTTAAGATAACATTGGAATTCTTTGTTAATGAGGTATAAAGTTCTTTTAAGCCAGAGAAATAAAAAAATCCAACTAAAAATTTTAATTCTTCACTGTTTATTATAAGGTCTGATAAACGTTTTTTTAGATTTTCTGCATCGCTGTTTGTTATAAAGTTTTTCATAACATCATTTACAATGCCTCACAATTGTTTGTCCAGATGTTGCATATTATACAAAATTAAGAGAATCATTGTTCTGGTTTCAAGTTTTTCTTACAGCGGGGACAACCCGTTTTATGGCAGACGCGGCAATACTGTTTCTCGCAGTCAGGGCATTCCGAAAAGCATTCGTTACACAGGATATGAAGTTTGTCATCACATATATAGTATGAGGAATCATGTTTAAAGCACGATTCGCAGGGGAGCAGGTCGGCAGTTTTCAGAATAGAATTGTATGCAAGCGGGAATAATCTTGACTCCTTGCGGCGTTTCAACCGCAGCCAGAGAACGGGTGTTTTAACAGTGAAGCGGATAAAAGAAAGCGGTTCTATTGAAATATTAAGCGTGTATCGGTCTATCAGGTCCTGTTCCTTGAATTTCATTTCCGTCTCTATTGTCTTTATTTTACTGAGATATTTGTCTTTTTCTTCGCCAAATAAATTTCTAATGCGGATTCTATCGTTGATTTCATTAATCAGCGTACGGTAATACTCATTCACCCGGCGAACATCGTTATTAAGTCTGCGTTCAAGACTGTTTGTAAACTCTTCCAGTTCTTCCAAAACTAAATATGAGTGTGCGCTTTTAATGGTTGCTAAAACAGAAGAGATTTCCTGTTTTTCTGCGGACTGAACGGTTTCTTGACGGCTTGCTGCCAGCAATTCGTCTATCTCGCCATAAAACGGGTTTGCGGAAAGGTTACATTCGTTTATCAATACTGAAGATATGCCCTCCTTCTTTTCTTCAGAAACAGCATGGTATTTATAATAGGACAGGAGATAGGATATATTTTTTATTTCCTGCTTTTCTATATCATATACGGCATTTTTTAAAACGACCTTTTCACAGGCTTTTTTCTCAAATTTTTCAGCTCTTATCTGCGGAGACGGCAATTGTACTTCTGAAAAATATCCCCGCTTTCCTATAAGTTTCGAAAATCCCTTGAATAAATCTGAACCGTAAGATACCAGGAATGAGATTTCTGCTGAATCCGGCGAAAAAGTTATGTTCGCATATTCAGGAAGACCGAGCTGTGAACGGAGAGGTTCCGGTATAACGGCATTGACAGACTCCCCGGTTTGCTCAATTACAGCGCCATAGTATTCCAATAAATCAGACGTAAATAAATGTATAGGCCTTGTCATACCTCATAATCCTCGGCAAACAGTTGTCTGTCCAATTCCTTTGAGTTGATATATTCCTGTTTTGCCCTGAGCAAGCTTGACCCGAATTCCTCAAAATTCCTGGCTAATTCCTGTTCATTTCCCGATTTCAGCCACAGGTCAAGGATAATTTCCTTAAACTCCTTTTCTTCACCGAGGAAACCAAGTATAGGCTCTATTTCTCCGATAACGAGTTCAAACATGTTTATCTTCTCATCAAGTATATTGATAATAGTTTCTTCAAGAGTGCCTTTTACGCTCATATTGAATATGAACACGTCCCTCGCCTGGCCTATTCTGTGAAGCCTGCCTATTCTCTGCTCTATTCTCATAGGGTTCCACGGCAGGTCGTAATTTATTATCGTATTGCAAAACTGCAAATTTCTTCCTTCACCGCCGGATTCGCTTGAAACAAGAATATTAGCCTCGTTCTTGAATTTCCCGATAGATTCATCTTTTTCTCTGGCGTTCATTCTTCCGCTGAATTTTGAATACGACAGACCTTTTTTATCAAGCAGGCTGTAGAGATAATCCATTGTTTTCAGGTAATGTGTGAAGATTACCTTCTTTTCCCCTGGATTTTTTAAGAGTAAATCTACCAGGAATCTTCCCTTGGCTGTTTCTTTGAGGCAGTTAATTTTATTTACGATTTCATCTATTTTTTTGGCGCATTCCCCGTTGACTTTGATTTTAAGCAGTGACTGTTTTAATGCAAGGAAGGAACTGCCGGTTTCCATAAGCAGCGTGGTGATAAACGGCTTGTTTACTGATTCTTGTATTTCTTTACTGCGCAAAAGGGCATAGACTTCCTCTATCAGATTTTTCTCCTCATTCAAAGGTTCAACTTTGACCGTGGAGGCAAAACGTTTTGGCAGTTTCAGGTCTATCGTCGAACGGGTATTTCTTATCATAACTTCCCTGAGGAGACTGCGCAGTCTGTCTCTGTTTACTATCCCACGGGATGAGGTGCCGCTTTTCGTGTATGCCTTTTTAAACTCTTTTTCGGTCTTTAACTGCCCGGGCTTAAGAAGAGTGATGAGGTTGAACAATTCTATCAGGTTGTTCTGGACCGGTGTTGCGGTCAACAACAGGATAAAGCGTTTTTGAATCTGGTTCACGAGTTTCCAGGAAGCCGTATTCCTGTTTTTCAGGTGGTGAGCTTCGTCAACAACTACCAGGTCATAGAATACCTTTGATACCAGAGGGGAATTCCTGCTATTTCTTGCAAGATGCAGGGAAGCTATTATGAGTTTTTCCTTCCAAAAATCCTGTTGTCCCGTATCGATATTTTCATCTTCGCTAGAAATAAATTTGAGATTGAATTTTGAACTCATCTCCTCCTTCCACTGTGAGACAAGGGACGCAGGAGTAAGAATTAGAACACTTTTTGCCATGTTTCTCATAAGGTACTCTTTTATCAGCAAGCCTGCCTCAATGGTTTTACCCAGTCCTACTTCATCAGCCAGCAAAGCGCGGCCGTAATAGTGTTTCAATACCCGCTTAGCGCTTTCAATCTGATACCAGTATTTATCAACGCCTGATAAGTCTTTCATGCAGATAAGATCATCGAATTCCTCCTGAACCTTAAGATACTCATATTCTATAAGGAACTGGTTTTCTTTTGGTGGTATGGAATGGTTGAAATAGTCCGTTATATCCTTTTTAGTATGGACAAGTTTTACCGGGACGCTATATACGGGTATGGGAGGGATTTCTTTCTGATAACCCTTTTCTTCAATCAGCCTGTCAGTCTGCCTTTTTTGATTTTCCTCAAGAACAGATTGAGCAGATGAGACAAGGCGGGTGGATGATTCTCTTTTGTTTTTAGATTGGCGTTGTATGTGTTCTTTTGTCTTTATTGTGTATTCGATAGCCCTTACTGTGTTTGAATACAATTTTTCAATTTTTTCATTCCCCGGTTTTTCATCATGCATCCGTTTTGCTATTTTAAGATATTCCCTGGCTTTCTCAATCTTGTTGGATTCAGCTTCTAACTGGCTCAAGAAAAGATAATCCCGCCAATCCTTTTTGAAACCTATCTTATATCTCATCCAGTACTTTGTAAGAGCATATTCTTCCATATCCAGAGTCAGAGGAATGATCTCTTCTATCAGTTCAATATTCGTGGGGTAGGCCTTTAAAAGTTTTTCAAGGCAGCGATAGGCTCTTTTTAATTGTCCTTTTCTGACTGCCTTCTGGTATGTTTTGTATACTTCTTGAGGGTCAAAATCCAGATATTTCATCTTCAGGCAAAATGCTCCGGATACTTCTTAAAAATTCCTTCAATTCAGATGGCGGAGAGGAAGGGATTCGAACCCTTGATCCGCTTTCACGGATATACGCTCTCCAGGCGTACGCCTTAAACCAACTCGCCCGGCGTTTAGTCCCGCTAAGGCGGGACCGCGTGGGGCATCCGTCGTTCGCTAATATCTTCAATAATAACATTTTTTTGTCACCTTGTCAAAACTCCGTTGAAAAGATCGTGAAAAAAGGGTAAAATTGTGATAAGACATTATAGTCACAAATTGGTCACAAAAATATTTGCTATCAAACCCGTCTCCATATAAAAACTTCACTTTGAATTATTTTTATAATTTTGTATAATACCGGAAAGAAGATAAAGATATGGAATATTTATTTGAAATAAAAACCCCTTTGAACGTTACGGTAAGAATAACTGAGAATTACTGGAACTATATTATTAATTTTAAACATAGACCAATAACGGGTAAGGAACACTTTCAGATAAAGTAAAGGAAGGTGAAATTATATGGACAAAGTAATCGTATATTATAGCAACGAATCGGACACTTTAGACGTATGGTTCGGAAATCCTGAAGACGAATTTATTTGCGAAGAAGCTGGCGAAGGGATTATTTTGAAAAAGAACAAAGATGGAAAAACCATTGGATTTGAAAAACTATATGTAAGTAAAACATTGGGCATAGATAAGCCTCTACCCGTAGAAGTCGTTGTTGCATAGTATAAATATCCAAAATGTGTTTATATTGTAGAATGTCTCGGTTTTTCCAGTTCAATCTTGTTTTCCATTTTTACTCAACCCTTTAATAATTTCTATTGGTAATTTGGGATTTTTAAACATACAACTACCGACTGCTATGACACTTGACCCAGCAGCAAAGAAATCCATGGCATCTTTAACGGATGTTATACCGCCGACACCCATTATGGGTATTTTCACTTTTCTTGAAACTTCATATATCATTTTCAATGCCATCGGTTTAATAACGGGTCCTGAAAGACCGCCGAAAACCGGTGCTCGGTCTTTTGAAAAAAACATTGCAGGAAAAGAATTTATCAGCGCCACCGCGTCAGCACCTGCATTTTTAGATACCTGCGCAATTTCGGTTATATCAGTCACTGCAGGTGAAAGTTTTGCTATCAAAGGGAATTTCGTAACTTTACGGATGGCCCTTATCGTTTTATAAGCGAGTTCTTTATCCTGACTGATAAAATACTTCCGGGCTGATTTTATATTCGGGCAGGAAAGATTCAGTTCAATCGCCGAAATAACTTCAACTCCATTGAGTTTCCTGACAACCGAAACTAACTCTTCTGCAGTTTCTCCGCCTATACTGACAATAACCGGTATTTTCAAATTTTTTCTTAAGAACGGCAGTTTATCTTCAATAAAAGCATCTACGCCGGGGTTTTCAAGCCCGATTGAATTTATCATACCTGACGTTGTTTCTACAATCCTCGGTAGGGAGTTACCCTTTCTTGGGAGCAAAGTGACTGTCTTTGTGATGAACCCCCCAAGTTTGTTAATATCAAATAAGTCCGAATATTCCTCACCGAATCCGGCAATACCGCTTGCAACAAAAACAGAGTTTTTCAGTTTCAGTCCTATAAAATTAGTCGTCAGTCCCATAATATTTCTCTTATATCAAACACCGGGCCATCTTTGCATACAGTTTTATATATGAATTTATTGGTCTTAACCGCGGTCTTAACCGCGCATCCACGACACGCACCTACACCACAGGCGATAATTTCTTCCAGAGATACCTGTCCGGCGATTCCGTTACTTATACATATTTCAGAAATTCGTTTCAGCATGGGCTTCGGACCGGCAGAGTAAAGATAAGATGGTAAATGTCTGCTGCCGGACAAATACTTCTTAAACGTATCAGTCACCAAACCTTTAGAGCCCGACGAACAATCCTCAGTAGATATTTTTATATGCCATTTTTTCTGTTTAAAAACATCAAGCCCGATAATGTCATTTTTTGTTTTTGCACCGTAAAAAAGTATTCCCGGAACAGAAATCTTTTGTGCCAGAAACCTTAAAGACGCAATCCCTGTCCCGCCTGCAACAAACACAAGATTTTCAGGCGAAGTCCTCTCCCCTTGCGGTGAGGGGTTAAAACCATTACCTAAAGGGCCGAACACGTTCAGCCAGTCACCTTTTTTCTTTTCTGACAGATACCGTGTGCCTTTACCGATAACTTTATATAAAATTTCTATTATTATGCCTTTAACCGAAGATATAGTAAACGGTCTTCTAAAAAATGTCCCGCAGTCTAACAGTAAGAACTGTCCGGGGCGGGCATTTTTTGCAAGAGTTGGATGAGAAAAAAATAAACTTTTATATCCGGGTAAGACGGTTTTATGTTCTAAAATCCTGACATCAGTCTGATAAAATTTTGCCATTATCCATTATTATCTTTCCGTTGACAATTGTCATTACAGCGAAACCCTGCAGTTTTTTGCCGAGAAAAGGCGAGTTTTTGCTTTTTGAAACGAAATCTTTAATTACACGTTCAACGTTTATGTCAATAATTGTAATATCAGCTTTTGAACCGGGAGTCAAAGTCCCGCTATCAAGTTTAAAAATTTTCTTTGGATTGGATGTGAGTTTCGTTATAGCAGCCATAAGTGATAATTTTTTTGTTTTGACTAAATATGTTATCGTGAGAGGAAGAAGGGTTTCAAGTCCGACTATACCAAACGGTGCAAGGTCATACTCTTTGTTTTTTTCTTCTTCGGTATGCGGTGCATGGTCACTGGCGATGCAGTCTATCGTCCCATCTTGCAGACCTTTAATTATTTCCCTGACATCTTCTTCAGTCCGCAGCGGCGGATTGACTTTGGTGTTTGTATCGTATGTCTTAACCATTTCATCAGTAAGCGTAAAGTGGTGCGGGCAGGCTTCACAACTGACCGGTATCTTGTTTCTTTTTGCCTGGCGGATTAATTCAACAGAGCCTTTTGTGCTTACATGTGCAATGTGTAAATGTCCTCCCGTCAGTGCGGATAGAATAATATCCCTTGCAACCATTACATCTTCTGATTCATTTGGTATTCCGCGAAGTCCAAGCAGTGTTGATGTGTAACTCTCGTTCATAACACCGTCCTCGGATAAATTTTTGTCTTCACAGTGCGCAATTACCGATAAATCAAACATCTTTGCATATTCCAGTGCACGACGCATAACCAGGGCGTCCATTACAGGATTACCGTCGTCAGAAATTGATACGACCCCTGCTTTCTTGAGTTCCCCTATCTCTGTAAGGTCTTCACCCGATAGACCCTTTGTTATCGCACCGACAGGAAAAACATTGACTATCCCTTCGTTCTTCGCCTTGAGTAAAATAAACTCTACCGCTGTCTGATTATCAATTACAGGGTGTGTATTGGGCATACAAAAGATACTCGTAACACCACCCACCGCTGCAGAGCGTGTCCCTGTGGCAATGGTTTCTTCCTCTTCATGACCGGGCTCGCGTAAATGAGTATGAATATCAATTATACCGGGAATGACGACCTTGTTTTTTGCGTCTATTATTTTAGGTTTTTCACCGGAAGTTTTAACCTCGCTCAAATTACCAATCTTTACAATCCTATCCTCAGAAATAAGGACACCGGTAACCCTGTCAATTTTATTTACCGGGTCAATTACCCTGCCATTTTTTATTAATATGTCCATTTAACTCTCCGGGGATGATTTGCCGCCTGCCAGCAGATACAGAACTGCCATACGGACAGCAATACCGTTAGTAACCTGTTCATCTATAACCGACTGCGCACCGTCAGCGACATTTGAAGTAATCTCTATGCCGCGGTTCATAGGACCTGGATGCATTATGATTACATCCGGTTTTGCTAATTTGAGTTTCTCTTTAGTCATACCGAATAACAGATTATATTCTCTCAATGAAGGTAGGCGTTTTGTCTTTTGCCGTTCAAGTTGTATTCTCAAAACATTTACCACATCTGCGTTTTTTAATGCAAAATCAAGATTGTAACAGACCTTTGCCCCGGTTTTCTCTATATCCCGCGGTATAAGCGTAGAGGGCCCGCATACAACTACTTCCGCACCGAGTTTTGTCAGTCCCCATATGTTTGACCTTGCAACTCTGCTGTGAGCGATATCTCCGATGATGACAACCTTTAAACCTTTGACTGTCCCTTTCTTTTCATTAATAGTGAAGATATCAAGTAAACCCTGTGTCGGGTGTTCATGCGAGCCGTCACCGGCATTTATGACCGAAGGGTTGATATTTCTTGCCAGGACATGGGATGCACCTGACATTGAATGTCTGATGACGACAAAGTCCGCTTTCATTGCTTCAAGCGTTTTACCCGTATCAATCAAACTCTCTCCTTTTTCTACGCTTGAGCCGGAAGCCGAAATGTTTACCGTATCCGCAGACAGGCGCTTTGCAGCTAATTCAAATGAAGTGCGTGTTCTCGTGGAAGGTTCATAAAACAACAGGACAACTGTTTTACCCCGGAGTGCCGGGACTTTTTTAATTGACCTGGTGAAGAGTTCTTTGAAAGGGACTGCTGTTTTGAGTATAAGTTCTATTTCT